>Ga0209935_1005255_pt1 | contig 11133 bp, 10 predicted proteins | sample ThiBio_1000_plan_2_FD_183958 | JGI IMG/M metagenome (GOLD analysis project Ga0209935, IMG submission 183958) | Wastewater bioreactor microbial communities from Cape Town, South Africa - Thiocy_cont_1000_plan (SPAdes) | ecosystem: Engineered > Bioreactor > Thiocyanate-remediating >... | reverse complement strand
CTATACCTTGGCGCAAATTCTATCGCACCACCTGTACGACAATCATTCTTTGTTGTTGCTGTGTTTTGCTTTTGGCCACCCCTATTTACCATATATGAAACTGTAGGGAAGCGGAATAAGATAGCACAAGAAATATTGGCCACAGAGCAGACATACGTCAACAGCTTAAAAGTGGTTGTTCAGCTATTCCTTGAACCGCTTCGAGATCCAGCCAACAAACAGATCATCACTACGGAGGATCTGCGGTCCATCTTTTCGGAGATCGAAGTCATTTTGGGATACAACGGCAAACTGCTTGGGGAGATTGAACAAAGAATGGAGGCATGGTCCTTCGACTCGTGCCTCGGAGATATCTTCAGCAAAATGGTTAGTGTCAAACTCCTCTTCTTTCTGTTGTTAAAAGCTCCCTTTTCACGTTGTTTCTCCATATATAGACTTTGTTCTTGAAGGTGTATACCCAATACGTGAACCACTTCAATAAGGCAATTGCTACTGTTGCTCGTTTGAAGCGGATTTCTGATGACTTTAGAGCCTTTTTGATGGTGAGTCAGACATTTACCAAATATAGTTAATTTTGTAACCATCATTCTTTTTATTATAGTATGCCCAAAACAGGAAGCTGTGCAAAGGACTCGAGCTGAACTCGTTCTTGATCATGCCAGTACAGCGAATACCGAGATACGTTCTATTGCTTACGGTACAATAATACTATTTATGCGTCAAATGTTTATCCTTTTTTACATAGGATTTGGCGGCCAACACGCATCGGGATCACCCCGATCACAAATCTCTCACGTTCTCTTTGGAGAAAATGAAGGAACTCGCTGTGCACATCAATGCCCAGAAGATGGGCTACGAAAATATTTACGCTGTCATCTGCGTGCAAGATAAACTCGTGGGCAAATTTGAGGCAAGTGACCTCCCACTTTCTCTCCCTCTCCCTCTTCTCCTCTATCTTTGCCTCCCTCCTCCCCTCCCCAAAATTCTTCCAACTAAATGTGATTTTTCCATAGAACGTGGTCATACCGGGCCGATCGTATGTCTTTGAAGGACCATTGTTCGAGGTCATTCCTTTGGCAGGACCGGCCGGTGCAAGACCCCGAAGAGGATCCACTCCCCTCTCTCTTCGCAAGCGGGCAATGACCACCTTGCCCACTCCCCCACCCGAAGAACAAGAACAGCAGGAAGGAAGCAAGCCCGCGGGCTCGGTGTTTGCGTCGAAGAAACTCGAGCACTATTGCTTCTTGTTCAACGACTTGATGGTGGTAACCAAGAAAGCTGGTCTCGCCACGTTGATGAACTTCAACGTGATGCGGAAAAAGGCCAAGAAGAAGTTTAACAAGAACTCGCAGATGTTGATGGAAGGAACATCGACTCAACAGAATGAGACTAAGGGAGACACCTACGAGTTCGAACGGCAGATGGCCCTAACCGACAACGTCTCCGTCGAAGAATCATTGGATTTCTATATGGGTACAGTTGCAGCATACCACCTAGGCCCCACCCACACCACACTCACACCTAAACTCATCCACACCACCAACACCGCACCCTCACCACATCACATCACCACACCCGACTCCCTTCTGATACAATTTACTTCAAACTTGCAGGTGCGGAGTTGATCCAGCATTGCTTCAAGATGATCTGTGCGGGGAATATCACGGTCTTTTCCGCAGCCTCGGCGCAGGACAAAGCCACGTGGATGACGCACCTGCAAAAGACCATCAAGGCATTGGGAGACGAAGACAATCGAGCGGGTCCGGCATCGAAGCGGTCGATCATCTTGGACGCCAAGGCCCGAGAGAAAGCCAAGGAGGAAGAAGCCACCAGGAAGAAGCAGGAGGAAGAGGACATCAAGAGGAAGATGATGGAGGAGCAACTCACCAAGCTGCGAAAGAGCAGCCTGTCCCCCGACCTGAGCGACCGCGAGAGGGACTCAGGCACCGAGGACTCGGACGGGGGCATGGAGTCGTCTTCGGAGTTAAAGCGGATCGAATCGGAAGAGGGCGGAGAGGACTCGCTCTCCGATTCGGGCGAAGTTGGGAAGAAACTCCGAGGGGACAAGAAGAAGGAGAAGCCGTCCCCATTGGTTGCCGGGGCCAAGCGGTTCGCCATGTCACGCAAGAAGCGCAGCGTCACCCTCGAGCTGGCAGGCGGGGTGCCCAAGAGTCCATCCACAAAGAAGAAGAAAGGCGGCACCCTGATCCCTCGCAGGATCCCCTCGAAGGGTGACCCCGCTGAGAAGGCTCGCAGGGACTCCGAGGAGGACATCGAGTTTAGTCCGAGTGCGTCCCCTGATGTGGGCAGGTCGAAAGGGAAGAAAAAAAAGGAAAAGGGCGGCGATCAGGAGAGGGACAGCATGACCTCCTCGGCAGAGGAACTGAACTCACCTGGCACATCCGGAAAGGCCGCTTCGGAGAGTCGGCTGGATGTCCCCGTGGAACCCAAAAAGCCTAAAAAGAAGAAGGCCTCCTCCTATATAGCCTCCATCACCCTAAGCGACCGGCAGCGAAGAGGTTCGCTGGACAACACCGCAACCACACCCTCCTCTCCCCTTCTCTTCTCTGTCACTAATAGCGAGGCAACTTCCACAAGCACACCCGACCGCAAGGAGACAACTGGTGTCTCTAAGGAACAACAAGGCACCTCCGGAACCGAAACCCCACCAGCCACACAGTCACAACGGTCACAACAATCACAACGATCACAAAAAGAAATCTCTATACTGGTTACGGAGGATGATAAGGGGACCACTCCCGCAACTCAATCGGAGGCCTCCCCCGTTCCCACCACCCCGCCGAGTCAAGAGCAACCTAACGAGGATGAAAAACTCGCAGACACACCTACACCGGAAGTGCCACAGGAGGTGCATATGGCGCCAGTGGCATCACCATTGGGCGAGGAGCCCCAGCGAGAGCCAGAGACCGAACCGCAAGCCCAGGATAGAACACAACCGGAGGCAACAACGAGTAGCCCTTCGATGGAAGGAGATTCGACTCCTCTCGCAGACTCTCCTTCCACCACCAAAGAGGAACAGATTGTCGATAAAACTGGCGACAATCCTATGGAGACCCCTTCCACACCAACGACACCTCCCGTTGAAGTTCCTCATGTCCTAGACGAAAAGAAAGAGGTTCTTGAAAAGGCGGAGGAAGAAAAGGAGGAGGTGAAGGATAAGGACAAGGATGCAACCCCTCTTACTCCTCACAACCCAGGAGCAGCAGAAGTTGTGGAGGTGGTGGCAGAAGAAAAATCCGAACCTACTGCTACCACTACAACTGCTACTCCGCTTCCCGAACCTCTACGAGATATCGACACGAAGGAGGTTGTGGTTGAAGCTGAAGGGGTGATGGTGGTGGAGAGGAAAGAGGAGGAGGCAAAGAGTGTCAGCGAGCCAACTGCCATAGAGCGGGAAGAGGCAAAACCTCCCACAGATGAAAAGCTTCCTCTCGCAGAGACACCAACGGAAGAGCAGGACCATACCAAACGACAGCATGGTGACTCTGGTGTAATACACGAAGTATGCGATAAGGTGGAACAGGTTAAAGAGGAAAGCACCAAGAACGTCGTGGAGGCAAGTGAGGTCACCAAAGACATGAAAGTGGAAGAACAGGAGGTAGCTGAGGGAGAGACAGTAGTGAGCACAACAACGTCAACAACAAAGCAAGTTGAAGAGGAGGCGAGCATACAAGAAACAGATGTACCTCCTAAGCCCAGTGAAAGCGAGAACCAAGAAAAGGACACTCCCGACCACAACGAAGAGAGTGCCGCAAGTGGCACAGAGGTACCAGCCGCGGAAAGCGTCGTTGTAGGAGAGAAAACACCAGAAGAGAAGACCACCGAGACCACATCAGAGATAGTCCATAGCAGCGATAAGCCGGAGGATGACAAGGACGCCACGCCAAGGGACAAGGTTCCAAAGAAAGAGTACGAATACGCGGAGGAGGAAAAGGAAGAGAAACCCGAAGAGAAAGCCAACCATGAAGGAGATGAAGAAGAAGAACAAGAGGAGTCGGTCAAGTCTGAAGGCAAGCAAGAGAAGATAGAAAGCGAGGAGAAGGAGGCAAAGGTAGAGGAAAAGGAGAAGGAGACAAAGGAAGCAACAGAGAAAGCTCACGAAAAGGAGGAAGATGAAAAGGAGAAGGAAAAGAAAACAGAAAAAGATACAGAACTGAAAACAGAAGAGGAAGAGAAGAAGGAACCGGAAGCGAAGGTGACAGAAGAGGAGAAAGAGAAGGAGACCAATGCTGCAACACCAGAAGAACCGCCCCAAGAGCAAGAGAAGGAAAAAGAGAAGGAGAAGAAGCAAGAGGAGGCCAAACCCAGTGCTTCAGAAGGCAATGAGAAAGGGGGAGAATCCCAAGGGGAAGCAGCAGGGGACACTGCTACGGCCAGTGAATCCAAGGAGAAGGGGCATGAGAAAAAGAAGAAATCTCACAAGGGGAAGCATAGCAAAGAAGGGAAAACAAAAGGAAAGGAGAAAGAGAAAGACGAGGAGTACGAGGAAAAGGATAAGGAACGGAAAAAGAGCAAGAAGAAGATAACAGAAGATAAGAAGAAGAAGAAGGACAGGGACAGTCCTTTGAGCATCCTTAAGAAGAAAAAGAAGAACCAAACAGAGATTGTGGGCGATGGAGAGGTGCTGTCGACCAGCACACCCAGCTCACCGGGTACCGACTTGCACACCCCAACAAAGGAGCATGGCTCAAAGAGTGAGGGATCCTTGCCCCAATCTAAAGGGAAGAAAGAAAAGAAGAATTGGATGCGAAGAGGCTCCGAAAAGAAGAAAGAGAAAAAGGAAAAGGAAACGGATAAGGACAAAGAAAAAGAGAAGGACAAGGACAAGGAGAAGGAGAAAGAGAACGACGGGAAAGAAGAAGAGCCAAAAAAGAAAAAGGGATCCTGGATCATGCTGCCAGGAAGAAAGGACTCCCTAAACTGAATGAAAGAGGAAATTTTTGACCAACTGCAGGTGAACCCCTTGGCACTCCCTTTCCGCCCTGGTGTACCATAAACAAAAATAAATTATCCCCTACAACCACAATGGACCGCAGTGCATCATTTGGCTAGCGCCACAGTAGTGAGAATGCCAAGCACACCTCCTCCATTCAATCCCTTCTTCCGTCGATGTAGAAGTTGGAAGTCAAATGATTGGATAGAATGCACGTGCAGCGAAGTTTAATATTGTATATTTATCAATTTTGACACCCCTTTAGATACCCATGAGAACACTCCTTCATCATCTCCACTCTTCTACAAGTATGAGTGTTATAGGGCTGAAAAGGAAAGGACCAAAGAGAGAGAGAGAGAGAGAGAGAGAGAGAGAGAGAGAGAGAGAGAGAGAGAGAGAGAGAGAGAGAGAGAGAGAGAGAGAGAGAGAGAGAGGAAAGAACCTTCAACAATTGGTTTCGGAGCTGATTGAGCTCCGGATTCCATTCGGTAAAACATAGGCTACTGTTTTCTGGATTGATATAAACGTTTTGTATGGATTCTTCAACGCATTTGTCCGCCTCCTCCTTGAAAGCGGACAACCGGGTTGTCAATCTACAAGATCTGATTAGCCCTTCTGCACTTCTTTTCAAAAGAAACAGAGGGCTATGAGAGCTTACAAAACTGCTGCGTCGGTATTAGCTGCATTTGATACATCTGGTTTGTAAAAGATTCGCTTGACATAAACCAGCACATGCCAGAGCTGGTTTTTGTGAGGCGTCCACGAAGGAAAGCCATGTTCGATATTCAACATCCCCGAGTCCTGCCGAACCTGTGGATGATATACTCGACTGAAAAAGGTCACCACAGGAGGTGTGTCCGGGTATCTTTGGTGCGGAGTTTACTGGTCAGTCCTGCGATCCCACCAACTTTGGGCGAGATCGGGGACGTACGTTTCAGGCACAGTCAGGGTGAACTTGAAGATCCCTCTGCGATATATCCCCTGCCGAAGAAAGATCACCCCATACCAAACTAAGGATAAGCTTAAATATAAAAACATTCAAACCGAACCCATACCATTTAACGTGCTGAAAGAAGGAACGATGTAGACACCACTAGGAGCAAAAGCAGGCAGATGTTTACTGGATTTCATTTAGATGATGACCAAGCTTGAAATAAGACGTACTATTCAATTATCAAAAGGTATTTACGATAGAATCGGGAGTATTCGCTTAAGGTTTGGCCCTCTGGGTTCTCCTCGGGTGGATCTGTTATCACAACATCTTCCTCAGCTGTGTGATTGTGTAATGGTACAGGAGCAGGTTCTTCCCTGTCACGCTGCCCTTCAACTTCCATCCTCTCCCAACCTTCCAGGAAATGTGGCGCAAACACAAATGGCTTGGACAAGCAGTTTACTAGGTATGTGCATACAACAATTGAGGTTCGGACCACGCTTTTAATATTAACACATTATACGCTCTCTCCCACCTGAAAAGAAACGTTACTCAATCAATTCCTGTGAAGAATGGAGAGGGAGGGATGTTTATTACCTTTCCGCAATTAACGCAGATGTACCCACAAGCATGTACAGGAAGTTTGATTAGCTTACCAAATACATGTTCTTCAAGGCATGGAACACAGCAGCAAAGCGGGCAGCAGCACTTCGTAATCAGATACGCAGGTAGGCAGAGGATGAACAAGATAAGACCCAAGAAAGCAGCGATAAGAATAAAAGGGAAGAGGATGATGATCAGAAGTGCCTTGCAACAGTGTGTGCACGTCTCTATACAACACATTACGAACGAGGGATAGAAGAGAACGGATGCTGGCGCGACGAGACCGACGGTGCAGTGGTGTGGTTACGGGGCAAAAGAAAATATGGTATCATCGACTCAAAATTCAAAAAACGGAAAATGAAGGTTCGGAAAGACAGCGGGGAGGAAATCCTCTAAGTGAGGGTACTGCGCTGGGCTTGTATGCGTTGTCCGTTTGTCTTTATTTGTTCAAATTCGCTCATTCACCCTTCCCGCTACAGTACGCAGCTTAGAATACACTTTGCCGGGAGGCGAACCTGGTTGGGGACAAGTTAGCCTTAGTTCGGAGGGGAGGGGGAATGTTATAAATACCCAAAATCAAGTTAACAATAGCATCTCGCGCCAACTTTATGTTATTAAACGACCCCAAGATGTGTATATGTCTGAGATAAGAGATTCAGTACAAGCCAATTAATTTTAGGAAACGTACTTATCAGCAAGAACGATTCTCGTTCTTGTGGTATTTTCAATTGCAAATTTCGTTTTTCCGTCCTTTCCCGCAATTCTCCCAATTGCCCGTGAGAGATGCTCCCCCTTTAATGTTTTAACATCCTCGATTTCAAAAGTGTCTATATAGAGGTCGTCCAATCGAAGAAGAGCGACAGCATCATTAACCTCGAATCCAAGCATAAACGCTTTGATAAAATCGGCCGCCTTTTGGATAGCGCCAGCGTCTTCGGTATGTTCTGAGGTACGGAGTTCGATTTGCTTCGTTTTGAGGTTCATACGGATTTGTAGTTTCATGTGTTGTACAATGGGTACGTAAATTTTCTCCCAGTTGTCTTTCAAGGGTGTCATTCGATTCGGCGGAACGGGGATTTTGCGCTTCTCTGCCTTTCCGCGGCCAACCTTGGGTTTTAAGGGAGAAAACTGAGGGACAGTAAAGTGGGATTCTTCCATTGGGACTGCATCCTTTTCGATACTGCGCGCGTCAATTACTTCGCTCATCGTCCCCTTGTCCTCCATTGCTTCTTGTTTGCGCCCTCGCCGTTCCAAGAAAGGACTCAGAATGGAACAAAGGCCAACTAGTCCAGGAGAGCCAAATCTGTACTGAATTTCTCGGGTTGAGAATTGGCCAATTGTCTGAAAAAGTTGCCACAAGGTAAAAATTAAGCCAATTCAGCGCAAGGCGAAGAAGGAGTGGCTGGCGGACTTGCAGTAGAACTCAACGTATGTTTTTATTCGTCGTTGCATCATCTTTTTGTAGAGCCACTTTAACTCACAGATACTAAATGAAGGGTGCTGTGCTTAAGTTTCCCTTTCACTTCCTATGGACGGCCAAGTGTACGATTCCTCTGGATCAAGTTCCGTGCTCAGGGAACAGGATCGATTCCTTCCCATCGCAAACGTGAGCCGCATCATGAAAAAGGCTTTGCCCTCAAACGCCAAGATTGCAAAGGATGCCAAAGAATGTGTCCAAGAGTGCGTTTCAGAGTTTATCAGTTTCATTACCAGCGAGGGTAAACTTTTTTTTTTCGACCGTTATCGCACGTGCATGCTAACTGAATTTATTTGTGCCGTCACAGCTAGCGATAAATGCAAAGGAGAGAAACGAAAAACAATAAATGGAGAAGACATTTTGTACGCTATGCAAAGGTGAGTGTTTCTCCGAGTCATTTGTATTCTTCAACATGGACTAAGTCTTGTCTTCTAACTTCAGCCTTGGCTTTGACAACTACATTGAACCGTTGCGTCTGTATCTGCAAAAATACAGAGATGTACGTACCTTTGTAAACCTAATACCTCGCTAAACCAGAAAAAAATAAATTAGAGCACACCAACAAAATCCACACCTAAACGAGAGAGGGGTGTTGCTACTTCCCCAGTTACAACGCCGTTGCCAACCAGTATACCCATGTATGCCCCCACCTACGTACTGCCGCACCAGGTATGCTTGACCTCTTGTGGTTTGCCAAGGCCTCACCCGCACATAAACTACACAGGACTTTTCAGAGATGAGTACTGCCTTGCAAAATCAGCTGCTCGCTCAGCAACAATATGATCCCTCGCAAAGCGAAGGAGATGGCGAGAACGACGATATTTAAAAATAACAAAGAAACCACCTATTGCTGTAAAGGCTTTCTCTTTGTACAAAGCCCCCTCTCTTTTAATGAATGAAAGCCCTTTCCGCTAAAAATTACACTGTGTGGTTGTCGGTGTCGGCTGCATGTTTGGTCTGGTAAGCAGCAAGCGAGCCTTCTTTCCCTCCACCCATTAAGTCTCCTTCTTGCAGTTGTATGGATTTTATTCTTGGCTGGTGGAAAAGAAAGAATACCATGTTTTGATTCTCGGTCTTGATGTACGCGATCATCCCACTTACTATCACTGCTAATTCTTTGCCCTCAGAACGCTGGAAAGACGGTAGGTTGTCTCATTGTTTAGTTTTTTGCGAAATTGACACATTTCAGACCATACTTGAACGGACGAACTTTGAATTTAACAAACGTGGCCTTCCTCCGGAAAAGATACGTCCAACAGTGGGACTCAACTTAGGGCGTGTAACAATTAAGGGGAAACAGATTACATTTTTTGATCTCGGCGGCCAGCAAGGCCTCCGAAGGTATATCTTGTTCAACTCGATCAGCACCTAATCTAATTTTGCGAGAGCAGCATTTGGGAAAAGTACTATGGCGACTCCAATGGTGTTTTGTTTGTAGTTGACTCGGCGGATGCAGAGCGCTTACAGGTTGGATTGATTACTGTACTACGGCAACAAACTGATATGTCCACCAGGAAGCGAAGCAAACATTTGGTGCGCATCCTGCAGCTGTAGTAAGACTAACCAACAGGTGTTTTCAGAGCTGATCATGGAGGAACAAAAACTGGAGCACTTGCCTGTGTTGCTGATGGTAAACAAACAGGATATACAGGAAGCGATTTCAGCAGAGGCTATTGTTGAGTTATTTGAGGTGGCGAATAGACCCTCTCGCAAAATCCGCATACAACTTGTATCTGGACTTACAGGGTATTCTCTCTTCTCTATTCATATTGTACTGATGACCGTTGGCACTCAAGAGCCGGCTTAGTTGAGGGAGTACAGTGGCTTGCGGAAAATATCGATACATAGCAGATATGAGAGTAACTACCATGTATATAAAGGTGTAACTTTTATTGTACAACGAGGCATGTTCCTTTCGATGAATCTGTGAGAATGCTTGAGAATGCTCAGGGAAGGAAGCGCGTGTGGTGGTACTTTATTTTGCTGCTGCATGTGGCACAGTTATGCAGAGTGCCACGGTCTGTAGTGGCTATTTCTCTTTCTTGTCTTCTTTCTTCTGCACCGGGGTGTTCTGGTCCCACAAGTATCGACTGAGCATATCCAGTCCTTGCGAAAGAAGAGAAGAGAAGAGATGGTAAGAAAGAGATACACCAGTGCGCTGAATGTGGGAGTGGAGTTGCATACCCAGACCAGAGAACACCAGCGCAACTCCTAGCCACTTTTGGGTGCTTAGCGAGTGGCCAAACCAAATGATGGATGCAAACATGGACAAAAAGAACTTGCGGGTGGTCGTTACGGTTGTCAGAACCAGCGAACCGAAGCCGTGGAGAGTGAAATAGATGAAAAATTGTCCCAACGCACTCGTGCTGCCAAACAGCAAGATGTAGCCCACCAGCTCTGGATGTGTTGCACAAAAACTAAGCGCATCGCCTGTCTGTCCTGTGAAAATTACCGCTGAAACGAAATGTTTAGCTTCTCAGTTGTTATTTGAGGAAAAGGGGGGGGGGCGCAAAGGGGAAAAGGCCTTGAGCGTACCAGCGAACATATAGATCGACGCCCAGATATTTGTGTGCAGCATTACGTACAAAAAATTGGGGTGGTACGTGATTTGGATGTGTTCTTGAGCGGGGCCGGTAAGGCCATCGAATATCAGTGACCCAATTAAGAATGCATAACCCGCTACACTGTAGAGCCCATTATCGTCACCTTCTGCTGATTTGACGGAAGGTGCCTTGTCATGTCGTTTTTTTTTTTGATTAGTTCTCAAGTTCACAGTGAGAGGGTACGCACCTTGAACATGAAAACAGCAATGCCAGCTGAGATGAGGAGAATGCTCAGCCTGGGATATTAACATGAGTCTTGAGTCACGAAAAAATGGCCACCGGGTACCATTTGCGGAAGGGATAATACTTCTTGTATACAAGCGCTCCCAACACCATGACAGGAATGGGTTTGCTGGCTTTACTCAACACCTATATTCGGTGGGTATGTAAAAATTTATGCAGCACAATGACTCGCTCAACCTGAGTGGGGTAGTCGACATACTGCAAGGCCGCGTTGCTGCAAAACATAGCAGCGATGTAGGTCCCCGCCACGGGAATAAATTCCTTCACCGGCACAGTGGGAGATTTTAAACCTGACACCGCCAATGCTGTGTGTGTGTGTGTG
>Ga0209935_1005254_pt1 | contig 11136 bp, 12 predicted proteins | sample ThiBio_1000_plan_2_FD_183958 | JGI IMG/M metagenome (GOLD analysis project Ga0209935, IMG submission 183958) | Wastewater bioreactor microbial communities from Cape Town, South Africa - Thiocy_cont_1000_plan (SPAdes) | ecosystem: Engineered > Bioreactor > Thiocyanate-remediating >... | reverse complement strand
GCAATCAAGCTAATGCGATATGAGAGGCTTCGAGGCACCGTCAAGGTCAATGTACTCGATTTGACGTCGTCGATGGTACCAAATGAAACCAGCCACCACGGCAGCAGCAACGACGGGTACCAACACGACGACAGCGATCCAACCAAGGCCGCTGCCGCCAGAGGTCGCGTGCCCATCGGCGGCGTGAGGATCCGTGGCGTGAGGGTCGGCAGCGTGAGGGTCGGCGGCGTGAGGGTCAGGCGAGCCGGGCGGCGCTGGGGCATGTGAATCATTATTGGCGCCAGGCATGTCGGACTGATCGACAAAGGTGTACGGCGTGTAGACGGCCGGGAAGCTGTCGCAGATTGGCAAGTCGGGCATGGCCATGAAGAGCTGCGGATAGCCGACGACGAACACGGCCGTGAGCGAGTCGATGCGGTAGTAGTCGAGGTTGGACTGCAGCGCCCAGGTGCCTGGGTTCGTGGCGTTGAAGCGTATCAAGGCCCACGACGAGGCGTTGAGGTACAGCGTATCGAGGAGCGGCGAGCCGTTGGGCAGGTTGGCAGCGTTGTAGCTCGCGAGCGCGGCACTGTTCGCAGGCGAGTAGGCGCCCGAACCGGCCTGCAGCAGCCAGAACTTGCCGCCGTGCATATGCACCGAGTGGCCCTGGTTGACGGCCGTGTTGACGAGCGCAACGTCGATCACCGTGTTGAGCGCCAGGTTCTTGACGAACGGCGAGTCGGGGATCGAGACGTTGGCCGCCGCACGGAACAAGAACGGCACCGCTGGCAAGCGGGCCTCGACGCCGTTCAGCAGCCAACGGCGCCGTGAGTAGCTCGAGCTCACGTTGACGACGTCGCTCGAGTACGTGAGCGTCCATTGCAAGGCGGTGGGCATCGGCAGCGGAACGGGTTGCATCGGTTGCAATCGAGGATCGTGAGGTATCAACGAGCTAGGAGGCTGAGGCTGAGGGGCCGTCATGTTGCTCGATGGCGTGGGTGAGCTTGGAGCACCATCGTAGCGAAGGATGGCCAGTGTACGCCAAGGCATGCTACATCAATGTGAATCAAACAACCAAACACTCGAGTCAATATCATGCACAAGGACGCATCCAATCAATCAAGTTGCATACACTGATGGGCTCGTAGTTACTGTCGCGGTCGGAGTCGTATTTGTAGCAGTAGCAGTAGCATTCATAGTAGAGTTATACCATGAGTTGGTCGAGTTATACCATGAGTTGGTCGAGTTCATCAGCGTCGTATTCGAGAAGGTCGTTGAATTGTTGCTGTAGTTGTAGTTGTTGCTGGCCATCGTAGACGAGTTGGATGGCGGTTGCGGTTGCGATTGCGATTGCGGTTGAGCAGCAGCGAGAGCACTGTAGGCAGGATCGATCACTCGCGCTTGAATCCAGTAGTTGTCGATCGGCTGGTTGGCGGTGAAGATCACGTCGTAACGGAAGCCCGACGGCACTTGCACCTCGGTGACGGTGACTGGCAAGGTGTTGGTGCCCTGCACGGCGACGACCGTCATCGGATGCGAGGCGATCGACACTCCGATGGCGAGACGCGACGAGGCTCCGACGATGCGCAGCCGATAGCGCAGGCCTTGCGTCACGGGAATGACGGCGAACGGCTTGTTGGGATCGCAATCGCTCGTGAGCTGCGTCGGCGCACCGCCTGTGGTGGGAGTGACGATCGCTCCCGGTACGTCGAGACCGGCGTCGGACGACGAGCCTCCGGTGGCACTGCACGAGGTGCGGCCTTGTCCATTGACGAGCGCGTATGGGCGATAGCGAACGGCGAGGTTGCCGTTACGATCGACGCCAGCGCCATTGGCCTCGGCGGCCGCGATGAGCTCGGCCGACGACTCGTGGTACCAATCCTGCACGAGCAACACACGCTCATCGTCGTAGAGCGACGGCGCCGTGTTGGTTCGATTGCTGCGCACGATCAAGGCGCCGACGAGACCATCGCCGACGAGTCCCGACACATGAGCGTGATAGAGATGAGTGCCTGGCTCGTAGAGATGGAAGCGATAGGTGAAGCTCTGCGATGGCACGATTGGATATTGCGTGACTCCGGCGGCGCCGTCCATGTAAGGAGCATTTAAGGCCGAGAGGCCGTGCCAGTGCACACTCACGCTCTTGGAGCCGCTCAAGAGGTTCGTCACTTGCACCACGAGAATATCGTCGACGTTGGCGTACAAGGTCGGAGCAGGGAACGAGCCGTTGATCGCAATCACCGATCGCCAATAGCCATCGGGATTCACGAATTGTGTCGTGAGCGTGAGGTTGTATTGTACGACGGCAGCCGAGACACTGCACCAGGTGAGAGTCGCCACTAGTAGCGTTGTAGCGAGCATGCTCGAGAATGAATGGTGGCGTTGGCGAGCCATTATCGAGAGAGAGAGAGAAAGAGATAGATTTGTTGGTAGAAGTGTACTGCGGATGATGGAGTTATCAATGGGAAGCTTGGTGATGTACCACGATCGATATCGGGAGAGAGATAGCTAGAGAGATCGAGAGATAGGGAAGGTATCGAGATATTATCGCGCGAGATGGTGATCGTGGTGTGGAGAACGAGTGTTTGAAGGTCGCAAGTCACTGCCTCAGCCTCACCAACCTCTCACAAGCTCGTACGAGATCAAGCACCAAGCCACACTACCTGCCAAGCAGCCCTCTCACTTGCTAATTATCAGGCAGCCGAGCAATCAATCTATCAATCGATCAAGCGAGCGAACGAGGTGGCGAAGGGAGAGAAGCAAACAAACAACTGACACCGTACTCGAAGCACTCGTTGAATTCTCGCTCGAGTACCGTGCGAGTCTCAGTGCGTCTCTACTCTCGGCAGTGGTTGTGGTTTTTGATTTTGGGTGCGGAGCGAGTGTTTCTCCGCGCCGTTGGAGCTCCTCAGGCACTGCGCGTACTCGAGCACATTTCCTTCGTTCATTCCACCAGGCAACCAACACCACGCCCGCCATTCTCGAGAGATCGCAATGTCTCGACTCGCGTTCGCCTCGGGCGAGATGCAGGTCGGATTCTCGAGTCCCAATCGATCGCCTGATGTCGCGTCTGCGTCAGTATCCGCTGAGATCGAAGCTCCCACGGTGGCATCGGTCTCCGCTTCACCAACATCAACGGCGACCTCGACCTCGACCTCGACCTCGACATTAAGCACGAGCTCCAGTGCAAGCTCAGGCATCGAATCGAGCTCGAATACAGCTCCGAGTCCACCGCCACAACCACGAGATCTCGAACAAACGGAACTGCTCGAAGTATGACGACCTATGGTGCTGCCATTGGCGATTGTGACGCTCCTCTCTAACGCGAGAGATTCCAGCTGCTGTCGTTCGATGACTGCGTGGTGCTTCGAGCATGTGCTGGCAGCCAAGTGATCCCCATGGCCGACGAGAAGGAGTTTGCACGAGTATTGGTGTTGCTATTCGCACGTCATGGTCTCTCGAGTGTACTCGAGCGTACAGCATTGGCATACGAAGTGGCGCTTGCGCGTACGTAACGACACACATATGCGAGTGCTTTGAGGTTTGTCGTTAGTTGCCATTGGTGGGGGGTGTGTGCCACCCAACCAATGGCACACTGTACTCTTGGGAGGGGTGATGGAGATATTATTTCCTGGATTAGATTTGCAATCAACGAACGTGCGCGCGTGAGAGATTGAGATTGGAAGGAATATCTAGATATTTACGATTGTGTGCGTCTTGCGCTTCTACTGACTCTCTCTCTCTCTCTCTCTCTGATGGATTGATAGGTGGTCATCCAAACACGTACGTCGAATATCGAGCATCATTGCGTTGATCGCCTGGGATTTCGATTGATGTTGATGGCGGCTCCACAGGTTGTTTCGAGCCAACACGATGATGGTTCGGTTCTTGGCCGAGAGAATGAAGTTGGTGGCTGGTAACTTCCTTCAAGAGGCTCTTCAAGCTCCCATCAAGAAGATTCTCGAGTTCAAGAAGCCTACCGAGGTTGGTTGCTTCATCTTGCTCGCATTCTCTCTCTCTCTCTCTCGCTATTGGAGAGAATATCTGACGGCATTGCTGGCTGTCTCATTGGTTAGTTGAAGGAAGCCAAGCCGTTGACACCTGCTGAACAAGCCAAACGAGTCACAGCGATATCGTCGCTCGCCGATGTCGTGCTGTCGTCGATATTCGCTTCGTTGAACTCGTGTCCAATGTATGCTGCCACACCAGTCGATCGCCTCGATCCAATGGTCGAGCTCCACTCACTCTCCCTCTCTCACTCTCTCTCTCTCTCTCTCTCTCTCTCTCTACAGTGCATTGCAACGTATGATGACTGCCGTATATTCGACTGTGACATCGACCATGAATGCAGCACCAACCCAAGGTACGATAAATGAACGAGATTCACGCGATAAATTTGCCGTGGTGGTAGATAAGCCAAGTTTGAATCGTTGTTGGCGAGCAGTGCTGCTCATCAGCGTCCAACGATCTTGAACATTCACACCGTCTTGTTGGCTTGGACATTGTCGATCGACGGTGGTTGTAGGTGCCCTGGCCGTGGGAGGCTTCATCTTCTTGCGATTTCTATGTCCGGCAATCGTGTCGCCTGATCACTTTAATCTCGTCAAGACGAGTACGACGACAATCACGCATGGAACCAACCAGTGCGACGAGTGGAAACGATGTGATGCTGATGGAGACTCGTGACACGTATGATTGATTGGTCGAGTAGCTCTCACGCCAGACAACCGGCGCACACTCTTGATCGTGTCCAAGGTCTTGATCCAACTCGCGAACGGCACACCGTTCGCCGATGCGGTGCTCGAACCGTTGAACTCGTACATTCTCAAACAACAACCACGAGTGAACGAATGGTTGATACGATTCGGCACCTCGCAATCCAAGGCTGGACCTCCTGCCACCGAGGAGCTCGAGGCCGATGTCGAACTTGCCAATCAACAGTACGAATACTACGCATCTCTCTAACCGAGAATCACGATGATCTGAACCTCTCTCATGCTCCTCGTTGGTGAGTGTAGTGGTGCAGCATCGAGCGCTTCCTACGTTCACTACTGTCTGCGTACTTGTTCTCAGAGAATCCTTCATGAACTCTCGACGATACAAGTACGCGCACGCACGCTCGCTCTTTCTCTCACTTGTTCGCTCAAAGAATGTGGTTGGATACAGTGTTCGCCAATGGTCTTGCCGCTGTTCTCCGAGTTTGTAAAGAGCGTTCGATCACCTGACGAGAGCGAGAATCCCGATGCCGCACGACCAATTGTTCAAGCCATGCACACCGAACTCATTGCCAAGGTACACTCACTCACTTACTCGTTCTCCCACTCATTCTCTATCAACCGAACTAATCATCGTATGAACCAGGCGAAACAACGAGCCAGTCGAGCGACAATCTCTCGAGGAACCAGTGCAACCTCGCAGCCTTCGTTGACCTCCTCGGCTGGTGGTACTCGTACCAACGGAACGCCACGAGTGCCTGCACCCACCGTACAATTGAGTACACCCGAGCCATCGGGCACACTCTCGCCACGATCTCCTACATCGCCGCGACAACAAAACGTCACATCGCCGTCGGGCAAGCGTCGCTCGGTGATTGAATCGCTGCAGCTCATGATACCGGCCGGTCTGATGCCTGACTCTGAGAGCAAGGGTTCGGCACAGGCTCGAGCGCTCGCGAGCTTGATTTCGCCTCGAAAGGAGATAGTCATCGTGCCAAATAGTACCACCGCACCATCGACGACCTTGGATAGTGCGGTAGAAGAGACGGGCATGAGCGCGATCCTGCGATTCGAGAAGGACAATCGAGCCTTGAGGTTGGAGAACCAGAAGCTCCTGGCTCGTGTGGCCAAGCTCGAGGTACACGACCGACCACCTTCAATCTTTGTGCTGCAAACTAGAAGCACTTGCTTATCCACATCTCTCTATCTCATTGGTGTAGAAACGAGTGAAACGTGATAAGAAGGAGAGCAAGCCATCATTGCGACAACTGGACTCGAGTGATCGCTTGATGGATTCCAGCGGCTTGGTTGCCAGTGGCGCCGGCAGCGGTGGAGGCGATTCGACAGCATTGGAGTCGCAGGTGCAGCAACTCACCGAGCGTGTCGAACAGCTACACGACTCGCAACAGCGCTTGCTTGCATTGTGTGAGCAGATATTGGCGAGATTACCTGCTACTTCCGTGTAGGGATTATTGCCGTCCATGATATGATATTGCTCTCTCTCTCTCTCTCTCTCTCTCTCTCTCTCTCTCGCTCGCTCCCGGTCTCGTTGAGTGTTTCGATGATTGTTTTGTTGGTTCATTCGCAAGTATAGAATAGAATAGAATAGAATAATAGCACGACGATACATACAAGGAAAAACTACACTACATTCGAATGAGCCTGGGCGAGAGGCGCGATAGCTCATTATTGCTCATCGTCGATGATCTCGACCGAGCTAACTGGCGATGATGGGCCTGAGATGCGCCCACCAGAGCTGCTACTCAGTTGCTGCTGTTGTTGCTGTTGCTCATCGACACGATCGCTCGAGAAGCGCAAAGTGGCTCGCGCACTGTTGAACCAACCCTTCTTGCGCTTGGTTTGTATCGATGCGGCATTACCGACCGACGACGACAGCGCACGAGTGGCTTTGGTCTTTGCAGCACCGGGAGGCGATGTGGATGGCGAGGTCTACGCAAGAGAGCGGTTACATTAGGAGCATTCCATCTCGATGGATTGGCAAGCAGTCAGGCGCACATACCAAGGCCTCAACAACATCAGAAGCACCCTCGTTCGCAGGCGACGAGTGCCGTCTCGGAGAGCGCTTGATCTTGAGCAACGACGGCGGCTGGATGGTGTTCTGCGCCACCCAGCTATTGGACTTTTGATCGAGCGACCGATTGGCGCGAGCGTCGGCCGAGGTCGGGGACGCGGGTCCCGACTCATCATCGCCATTGTCACTGGCATCGAGCGACGACGACGTGGGTGAGCTCGAGAGCGTGTCGAGCTCCGTGCCGGGCTTGTCGCTCGAGCTCGTGGTTCGTGCAGCGGAGCCGTTCATCGACGGAGAGCCACCGCCGCCACCGCCGCCACCGCTTCCGCTACTGTTGGTGATGATAGTCACGCTCTGAGAGCGGTCCTTGAGCGTACCCGACGAGTACGAGCTCGCCAGCGGCGAAGGCATCGTATCGGCATGTGAACGGCCGCCACTTTCGCTCGGCATAATCGACGCCAGCGACGAGCCGGAGCCCTGCTTCTTACGCGCCTCTCGCTTGGTGGATTCGACATACAAGGCGTTCTCCGAGAGATATGTGAGCGAGCTCAAGTACTCTTGTACAATGGGTATCGGTTCGAGATGGAATGGACGGCTCTGGTAGTGTTTGATCTGTCGAATGATTCCATAAATATATCTATGATAGCAAGCACCAACCAAGGAGTTAATCTCCATCTCAATCTCAATCTCAATCACAATGGCGACAGACGTCATGCACGACATGGTAAGCCCAAGGCGTACCGCAATTTCACAAAGTTCACCATTCGCTTCTTGGCATCGAGGTAGTTACTCTCCGAGTCGACGAACGTTAGGTCACTCAAGAACCTACAAGTTCACGCTTCGCGTCAGGAGGTCATCGTCGATTGGAACTCGCACGCCGGTCGGTAGAGTGCGTGCAGCAAGAGGCGGCGAGCGACAGTACGACGTACATGCCAAGGTAAGGGAGCGCAGGGAGCGAGCAACCCTTCATAGCCTTTCGCAGACCAGCAAAGTTGTCATCACACTTGAACATTGGCTGCAACATCTCCCAGTTATCCCAGGCGGATGATGGCAACAAGTTCCAGGTTTGCTGAAGCCGATAGATGGCCGAGTTTTGCAGGCCCGAAAAGATCTATCCACAACGCGTGCGAGAGAGCGAGCGAGAGAGCAGAATTGAGTGAATGATACAAGAGCCAGTGGGTCGACGGGTAGTGATGGACATACAGCCATAGCACTGTTCCAGTTTTGTAGCTTAACACATTCGGTAGCGACGGTAATCATCTTGGCGAGTTTAGCAGCTCTGTAATGTGGGATAGGGAGTGAGTGAGCGAGAGGAAATGATTGAGGTTAGCTGCAGCAGCTTGCTCTACGAACCGTTTCTCGAGAGATTCGACAGATACGATCTGCGAAATCACCCACAAGCCCACATCATTGAATTGTTTGATCATGGCCAAGAGATTGGGAGCTCGCTCGTTCTTGGTGGCGGCGCGTGTCCAATTCTGATGCAAGCACTCTGAGACTTGGATCGCCTGGTAGAGCTTAAAGTCGATGAGCGACATTTGGCGCGCCAGCTCGGTCGGATGGATAAAGTCGAGATCGATCTGTGCCGCCGAGATGTTCTTGAGCTTGTTGCCGATTAGCTTCAGCTTGGGCGGCTTCTTGGCGGCGGTACCGCCGACGGCGTCGGCATGTTCAGCGGCTGCCACCGAGTCACCCTCGAGTTTACGCTCGAGAGCGTCGATGAGGTTCTTGGCCAACGACGGATTGAATGGCTCAACACGCGTCGAGACAAAGTCGCGAAACTTTTGCTGAAGCGTCGCATCGTTACGAAAGTGCTCTGGATGTGTGTCGAGCCAAGCCTACGCGATAGCAGGTTAGACTCTACTCTCTCTCTCTCTCTCTCTCTCTCTCTCTCTCGATGTGGTACTCTTTGTTTGGCTTTCGTGACATACCTTGAAGAAGTTGATCACGCGCAAGATGCGTGGCAGCTTGTACGTTCGCTCCCAGGTCTTGATCTGCTCGCCCGAGTAGGCAGCAGGAACGGTCGTGACACGATCGAATCGAAATGCGAGCAACTGCATCAAGTCGGCCGGCGACGATGAGGCATACTCGAACATGAGCACAAAGGTGTTGAGAAAGTCGAAGCCCGGCACTTGGTGATTGGTACATCGTTGAATTAGCTTGTGCACCGTGGCGGCCTCGATCGATGGCTGGTCGTCGCCCTCGAGCGGCGCGCCGAGAATGATGTTGAGCGGCGAGTCCGGCTCTTCGAACGGATCGAACGAGAGCTCGCTCCAGCGCTGATCGTTGACCTCCACTGGATCCAACAAGCCAAAGTCCTCTTGTTGGCCATCGCGGTCTTCCTCATCATCACCGCCATCATCATCGGTCGATTCGTCGTCGTCGTCGTCGTTCTCGTCACCTTCACCGTCGCTGTCGGAGGCGTCGCTCGAGTGAGAGGACTCGTCGTCGTCATGATCGCCAGCCATGCGGCCGTCGCTCACAATCTTCCGGTCGTCATCGTCGAGAGGAATGCGCTGCCCATGTTCGTCGTCGGCGCTGCTACTCAACTCGTCTCCGTGCCGCGTGACACGCAGTTGAGCTTGCGCAGAGTCGTTGGACGCCGTCGCAGTGGCCGAGTCGCTGCTCAAGCGGCCGGCCGAGAGGCTCCTCTCATACTCGAGAACGGTCGGCGAAGCCGAGATTCGATCGACGACCATCACGGTACGAGGCGAGCGGGGCTTGGGCTCGTCGGCGCCATGTGCCTTGCGAGGCGACGAAGCAGACGCGGCGCTGCCTTGCGCCATGGGAGCATCGAGTGCCTGGCGAGAGGTGTCGGATGGATCGGAGTTGGCACCTCGTTGAATGAATGGCCGCGGCGCATACTCGGTGGTACGGCGCGCAATGTAACCTTGCGTCGTAATGCTCCGCAGCAAGCGAGATACGCCACCAGTCGAATGTGTCGGGAGTTTGATGTCACCGACCGAAGCCGTTGGAGCCTCGGGAGCAGCTGCGGCAGCGGTCGGTGCAGCAGCGCTCGAGGCACTGACAATCTTTCGGTCCAGGAAGCTGCTACTCGAACGGGAAAGCAAGCAAGCACGAGATCAGCAGAGGCTCACGCGTGAGAGTAACCGCTGCTGGCTTCACTCGCGTACCACGGTCGAACAACGTTGGCGTTGCCCTTCATGAACATTTGGAAGTGCGGCAGGAGAAGCTCAAAGGCAGCCTACAGCAACCGAGTATCAGTTGAGCAAGGAGACAATCCTATGTCACATTGGGGTGCGTGAGGGAGTCGTACATCTTGCGTCGATGAGAAGAGCGTAACGTCGACCGTAGTGACGGTATCCGAGTGCACGATAGGAATGACCTCCTTCTCGAGCTTGTCTCGCAACGTATCAGGAAAGTACTCGTCCTCGATGAAGGCTTCGCATATCTGGCGAGCTTCAGTGAGTTGCCACTGCTGTTGTGACTCTGTCGAGGCGTTGTCGGTTGATGTTGCAGTAGTGGTCGTTGGAGTGGTGATAGCGGAGGTGGCAGAAGACATTGACGAAGAGTGGGAGCGTTGCGTAGATGAAGAAGCAGTGGCATTTGCGGCACGAGCTGCTTGAGCGGCGGCAGCAATAGCAGCACCACCCACGGGAACCAATCCAGGAGAGCTCTCGGTTCGTTGACGAATGGAACTCAACGGCCGAGCATTGGGATCGAAGAGCGTCTCGAAGCGCGATGCCTCTTGCCAAAACGATAGCAGTCCATCATTTTTGCTCTATTTTGATCAGAGTATTAGCATCGCGGTGCCGTGATGGCTTCGGTTTGATTTGCGAGAGAGAGAGAGATTGGAACCTACCTGCTGCAGGAACTGTTTGAACAATCCACAGCGCCATGAATCAGCGAGTGTCGACCGCAACGATGCAATGATCTCGTCGCGGCGGAATCGAGCGATCGTAGTATGATCCCACAGCTCGTTGAGTGCCGTTGTGGTCTTGGCTTGCGACAGCAAGGGCGGCTGGTTGTGATGCAGCACCGATCGAGCAGTGGCTCGACGTGGCCTTCGCACGTGAAGCTGCTCGGCGCCTCCCGAGGAGCTGGCGGGCGCATTGTGCTGATGCGGATGATGCGGTGCCGAGCTGAAGGTACTCGAGTGTCCTCGTGGCGATGAGCCTTCGGGCGTCGTAGTTGAGTCGAGTGCTTGCGAGCGTCGGCGGATCTTCTTCTTGGCCTCTTTAGGTTGAAAGCGTTCCTCTTCGAGTGGTATTCCAGCGCGAGCTGGTACAAGGTGGTATCATGAGTGAATATGCGCGCGCGCGAGAGAGAATGAGAGAATGGATGTAGACGAACCTGCACCGATGGGACGGGTCGTAGCGGCGATTGTATGTCGTGGGTTGCGAGAGCTTGGGAGGAAGGCGCCTTCACGCTTCTCTGCAGATGAGCTCG
>Ga0209935_1005253_pt1 | contig 11137 bp, 14 predicted proteins | sample ThiBio_1000_plan_2_FD_183958 | JGI IMG/M metagenome (GOLD analysis project Ga0209935, IMG submission 183958) | Wastewater bioreactor microbial communities from Cape Town, South Africa - Thiocy_cont_1000_plan (SPAdes) | ecosystem: Engineered > Bioreactor > Thiocyanate-remediating >... | reverse complement strand
TCACCAAGCTCCAGGAGACCAACCCCGACCGCGTGCCGACCTTCAAGGCCAAGGCCGAGATCTTCGTCAAGGAGGTGCTCGGCAGCTTCGATGAGTACACCTTCTACATGGGCGAGTCGATGAACCCCGACGGCACCCTGATTCTCTGCAAGTGGTCGGCCGATGGCCTCACGCCCTACTTCCAGTACTTCCAGGACGCCCTCGAGTTGGTCAAGTACTAGAGAGCGACGGCGAGGAACACCGCAACCCACGCGTGTCGTTGTGCGAGTGTTTGTGCGTTCGCAGTGGTGGTGTGTTCGAACTTCCGCAGCGCGTGTGTAGTTGCATAGCCACTTTACCATTTTTGATCGTTGAGTTGATAAATCCGTTCGTACGTTCGTTCGTTCTGCCCCAAAGCCAAGCCAAGCCACTCTACTCCCGCCCCGTCCCTGTCGTCGGTAGGAACCAAGAGTTCGTGAGCGAGCGAGGGATTTATATCAGTTGTTGTTGAGGTCAATATGGTACACTTGAAATGAGTACACGCGAGTGCAGGAGGCGGAACCAAGTACGCAAGGCGAATAGAGGGAGAGAGTCGAGGACGCGAGCAAGCAACGAGCAAGAGAGAGAGAGAGAGAGAGAGCCACAGGAGGTCGTAGCGAAGAGACCCAAGTGGTGTGAAGGACCAGGAGGTCGGCTGATACCAGTATGTGTGAGGGGGACGCATACGCGCGCTGCGACGTATGCTGCAGCTACCGCAGCTGCTTTACGTGTCCTGCAGCGCCACACACGTGACGGCCTTGTGGTGGCCTGTGTAGTGGCGGATCGAGTCTCCTTGCGACAAGTCCCACAGGCGTGCCGAGTGGTCGGATGACGCTGTCGCATGCCAACGCCCGCGGTGCATTGCGCCGTCAGTCGGTGCCGTGCCACTGTCGTCGACGACAAGGGCTGTAATCGCGTACCAGACACCAAATAGGCCGAGTCGGCCGAGTACACACAGTCCCACACCCAACGTTGATGACCAGTCAAGGTCTTGGAGTGCGAGAAGGCCGCAGAGTCGTTGGGTCGCGACCAGATCTTGATCGTGTGGTCGGCCGACGTGGTCGCCAGCATCCTATCGCGCCAAGTACGCGCGCGAGCGAGAGGAGAGTGAGCAAGCCGAGAGCGCGAGAGCGAGAGACGAGGATGGCGCCGTGGCACACATACTGTGAGTTGGGGCTAATGAGGCACTTGAGCAAGTAGGTCTTGTGTGCGTCGATGCGCTGAATGGGCTCGAGCGCCGATGTGTCCGAACCACGCAGCCGCCACAGGAAGCACGTTCCCTGTGCACCTGGTGTGAGTACTGTCCTCTCGATAGCCTCGTTGGTGCGTTGGCTCGTACCTTGTTGTTGGCTGCAGCCAGCAGCGTCGCATCCTTGGCCACGCTCACCGAACGAATCGCAACCTCGCCATCGGGAATCTGCGCTCGACACGATGTGAGCGAGCGAGCACGAACAGACACACATCGAGCATCATTATTGATCGTACGCGAGAGTCCGAGCACTTGTTCGCTGCCAGGTCCCACATCATGATCGAGCCATTCTGTTGACCCGAGATCAGCTCGCCTTGGTTCGGATGCAGCATGATCGTGTTGACGGCCGACTTGCAATCGAACTCTCGCTGGCAGCCTGGCGCTCTACTCGTGTGTGTTGGTGTTCGTCGTGGAGTCAGCGATCCCACGCGATGATGAGATGCCATATGGCTCTCGCTAATATCGTACCGAAGGTCCCAGATCTTGATGGTACCGTCCTCGGAGCCCGTGTACATCCATTTGCCTTCGTCTTGGAAGCCGAGTCCAGTCACGTTCGACGTATGGCCGTCGTACGACATGATCTACTCGACGCTCGCCGTTAGGGCTACCACTCCACCGATCTCGCGCCACTGGCATCGCCACCGCCATCATCGCCACCATCATCGCCTTCTCGTTTCTCTCGACGACATACTGGGCTCGGGTTGTTGGTGTTGGCCTCGAAGAAGCGAATGAAAGGATTGCCAGCGGCTGCGACATACTCCTTCGATGGCGTGACCTCGAGCTTGTTGACTTGCTATCGATCGCCAAAAACCCAACAAACACATGCTTGTACATATGAGTAAGGTGTAGTCGGGTAGCTAGCGTGTGTAGCGAGGCAGGGAGGGGCGGTCTCTCGCTCTCGTCGCACCGAGTCGGGATTCAGCTGGATCGTGCGGTAGCAGATGCCACTCGGCGCCTCCCAGAACTTGATCGTATGGTCGTAGCCCGACGTCGCTAATATCACGTTCGGCATCGTTGCAAACACGACAAAGAGGCCCAACTCTCACTCAAATACCTCCACCTACTACCAACGACTACCAACCAATACCTACACACCGCCGCCGCTGCCGCCGCTGCTGGTGGATGTGGACTACGAGGCGCACGCGAGCGAGAGCGAAGGAGAGAATGAGGGTGAGTGATGGGGAAGTGGTTTTTTGAGTTTCGCTCCGAGTACGGCGATGGCCTGAGAAGATGCGCGTTTTTCCTTCCTCGATCAAGGTGCCGATGGGTGCTTTTATTGGTAAGCAGGGAAGGGCCGTTGGGAACCTGGGGCTCGCTCGGAAGGCCAGACGGGAACGGGCAGGCGATGAAGATAATTATGGAGAGGGAGGGAGGTGGTTCGGGAGGGAACGAGGCGATGTCAGGAGCCGGGGGTTGAGAGACCTGAGGCCAGCAGTGTGCAGCTCCCTGAGAGAGAGGGATACAGCAGCAACAGCACAGCACTAAGAGGAGATACTGCACACACTGCTGCTCCACTCTCTCCCTCACTCGCATCTCGTCCCTCTCTCCCTCACACCTTCTCTCTCTCTCTCTCTCTCGCGTGTGGAGCTCGCGCTCGCTTACTCGTTCTATAGTCAACCATGGCGGCGAGGCGACCTATCTCGATCGTGATGGCGGGCTCGATGTTGAACTCGTCGCCGCTGTCGGCCTCGACGCCTGACCGCGCCCTCGACACGTCGCTGTCGTCGAGCGCCACCGACTCGCCCGACACACCGTCGCCCTCGGTGTCGGTCGAGCCCTCACCTCCACACCACGCCAATGCCGCCGCCGCCACTACTGCCGCCACCTTGGCCCCATCTGCGTCTCCCACCATCTCTCCAGCCGGCAGCGCGTCGCCCGGCATGGCGCGCATGTCGATCCAAGCTACCGGCTCGCCGCTCGGCCTCGCGACTCCACCAGCCACGACCACGACCATCAGCACGCCGCCCGTGGGTCGTGTCTCGGTGATCCAGACCGGCTCGTTGCTCGCGAGCAGTCCCTTCACGTCGCAGTCGAGTCTCCAGTCCCGTCCGATCTCGGTCACCGCCACGGGCTCGGCGCTCTCGGGCTCCTCGGGCGCCGCGACCCCGGCGCCCATCACCGGCTTCACCATCACCAAGACCGCGTCGCCCGCCGCCGCCGCTGCCATCCCGACCTCCATCGCGAGCAAACCAGCCACCAAGACCTCCGCCGCAGCATCACAACAACAACATATCGAGTCGCTCGATCAACTGCCCGAGGACGTGATCCATCTCATCCTCGCCTTCTCGGCGCCGCAGGAGCGAGCCTACCTCTCGATCCTGTGCAAGAGTCTCTACGAGCTGTGTAAGCGCCACGAGGACTGGTGGCACGCCTTCATCGTCGATGAGTTCGGACAGCCATTGTGTGATTCACTCGAGCGCAATGGCAAGACCAAGCTTCGCGTACGTTCCACGACCATCGTCGTCACTCGCTGACTCGCAACGATCCTCACCGTTCGATATGCTTGGACCTGACTTCAACTCAGTCATTCAACTGGAGAATCCGATACTTCTCGCTCGCGTGGCAGTTCGACAAGGCCTGGTGTCCGATCCATTGGTGTGCCGACCACGTACGTTGTCTCGAGCCCTCGGCACCTCCGCTGCCCTCGATTCGACTAATCTCTACGATTCGATCGATTCGAATTGTCGCCCTCGTACTTCATAGAACGCCACCACCAAGGTCTTGCAGTTGTTGCGTGCCGGAGTGCCGGTCGATACCGAGGACGAACGCGCTCACCGCGCTGCGATCCATATCGCAAGGTACTCATTCGTTTGCGCTCCCGATCGAATCGAACCGAATCAATCTATCAATTCCTCCTTCACATAACGTCTATTTATGATGAGCGCTTCCGAGTGACGCGAGTACTTATTCCTTCCGTGGTCGATCGTGGTTGCTAGTGCACGAGGCCACATCGAGATGGTCAATCTGCTGCTCGACCATAACGCCAACATCGAAGCCAAGACGCACTGTAGATTCACGCCGATGCATTTCGCATGCAAATTTGGCCGTCGCGATATGATCGAGTTGCTCACGGCTCGTAAGGGCCTGTTGACTGCTTGGGATCAATGGGAGAAGGTTCGATGCGCGTTCATGGATGTTGGAGCGAGCGCGTGCCCGCAACTCGATGGATGAGGTGGAAGAGAGATCGTTTACAAGGATTGTGACTGATGGCACCTTGTACAGACTCCTCTCGAATACGCGGTCACTCTCAACCGTGTCGAAGCCGTATCGTATATGTTGGATTTGTACGTCGATACGAGAGCACTACTCAAGCTCGACTCGAAACGAGAGCACTAATCACAAGCGCTACTCGATACCTCATGAATGGACCACAGGGGTCAGGATGTAAATATTCGGTTCATGGGAGAGCGTACGATTCTACATATCGCAGCCTTCCAGGGATTGATGGAGATGGCCGAGTTGGTGCTCAAACGAGGTGGCAAGCCCAATCTCATCGATAAGGATGGTCGCACTGGTTTGCACTATGCAAGCCAACGTGGAAACACCGACATGGTCGATCTACGTACGTGCTGCAGTGTCTGTCTCTCGCTCTCGCGCCGGTGCGCAAGTGTGCACTGACTTCCAGATGCACACATGCTCACACACACACGGACACACGCGCACACACAAATAGTGCTCAAGTACAAGGCAGATCCGACCGTTCAAGATAACAAGAGCTACATTGCGCTCGATTATGCGCGCTGCAAGGCCAACTTGGCAACGACCCGCGCACTCATCAAGTGGTACAAGGACCGTGGCCAGGAAGCACCGAAGCCGCCGCCGAACGTCAACTCTCTGCTGCCAAAGGCGAACCCACCGTCGCGTCTCGTGGCGCTCACGCTCGATGCCGGCGTGGGTGCCGGCGCCGCCAACATCATCAAGCAGGCGCGAAACCAAGTCGCTGCTGCCAAGTAGCACCTTGGCGTACCTCCAAATGCTAATCGCCAGCGTATCTCTTCTCGTGTCTCTCCCGTGCCTTGTGGTGTGTCTCTCGTGCTTCCCTATCTATCCGTTCTGCTGTCGATTGGAAAGCGAACCCAAATCGGCGTCAAGCACCTCTATCTATCGTGTGTCGCTGGCCTGTCGCTCGGTGTCACGTCAACTACCGCCGTCCGGTGTCCTCCGCTCCCTCCCTCTCTCCTCCTCGTTGTCGTCTCACTTATTATTCGGTAGCTGCTGCGTCATCTCCATCTCGCTCGCTCTTCTTGTTGCGTAGTAGCCTCGTTCCCCGTCTTCATCGTTATCGTACGACAGCCCCGTGTATGTTATTCGCCTGCTGCACTTCATTGTACTCTACTGCGCGCTACCTCACGTCGTTGCATTGCGCGCACCTGTCAGCCAACAATCTAATCCAATGATAAATCTCCAAGCCAAATCAGTCTCAAATCAGTCATGTTGTTGCGCTACTAGAAGTAGTAGGGTACAGATCATTTATGCTTTACTTGCTTGCTTGATTAGCATCACTTAAATACTCGCGAGAGCGAAACAACGGTGAGGTGAGTGGATTACAATGTGGTGAACGAGAACGAGAACGTGAAAGAGAAAGAGAATGGGCGTGGCAGTGGAGGAAGACAAACAACACAACACAACAACAATATGGAAGGCCAGACAAGACAAGGAGATGATGACATGGAATTCTGGTTAAGCTAGCTGAGGAGTTGATGGTGATAATGATAATGGAGGTGAAGGTGATGGTGATGGTGGATGTCGAGAATGTTGTTACACGGGCGGTTGCTGCTTCTTACTCAGCAGCTCGGAGATGTTCATCAACTCCCAGTCCTCGGTGATGCTTGGTTCAATGAGTTGCCGCACGAGCTTGGAGATGTAATCCGGCTTCGAGCCTTGCAGATCGACGACACGGAACTTGCCTATCGTTTCTCCCTTGGCGCCGATCATTTCGACGTCCGCTTGACCAATAACCAAGTCGCTAGAGAGAGAATTGCATGAGTATGATATCGCCTGCATGACGATGACGAGAAGGCAACCAACATACCCAGTGATGATACGAAAGGTTGAACCGAGAGCTGAGCATCGAAGCCTTCGCTTAGTACCAGCCACGGCTATCGTGTCGATATCAGGCCGGAACGAATCGAGCTTCGACAGCACGGCACGAGCGCGGCGAGTGTCCATGACGCCATCGGAGAGCAACTTCCTGAGGTGCGTCAGGATATCGGCCTTGCGCATCGTGCGATTGAGCGGAATCTGGCCGACCTTCTCCCAGTACTCACAGTCTTCGTCCTTGTCGGTACGCAGCGAGACCTCGACAAGGTTGCGGCTGCCGCTGATGCGCAACTCGATGGTAGGATCAAAGAGGTTGAGGTAAAAGTTGGTGAACGTGATATCGGTGGCGAGCGACATGGCTTTGCTGATGGGGCTGCAGCGATCGATGAACGAGCGAGAGCCGTAGGTAAGCAACAATATCATAAGCAACGTCTCATGTAGTCACCACGACGAGGACGAGGAGGTTGGAGCTCTCTCGCGCGTACCTGTTGGCTTCGGCGAACTTGCTCCAAATGTCAAAGGTCGGTGGATCAGACGCCGGGATGATGGCCTTCCAGATCCAAAACTCGGTGGTCGGCACCGAGAGCGTACGCAGCTCGGGCGTCAGGTCGGCCGAGGCCGCCGAGACCGCGAGCGGAGATGGGACGTGCGCGGCCGCCACGGGCGGCGAGGTTTCCGCGATGCGTGGCGAGCCACCTCCGCGACCACCTCGTCCACGGCCACGACCTCCACCCTGCAGGCGCTTGGACTTGGCGCCTTGGGGCGACGAGGCAGCCGGTTGTGAGACGTCGACCTCTTCGAGGGTTTTCTTGAGGCCCGACAGTGGCAGGAGTGAGATCTTGAGCGCCATGATGGTGGCGTGGTCCAGCTTGCCGGGAAGCGTGACGTAGTCGTCGTGCTCGAGAAGCTCGGCGCCAGATTGCACTAGCTCCTCGAGAAACTCGCGGCGCTTCTTGGTGGTATCCATCGTGTATCTGCACAAGTCGTCCACCGCCGAGTCGACCGACGGATCGGCACCGACACGCCGTTCCAGAACGACCTTCTTGAGCTGTTGCGTGAGTGCGCCATGGACTGCCGTAACTGCTTTGGGTAGATCGGAGAGCTCTCTCTGTGCATCGCGCGGTCGCCGATTTGTAAGTCAAGAGCGAGCGAGCGAGCACCAACAAGAGACGAGCACGAAACATACCCAGTCTTTGCCGATGCCAAGCTCACTTGGCGATCGTCCAAGATACATTGGATGCATATTGTCGTGAATGCCAGGAGTTGTGAAGAGTAGCAAGTCGCTTGGCTTACATCGTCGAACGGAGATGGTCAAGTTACGGAGATCCGGTTGGGCACCCTCAATGATTGGGCCTGTCACCCAGTCAGTCAGTGAGTGAGTGAGTGAGAGAGAGAGAGAGATGCATCTATTTCACAAGCGAATAGCCGCAACAAACCTAATCGACCACCAGGATCAGTCAAAGACTCGAGCTCGGTACGACCACCAGCGCCAATGTCGAATACATCCCACGAGCCGCTGCCATCTTTGAAGAGATGGTAAGCGTTGCAATCGCCGACCGAGATACAAATAAATACCCAGTCATCGTCGCCTGAGGAAGAGGAGGAGGAGGAAGAAGACGATGCCGAAGTGGAAGAAGAGCCAGAGCCCGCCACGGGTGCCAGTCGTAGAAGAACACCGCCAAGCAGACTGACTGACACGGCGGCCTGCTTGGAGGTGAATTCGCGATCGTCGATACTTGCCAATGAGCGCTCCTCCTCGTCCTCAAAGACGTAGTTGATATCGAGCGTGCGTGAGCGAGGCACATCGGATTCGTTGTTGTTGGTGTTGAAGGTCGAGGAGGAGGTGGTGTTGTTCAGGAAGCTGGTGTCGGTGACGATGTTGGTACGGCGGGGAGCTCGCACGTTAGGAGGGAAGACGGCGTCGCTTGCGGCAGAAAGAGCGCGATGCAACCAGTGTGCGAGGTGGTTGAGGTTCGAGACGCGAAAGTGAACAGCCGACAAGTATGATACAAAGGTTGTTACTGCAAGGGTGGCCAACGCAAACGCGATTCAACGAGCAGCAGGTACAACGAGCGAGCGAGCGAGTGAGTGAGTGAAGAGAAGCGCAGCAGTGCCAGTGGGTAAAGTGCTTTGCATACCAGCTCGCTCTGCTGCAACGGCTCCGTTTCCGCCTCGGCTGTCGTTGACGATCACAAGGTGTGCGCGCGTGCACATGAATGCGATGGGGTTTCGTTAGGAGAAGGAGGAGAAGGACGACTTCAGCTCATCGATAACGTACCCACAACCGTCAGCTATCGCGACGATCGTGCGATCATAGTATGACATGCACACGAAGCGATCGGCAATTGGATCAGTGACTCGTTTCTATGAGAGAGAACAACGAGAGATGCGCGTCATGTCCGACGCGTGGGAACCAAGACGCAGCCATGCAACCACGAGCACGAGTACGAGCATGTCAGCAAGCGACGAATCGATTGGGCAACGGCAAGAGCACAACTCGAATGGATCAACCGATCGACCGATCGATCGATTTAAACGAACGAACGAACGAACCAACGAACCTCCTGACGAATCTTGGGAAAGGATGAGAAGCTTTGAGCACGAGCGACGGTGTCACCGTCTTCGTTGCGAATCGTGGTCGGCAAGCGATAGTGAGGGCCGCCGAGACTCGCGATCGGTTGCGTGCTCTCGCGACACGGCGCGAGCGGCGTCGCTGGAACCTCGCCGGCCGCCGCGAAGAAGCCATGGGAGCCTTCGAACGGCATCGGCGGCTGCTCGGGAATCGCGGGAGCATTGTTGGGACCCGAGGAAGAGCGTGGCGAGATCATGGCGGGCGTCGAGGGCGATGACGACGACAACGAAGAAGCACCGGACAAGACGCCATTGGTGGCGGCCGACGACGCCTCGGTAGTGGTACTCATTGCGAGCGGCAGCGCTTGCTCGCTCGCTCAAAGAGTCTCTCGTCCACTCGATAAGTACGAGTGCAAAGAGTCAGCCGCTAGATAGAAGGTGGCGAGGAGCGATAGAGAGAGAGAGAGCCACGAGGAGAGCGAGACGGCTAACTGCGTCGCGCGAGAGCGAAGCAGCAGCGGCGGCGGAGAGTAGCGAGTAGGAGAGAGAAGAGGAACGAAGGGCACCAGAGGAGGCAAGAAAGACGACAAAGGCGAAAAACCTCACGTGGCGCCGTGGTTTCACTCGTAAAGCCTTTTCGAGCCCCGCATGTTCCTTACCGCTCGCTGTTCCGCTTCTTCGCGCAATCTATCCATCCAATCCATACCATCCAATCCATCCATGAACACCAGTCGCACTCCTGATGGAGTAGAGGCCGCTCCCGCCGCTCCCGCACCAACTGAGGTGAGAAGCCGTGCGCCTGCTGGCTCGGCGACCGCCGTCCCGGCACAAGAGGCCTTTGTTCTGCAGTGCGAAGCGATTCGCGAGGGAATGATCGTCATCCTGCGCGACCGGCCATGCAAGGTGGTGAAGATCGCGCGCTCCAAGACAGGGAAGCATGGCAGCCAGAAGGGGTTCGTGGTTGGTATCGACGTCTTCACGGGCCAGAAGCTCGAGGTCGTATGCAACGCGAAAGAGGAGCTCCAAGGCCCGAATGTGTCGTTCGCCACGTATACGGTACGCGCGCATTGTGCTGCTCTGCTTGCACGTTGTTCCATTCGAGCAACCTAGCAAGATACCAAGCGAGAGAGAGAGAGAGAAAGAGAGAGAGAGAGAGAGAGAGAGAGATAGCAAGCGAGAGAGACTGAGAGATTGATGCTGGATCCTCGACTCGGCAGGTGCTCGCCTTCACGCCAGATGGCTTCGTCGACCTGCTGGCCGCTGATGGTACCACGAGATCGGATCTACGGCTTCCCGACGGCGAGCTCGGTGACGAGATACGCCGTGTATTCGAGCAAACTGGCGAGCTGTTGGTGGACGTGTTGAATGTCGAGGGCGCTCGCGAGGAAATCGTTCGTATCCGCTGAGTCGGCGTGTGGCTTCGTTACTTTGCTGTGCTTCAATGTGCACGAGGCAGAGGATTTGGCACGGTATCGCGAAGCCACGACGAGATGCGCCTGGAAGAACGCGTACGAGCCATGAGATGCGGCGCTTGGAAACATTGCGTTGCGTTTTGCTGTGTCGAGTGCAGCGCGAGTGCACTCGATTTGTCCACGTCACGGCCGATGTGGCAGCTTGAATACACCACTTCCAATCACACGGTATCTTGCGCCCTGTTCCCCACACCTTCCCACCGACCATCCCAACCACGCCCGCCCTCCGAATCTGTCGCCACGCCACGGCAGAGACGGCCAACGAAAAATCACTCGCTCATTCGATGAGTTGGAATCGAACCCCTGCCCATACAGAGTACGATTACGAACCCAGTAGCTCAGCGGTAAAGTCGGTGGCAGCCCAGAGGAAAACCAGTACCGCCTCTCTCGCTACCGCCTCCCACTGCTTTCGCTCCCTCCTCTCGCTCAGGCGGCTGTGTCGTCTCTCCTCCTCTTCTCTCTCTACTTCTCTCTCGCTGCCTCTCTCTCTGCGTGTGTGCGCGGCATCGCTGCTCCTCCTTCTAACCACCATCGCACCCGGCTGACTACGTGCGTGCGCTGTGTGGTGTACGAGAGGCTACACGCCTTATATCTCTATCTGTCTCTCTCGCTCGCACGACAGACACACTGCACACGCTCACTCACTCGCCGGTGCTCGCTGTTTCTATGCCGTCGGGGCTCGTGTGCTCTGCTGCTCATCGTGCTCGTCGATCGCCTCTCCTCGTGCCATCACACGTCTCGCCGTCGCTCGTAGCACGCGAGCATCTCTCGGGCTTCATCCATGAAG
>Ga0209935_1005249_pt1 | contig 11153 bp, 13 predicted proteins | sample ThiBio_1000_plan_2_FD_183958 | JGI IMG/M metagenome (GOLD analysis project Ga0209935, IMG submission 183958) | Wastewater bioreactor microbial communities from Cape Town, South Africa - Thiocy_cont_1000_plan (SPAdes) | ecosystem: Engineered > Bioreactor > Thiocyanate-remediating >... | reverse complement strand
TGCTGTCCTTGGTAGTCCTCGACCGGCTCGATGTCGCACGTGTCGAGGTGCTTGATCGAGCCGCCGCGCTTGTTCTCTTGGCAGTCCTGTTGTTGCACACGACGCCATTGGTGCGCGAGTGAGACGACGATCCAGCCAGACACGCGGCGAAGGTACAAGACGGTGTGTCGTGATACGCACCTCCTGCTTCTTGTACCAATCGAGCTCCTTGTTGGTGGTCAGCAGGCAGAAGCGATGCTTGAGCACCTTAGTGAACTTGCCGCTTGGTATGAACAAGTGCCCAAGCTTCAAGGGCTTGCCTCGCGTGTCTGCCACCGTGCTAGCCATCGTGTTGTCGTTGTTGCCTACGGGTATTGGTGTGGAGGTGGCGGGTGCCACGAGGAGTGGCGGTCGTGGTGAGGCCGAGCACACCAGCTGCGAGCGAGCGAGGCAGCAACGAACAGCAACGACACGAGCACCCACGCAAAAAAGAGAAAACGAGCAGTGGAGGCGCGCGGCTCAGGCAGCAGCGAAAAGCAGAAAGGCACAACAGGAGGAGCGAGAGGCAGAGGGAGCGGAAGAAAAAAAGAGTAGTGGTTCTACTGAGATTCGAACTCAGGATACCAGATTCAAAGTCTGATGTGATAACCAGCTTCACTATAGAACCGTGACATCGTCGTCGAGAGCTGACGTACTGTTGGTATATGTATCAAAGACGCTCTGCTGTTGTTGGTTTGCTGTTCGGCTCTTGGTTGCTTGTTGGTTGCTGTTTGGTTTGGTTTGGTGCGTTGCGAATGTTGCGTGTATTGGTGTTGCGCAATCGATTGCAACGGGCTTCTTCGATCACACTGAGATCGTATCTATGTACAGCCACAAGGCCTTCACTGCACTCGACAGCCGCGCCTGCCTTGTGCAGCCATCTTGGCCTCGTACTCTGTGGAGACCACACGCGCGAATATCAGCGTCGAGCACCAGCGTCATGGCGTGAGTATACGCCGCGTACCCTCTTTTGTGTATAGTGCATTGTAATGCAGCTCGCAGTAGTAACAGAGCCATATCGTGCGCGAGTACTCGTGTCCCGACGGCAGAATCTCGAGGATCGGCGGGCCAGTCTTGTTCGAGGTCACGAGGAGAATGCGCACTCCCAGAGCATCGGCAGCCGCTTGGATTGTAATGTGGTTGCCCCACACTGCACTCACGCACCGAACCTCGATGAGCCAAAGAGCTTCGCGTGCGATGGAAGCCAGCAGCAACACTGAGGCCATACCGCTAGTGTCCGACATCGCAGCAAGGAATCGGTCATAGTCGACGGGCACGAATGGCTGATAGGCGCTACGATGGCGGTTCATTTGGTGCACGACGGCTTCACGTACGCGGTGGTGGAACTTGCTGTGGGTCAAGTTGCACGCGACATAAACATCAGACTCTCTTGGCGAACCATTCCAATGCATAGATAGTGCCAACAGCTTTGTGTTTGCGTACACGTCGCCCAAGACCTTGTCGGCTATGCTGCTGAACTGGCAGTTTCCATCGTCTGGAACTCTGTGGGCAGCAAGGGGTTCCATCTTCAGCGCGACACGAGATGCCATCGAGCACAAGCAACACGTACATGTATTCGACCATTCCCAGCCGCGCGATTCGTCGAGCAAGCCGAGCCTTGTGTTCGCTGCGGATGCGTGACCAGATAAGCAGGCAGACAAGATAGTCTTGCGGTATGGCCGACGACCATGACGCACCGAAACAATGCTTCATCGTGCCCGAGAACCAGCCGATTCACGAGGGAATAGCCGCTCTTGGCGAGCCGCAGCGCAGTCGACGACTGCACTTCCTCTTGGCTGGCCGTGAGCGAGATCGCCTGTTCGAGATCCAAGTTGTCGACGTCGATCACGTGCTCCGAGTCCGAGCTCGCCAGCGCCAGTCTGGTGTTGTTGTCGAGGTCAGATCGTGCAGCGAGAGGCACCGCTTGTATCTGTAGGTCCTCCTCGTCGGCGTCAAGTTCGTCGAACACCTCTGCTTCGTGTGGAGATGTTGTATCAGTACACGCTCGCTCTCGATGAGAATGCAGAACGGTGAGAGTCACACCACCACCATACCAACCGATGGCGATTGATCAACGGGGTTGTAAACAGAGGGCGAGGCGCTGTTGCTAGTGGGATCTTGTTGCTGCTGCGTAGCCGACAAGGCGAGTGCCAGAGCCAGCTGCTCTTCCTCGCTCATGCCTGCGCCTGCGGCATCCATTCTCTGCTTGCCGCCGCAAACCGCCAAACGGCCACCAACCGATTTCAGGGGTCGTTGAAGTCCTCTCACCACACAAGATGCTAGATAATATACTCCCGCTTGCTTGCTTCCTAAGCCGCAAGCCACTCCTCTTCCTGCGCGCAAGCCACCACCACCAACAACAACAGCGCAAGAGAAGAGGAGAAGCGAGCGCCAATCGAACTGAGAGACCTAAATTCTCCGGGGCACGATAGAACAGCAGTGAGCTCGATCGTGTCTCGCTTCCTCTTCTTCCCTCTTGCTGACGAGCGCCATTCGCTTCTCTACGTCTTGGTGGTGTTGTTTGGTGCCCCCCTCTCACTTCTCCCTCGAGTAGCGTTGTACTCGGTGCTTGTGGGTCCACTCGAGCTCCTCGATGAGTTTCTTTACGGGTGGCGGTGGCACGCAGGAAGGCGCCGACGGCTCGGTCCTTACGGTCGGAGGTCGCGTCGTTCGCGTACAAGGCCAATGCCCCGTGTGTGCCATCGATGTCGTCGACGGCCGATGGCTGGGCGGTTTGATCTTCCACGATATTTGTGGTCGCTGCCAGTTCTGCTGCGAGAAGGTGATCTCCAACACGTTCTCGTTGCTGGGCGGCAAGCTCAGTTGCAACGTGTGCATGGCGCGCACGGTCGTGTGCTCGCGTTGTCACGACCGCTTCATCAGCGATGCTCCCGACGCGCTCGTATTGCGCGGCCGCCACTTTCACGCTGCGTGTGCCACGTGCTCGTCGTGCAGCAAGCCGCTCCCGACGCCGGGCGAGCGTGCTTATGACGAGATCTCCGAGATCAAGGGCGAGCTCGTTTGCGGTGCTTGTATCGATCGCGTGCGCGCCGACGAGACTGCGCGCATCCTGCAGCGCCAAGCCGAGATCGAGGCGCGTCGGCGTGCCGAGGAGCAGGAGCAAGCCGAAGCCGACGCTCGTGAGTGGGAGCGCATCCGAGCCGTGGAGCGCGAGGGCGAGCAGCATCTCTCGCAGGAAGAGTTCGAGGCCAAGCTGGAGCGTGAGTCTCGACTCGAGTTCGAGGAGTATCAACGTCGCCAGCGCCACGAGCGCGAGCTCCGTCGCCAGGAGGAGCGTCGTGAGCGCCTTCGCCAGGAGGAGCTCGAGCGCCAAGAGCAAGAGCGTCTCTCTCGTCGAGCCATCTGGAACGAGAACGCCACCACCACCGCCACCACCAGCAGCGGCAGCTCGACCTCCTCGTCGAGCGCTCCTGCCATCAACACGCCGTGCCCCATCTGCGAGGTCGACGTCTATCAAGGCACCGTGCTTGGAGGTCGCTTGTTCCACGACGTCTGTGCGCGTTGTTCGGAATGTTACTCGCGCTTGTCGCCGTCGACCTTCTCCTTGCAGCGTGGCAAGTTGTTCTGCGTCGACTGCAAGCCCGTGGTGCTGGGCCAATGCCCGACGTGCAAGGTCACGATCGAGAGCCGCGGCAGCACGCGAATCGAGCCCCTACACAGCCGCTTCTTCCATCCGGATTGTCGCAAATGCAGCACCTGCAGCGCCTCGGTCACGTCGGCCTCGTCCTGCGCCTTTGATGACGTCGACCAAGTACTGCGATGCTCCGCATGCCAAGGCAAGGTCCTTGCCGAGCGAGAGGCCGCGCTTCCTGCCGAATGCATCGTGTGCCACCAAGCCAGCACGTTCGGCGAGACGGCAGCGGCTCCCGGTGGCGGTGCCGCGGATCGCTGGCACGCCGCGTGCGCCGTCTGCGTTCGATGCTCGCTGTCTCTCGTCGACCCACCAAGCCCTTCGTACGCCTTCCTCGAGAATGGGCTGCATTGTGATGCGTGCACGCAAGCATTGAAGGCTCCCCCGTCTCCGACCGCGTCCGAGGGCAGCTCGGCCGCGAGTGAGTCGAGCTCGCCGCCACAACCCGGGACTCCCGAACCAACGACGCCGGAGCAACCTCCGTCTCCTGCCGCGACCGCCAAGCCGTCCCCGCCTCGCTCCGGCCTCACGACCACCGCGTCTCAACCGAAGAAGCGCCCACGAGTCGCACCGCAGCCGTTTGCCAATGCGCCGTACATTCCTCGTCGCCTGAGAGAGATCGTCACGTGCCCGGCATGTCTTGGCGAGCTCGTGCGCAAGGACGGTATCGAGCTGCTCAATGAGACGTGGCACGTTCGGTGCGCACGATGCTCAGTATGCGCCGCACCCATGAACGAGAGCACCGTGGGCGCTATGCACGACGGTCGCAAGTGGTGCATCACGTGCTACGGCATCGAGCAACGCCGTAAGCTCGAGACTGGCCCGTCTGCAAACGAGCTCGAAGAGGACCGACGAATGCGCGAGGCCGCCGAGCTTCAAGCGCGCCGCGAGGCCGCCGAGCTCCAAGCCCGACTCGAGGCGCAGGAGCGCAAGTTACGGCTCGAGTCACAGCAGCGCGAAATCGAGTTGCAGCGCCTGCAACGCGAGCGTGAGGAGCAAATTCGACTCGAGGCTCTTCGGCAGGAAGAGGAGATGCAGCGCCGCTTGGACGAGCTCCGCAAACGCGAGATGGAGCTGCGAGTCGCTGAAGAGGCGCGTCGTCTCGAAGAGGAGCGCCGCCGCAAGGAGGAGGAGCTACTGCGCCTCGCCGACCAGGAGCGACAGCGATGGCTCGAAGAGGAGCGTCGTCGAAAGCAATCCGAGGATGCGCGCAAGGAGCTCGAACTCCGCAAGCGAGAGCAACAATTGCGACAACGCGAGGAGGAGTTGCGTCGTCTCGAAGAGCAACGCCGCCGCGAAGCCGAGCTCCAGGCTCGCGAGGCTGAACTTGCTCGTCGCGAGGCCGAGATACGGAGGATGGAGCTAGAGCAACGGAGGCCTGACCGACAGTCGCCAGTAGTTCAATCTCAACCCCAAGCCCAAGCGCAACCCCAAACCAAGGCACCAGCATCCGCTGCTGCTCCCACCAAAGCTGCTCCCACTGCATCGGCCGCCAAGCCAACCGCTGCTTCCACCGCTTCCCAGCCAGCGACAGCAAAGCCGCCTACAGCCTCGCCGTCACCTGCCGGCCCGGCAGCACCCCAACCCCAACCTCAACCCCAACCTCAACCCCAGCCATCGACAGCCAAGCCTCCAGCCAGCTCATCCTCAACCCCAGTGCCAACACCAGCTCCGCCTGCTGTTGCCCCAGCTCCGCCTACCACTGCGCCAGCACTGCGAGAGCCCGAAGCTTCTCCGATACCTGCTGCAGCTCCGCGTGAAGCTACACCAGCTCCGCGTGAAGCCACACCAGCTCCAGCTCCAGCTTCAGCTCCTACGCCTCCCACCACAACCCCCACTGATGCTCCCGATGCATTGGGTGGTATCGTTGTTGCTGACACCAGCGAGACGCCCTGCCCCGTGTGTACTGTCAGCGTGTACGATGGCGTTCGCCTCGGCGGTATGCTGTTCCACGCCGTGTGTGCGCGCTGCCAAGTGTGCTCCTCCAAGATCTCCAAGACCACGCCTTTCTCGTTGCAAGACGGCCAGATGGTGTGTGCCTCGTGCCAGACTCATGTGCTCGGCGTGTGCCCCGTTTGCCAACTGGCGGTGCGCTTCACCAACCGCTCAGGCCGAGCTCTGCAGCTCTACGGCACCTACTACCATCCCGAGTGTGCCAAGTGCGCCGAGTGCTCGACGGCCTTGAAGCTCGATTCAGTACACGAGCAGTGGCACGACGGTCGCATTCTTTGCGGCAACTGCGCTCGAGTGCAGCGAGCGATCGAGGAGGGCAACCGCATTGCGTCGTGCGGACTCTGTTCCGGAGACGTCAAGCACAAGGACAGCGTGTTTGTGAATCGCGAGCGCTGGCACGTCGAGTGTGCCGTGTGCAGCGAGTGCCGCACGCCGCTGTCGGACTCGGGCTCTCCGGGCTTCGCGACCACGGCGCCCGAGAGCAAGAGCGTCATTTGCAACCCTTGCATCGCCGACAAGGAGGCCAAAGCCAAGGCGGCCCTCAAGGCCGAGAAGCGCGCCGCCAAGGAGGCCGAGCGCCTCGCCCGCATCGAGCAACGACGTCGCGAGGAAGAAGATCGCAAGGCACAAAAGGAGGCCGAGCGTATCGAACGCCAGGCGGCCGAGCAGCTCCAGCGCGAGAAGCAAGAGTGGGAGCTGAAGGATCGGTTGCAGCGTGAAGAAGCCGAGCGCAACCGCGTCGTCACGTGCCCGCTGTGCTTCTTGGACCTCGTCAAGAAGGACGGCGTCGAGCTCATCGAGCAGATCTGGCATCGTGATTGCACCAAGTGCTGCATTTGCTCGAGCACCGTTCGCGACCAGCGTAACTTTGGTGCCATGCGCCAAGGCCGTCTCTGGTGCCACAGCTGCGACGAGGCCGAGCTCAAGCGCGTCCAGCGCGAGAAGGAGGAGGCACTCAAGAAGCTCGCTGCCGAGTCGATGATGAGCCTCTTCCTCAAGGACGTCGGAGAGACCATCGAGCAGATGGCCGAGAACGCCCGCTCTCTCATGCCCGAGTCCTCGGTCGACATTGAAGCGTTGCAAGCTGTCATGGCAGAGCGACGCGCCGCGGCACCAACGATGACTCCACTTGAATATCAACAGGTACCACTGGGGAGGTTGATCGAGTGAGTGAGTGAGTGGGATGAACTCGATCATTGATCTCGAATCTCGTTGCAGCATTGTATGGAGATGATTGAAACACGTGCAGAGAAGCTACGAAAGAATGCTCGTGCGATCGCCCTGCAGCTTTGGGTACGATTGAAACAGAGTGCCACTCTGGAGTAAGCGCCTCCATTGTGTGTGATGACTCATGATGATCGGGTGCAAGAAATGCGAACAAGAACTGCGCCAAGTACAGAATCCCGAGAGCCCAAGCGAGACGATCGACCTGGAGCAAATGAAGGCGCTGAGTTTGGAGGAGTTGCTCGAGCACATGTGCACTTCGGACGCCGACGATGCTACCAGCGGTAACGCCAACGAGACCGAAGACGTGGAGGACCTCTCGACCGCCGACCATCGTAGCAACCTCACTGGCACGCGATATACGATGAGTCGCCAAGAGATCTTGCAGCTGCTTCTGGGCAACGGCTCCAAGGCGCTGCAGCTGCCGCAGGCCGACATCCACGGCGAGAACCTCGCATACATTCGGCTCAACAAGTGCAACCTCGCTGCTGCCAACCTCGCTCGCGCCAATCTCTTGGGCTCGGTGCTCGATCGATGCGAGTTTCGCTTCGCCGACCTGACGCACGTCAACCTCAAGGGCGCCACCATCACGAACTCGTCGTTCTTCCGCACGCGAATGATGGAAAGCGACATGGCGCTCGCGGTCATTGGCGAGGGATGCTCGATCTCTCGCACCAAGATGAATGCTTCCGTACTGAACCGCGCGACGTTTGCGCCGCGAACGACGCTCACCGAGGTCGACCTCGAGGCGGCCTCGATGGTGCAGGCCAAGCTTGTGCAGGTGGCATTCGTGCGCTCGAACCTGCGAGCCGTCGATTGCTCGCGCAGCAACCTGACACGAGCCACGATGCACGCGACCGACTGCACGGGCGCTATCTTTGATGGCGCCGACCTGTCGTATGCCAATCTCTCGACCGCCGTGCTCGTGAATTGTAGCTTCAAAGGCGTACGTCTCTGCTCGTTCCCCCCGAGCGCGCCAAAACAATCGATACTAACTATCTAATACACGCGATCGGGATCTCGTACGTGCTCGTGTATTGCAACGTGTGGGCACACAGGCCAAGCTGCACAAGACCAAGTTCTTTGATCTTGAGACAGGCAACCGCGCCATCATGAACGATTCGACCTTGGAGGGCGCCGATACTTTGGGAGCACTGCTCACGCCCGAGGACTACCAAGTCGTGAGCGCCAACAAGATCCAGTCCGCGCTCAAGAGCGCCGCCAACATGGACAACATTCGCGCCTACACCGACAAGATCTCGACCGGTCTGGCCAATGCTGCTACGGCAGCCGTCGCTGGCGATACCGAGCCCAAGCATCGAGCATCGATCATCCGTCCTGCTGGCCCACGTATCGACCCCAACGATCCATGGTTCCAGCCGCTGGATGAGGAGGACGCTGCCGCAGCCAGTGTCGAGCAGCCAACTGACGCTGCCGGACCGCCTCCTGTTGTTGCGCAGTAGACTCTCGCCATAGTGTTGATTCGCTTGCGCCATGGCTGCTGTTGCTGTTGCTGTTGCCACCAAACACGGTTGTGTTCGATGAGTTTGTACGATATCGACAGAGCTCAATCTACGCCCATATGAATGAATGAACGAATGAAGGAATGAGATAGCGTACTCTTGGGCAATGTGTAGCTACTGCGCCATGGTGTCGGGCGTCGTGGCAGTGTCGTGGGCCGCGTCGAGCGAGGCGAGCAGCTGCAGCGCGAGGTAGCGCAGACGCGAGACATCGTTGGTGTCTTCGAACTCGTGTAGGACCGCAAACACGCGCTCGTCGCCGTTGACTGCCATATCCTACAGAGTGTTGCGCGGTATGTCGTTAGCAAGGGCGTGCGGTCGGTCGGTGGTTCGGCGTGCCTTGAGCTGCGCCTTCTGCGGCTCGGTGATGGCGCGTCCTTTGAACAACAGCGAGATCATGAGGATGGTGCGAGCGAGCTCGCTCGTCGGAGGCTCGGTGGCTTTGTACGCTGATCTCGAATGTTGGTGTATGAGTACGCGAGAGAGGGGGATGGATCGTAGTATACGCGCGGGATGCGGTACATACCTTGGCCGACCTCCGAGTGCAGGAACGAGGTGAGCGCCGTAGGAACAGCGACGCCGGTGGAGCAGGGCAACGCGGGAGCAGGAGCGACGCGACTGGTGAAGCCATGTCGTTGTGTGGCCTGGAAGGTCTTGGTGGTGGAGGGTGGTTGGGTCTTTCGTACTCGTGGCTCGGTGAACCCGACAAAGGTCGACGGGTGCGCTGCCATTGGAGTGTGCGTGTGTGAGCGTGTGCGTGCCGGAGCGAGAAGGAGGCCGAAGTGCGTCGCGTCGTTAGTTGTTATGAACAATGAGCTCCGGAGGCACGTGTCAGCCCGGAGGAGCACAACAACTCCGCTTGTCGTCGCCCGTCGCTTCGTTGATAAGCCAGGCTCGGTCTCATCCTCATCCTCCTCATCCTCCTCATCCTCCCTCATCCTCATTGCAGCTCCACACCCACGATCAACTCTCTCTCTCTCTCTCTCTCTCTCTCTCTGATTGTGTGTGTGTGGCGTCCATCATGGCCTTCTATCATGAATCCATCGAAGCGGCGGTTCTGGCCCAACCTTCTCGAATTCACTTCCCGCGACAGCTCCCGCTACAACTGCAAGGCCGAGTGACGCAGGCAGAGTTCGAGGAGATCCTCGTGACGGCCGAGCATCCAATGAATGATGCTCTCCGCCACCAGCCAAACCTTCTCTGGATCCTGGTTCCATTCGGCCTGTTCTACGTGATCCCCAAACTCATCTCCACTCAAAATCGTTGCTTGGCAGCCGCTGCCCACGCTACCGACGCCGTGGCCGCCGAGTCTGCACGCACGTTCGAGCCTCGAGGCATCCAGTTCTCGTTTTACCTGGCGCGCGTGGACAGGCGAGAGGTTTGCAAGATCGACATTCGCGTGATGCCGGACACCGCCCCGACTGCAGCGACGCCCGATGGCCAAGACTACCTGGCATCGTTGACCCACGACATCCACGATTTGCGTTAGTAGTATATATCGGCGTTGTACATGTTCTCGTTGCGTCGAAATGGAGGATATATCGAAAGATGCTCCCGTCGACTTGTGTATTATAAACCTATGTTGTAACAACGCATCTCAAGCTGCGGAACAGCAGCAGCAGCACAGTCGCTTCGTTCCCTGCTCGCGCACACTCACGCCAAGTCGATCCAACACCACCACACCAAACGCAATCGCTTGCTCTCTCTCACACACCGCCAACATGGCTGATGAATACGAGCTCCCGAAAGCTGTTGTGCATCGCATCATCAAGTCTGCGGTGCGTTCTTGTCGTGTGTGCTCACACGAGCAATGTGATAGAACCACAATACCTGACGCGTCTCGCTGTGCGACTGTCTATCTGTGTATCTGCAGCTCCCAGACAACGTACAGGTCTCGAAAGAAGCCAAGCTCGCGCTACAACGAGCAGCCACGACCTACATCCATTACATTACAGCTGCGTACGCGCTCTCGATCGCGCTCAGTCTTGCACGGTAGGATGCATGTAGTAACTCGATGTGCTTGTGCTCCCTCCCTCTCCCAAAGAGCGAACGAGTGTTGTCAAGAGAACAACCGCTCGACCATCTCGCAAGGCGACGTACAACAAGCTCTCGCAGACATCAACCTCGATGAATTTGAAGAGGTGCTGACACAGAGTCTCGCTGGTACGAGCTCCTTGGTGTACCCGTCGCTGGCTCGCATCGCTCGTGCCGTCAACTGACGACCAGGAACGCAGCGTACAAACTTGAATGCTCCAAGAAGAAGACTCCAAAGACCACCGAAGCCCCGACAGCACCAGCAACTGATGCAACTGATGCAACCGCTTGATGGAGATAGACACATGTAGAGATTGAGCCACTGAGCTGGCGGTAATATAGATATCTTCGACCAAGAGCGCGCCATCGAGAGTGAGTGAGTGGGATCATCGTTGATGTGCATCACTCGTAGCTCATGAATGTACGATAAGTTACATTGTATAGTTGTTGAATCATGAGAGTGAGCAAACACACACACGCGAGCGAGAGAGAGAGAGAGAGGCTGATGACTACTTGAAAGATGAGAGAGATTGCGAATGGTTGGTTCATGAGAGCGCTTGAGCATCCCGATCAGCGAGGAATATCAAGCAAGCGCGAGCGTGTGACTTGATAGGTCAAGGTCGGAATCGGTACAAAGTCCGGGAACTGCGTCGAGCCTCGGAAGCACTTCTTGAGAATGTCCTCGAACTTGGTGTAGTACATTACCAGCTGTGCGAGGACCAGCTGTTGAATGTCCGACACGGTATTGAGAT
>Ga0209935_1005248_pt1 | contig 11153 bp, 22 predicted proteins | sample ThiBio_1000_plan_2_FD_183958 | JGI IMG/M metagenome (GOLD analysis project Ga0209935, IMG submission 183958) | Wastewater bioreactor microbial communities from Cape Town, South Africa - Thiocy_cont_1000_plan (SPAdes) | ecosystem: Engineered > Bioreactor > Thiocyanate-remediating >... | reverse complement strand
GAAGGATTTCCATTTGAATATGCCAAGGTGTATCCCATGACTGTAAAGAATGTGTCTAAGGTACCTATAGAAAGTTCGTATTCCTGACTTACAACCACACCTTTAAAAAAGAAATCATTGGTGCTCTCTGTCCAATCCAACCTTCCGGCGCAGATGTTCCTGTTCCAGGATAGTGCGCTATCGCAACCAGCTCAGGGGGTACCTCTTCGAGGGGAGGGGAGCTGTACGATATTCGTCTGCATTCAGCCGAACCGAAAGCTGGAGCTCCTGAAGATGTATAATCAGGGCATAAGCAGACAGCTCATCGGTGGGATCCGATTCAAGGTTTCGGAGCTGGTGGCTCCTGCTAGACGAAAGCCGCCCAAGCGGAAGAAAGGACGCGACTCACGAGAACCACAGGATGCAACACCTCCGCAGGAGGTCGAGTTGTATGAAGAAACCATAAAGTTCATGGCCGTGTTGGGAAAGAGTGTACTCGAGGTATCTTGCAACTACATTGATCTGGGTAGCATGTCTGCTATGGGGAAGCCTGTAGAAGGTAGTGTACTCATAGTAATGCTCTTCGGCACAATCGCTCATCTATATAATTTATAGGTGAATTTGTGTTGTCGAATCTCTCAACGCTGTTACCCCTGACGTGGAAGATTGAAGCATTCAAACCTTTTGTGGTATTGTATTGAATAATATATATATGATGGTGACTCTCACTGACTCTTGGCACAGAAACTCTCGGCTACCGAAGGGGTGTTATTGGGAAAGGAGGCACCTGGCCCTGCTACGAAAGGATCCCAAATAAGTGCGTTTACAAAGAAGATAGAAAATTTCTTGGCTAACTGAGATACTAAATAGGTATAAAGGCAGCGATCATTCCTGAAGCTCCGGGATTGTATGAAGAAGAGCTGCGGATTTACAACAAGAACAGTAACGAGAACTTCCTACGCTTGGTCATTCGATTATTTGTTGATGATGATAGCTTGGGAGTGAAGCTAGGCGAGATCACTCTGGTACCTGGCGGGAGCCCTGAAGAGAGTGACGCTGAACACAAGAACAAGGAAAAGGAAAAGGAGAAGGAAAAAGAAGAATCAGAACCCAAGTCCGATACGGAGGCATGCCTTTGTTTGGATTATGGTACGATCTATCTGGAGGCAGTCAAGAGGCCGTTCTTGGTGGAGGGTGGCATCCCCGATATGCGGATAAAGTGGTCATCCTCCAGCGCGAGGGTTACAATTCACAACAGGACCGATGAAGACATGATCCTCACCCCGAAGACGAACCTAAAGTCCGCCTTGGAATGGCTGCCTGCTGTGCAGGGGTCTGTGCAGGAGGTGCATCCTGTGAGTGAGGAGATTGTGGGAGGAAGCTATCATGTATGCGGAGCGGAATATACCCTCCTTGCAGGCCACACAGTGGAGGCTAGGGTGTCCGTTCCCGCTCTGCCTTCGGGAGGGGCTCGATTGAGAAAAATGTCGACAAGCGGAGAGGGGGAGGTACAGATATCGGCACTGCTGGCCCGAGGGGTGATCGCCCCGATTAAAAATGGCATCCTTTTGCTGGAGAGAAGAAAGAAGGAGGCGTCCGGAGAAACCAGGATATGCAAAGCCCTCACCATGCAAGGCAGCTATTGTTTATCGACGGGCCGATTGGAAGGGCAGGCACTCCTGTCTGTCGGCAAGATCACCAGCGTATGGCAGATCATGCCATTCTCCTTTCAGATTCGCAATCTCTCGGAGGCTCCGCTAGTCTATCGGATCGAGGAACTGCCTCCCTATATCGTCATCGAGGGAAGGCAGCTTCCTGCGGGTACAGTGGTGCATACACTACAGGAAGAAGGAAGAGAGGTTTCCCTAATTACGGTGGCACCTCTTGCTGTCTTGAGAGTCGCTGCCGAGTTTCATTCTTCAAAGGTACAAGTATTGATATTTTCAGAGCTTTTTTAACCATCTAACTCTTCAAAAAGATAAAAGACCAGTGGCAAATTCGAGAGGAGGTATCCTGTAAAATACCGCTTGTAAATATCAACAACGAGAACAATTCCTTGAATCTGGGTGTGAAAGCAACGGTGGAGCTACTTTCGCTGTCGTATTCTGGGTATGAGTGGCCCATTCTTTTCCCCTCGAACTAATTTTTGTTAAAGACTAAAGGATGGCGACCTAGTGCTGCCACCCCTCTTGCACCCTTCGCCTCCTCATGTGCCACCTGTTGATGCATGGTTTTCCATCACCAACACGTCAGGCAGACCCCTTGATATATGCATCGAAGGCCAGCTAAGCCCTGTCATGGCCGATCTTATCAACCTGTCCATCATATCACGGTATGATAAATTAGTTGATAGCACATGATCACCAATAATAATTACCCTGAATATAGGTTATCCAATACCCCTCTGTATCAGATATCATTGGCTGTTGATGAGCCATTGGAGATTAAGGTGCGGGTGGAGGCACGAAAGAAATCGAGGCTTCCACCGCACTTTGGCAGGAAGTATCGCAACTATCCATTGGGTAAACTGCGCTTGTTTTCTGCGGATGGGCAATTGTCGGAGACTGTCCTGCTGCAAGGATCTCTTAAACCGGTACAGTTTTTGTTTATTATCCAAATAGGTTGTTATCTGATTATTCCCAAATACTATGATATCATAGGGTCCCACATTCTCGCTGTCTGTTCGCAGGCTTCATTTTTGTGTCAGCCCTGAGGAAGAGGAAGAGCGACGATTGGTAATTTGATTTTCAATAATTACTGGTACTAGAAAATCTAATTCTGAATATAGGAAGACACGCTGGAGATAAAGAATCTCTCGAATTACTTCCCGTTGCAAGTGAGCATCACTGAGGGGAGAGATAGGCGAGGCAGTTTCTCTCTTCATAAGGCGGATTCCGAGGCTCATATTATGGCTGCATCGGAAACAGAAGAAGAAACAGAAGTTGGGAGAGGCATGGAGAAAAGTCTGAGCTGCGTTGTTGAGAGCAGGACGGTGACGGAAGAGGGTCCTTCCTTCTTCTCGGTGGATCCCTCTGACGTCACCATCCCACCGGGTGAGAGCATCAGTGTGGTCATCGCGGTGAAAGAGCGAGAGAGTTATCAGGAGCTGCAGGCAGCCATCAATGACCTATTTTTCATTGTGAGGGATGACCGTCTCGCTCGAGTGCCTGGCAAGAAAGTTGCGGTGAGTCTGTTGACGCAGAGCAGGCCCATAGTGAGCACCAGGAGCGGGCTGGAGATCGATACCTCATCCATCGCAAACAACAACATCGTCAGCCACTCTCGACTACAAGATGATCTGCCTGTGCTGATTTTAAGGGTAACAAATTTTTCTTTACAATGCGATGCTTTATTATTGGTATCTTATCCTATTTCTTTGCTGCAGGGCTGCACGCCCATTGCACTGCGTGATGAGGATCAGCCGACAGGTGGAGGACAGCGATATGAGATCATAGTGGGCCAAAAGCACGTGGGATCGGGGGATGTGACGTGGGAGTTGACGCTGGAAAACTCCTCGGCCAACGCACCACGGAATCAGCAGACACCCATCGTAGAGTATAAAATATATGCTGTGACTGGAAACGAGGCCTGGCTGGTAATAGGATTTTACCTTTCTTAGCAGTGTAGCATACTAACATTATTTTTAACTATGCATTAGACCATAAGTAGGGCCAGGGGAATACTGGCAGCTCCCGGTGATCACCATCAGGTCACTCTCACCTTCTCTACCGAACGGATCGATTCCTATTCGACCTACATTGTCGTGGAAAACTGCGACAATCCTCAGGATATCAAGACCATTCGTGTTTCGATAGAGGTACATATTTTATTTTAGTCCTAATTTGTATTTATGCCCATGCTTTCCTCAATTCTCAGGTAGCGGAACCCAGTTCTGATCAAAGTTACTATTCGGTTATTCTGGGCGGGAAAGAGGCTGAACATAATGTACTGCATATTGGGGATATCTATGCTACGCAGGTGTATCGAGCACATTCTTTCATCATCAAAAATCACTTGGAGACTCCCCTCGACTTTTTGGTATGCTTCCATCTAGTTAGTGCGTTCTGTTATTAACTTTTTTGTTTGATAGTTGTCAACCAAGTCGAAACCTTTTGATGATATGGAAGTAGGCTATTCGCTCTCTCGATCCACTCTCATCCTCTTCAACGCCCTCACCATCCATGGCAAAGAATCTGCGCGTGTCTTCCTTCACTTTCATATCCCAACTCCTCCGCCCGTGCCGCTGGAATGCCAAGTAGAGATAGGTATGTAACATACCCTCGAAATGTTTTTATACCTAATTTTTTAACATCGATTGGAATAAATTTAGGAATAAACTGTTTATTGGCATCGGAGAAGCAACAGATATTGACTATCAAGGCGCGTGTTCGTCCACCCCAGTTGGACGTTTCGAGTGGCGCGGTATTGTTCTCTGGCAAGACCCTCCCGCTGATGGAGGCGAACGAGGAAGTCGGTAAAGAGGAGAAAGATATCAAATTAAAGGAATCGGGATTGGCGCTACCGCATGCTATGAGTTCTGACCGAATCAAACCTGTCGAAGATTTGAAGCTCGAGGTTTTCGAGAAAGAAGCCTCAGTGCAGGTCATTAATACTTCTGATACCCTGTTGACGTAAGTTGCTTTTCTCTATGAGTAACTAGCTAAGAAAATCCTCTTGCAAAATAGGTATATGATACGAAACGATAGCCTATTCTTCGCCGTCGAGGCAGATTTAACAAAAGTATATGAGCTAAGGCCGAAACAACACCATGCCCTGATCCTTCGACCCAACATGACTGCCTTGCATAACAACCGCAAGCTGTTCTTAAGAGTATGACGAGACGAAATCCTCTCCTTATATTGACGTTCTCTCTCTCCCCTCCCAGGAATTGTACATAGAAGAGCATATGGTGATCTATAATGTGAACGAGGGATGTCTCTCAGAGAAGCAGCTGGTGTTCCTCCGGTTGCAGTTCGGAAAGCTGCCTCTCAAGGAGTTCAAGTTTCATACCTCGCCGGGGCTCAAGAATGCGTATCCCTATGTGGCCCTCGAGGAACGCATCCTTCGTTTCCTGCGCGACTTCAACGTCTTCTGGTCGGATTTCCTCTCCGACTATTATGCACAACATCCTGATGGAGTGTCCGGAGGGCCAGCCGTGACGAAGAAGAAGCTCAGGTCATCTCTCGATGTGGAAAAAACCGATGAAAAGCCCAAAGGGGAGGCCTTGATAAAGAAGCGAGGAAGTGATTTGCCGCAAAGAGCATCGCACAGAACGCGCTCGCTGTTGTCAGCGGTGCTGCAGATGAAGAAATTCCCAGAATCCGCTGAGACGAGAATGCAGTCGCTCTATTTCGAGTTCAGATACATCACAGACGAATTGATTTTCTTTGGGCTGAAGAAATTCACAGGCAGATTCGCTGTGCGATTAGCTCAATTACTCTACTGGTTAGTGTTTTCTGCTATCCCCTTTTGTTATCATTCATTGAACTAATCCATCATTCACATTATTTGCAGTCCCTTATTCAAGCAGTTCAACCTGAAGAGCCTCTTCAGTGGTAGCAGCAAGATATTGCAAGCCGATTTGGAGAAACCAGAAGTGGGGATGCTGTACAGGCTCGCTGAGCGATGGATATACATGCTGCGAGACTTCCTGTCCTATTTTCCGGATCAGAACACCGAACTCGTCTGCTTGCGTCGGTTGGAGGGTCAGCTTATGAACCAGTTGACGGCGCTGTACCTCTTCTTGGAGTCCCTTCCTGCATAAATAAATTGGTCTTGTGGCAAGGAAAAGTTCCGATTCGATTTCTGCGAATTCGGGAGCGTTTGCCGATCAAGCCGTGACTGCTGCACAGTTGATTGTGGTGGACATCCCCGCCGAGTGCCTCCAGCTGAAGGGTTTTTGTCCTCTTTTAGGTCCGTATATGTCACATTTGTGTTGGCTTTTGAGTTAAAACAATCAAACAACGAACATCAGGATCTTAATTGTTTGAACAAATGGAGCAAAGTAACCAATCCAGAGTGCACATCTGGTTGCGCGCGGAGCCTATTACCTCCAGTCCCTCACGAGGAGACATTCTCCAGTCTGAAACTGATAAGAGGGCACCGCTTGTTCCACAGGATGCCAAGCGATTAGTGGACCAGGGATTTCTTGTTACTGTGGAGCATTCAGATCATCGCGTCTTTCCAGATGAGGAATATAAAGATGCTGGGTAGGACAATTTCGTTATCCAATTCCACTCCTGGTTAATTCGGATTTCCCAACTTTGTTTTGCAACCAAAGATGCAAGCTAGTTCCCTTTGGCAGTTGGACTGAGGCACCACAAGATGCTTACGTGTTGGGCATTCGAGGTACTGTAACTGTTTTCAAAAATGGGTTATCTAATCTCGCTTTCAGGATTCCCGACACAGCAGACCCTCTGTCACAGACATATTTATTTCGGCCACGCGTTCAAGTATCAACCCGATTGGCATGCGAAACTCGTCCCGTTCTTGCGGGGAGGCGGTGCGGACGCCTCTTTTTCTTGTAGGGAAATGACTGATAACTGTAAACTAACAACAGGTGTTCTTTATGATTTGGAGTATCTCACTGACAGCGAAGGGAAACGGTTGACATCGTACGGCCCTGTTGCCGGTGATTAGCCTCCAATTTTGTTTCGGTAGAGAGTGTCACTCAAAAGCGTTTCTGCTTAGGTATGATCGGTATGGCTGCAGGGGTGTTAGCGTGGTGTACCCAAGCGATGGCGTCTGTGGGAGTCACCATACCCAATGATCTGCTACTCAAGCTGCAGAGTATGGGCCTGGTATATTTTTTTTGCTTATTCCGCTATTGTATCTCTAACACCGCCTTCTCTCGCACAGGTAGAGCACCTCAAATCGTTGCTTCAGATGGCCGTTACATTCGCTCATAGAACTCCGAGGGTGGTAGTGATTGGACCCAAAGGCAAGGTAGGCGCGAAGGCTGTTTCAATGGCCGAGTCGTTGGGGCTTCAGGTCGATGGCTGGGGTAGAGATGCCACCGCAAAGAAAGGCCCATATCCTGAACTCCTCAAATATCATATCCTCGTCAATGCCATCAAGGTTGCCTTCTTGCCCCCCTTTCCCCATCGATGTCAGCCTAATCCTGTATATTATTATCCAGCTGGATACGGAGCAAGAACAAGCTGTGGGTCCTTTCTTGACGCATGAGTTGATTCGTCAGAGTGGGCGCGAGCTCTCCGTGGTGGTGGATATCAGCTGCGATACGCTCAATCCTCTCAACCCCCTTCCCATTTATTCCCAGCCAACCACTTTCACGCATCCTACGGTATGTATACTATCCAACTATATTTTCTCACGGTCTGACTCATCTACGTTTTGTAGGTTAGAGTCATTGAACAGAGCGGCGGTGTGAACCCGCTTGATTTGATCGCCATCCCAACGCTGCCCTCTTTAGTGCCTGCCATCAGCAGTCAGGTAATTCTGTTTAGGAATTCACCCAGCCAAGGTCAAAGTCTCATTAATTGACGTATTTTTTTTAACAATTAGGACTTTTCGGCCCAGTTGTTGCCTCACCTGTTGGATCTGAGCAACCCTAAAAACGAAGTCTGGCAGAGGGCGGAGGCAATATTCCGGGAGAGAACACGTGCACTGCGACCCGTACCTGTCCCTCGTTCGGTTCTGTTCGCCAAGCAAGAAGAACACGCGGAGGCCGCACCTCTCCTCAGCTTCTCACAAGAACGTGTATGGAGGTTGATGGAGAGCTATGCGCGACAGATTAAGATAGACTCCGAGGAAGAGAAGAAGGAGAGGGAGAGGAAGAGCCGAGAGGAAGGCGAGCGGCTCAGCGAGGGGGAGGCTGCCACCTACAATGTGGCAAGAGCGTTTGCTGTCAAAGGGAACATCGAACAGTTGAGAGCGAATCTTCATCGTCACGTGGAGGCCATCGTCGCCCATCACGAGGTACTGCGTACGGCATTCTTCACTGTTGAATCGGTCAACAAAGAAGCTGCACCTGAAAAAAAGAAAGAAGAAAAGAAAGGTGAGGAGGATTGTTGTGATGAGGAACACGATGCCCCTAAAGGTAAACTTGGTTGTTTATTTTTAGTTCCCATTTAACTTTTTTCTTTACCTCCATATAGTGGCACCTGTTCGCGTGGGGCTGGTTATTAAAGACGCAAAAGATGTTGACGTAAAAGCAGTCTATCGGATTATCGAGGAATCGGCAGATGTGGAATCCGTTTACAACTCAGAATTGGCAACTCCCTTCAACCACCACAGCAACAGCGCTCCCTTTGTTCCTCTTCTGAGTGTAGTTCTCCTCGTCAATAAGGCGACCCTTCTTGTTACCTCCAATCGGTAAATACCTTTGTCATCTCTTTTTTAAAACCTTAACTCGCGTTAGATTGGTAGCCGATGAATGGTCGCTACATTTGTTGGCAGAGGAATTGGTTCATGGGCGCACCAATGCATCCTCTCTACAGTATTTGGATTTTGCGCACTGGCAGAGGACTCTCGATAGAGAAAACGAAGCCATCCTACAACAGGAGAGCGACCATGACCAGAACCCATTTGTCAGAAAGAAGAAAGCCGAAAGCAGCGCCCTCAAGGAGTTGACCTATTGGAACGCCAAATTGAGCGGCAGTCCACCAGTGTTGCAGATGCCCATCGACAAACAACGGTGATACAAAATATTACCGTTTGTTGAGACCGACTTCTAATTATTGTTTTTGAAATAATCAGACAACCTCTCCAAAGCTTCAGATGCTCGACAGAGACGCGAGTGCTGCCCAAAGAGCTATCTGAAGGCGTGAAAAAGGTTGCCCTCCGCTTGGCAGGTATGTAGCAGCCTATCGCTCTCGCCCTCCTCACATCTTTTTAAGGATTGGAGGTGCTCGGTGATTGGGTGAGCAAGGACGATGTATCTTCCGCTCTCTACACCATGTATCTGTCCTTGTACAAGTTGATTCTCTTCCGCTTGACGGGAGAGGAGGATTCTGTTCTTGCAGCCACGTATGTTTATTCTTATTTAAGTTTGGTATTGTTTTAATTCACCCCTTTTATAGTGTGTCTGGGAGACTGAGGCGTGAAGTATTTCACACTGTAGGACCCTTTACCAATAGCCTCATCTTGCGGTCCCATGTGCACGATCAATTGACCTTCGAGGAACTCTACAAGGCCACCAATCAAATGCTTCAGGAGGCCTTGCGCAACCAGGTATGCGCTACTACGCAAAATATATTATCATGGGTAACTAACACAAATGATGATGAATCAAGGGCACTCCTTTCGAGAAGATTGTTAGTGAGCTGAACAGACCTGGAAGCGGAGAGGACTTGTCACTAAAACATGCTCCGCTCTTTCAAGTCTGCTTCGAGTTCGATGATCAAGGTAATTTGTTATTATTTTAATTCACGCGTTTATAACAGCATAACATAGTTCTTCCGCCGACTTCTGCGCCTGCGGGTGAGGTATCCTTGAATGGAGAAATACCTCTTCCGAAGAAGCTCGCCCCTCACGACTTTGTTCTTCATGTGTCCCCTAACTTGGACTCCGGTAGCACCTTTCATACGATAATGATAGAGAGAGTCGAGCTAATCTTTTAAAATTCTAAGATAAAGGAGTCGAGTTGAAGGTGGTATACAATTCCGATCTGTTGGAGAAGGAGAGGATCGATGAGACCCTCTCACAGATGGAGCTTCTTCTCTCTTCTGTACTCGCCGACACCAAGCAACGCATCGTACAGTACTCGCTGATCACCGAGAGAGCCCGCAAGCTGATACCGGATCCTCTCACACCCTTGGACTCCTCTTGGCTGTGCGTGTTTCCTATCTCTGCATCTAAACTATTTTAACGCATATCAAATTCATCATCAGAGGCCCCATCCATGAGATGCTGACCAAACAAGCAACAGCGCACCCAGATCGGCAAGCAATCTATTACGATGGTAAGATTTGCATGAATGGCATCATCTCACCTCTCCTAACCAATTTCAATAGGCAAAACGATGAACTATGGTTGGCTGGAAGCCAAAACTAACCAGCTGGCAGATTGTTTGATTCAGTCGGGCATAAAAAAGGGCGACGTCATCGCCATATATGGACACCGCAGCCCAGCTGTTGTGTTTGCCATCCTCGGCATCTTGAAATCCGGTGCAGCCTACTCTATGATGGATCCTAAATACCCAGCTTCCCGCATCATCGATTGTCTGACTGTATGCTTTTAATGCCCTTGTCTGCTTTTATTGATGGCAACACTTGTTCTATAGGTTGCCAACATCAATGGCTGGATACAGATTGCGGACGCGGGCGAACTTCCTGCGCCCTTGGTGGAGTATCTCTCTACACTGACGCTGCGATGTCAACTAGAGGTTGCTAATGTGTTCAGTAATGACGACAACAAGACAGTGAAACATCCACACATATTTGGAGGGCAATTCAAGAGCACTCCTCCTGATAATGTTAAGGTACAAATGTTAAGTTTGACATGATAAAGTAACTTTTTGCTTTTCTTTAGATTGATGGCGAGGACATCGCAGTGGTCACCTTTACGAGTGGGTCTACTGGCATGCCCAAGGGTGTGCAAGGCAGACACCTTCCTCTCACTCATTTCTATCCTTGGATGCATGAGCGGTACCTGTGGCATTTACTTGGTTATCTGGTCACTAATGCGTTCTATCAGGTTTGGTATTGGTCCTGAAGACAAATTCAGTATGTGCAGTGGTATTGCGCATGACCCCCTGCAGAGGGATATCTTCACGCCGGTGTTCTTTGGGGCATCAATCTACATCCCCACCGAGGAGACCATAGGTATTGTGATGATATTGGCCTTCTCTTGTCCTAACCACCAAGCCTTTAATGTATAGTTACGCCTGGCAAATTGGGTGAATGGATGTCGTTGGTTGGCATCAATGTAGCCTGTCTCACTCCGGCTATGGGACAGCTGTTGACTACACTCGATAATCCCAATTTCTCTATCACCACTCTGAAGGTACGACAAAGAAAATATACCAGAAAATGAAATAATAATAATTCTATGTAGGGAGTCTTTTTTGTAGGCGATCTCCTAATCAAGCGGGATGTATTCAGGCTCAAGAAGTTGGCTCCCAATAGCTTCATCATCAACATGTATGGATCTACGGAGACACAGAGGTGAGCGTTCAACTCCCCCCCCCCCAAAACACCGCTTGCATATTGTAA
>Ga0209935_1005246_pt1 | contig 11155 bp, 14 predicted proteins | sample ThiBio_1000_plan_2_FD_183958 | JGI IMG/M metagenome (GOLD analysis project Ga0209935, IMG submission 183958) | Wastewater bioreactor microbial communities from Cape Town, South Africa - Thiocy_cont_1000_plan (SPAdes) | ecosystem: Engineered > Bioreactor > Thiocyanate-remediating >... | reverse complement strand
GCTCGACAACGCCACGACCTTCCTCGTGTCGGGCCACTTTGGCTTCGTGGCCACGAGTCACAACCGCTTCATCATCGACAGCTGTGCCGGCCTCAAGTTCTCCAAGCTCTCGGCCTTGGTGTTGCCATCCAAGATCATCATCAAGTCTGCGATATGATAGAGAGGCCGGACGAGCTTGCAAGCTTCCGAGCTCGCCTGCGCCCTATGCATTGTGTACATACCTCCTCCATGAGTCCCTCCCCTCCGTCGTTTGCTGCTCCTCATTTCGTTGCCTTGCTGCTGAGTCGTATCCAAGAAGCCCTCCCCATTCATTCCATGCCCTCCCCTCCACCAATACATCCATCACACTGCAGAGTGTATTTTATCGTGATATATATTCTCTCGACCTCGGTACTTGGTTGCCGATACGGTTGCCGTGGGCATCGACTGCCATACCAGGCGCCTCTGCCTCTGCCTCCCGTTCATTCGTTTGCTCGCCTCGCCTCGCACACCCGACACGACCGTGATCCTCTCCCTCACTCTCTCCATACCTCACTCTCCACTCACACAACCCTCCTTCCTCCAAACTCTTCTCCTCTCGTACCACAAACCCGTGTGTCTCTGTTTCTGAATCCCTGCGAGGTCCCAGGCTGCGCTATTGAGAGTGAGGGAGTGTTGATGCGACTCAACAACCAGCATGGACCCTTCGAACAATGATGAGGCAGTCGAGATCGTGATCGAGTCCGAGGATGGTCTCGAGCAGCCGCTACACTCAACTGACCACGACAACGAGCGTGAGCATCTCGCCATTGCCGACACGCATTCTCGGGTCCACGAGCAACACGAGCAGCAACAACATGGAGTGGGCGATGCTGTACCTGTTGAACCGACGCTAGCGGCGCCAGTCGAGGTTCCGATCGATACTGCGCCATTGATGGATGGTGCGACACATCGCGAGCTCGAGCATGACGAGATGCTGCACTTGGCTCGAGCAACTGCCGTGCGTGGCGTCGTCGGCGAGGACGACATTCCGGACGACGTGGCAGCCGAGCTCGATGCAGCGGACCGCGACTTCGTCATGAACAACATGCAATACGCTGACGCCGGTGCCGAGGTCAACAACGGAGAGGGCGAGTTGTTGTTGACGGCTCAGATACTCGGATTCTGGAAGTACGAGCGTCTGGCGCTGGTGGATGGCGAGCTTGCCAGAGATGAGGCAGGCTTGCTTGATTGATTGATGTGTCGGAGCTGACGTCATATGCTCGATGGAATGCCTTCATGTAGGCGCACGAGCTCGAGCTTCTTGTACATCTACATCGCCACGTGTGTGGTGCTCGCCATGGCGTTGATTCTCGACCGCAACTCGCGATGCTGCTTGACGAGTACCGATTGCACCTTGTGGCTGCACACGTGGGCTCTCGTGGAGCTCGGAGCGCAGCTGCTGTCGTTGGCGTGCCTTGGCTACTATCGAGTATACGTGCCGTCGGGCATTCTACCGCAGGACATTCAGACCCGTAGCAACCGGTTCGTTTGGCTCGGTTGGTCGAGAAGGAGCTCTTGAGGCGCTCACGTTGTGCTCTCTCGTTCTCGTGTACCGCAGTGGTTGTATGACGGGCATGGTCTGGATCCTCTCGCGACTCGTTCAATTGTTTCTGTTCATCTGGAGCGTCTTTGGCATGGTGCAAGTGTTCTCGATAGCACACCATTCGCTTGATCAGGCCTCTTGCGTACGTGGCGATCGCGTGCGGCACTCGGCATCGGCTCGGGCTCTCACATGGGAATGACGCAGATGCGGACCGCGAGATTCCTCTTTGGCGCCTCGATGGCAGTGATCGTGCTGGAGCTGTTTGCATCGGCCTTGGTGCTGCTGCTTTCGTGTGTCTGCTGCGTGTTCTCCATGCTGCTGTGTTGCGTCTTCCAGCTGATTCGAAAGCAATCGCCACCGGGAGCGTCGACTGATGAGGTACGGTGAATGACGCTTACTCGGCCGTGGCTCGTCGGCTCGTTGCTAAGTGCCGAGTGACTGTTTGATGCGTAGATCAACTCGCTGCCGACTCGCACGGTTGATACATCCAAGAGCCAAGCAGACGCACAGTACGTGAATCAGCTGCAGCTCACGCGGCGGTTGCGCAGCAGCAGCACAGAAGATGATGCGAGCGGTTTGATTGTCCTGTTGCTAGATGTGCCATTTGCTGTGCCGACTACGAGGCGCAAGAGCGATTGCGCATTCTGCCGTGCAACCACGAGTTCCACACTGAATGTGTCGATCAGTGGCTGGCGATCAACAAGAGCTGCCCGATGTGCCGACGTCCGATTGACCAATCGGCTCCAGGAGGAACAGCAGTCGACGTCTGAGACGTGCATGGGCACTCCGCGAGCGACTGTGTGTGAATCTTGTATAAAGAAGAGATGGATAGATCGATTGGCAGGTAGTCAGTCCTTTGAAGACCATGATAATGTGTTTTAGTTTGATTGTAGTACTCGGAGCAGGACCAATAATGAACTTGCGCTGGCTCTGCTATGCCTTGTGTATTGTCGTCGTTGCTCGCTGCCACTCACACCTTCGTCGTCACTCACGCATCCCCGCACAAGGCCCCTCATCACCGTTGCTTACCGTCGAATACGAGAGAGAAGATAGACATCCATCCAGCCAGCCATATAGCAAGAGCCATGAGTCATCGACAGCGAGTGTTAGCGCTGTACCATCGCATACTGCTGACTGGTGCTCGATGGAGCGGGCCTGCCGACGAGCGCAAGTACATCATCGAGGAGGCGCAGCGGCTGTTTCGCAAGAACAAGAACATTGAAGATCCCGAGGCTATTGAGCGCAAGCTGTTCGAGGCCGAGGTACGGCCTGCCTGTGGCACGCTCGCGCCTCGAACATATGCATCGTGGCATCGCGATGGCTCACGCACGCGCATACACGTACTCGCATATGCAGGCGCGATTGGAGCTCGGCGTCCACTACCGCAACCCGTATCCCCGTCGCTACCACGCGCCACCGAATACCTCTGGCCGCGCGGTGTCGGAGGGCCGCATAGCGCGCAGCGCGTATCAGGACTCGTTGTACGACGCGTGATTGCATTGCAGCGCGACCGTGTATAGATAGCTCGATAGATGAATACAGCAAGCAGAGCAGCAAGGTTGCTCGAGCAGCACGAGTCGGTTCGTTAGCGCGACCGCAGTCTACCACCACTTGGTAGCGCGGTCGGTTTATAGAGGAGGCGGAGGCGGCGGGCAGGCCACGCTCGCGCACACGGACACATATCACAACAGCAGTAGCACAGGCATAAACGACAAGACGGACAGTTTCGAGCGGCGGTAGTCGAGAGAGGCAACGCGACGTCAATGAACAACAATGTACAAGCTCACAGAAGGGAGCGACGGAGAGAGAGAGGGAGGAAGGATGCGCGAGGCAAGAGGGGATAGATAGATAGGCAAACAACGGAGGAAGAGGAGGAGGACCGACACAGTGAGTGCGTACGCTACGATACCCAGCTATGTGGCCATTTGAGAGGCGGAGGTGGAGGAGGTGGTCGAGCGGTCGCGCTCGGCGTACAGCGCAATGAGCTTCATCATCTTCTTGGCGATGGGGCCACCCGAGGCATGGCGCAGCAAGCAGCACTCGTTCGGGTTCATGGCGGCCTCTTCCGAGAAGTGCGCGACGGCGTCCTCGAGAGCGGCGTTGCTCGTCCTGCGTCGGCCGGCGGCACCGGCAGCGGCGTACGAGTTGCCGTTGGCGAGCGCGCCATTTCTTGGGCTGGCGGCACGGCGGGCACCGCCAGCGCCACCGCTGCCGTTCAGGTGCGGCGAGAGCTCCATGAGCTTGGGCCCGGGCTTGCGCTCGTCGGCGCTGTCGTCCGAGTCGGACGAGTTATCGGAGCTCTTGGGCCGCTTGGAAGAGGGGCCATCGTCGGCACCGTCCTCTCGTTTTCGTTTCTCTTCTGCGCCACGATGGGGGAGGGACGGTGAGTGGGATGGGCGTGGCGCGCGTTTGCGTGCGCGGCATCGAAGGCACGTACTCTTGCCACGAGAGCCACCCTTGGAGGGCAACCGCTTCACTAGGCGGTCTTTGCACACTGTGAAGACGTCCTTGCTGGAGCCCGAGTACTGTATACGTAGGTGTGTGTCGTGCTGTGGTGGGGAGAGGCGAGGCGAGCGGGCGCAAGAGAACGAGTAAGAGAACGAGTAAGAGAACGAGCCAGACGTGCGTATGTGTGATGTGAGAGTACATACTGGGCCAGCGGGTTCTACGACGCACGCGTCATAGAACATGGACGACCACTGGTTGTCCTCGAGCCACAGCGACAGCACCTTGTCTCCGATCTCGTACACCTCGTCCATCGGCGACGGGAACGAGATGGCCTTGTCGGCAGGCACCGGCCACTGGTAGACCTTCTTCTTCTTGTCGGGATAGCAGTCCTCTACAATATACCTGTGCGCGAGAACGAGGAAGAGGGCGAGGGCGCGCGTGAGCGAGCGAGATGGGACGGCACGAACGAGAGGTGGCGGCGGTGCGCTATGGACGTACATCTGCTGGTCATCGAGCCAGCGCACAATGGTGGCCATGATCCAGGACTTGGTACGCTTGGTGTACGGCACGTACGCCGCCACAAACTGCCCGGGCTGTATCATGGCGCCGGTTGTGGTGATGGAGCTGCTGCTGCTGGTGGTGGTGGTGATGGCGGCGACGAGAGAGGCAGAGGGCACGCTCGAGGCGCGCGAGACGAGCGCGAGACGCACACGACGACGGACGAGACAGCGCGCCCGAGTACGCGCGATAGACGCGGGGAGCGCAAGCGAGAGACGCACGCACGCACGCACTCACACGACGAGACAATCAAACGTGCACGGTACACCAACGTCGACGAAGAAGCAGCCTAACGTTGGTGGTAACGAGGTGCCAGTAGCCAAGAGCGAGCGAGGGCTTGGATCGATCGATCGAGGTGAGATGGATGGATGGAGAGTGGAGGAGGAGAGGAAGAGACAACGAGCGGGAGAACGAGAGACGCTGAGGACAAGCTCCGATAGCGCCACTCCGAGCTCTGCCATGCCCTTAACTCTCTCGTTCTCGCTCCTTCTCTCCATCCATCGTCGCAACACCGATCTCGACCGCACAACGCGACTCGACACCGATCGGTCTCACTACTGCACCATCGAGCGAGCGATACGATGAGGCGAGGAGCGAGAACGAGAAAGAGAGAAAGCAATGGGAGCCTGGAGCGAGCCTTACAGGGCGCCTTCTTGTTGGCTGCTGTGCCTCAGCGTCCTTTCTCTTCCTCTCCGCGCGCTCAGCAGCACCAGCACACACAGCGTCTGTGTCTGCTCTCTTGCTCTCTCGCTTCGCGCGCTGCGGTAACACCAACTCAAACCACCATGCTGGTCTTGTTCGAAACGCCAGCCGGCTTTGCGCTCTTCAAGGTGCTTGATGAGGGCAAGCTCAAGAAGCTCGACTCGTTGTGGGAGCAGTTCCAAGATGCCGACAAGGCCCAGAAGATGTACGTGTGCCGCATCGTTGTTGTCGTGGTCGTCGTCGTTGGCGTGCGTCTCTCGTCTCTCGTCTGACCATGGCATGATCGCGCAGCGTCCAACTGCAGGCGTTCCACAAGTTCGAAAACACCACCGAGGCGCTGGCGGCTGCCACGGCGCTGCACGAGAACGACATGAGCAAGAGCCTCAAGAGCTTCATCAAGAAGTCGATCGTCGACAAGCAGCTGCACGACAAGCTCGCCGTGTCGGAGAGCAAGCTCGGCAGCACGATCTCCGAGAAGTTCTCCATCAAGTGTGTGTCGGACAAGACGGTCGCCGAGCTGATGCGCGGCATCCGCTCGCAGCTCAACAACCTGATCGCCGGCCTGAGCGAGACCGATATGCACGCCATGGTGCTCGGTCTCTCGCACAGCCTGTCGCGCTACAAGATCAAGTTCAGCCCCGACAAGGTCGACACCATGATTGTGCAGGCGATCGGTACGAGCAACACCACTATCAAGCGATGCGACGCGATGCGATGGAGCATCTGCTGATACTCTTCTCTCTCTCTCTCTCTCTCTCTCTCGCTTTTGCGCTCTCTCGCTCTCGCAACTTGCTCCAGGCCTGCTTGATGACCTCGACAAGGAGCTCAACACCTACGCCATGCGCGTCAAGGAGTGGTATGGCTGGCACTTTCCTGAGATGCAAAAGATCGTCCCCGACAACATTTTGTACGCCCGCACCGTCAAGGCGCTTGGTATGTATTTTACTTTGGCTCGCTGGCTCGCTGCCGTTGTTGCTGCGTTTGTGCTGACGAACGATCGATCGCAGGCGTTCGTGGTAACATTGCCACTGCCGCGTTGTCGGACGTGTTGCCCGAGGAGCTCGAGGAGGAGCTGAAGGAGGCTGCACAGATCTCGATGGGCACTGAGGTATGGTTCGCCTTTTCGCGACTTGTCTTGCGCACGTTCGCTCACACCTCACCACAGATCAGCGAGGATGACTTGGACAACATTACGGCTCTCTGCGACGAGGTTATCGAGATGGACGCCTATCGCGCGCAGCTGTTCGAGTACCTCAAGAACCGCATGAACGCCATCGCGCCCAACCTGACGGTGCTGGTCGGCGAGCTGGTCGGTGCTCGTCTCATCGCACACGCCGGCAGCTTGATGTCGCTCGCCAAGCACCCGGCCTCGACCGTGCAAATCCTCGGTGCCGAGAAGGCGCTCTTCCGTGCGCTCAAGACCAAGCACGCCACGCCCAAGTACGGTCTCATTTACCACGCGTCGTTGATCGGTCAGGCCACGAGCAAGAACAAGGGCAAGGTACGACTCCATCTCTCTCCAGCTCTCTCCCCATCTCTCTCTCTCTCTCTCTCATTAGTACTCACGGATTGGCGTCTTGTGTAGATGTCGCGCGTCCTCGCCAACAAGTGCGCTCTCTCGATCCGCGTCGATGCTCTCGGTGACAAGGACACGCCCAACATCGGCATCGAGAACCGCGAAAAGGTAGAAGCTCGTCTGCGCCAGCTCGAGGGCCGCGAGATCCGCGCCCCGGCCACGCCCAAGCAGAACAAGTTCGACAAGTACAGCCACTCGCGTTCAGCCTCGGACGCCTCGACCGTGCGCACGTCGGCCATCTACAACGATGCCGCCGATGCCGTCACCGCCACGCCGAGCAAGAAGGACAAGAAGGACAAGAAGAAGAAGAAGAAGCACGCCGAAGCCGAGGCCGAGGCCCACGTCGAGGCCGCCGCGGACGAGGAGCTCGACGACGACGCCGCGCCGAGCAGCAAGAAGGACAAGAAGAAGAAGGACAAGAAGAAGCACCGCGAGGTCGAGAACGGTGACGACGACGAGCCAGCGATGGAGATCGAGGCCGACGAGCACAAGAAGAAGAAGGACAAGAAGAAGCGAAAGCGCGACGCCGACGCGGACGAGGAGGCCGACGAGGCGCCAGTCGAGGCCACGCCCAAAAAGCACAAGAAGCACAAGAACAAGGAATAATACAGTTCGATAGAGCCGCCAAATATCTTGCAATCAAAGTGAGTGAGTGAGTGAGTGAGTTATAAAGATTCTTGTCGTTGATATCTCGGAGATTGCAAACGAGTTGTGTGTGTATGTATGAATGTAGGTGGGGAAGTCTCTCAGTGTGTACAGTAAGGTATCGTCAGGGTGGCTGGCGTGTGGCAGGCGCCTACACGATCTGGTTGGCTTGGAAGACGTCGGCCACCTTGTGGTCGGCGGGCTGGGCCCGCGCCTCGTACGTGGCGATGACCGGCTGGCGGTTCTGCGCTTGGTACTCGCCCGTGAGACCAATGTAGTACACCAACGACGAGTCAGCGCCAAAGTTCTCGGGGAAGTAGATGGTGAGCGAGGTCACGTTCTGGAACTTGAAGAGCCGCGTCTCCCACGGTATCTCGGCTTGGAAGTCCTCGACCAGCTCCCATTCTTGCGTCGGAGGCAGGTCGTCGGCGTTCGAGAAGTCGACGTCGTTGCGGTTGATCCAAACCTTCATGCGAGAAGGGCTCGCGCCATCGGGGCCGCCGGCCACTCGGATGCTCTTCAACTTGACGACGCCCGTGAAGCTGGTTGGTTCGCAACAGGCCGTTGACAGTGTTGCCACAGTGTCGTTGGTTAGCAATCAATCAATCAATCAATCCACGGCTATCGATCAATCTCTAGATCTCGAGAGATGGTACGTACGGTATGTAGATGATCAACTGCGCGTCGTCCTCGTTACTCTCGACAAACTATGCATCCAAACACACACGCACGCAACAAATCCAATCAGCGATCAACAATGCGCCAGCAAGAGCATCGAATGACGACGCCCATACAGTCGTCCGATCATGGCGCTGGTCCCATGGCTTGAAGCACGATGCAGCCGATCCAGCGACACGCTCGTTGTAGCCGACGACGCGATCGGTGTGGATCACCTTCCACAACGAACACTCGAGCCCCATGTCGGCTGCCGCTGGATCATGCTCACACGAGCACTTCCCAGGTCCATGATGGTGATGAGCCATTGTGTTGTGAGTGTGCGTGTGCGTTGTGCTTTTGTATATGTGTGTGTTGCAGTGATGAGGGCAGCGATCAAATGATGATTGTTGTTGTTGATCGAGATCGTCGATCGATTGGCAGCAGCATCATTGCTTCGCTGCCTCGCTCCCACACGCACCTCTCCGACTGAGAGCGCGAGAAGTGTGAGCGAGTCGCCTTGTCCTCGTACTCCTCCACTCGCTATCGATCCACACATACACACGTACACACATCTCTCTCTCGATGGCTCAGGCTGCTCTTCGCGCGGTAGTGATCGCTGGTCCCTCTGGTTCTGGCAAGGTCCGCTCTCTCGCTCATACACTCTCTCATACTCTCGCCAGTCGACCGTGCCAGAACTCACATCTCTGTTGACCTTATCATCGCCCAACCATAGAGTACACTCATCGGACGTCTACTCGCACAATTCCCCAACTCGTTCGGCTTCTCGGTCTCGCACACGAGCCGTGCCGCTCGACCGGGCGAGCGCGATGGCGTCTCGTACCACTTTTCGAATCGACAGGACATGGAGGCCATGCGCGACCGCGGTGAGTTCATCGAGACCGCCATCTACAGCGGCAACATGTACGGCACAAGTAAGAAGGCTCTCAACGACGTGATCGAGGCCGGCAAGGTGCCGTTGCTCGACATCGATCTCCAGGGAGTGCGTTCGGTCAAGGCCGCTGGCATTCCTGCCAAGTACATCTTCATCGAGCCGCCGTCGGTCGACGAGGTACCGTACCTACGCTGCCATACCCACTCAGGCACTCAGGCACTCAGGCACACTCACTCACTCGCATACTCGTTGATTCTCGACGTGTGCAGCTCAGGAGACGCCTCACACTTCGCGGCGAGGCGCCCGAGAGCATCGAGCGACGCATCAGCACGGCGATGGTCGAGTTGCGAGCCGCCAAGGAGGAGGAGCAGCTGTGGGACGCGATCGTCGTCAACCAGGAGCTCGACGTCGCGTACGAGCTCTTCCGACAGCAAGTGCTGAGCGCCAACGAGCGCGACTACTCGTGAGAGCCTCGACGACTGCGACGACCTATCCACACACGCACACGCCCGTGAGCGTGCTCTCTCTCTTCAAACTCACTCACACTCACTCTCACAGTATTACTAGCAACGCTACCGCGACCATTGTGATACGCAGCTTGATGTATGGCATCATCACAACGACTTGGCGATGGCACTATTACCCTCATCAAATGACGATATCATCTCAGACGACATCGCTCTCGTTCGTTCGTTCGTCGCTTCGTGTCGCGCGCATCTCGCTCTCGCTCTCCGCATGGACTCACCGTCTCCTCCGTCGTCCGACGGCGAGGACATCCCTGGCTCTCACTCAACGAGGCGGCAACCGCAACGCTTCAAGCCGGTGGCTACCGACGCCGGCGACGCGACAGCCGTGGTGGCTGACTCGCGCCCGGCATGTCGCTACGGCGCTCGATGCTACCAGACCAATCCCGACCATCTGCGCCGATACAGGCATCCGGAATCTACCGCTGCTTCTACCAATCGTGCCAAGAAGCGTCCGAGAGATGATGGCGATGATGATGTTGCTGATAGCCGTGGTGATGGCGCTGCGGCCACCAAGCGACAGCGGCGTACCCTCGGCGATGACGACGCTCTCCTCAGCGACGACGACGCGGCGCCATCAACGAAGCTGACGGTGCCGCTCGATACTGCGCCCAAGGCTGTGGCCACCACTACCACTACCACAACTACAACGACAACTACCGCCGCTAACAAGCCCAAGAAGCCGCCGTGTCCCTACATCAGAGTGTGCCAGCGCCGAGGTAACACAGCCTGCGCGCCCGACTGATCTCGACGCAGTCACACTCACCGCGCACTCGCTGGCACAGCCCGAGCTCACTTGGATGAGTTCTCGCATGGATCGGACGATGAGGAGCTCCGTAAGGAGTACGGCTCGGCCGTCAGCACGGTCGTGGAGCCTCCATCAGCCTCCACGAAGACCTCGAAGACCTCGACAGCTGCCGCGAGCATTGACGATGATGCAGAGGATGACGATGCTGCTCATGAGAGTGATGCTGATGCTGATGCCGATGCCGATGCCGATGCCGATGATGATGATGACGGTGATGATGCCAAGCCGGGTCCAACGCCACTGCGCGTGATGAAGGAGGGCGAGACGATCCAGGTGCCAGGCTCGGGAGCAGCCGTGTACACGGTCAAGCGAGTGTCGAACCACTACTACTGCACGTACGAACGATGCTGCTGCTACCGTACCGATGGGTGTGTGCCGTAACCCTGACGTTGCGGCGGTTGCAGATGCATGGCCTGGCGACAGCAGGACAAGGCGGTCGACAGCCGCACCTGCAAGCATCTGTCGTCGATACTGGGCCCCGAGTTTGAGCGCTGGCGCGTCGGTGGCACGTCGACCTCGGCCATCGCTCGACCCAAGGCTCTCCGCGACATCCCCAAGCTCCTGCTGGCTCACAAATGGGAGGATTCGTACGTCGGATCTCACACGAACCAGAGTGACACCCTTGTCCGTTCAACGATCGCTGATGGTGCTCGATATCGGGCGTTGCAGCGATCCGACCGGCTGGTGGATGTCCGAGAAGCTCGATGGCGTGCGCGCGTACTGGAACGGCAAGCAGTTCCTGAGCCGCAATGGCAACGTCTACAGCGCCCCGGCGTGGTTC
>Ga0209935_1005244_pt1 | contig 11156 bp, 12 predicted proteins | sample ThiBio_1000_plan_2_FD_183958 | JGI IMG/M metagenome (GOLD analysis project Ga0209935, IMG submission 183958) | Wastewater bioreactor microbial communities from Cape Town, South Africa - Thiocy_cont_1000_plan (SPAdes) | ecosystem: Engineered > Bioreactor > Thiocyanate-remediating >... | reverse complement strand
CGCTTTCCTCTGCTTTCTCTTCCTCTCGCTTCCTCTTGCGATCTTCTTTCTTTTTATCTTTATCCTTTCTATCTCTGTCCTTACGGTCCCTGTCTCGGTCTCTATCTCGGTCTCTGTCCTTACGGTCTCTGTCCTTTCGGTCTCTGTCCTTACGATCTCGATCCTTGTCCTTTCTATCTCTCCTATCTTTACGATCGCTGTCCCTATACTTCGAGTCTTTTTTGCCGTTTGTGTCCGATCTGCTACTTTTGGGACTGCGAGAACTCCTTCGTTTCTTGCCATCCGAACTGCGGCTACTCTTTTTGTCCTCCCGCTTGCGTTTGTGATCGCCGCTTTCCCTCCTCGAAGATCTGGACGAAGAACTTGACTTGTCGTCTCCATTAGCGACTTCAGAGGTACTAGACACTTCCATTGCGGTTTCATTCGTTTGTTCGCGCATTTCTTGACCTTGCGGTACAGCCGTGGCTTCAACACTTTCGCTCATGCTGTGTTGCGTCCTTCAGCCTTTTGTAACCTGCGAGAAAAGACGAGTCTTTTTCAGTTTCGCTACAATTGGTCGACGAGTTTCCTGGAAGCAGAGAGACAAAACATGAGAAGGCGGTTTATCTTGTCCCGCGCAACTGCCCGGTCTTTGTTGGCCGCTATCAACAGTGGCGCAAGTGAAACGCATATCAAGTGTCCCTGCGATTTTGGTTTGGGAGATGTGCAGCTTTTACTGCGAAAACGGGGCATCGCTAAAGCTACTGAATCGGCGAATGGGGAACAGTCTGAATGGGAGGCGATTTATGAAGATGCGGTTGTACCCATGAATGTTGTGGACTCTGCGTTCGGGAAGAATGTGTCATACGAGGTGTTTCTTCAAAACGGAACTATCTCCTGTCATCCTCTTCAACAGGTCGCGCCCGATGGGACGGTATTGTCGCTTACGGAACCAGAATACGAGAGGCATGAAAAAGAAGAGGACGGAGGAGGGAAAGATCACAGCGTTGAGGGTTCCACTCGGGTCCTGGGTTCGATGTTGTACTTGTCGGATTTGAAGATGCATCGCAGCAAAGGGTTCAACAACACATTAGAGTTCTCACAGATGCTAGCACGAGCCGCGGGGGTACGGCCAGGTCATGCGACATTAGATCTTTTCCTTGGTCTTGGATACTCGGCAAAGGAAGCAATTCTAAGCGGAGCGCGAAGCGTATTAGCATTTGAGGTATGATCGCAAAACAAATTCGTTGCACATCAAAACCTAACCCATTAGTACCTACACTAGAAATATCCCGAAGTAGCAGAGTTCCTGCGAAAGAATCCATTTTCTCCCAAGATCACCAAGTGGTACAGCGCTCAGCAGCGACGAGTGCTTCCTCAAGTTGAGAAGGATGGAGATCGGGAATCTTCTTCCGAGGAAGGCCAGATCTTCTATGAAATACTTGACCTGGGGACTCAAGCGGAGCGGTTTTTTTCTCTCTTAGATAAAACCGCAAGCAAGTTTGGTTCAGGAGGGCTCTTCGACAGCTGTATCTTGGATCCTCCGAAACGAAAGGTGATGCTGCGAGTCTACTCGAAGGAGTTTCTTCGGGAACTGTCAAAGTATGTGCGACGGGATAGTCTGATATCTACCTACGTGCCAGAGGGAGGACTGAGCCCGCGCTTCCAGGAGTGTCGCGCTCAGTTGGTGGATACGTTTGTTGCATCGGGCTTCGCCTACCTTGGATGGCATGAAGACAACCGACACATTTACGTCTTTGTGAAGACCTGAGCAAGAAAACGAGACGACGAGCGGACCTAACCCTGCCTTGCTTGGGAATACCGCGGATCGAAAGCAACGCCATCGCGACACAATCAGTTCAACCAGTTGAACAGGGGATGGCCGCATAGTGTTCGGTTTTTGTAATTTTTTAATTGAAAAGTAGTGCTATGGCGTTTCCACGATGTGCATCCATTTGAGATTTTGAATTGAAGATTTTCTCCTCAATCTTTTTCTCTTACATGTTCTTTATTCCCAGTTATAACTTACCAGGTACGCACACACATGATGAGGCCGCAGCACCCGCCTCTTCCTCCGCCCAGGTTACCACCACCTCTACCGCCGCGTGAGCACGCACCGGCTACTTTTAGCGACGATGAGGCGGGCAGCGAATCTGCGAGTGCGACATCTTCTCCAAGAGATGATTTAACGGAAGAGTCTGGTTTCAATTTTGGGGAAGATGCCGAGCTCTTGGTACTTTTGAGTAGGCTCAGAAAGATGACTGGGGGAGAGCCACAAAACACCGAACAACCAGAAATCATCTCATCTACTACGCGAGCGAAACGATCGAGGTTGCGACCGCAGTCGCGGTCAGTAATAGAGAGCTCGGCGTTTTTGCGAGATGGAGATGATTTCATTGAGAGGTGGAAAAGGCCAGCACAGCGCCGAGGGAGCGTCGGCGAGGAAAGGCTCTCCCATCTTCACCCGGCAAGAACCGTGCTACTGCCAAGGAGTCCAAGGTCAGATCCTTCGGCAGGTGAGAAAGATTACGAAAGCGGCAACGAGGACGACGACGGTGTTACTTGGCCTTTGAACAGAGGACGATCGTTATCGGATACCTTGCAACGCGAGCAACCTGCGATGATTCCTGCTACAATAGTTGGGTTGAAGGACAAGAAGAAACGCAACTCATTAATACGCCGACCCTCTTGGTTTGGACAGGAGAGAGCCGAAGACGGGCAACTTATCTTCCCCCTGTGTTCCCAACTGCAGGGTGAGTTCAAAAAGCTCAAGGGTATCCCTTGATCAACAACAACTACCTGGGGTAAGGAGTTTGCAGGTGTGCGCACTACTCGGCTCCCCAGTCTGTATCCTGGTGGTTGCTTGGCAGGAGGCTTCCCTTCCTTGTGTCTACAAGGCAACATGCGGGGAAGAATTTTGGTATTGTTGGGGTGTAAAAATTGTAAACAGCAAACTGTAAATTAGAAAACGTTCCTCCTATCATGATGGAGGCCTTCTCTCTTTTGATATTTTGAATAGGCGGAGGTTTTCCTAAGTTGTTGTAGCTGTGTTCCTTCTTTGTGTCACCTGTTACAGGATAGGTTGGGCTCAGCTTCGTGAAGAAAAACCGGAAGGAGAGCACCGCGTAGCGCATCCGTGCCGAGTGTTAACTACCTAGGTAGTACCGCTACAGTTCCTCTAGCTGAAGCTTGAGTTCTCTAACAAGGGTGTGGTCACCGCCGTGCGTGGTGGTAAGAATATCTACCGCTTTGAGTGCGGATGACTTTGCCTGGTCTTCTTTCCCTTCAAGCTTCAATGCTAATTGCACGTGCAAGCGATACTGCATGCCTACAGCCGGCCAGTAGGGCGGGTGGATCCGCTCGAGAGGAAGTAGTGTCTGCGTGCAATAGTCGTATGCCTCCTCCCACTGTTGCAGCTCAGCGTATGTGTTGCATAGGTCTACAAGAAGGGCGATCCTGCTAAGTTCTTCATGCGGTTGCAATGGTTCGCACTTTAGGAAGAGCTCCTTAGCCTCGATAAGGGCCTCGTTGGCAGCGATTGGGTTGCCTTGTTGCCTACAAAAGAGTGCCTCTAACCGTAGCATCTCAGCTCGCTGTAGTGTCCTCTCCCTTTCGCCTTCTTCATTTGAGCCTTCTTCTACTTGTTGTTCGGACTCGCATGAAGGGCACCGACAGTCGAAAAAGAAGGTCTCCTGTAAGGAAGCCCGTCGAGCTTGCACAGTCTGATTGACCTCGATGTAGCTTATCGTAAGTTCTTCTCCCGGCGGGATATCCTTGATGGCCCTGACCAAGCAGCGTGCCCCTGTCCTGTCACAGTCGTAAGCAATAACGCAGTTCGGATCGCACGAGTGATTGATCAGCGCAGCCGCTGGATAGAGCCCAACCCCAATGGGCTCCATCTTGTTGTTGTCGCTCACGATGAACTTGTTGCACGAAAGCAAGCAAAGAAGATTCACGATTTCTTCCCGCTGGCTTTCATCTTCCGCGGGAATGACGTACCGAAGTAGAGTATCGGCAAGCCTTTGATTGACTTTCATCTCTGAGAGGGGGTCATGTTCTCTATGGGTAAGGAGAAACTGCACTCGCGCGAACGGAAGAGACAAATCCTATGTAAATTGAGCAAAATTAATCCCAGATAAGAAAAGCTGAATCGAGGAGGCGAATTGTTCACCTCAGTTTGTTTCCTACCGAGCATACGCAGTACTAATCTGGCATATACCGCAAGCGAACGCGGCGCTAGATCTTTGTTAGCGGCACATTCCTTGCGATGCCATCCGCATTCCCTATCGAGTCGAGCGCATCCAGCGCTACAATACCAAGCTGCAGCACAATCGTCACAAGCGATAATATCGGGCTCGGAGATCAACGGCCGGCAACAATGGTTGCAATGTGTGCTCGTACATCCCTCCCGCGCCGCGACAGCAAAGGGATCTTCTTCAAATAATAGCGATCCGCTTGGGAAAGACCGGCGCGCTATCACGTGTCTTCCTCTTTCGGGATTATCGCCCAACCCCAGGTCGAGGAGCGGAAAGAAGTGGTGATAGTATCTTGCTGCTTCCTCTTGCATCCGTCTTCATTCATTTCGCAGTCTCGGAGTTTGGGGCACATGTGAAGGTTGCACGAGGACAAGGTGTGACAGAAAAGGAGAGCGACCCTTTATTCAAGATTTTTAGAATTCGAAAGCGAAAAGGAAGTATACTCACGTGCCGTAAAGAGACAGAGTGACACCAGGCAGCTGGTCTGCGCGCCAAGTTGACGCTAGGAAGGCACTTCTTGCGATTTGAAGGCTTGCGGCGTATAAAAACAGACAAAACAAAGATGTTTTTCCGACAGCAGAAGGCGTCACGAGAAGACCCGCATGTCAGTGAGCCTATCACTATACCAGTCGTCGCGGTGCAGCCTTAGACATCTCTTACTGTACCTGCTAAAGGTGAAGAAGGACCCACCCTTAGCCCAAGAAAAGACGACGGTACTGCGCCGAAGGATGTCGAATCTCCTTCGCCTGGAAGGACAGGAAGCCTTGGAAGCTCAGGAGGTGCGATGGGGTTTGGTAGTAGTGGAGTGGGTGGAGATCGAGGAAGCACGAGCCTAAGTGGGAGCAGGCGCAAGTCGAACGAAAACAACAACAATACTACAAGGTGGCGGATGAGTACTTGTAATAGTAGCGAAAGGGTGCCGCTTCGAAGGAAGGAGGGAGAACTTCTCTTGGCCGCCGAGAGGGGAGACTACGAGAAACTCTATGAGTTGACAGGTCCGCATGTTGAATTAGGCAAGAAGGAACGAAAAAAGAAAGAGAAGCAGGAAAAGAAAAAGAAGGATAAAGAGGATAAAGAAGAAGCGAAACAACAACACCTTCAACAGCCGACCACAAACGATTTGGTTGATAGCCCAAGGGGTCGCGGGGAGTCAGGAGACGATCTTGGGCCATCTCAGGGCGGTCTGGGTGCGCCTTCGATAACTTTTGAGGGTGGAGAGGCTTCGGTCAACATCAACTGCAAAGGCGAGTTGGGATGGACACCGCTTCATCTCGCCGCTTTCTGGGGTCATCTTGATTGCCTTACCCTGTTAATCGAAAAAGGAGCGGTTATCAACGCCCAGGCTTCAGATAACGAGACCCCGCTACACTGCGCATGCAACTGCGGACACATCGAGTGCGTGAAGAAGTTGGTGAGCTTTGGTGCTGTTGTGGACGCCCTCGATTACGAGAACCAGACCCCTCTGCAGTGGGCTGCCTTTTGGGGGTTTACGGACTGTGTAAAGTTTTTATTGGGCAAGGGTGCGAATCCGTTGTTGACGGATGACGGGGGGAGGGATGTGCTTGCCTTTGCCGCGATGAACACTCGTGGGAAGAATGGGGTCAGCCTGAGCCCGCGAATCAGAGAAGTCAAGGAGGTGATAGAACCTTACTATGAACTGCGAAAGAAACAAGAAGAGGACAGAGATAGACAAAAGGAAGGATGGGAAAAGAAAAAACAGGAGGAAGCGGAAACCGAAAGGAAGCGATTGGAAGAGGAACGAGTAAAGAACGAAGAAAGAGATAAGGAGACGAAGCGACCGGAAGAAGAGCGTGTGAAGAACGAAGAAAAAGAAATAGAAGAACGAGAAAAGAAGAGGCAAGAGGAAGAGAAAGAAGTGGAAAGGGAACCAGAGAGCGAACAAGAAAAGGAAAAGGAAAAAGAAGCCAAGGAAAAGGAGAAGGAAAAAGAAAAAGAAAAAGAAAAGGAAAAGGACAGAGAGAAGGATCGAGAAAGAGATAGGGAAAGAACACCCAAAGAGCGAGATAGAGATCGAGAAAGGGATAAAGAAAAGGATGAGAGAGAACGTGAGCGAGAGTATCGGGAGAGGGACAAAGACCGAGATAGGGAAAGAGATAGAGATAGGGAGAGGGACCGTGATCGCGATAGGGAAAGAGATCGAGATAGGGAAAGGGATCGAGATAGAGACCGAGACAGAGATAGGGACCGAGACCGAGAAAGAGATAGAGACAGAGACAGGGATAGAGAAAGAGATAGAGATAGAGAACGAGAAAGGGACAGAGACCGCGATCGGGAGAGAGAAGACAGAGGGGGAGATTTGTTTGAGAGAAGAAAAGCAGGAACGATGAAGGAGGAGGTGTTGGCTTACTATCTCGAAAGTCAAAAGAAGGCGGACGACTCTTCATCGGCTTCGCCGCATACCGATAGGGAGGACGATAGAGAAGGGCATAGAAAGGATCGAGACGGGAGCCGCCGAGGCACAAGGCCAGGAAAGGATCTCAAGCCCCCTTCGTCCGGTCGAAGCGATACGAGAGGAGGAGGACAAGATAAAGATCACGAACGATCCAAGAGCTTCGAAGCAGAGAAACCCACAACTTCTCGACGAGGCGGGAGTTATTTGCGTCTCGGATCAGCAAGGCGTGATGATAAGGAGCGAGCTGAAAGAGATAAAGAGAAGGAAAGAGAAAGAGAGCGAGGTGAATACAAGGATAGAGAACGCGGAGATAAAGATAGGGAAAGAGAAAGAGAAGAAAGGGACCGCGAGAAAGGACGAAATCGAGGAGAGACGCGAGAAAGAGATCGCGAGCGAGATAGAGAACCAGGAGATAGACGAGAGAAGGAAGGCAAAGATCGATACAAGGAACGCGAAAGAGAGCGAGAGAGGGAAAGGGATTCACACTTCCGTGACAAAGAAAGAGGTGGAGAGCGTGGCGGAGATAAAGATAAGGATAGGGAAAGAGAGCGAGAGAAAAAAGCGAGACAAGACAAGCGGGCGGCAGACCGTGAACCCATTGATGATCTAGAGATATCCACCCCTCCCGTGAACGAAAGGAAGGGAGAACCGCATAATGTCGAAAGAAAATCAGAGCCGCACGTCGAGAGGAAAGCAGAGCCACATGGCGAGAGAAAAGGAGAACCGCATGGCGAGAGCAGGGGAGACGATGAAGTAGACCCTCTGTTATCTCTTTAAATAAAGAGCGAGAGCTCGTTAAGCGCGGGAACTCCAAGCCCTTCCGGTTGCCTCTTTACAAAATTCAAGACGATTGATTTTTAGTTCCCCGAATCCGCTCCTGTTCCGCCTTCAAAGTAGCCGTTGAAGCCGCTTAGACGTTTTTGACTTTTTTCAAAGTGGAGATATCAAGATGAGTTGGTGGGGCAAGAAGAAGCCTCCCCAGGAGATGGTCTTTGGAGGACCAACAAACGCGAAACATGTGAGTCACTTAGGATTTGATCCCAAGAATGGGTTTGAGGTACGATTATACATTTTTCCGCGGTTCGCGATGACCAATTTCTGTAGATGAACAATCTTCCCCCCGAGTGGGAAGCGCTCTTTGGCGGTTTGAATGACACGCTAAAGGCTATGGGAGAAAAAGGTGTAACCACCAAGGAGGCACAATTGCTTTTCGCCATGGCCTCCGAAGCATTAACGGCAAAAACTATAGAGCAGCTAACACCTTCTTCGGGCGGTCAAGAGCCGATAAGGGGTTCGAGTGGCTCATATTATGAAAGATCACCGCCAAGAGAGAGATCGCCTCGTTATTCTCGATATGGTCGATCACCATCGCGGTCTCCTGATCGAAGATCGCCTTCGAGGTCGCCAAGAGACAGAAGAGGGTGGGACCGTGAATCATCGGATTTGCGGAGGATTTCAGACAAGACCCAAATGGTCTCGCTGTCGGTTGATCACATGAGGGAGCTGACACAGGAGTTGTCTCAACTTGACTACAAGAAATCTCAGCTGACCGAAAAGAACCGCGTTTTGAAGGCGCAAGTAACGAAGCTAAAGAAGCAGCTGTCCGAGGTGACGGCGAAGGCGGGAGAGGTACTACTCATCCCACCTCAACAAAGATTTGCTTTTTATCTAACTGCAAAAATATCTAGGATATACGAAGAAGTAGGACTCAAACAGCCATTGATAGCAAAGTGGTTGAAGACCTCAACGAGGCCAAAAATAAGGTCAAAGAAGAGAAGGATAGGAACCTCAGACTTCAAAGAGAAATTGAACAGCTGAAAGAGGAACGAAGGCGACTCGTGGCCGAGAAGGAAGCAGCGGCAGCACAGCAGGAGGCGAAAGAAAAGAAGATTCGCGGGAGATCGACGCGAAGAAGAAACGAAGATGATGAGGAGGCACAACAAGCGAAGAAGGAAGCTGAAGAAAGGGAACGACGCGAACGAGAGGAGGAAAGAGAAAGAAGGGAAGAGGAGGAAAGGGAAAGGAGGGAAGAGGAAGATAGAGAAAGGAGGGCAGAGATGGATAGAGCAAGGGACGAGTTCGAGATGAAGAGTAAGAAGAAGGATGAAGAACTCGAGGCGATGAAAGAAACTACTGCTAAGGTCAAGGAGAAACTCAAGAAGGCGAAGAAAGAAAATGAGACTCTTAGAGCGGATGTGAAGGCCAAGGATCTGGAGCTTGAGATGATAAGAAGAGCTCAAGAAAACCCAGCGCCTATAGATGAGAAGGTCATCCTTAATGAGTCAGGCAAAACTCGAAGAACAAGAAGGCGTGACAAGGACAATGATAGTAAGGATAGAGGGGGTAGACGCAAGGATAGGGATAGGAAAAGCAAAGATAAGGGTAGGGACAAGGATAGGAAAAAGGATAAAGGAAGGGATAAAGATAGGGATAGGGAGAAGGACAGAGATAGAGATGCGGATAGAGATAGTCGCGCAGGGGCTGAGGATAATAATAATGACAGAGATCGAGGCAGGGACAGACATTCTCGAGAGGAAGATTTCATCCCACAAGACAACATGCCCCCTCCTCCCCCCTTCAACCCTCCGTCACCCCGAGAAGCACCTCCAGCCCCGCGAGGGGCACCTCCACCCCCACCGATTCAGAAGATCTCTGAGACGAGCGGAGTCAGTACCGATGGCATATCGGCATTGATGGCTGCCATACAAAACCCCCAACTGTTGAAGAAGGTTGACACCCGAGAAGGAAGGAGAGACGGTCGAGAGTCGACCGTGGACGCTTCGGACGATTCCAACGTGTTGAATATCATTGCACGCGCTTTGGTCGCTCGAAGAGCTGCCATCCGGGACGATGAAGATGAAGATCAAGGAGATGCCTGGGATTGAAGAAAGAAGGAACTTCTTCAAATGAGATATTTTGCCACAAAGGGAAAAACCATAAATAGGGTTGCATAGTGATAAGTCATTCCAAGCCACAGTGTTTCCTCTCTTCTTTCTTATTGGGTGAGGCGGACTGCAAAGTTCTGGCCCACCCGTCTTTACTTTCTTTGCAGACATCTGGTGCAGAGAAGGCAACAAGTCTATCTAAGTATCTCTTCTTAAGCTAACATCAACAATGGCGGACACTCAACAACACGGCTGTGGAAATCGTATGCTAATGCGTTTGCGATCAGGCATTTTTTAAACTTTCCTCTTCAATTAGCTCAATGTCCTTGCGGCGATTCCTGTGGTTGCACGCCTGGGCAGTGCTCTTGCGGGCATGAGGTAACGAAATCTTGCAAAAACGGTGCGTATCTTATGTTGTATTTTTTGTGCAACGTGGGATATTAGAGGATTGGTGAAGAGAAAGTGGTTACAAGTTGATGAAAGCGGAAGGATGTTGGCAAGGATGTGTTGTGTGACTTATTACCCATAATGATTGTATTGTGACGAAGGTTGGGTGGTGAGGAGGGTCAGGAGTTGTATCTATTCACAATTTTGCCGCCTTAATTCTAATCCTATCCTAATCAATGCAGAAAACTGCACCTGTGGCGACAACTGCAAATGTGGCGACACTTGTAAATGTGGGCATTGACATCGATCCTGTTCATAACAAAATGCATTTGTACAGTCTTCAACAACAAAGCATTCATCATTCATACACAACCCGTGAATTTTATTTTTACTCTATGTGTCAGATCTTGTCTACTGACGTTACACACAGAACTCCTTATTTAATTCCTCCATCTTCTCGCGCAACAACTTGGCTGGTCGAGAAGGGAAGAGAAGAACCTCCAACTGTCGTTGAATCCGCGTCAGTTCGGTCTTCTTGGTTGCAACTTTCTCAAGGGAATCAACTGCAGATGAACCCAGTGCGTCGTTAAGTTCGTGTGTGCAGATATTCATTTCGAGGTAGAGCCGTTGTAGAACAAAGAACTGCTGCAGCTCCTCACTCAACGCTTTCTTCCTTCGGGCCTTCGCTTCGTTCTTCTCCCCGCTTGTATCATTGAGGAACCTGATTATCTTCAAGTAGGTAGGACAACTTCGTATCAGTAACGAGTCAAGTTGATCTTTAGAGTGTAAAGAACAAAAGGGTAGAGGAAGTAGAAAAGAGTACCTTGTCAAGTGAGGCGAGGAGATCCACAAAGTACTTTTTACCTTCCCGCAGTTGAGTCTTACGTAGCGCATCAAGTGCCACCTGACTGCGCAAGGGAGAAGGAGGTGCGCATTGAATGAGAGCTTGCATGTCGTTTGCAAGCTGCGAACCGAAGAGAGAGTCGATGAGGCTGTTCTTGAGACTTTGTTGAGGGTCGTAAGCTACAGGATTGTTCAGGTAATCGAATACAGTGTAAAGGGGGAGAAGCGAGCTCTCTAATTGTTCCATCGGATTTGCTACTACGCCTTCAAAGAAGCTACAACAATTGAAAGAAGAAAATAAGACCCAAAAAGTAGTGGGGAATAAACATATATGGTCCTTACTCCTTCAGTCCGGCTTCTCTACCTTCATAGGCATGCAGATTTCGAATTTGA
>Ga0209935_1005242_pt1 | contig 11159 bp, 11 predicted proteins | sample ThiBio_1000_plan_2_FD_183958 | JGI IMG/M metagenome (GOLD analysis project Ga0209935, IMG submission 183958) | Wastewater bioreactor microbial communities from Cape Town, South Africa - Thiocy_cont_1000_plan (SPAdes) | ecosystem: Engineered > Bioreactor > Thiocyanate-remediating >... | reverse complement strand
TTGAAAAGTACGATCTGCCTCGACAGAGGATTGTGTAGAACGATTTCCCAAACGTCATGATGCGGCTCTTCTGGAGGATTTGGGAGAGCAGGAAGGCCCCCACCAGTCGGTATCAACTCTGAGCTCAAAGATAATTTGCGTCCCCTTAAAGAAGCTTCGACGCTGCGGCTGCGAACGATATTATCTTCATCACCGCGGCCCGTGGGAGAGGATAGGTTGTGCGGTAGTGAATTGAGACGCGCGCGTTTTTTACGTGCTGGAGGTGAGGGGACTTTAAATCCTGTGTAGAGTGTTAATTGCTGTACGCTCTCGTTGTCGTCGTTCATAGGCCAGGCGCGTAGGTACTACGTCCTAAGCGACTTGCTTGCTTTGGTCCTTCTTCGCAATCTTGATTGAGAACAAGAAATGTAGAAAACCGTTACTTGGTTCTTTTCCTAGAATAGTCAAACACCCAAAGCCGCACCCTCTTCTTTACAACACCCCCTCACCTCCTGTGTAGGCCATAGAGCTTATACGTGTATGCCTTCATCATGTGGTACTTCTCCTCCTTCCTCTTCTTCTTCCTCGCTCTCTTCTTCCTCGTCGGAATCTTCTTCCCCTTCCAACTCCTGTTCGAGACGCCTGATTTCCTCTTCTATCTTTTGGGTCTCTATCTCGGTCTTCTCGAGTTCGAGTTCGGATTCCTTCAACATCGTTTGTGCCGTGTCTTCTTCATATTCTTCAACTACCCACGTCGGCTTAGATTTGCCCTTCTGCAGATCTTCCACCATCCTTTGCTTCGCTGCGAATGCGCTGCCAGCACTCTTTTTGTTGGGCAGCACTCGAGGCTTAGGCTTGGCCATCCCAGGAAGGCTTTTTACTCTAACTAGCACCTTGCGTCTAGCTTCTTGGGGCTCTAAGGAACAACGCGTCACTTTCAAAGTGAGGCGGGGGGAGGGAGAAACCAACCTGAAGGGGCAGCTGCTGCTGGTGCTGCGGGCTTATTTCCTTTCTTGGAGGCCTCTTTCCTTTCCCTCTCCGCTTCTTCTTTTTGTTGTCGCTCAAGTTCCTTAGCGTTCTCGGCTTCCAGTTCCTCCCTCTCTCTTCTCTCCTGTTCCTCTTTTTCCTGTCGAAGTTCTTCTTGCAACTCGCGGTCCTCTTGTTCTTTTCTAGCTCGTTCCTCTTCCGCCTTTTTCGCCTTCTGTTGTCTTGCAGCTTCAGCCAACTGTTGTTTTTCAATCTCCTTGGCACGTTCAGCTTCAGCTTCAAGCTCTGCTTTCTCCCTGGATTCTCTTTCCTGTTGCTCTCTTATCTCATTTTCCTTCGAAACCGATTCCGCATCTTCGTTCTGTTGCGTTGTAACATTTATCGTGACGCTCTCTGCATCGCGACCATGATCCTCTTCGGGTGTTGTCTCTTCGGCCTTTCCAACTCCAGTTTCGCTCGTGTGCTCTTGACCAACAAATGCAGGAAGGAGTAGAGCTGCCATGGCCTGTGAATCAAGCGGCGCGCCTACCTCTCTTTTTAATTCAATGCTTTTCCTTCTTAGTTCGATGCTGCGCCTCCTCAAATCCTCGTGCACTAGTTTTTTCTCTGCGATTTCCTTGCGCAATTCTGAGCTTCGATTTGCTTGCACAGGGGAGGATTTGGATCGTTCTCCTGCGCTTGTGCTGGCATCACGCGGCACGATCCGAGGAGAAAGAGAGCCTTTTCGGGGAGGCAGTGGAGACACTTTCACCGGTGTCTGCGGGCTCCCCTTCTTTGCAGCGGGTCGCTTGTGCGCCGGTTCAGCAAGTCCTGCAACTCGCTTCGGATCTAAAATACGACGAAAATTTTTTTATAATTAAACTTCCAGTTCTTTATAGTACACAAGGGGAAGGTACCCTGCAATAGCCGTTTGTGTTCTTCGGACACCCTGGGCACCTCTGAGGAAGGACAGCAGCCCATCCTGCGTGTGTTTTGTTGCTTGCTTTGCGGTTTTTCGCCGGTTCGAAGAAATATGTAGCAGTAAGCATGGAAACTGTAACAAGAGAAACGGTAGCAGGGCGAGTAGTGCCCGGGGTGGGGGGTGGATGTAGGATGGCGTAACGGTTAGGTGTCGCTTCAGGGGATTACGTATTCATGATACTATGAATCGTTGAGGTTTTACTTTATTTCGGAGGTGGGGGCGGAGGCGGGCACTTGTCATCCATCCTGTGCTACAAGAGAAGCCGACGCAAGGATCGATCCACAACCCCGTCATGTTGGCAAAGTAGAACCCGAACAGAGCGTCCCTATCCGCCATGGTCCCGTACTTGATGGACCAATACTCCCCGCTCTCGGTGCTACAATGCCAATAACACGCGGGGGAATACGCGGCGTGGGGAGGGCGCAGTTGTTCCAGACTGATAGTCATGTTGAGTCGGAAGGTGTTCAAGTAGATCTCCTTCTGGGTATCAAAAGGAGGTACCATATCCCCCGCCACCTTTCATGATGGTGTTATTATCAACATGAGAAACAAGGTGAGCCGGTACCCATAGTTGTACAAAGTCTTCGGATTCCTGATGGACTAGCATGGGAGTCTGTATGTAGGGATGGACGTACTGTCCCATATAGCACTTCCATAGCTCCCCTGGAAATACCTTCGCGCAGTCCTGGTCTGGAATGCCGCCCCACAACGCCTGGCCCTGAATCATGTAGGTGCTTCACACTGTATGAGTGGAGGTGACAGGGGGAGAGGGATGTTGCGATACCTCATGCGCAGATTTTGAGGCACCATTGGCATAGCATCCAAGAACCACCCCGCATCAACGTGTCCCTTGAAGACCCTCCCAGCGCGAGGAGGAAGTAAAGAAGCCACGAAATCGAGATTAGCTAGCACAGCAGCCCCACCTGCACTGCAGCCTCTAAGGAGAACGCGTTGCGCTCGAGCGAGTCCGATTCCATTAGCTGCCAGGTTATGAGCTACATTGTTGGGGGAGGCGGGGAAGTACCATAGGCAATTATTTGTTGCAGGACAGTCTTTCCTTTGAAGTGCCAGCCAAAGGTTGACGGAGAGGCAACGCGATTGCCTGAAAAGGAGTCTGAGGTGCAATACGGGATATACAGCATAGTAGCTTGACACCAGACCGGGTTGTTGGTGCAGTCCGTAGAGAAAAGGCCGGAAGGTAAATAGGTCTGCGTCCATACTTTACTCGTCATCATGCCCATGGGATGTAGTAGATGTGAGGGGGAGATTTTAACTATGAGGAGACCTTGCCTGGAGTAGAACTCATCCGTTGGGCGCAGGAGGGTTGATCGTAACACCACCCACCGCCTTGGAGGTGAACGATCCACAAGTCTGGATTACCTGCCTTGAAGTAAAATCCAGCCGGCGATCCGTCGTTGCATACCGCGCCAGTTGTTTGGGTATTGGGAAGCAGGAACAACTTCAGTTCGGCGGCTAGCCCTAGTTCGCCATGCAAACTGATAAACAGAACGGCCCAGGCTACGATCGCGACCTTCTTTTGCATTGATTTGTTGAATAATTTATTATTCTTCGAACTTGTAGAATTATACATGAAGGGGACAGAGAGGAAGGGGAGGTCAGAACTTCTTGTACCTCCATTCCTTGTTTTGGCGGGGTCTATCTCTCCTGTTGAAGTCGTTGAGGCACATATCCACCCGAACTTCCAGATCGCCCTCGATGATGAAACTGAATTCCTCTTCTTCGGGCTCTTGTTCTTCGGGAGGTTTGGCCCACAGCATAATGGGTACCTCCGGGAGTCTCTCGCCTTCTTCATCCTCCTCATCCTCCTCAGATGCTGTGGGTGCTGCCTCGCTGTCCGAAGAGGTGAGAGGGTCGAGGTCCTCCACATCAACAGGAAGGATTCTCCAGAATGAGAAATCGGAGAAGTTGGGCATTGGCTTTTCTTCCTTTTCCGCTTTTTCCTTTTCTTCTTTCTTCTTCATTTCCGCTTCCTTTTCTTGTTTCGCTTTCTCTTTCTTTTTCCGTTGTGCTTCTTCTTTAGCCAGCTTTCGAAGTCTCTGTTCTTCTTGTTCCTGCTTCTCCTTTTCCAAGCGGTCCTTGCGCTGCTTTCTCCTTCGCCTTGAAAGCTTTGGCTTCTTCGTCGAAGTCTTTCTTCTTTCCATTCCTCTTTCATTTTCCTCTTCCTCTCCCACCTCTTCTTCTTCCTCGTCCGAATCGCTTTCCTTTTCCTTTTCTTTCTCCTTTTCATTGCCTGTTTCTTTTTCTCGTCCGTCGCTCTCAGCACTTGCCGACTCATCTTCCATGTCTTCCTCATCCTCCAATGGCTGTAAGTTGAGGAAACCAAGCCAATCCTCTTCTGCCAACATAGCAACTACTGCGGGACCGCGATTGCGGCCGTTAGTGTCTCCCACAGCGACACTAATTTCGGTTGGGTACTCATCCTTTTTGATGGCTAGCTTTGATCGTGAGTACACGATGAACAGAGAGGGGTAGTGCTAGTAATACCTTTCAGAATGAGTTTTTGAATTTCATACACGATATCGTCATAGATGTCTTTGTTACGCGGCTTATCCATCAAATCTGAAAGTATATAATCAATCAACCCGATTAAAATCCGTGGCGCAAATTACCTTGTTGAATACGGCGATCAAGTCCGGATTGTGCGTGTCCGTGTTTGCTTTTCTTGCGTAATTTAACATCAGCAGGGATCATATCGCGCACATCAAAGACGCGATCCAAGTTCATTTCGTAGGGCGGTTCTCCAAATTTGTAACCAAACGATACAAGCTTCAACTTGATTTGCTGGCGGAGGGTTAAACAACGATTAGAAGGAATTTTAGTACCTTTGTCTCGTATTCCTGACCGTAGAACGGATCGGGTCGGTGCTGGACCTTATTGTTATGGCTTCTTGCGTAAGAAAGGGGATTGTATTGTCGCCTGTCATCCCTCCGTCTCTTCGATACACCAACGGTTCCCATCTTTGGATTGATCTGGCCATCCCGCATGGGGCCAGCAAGAGGCGGTAGCAGAGGAAAATAGTAGTATCTGTAGGCATTATTAACCCAAACCGAACGCACGATACCGCGCGATAATCCGTGCGTGGCCATCTTCCTTCAACGCTGCTAGTTTGATGATTGCGACAAAAGTACAAGCAGCTTTTTGAAGCCTCATTTGTGTGCAGTGAACGATTCTCATTTTTTTTCAAGTCAGCGTTAGTCAAGCGCCCCCTTTCTTTGGGTATAGGGATGGGTTAAGTAGTTGGAGGAAAATTCAATGTTGCGTTCAAGAAGGAAGGAGGTGATGAAGGGTAGAGGGAGGGGGTATGTACATCGTCTACGCCTTTATTGGGCAAAAGTGTTAGCTCCTCCAGAGCACTGTAAATACATAACTACAAGGGCGCCATCAAAAATGCGGGATTCCGCGAGCGTCCGGTTGTCGTCGAGCCGCTTGCCCGACAACGCTAGGTGGTGCTGGTTTGCGCTCAATCCCATCATGCTCTCAAGTTTCTCTTTCAGATGCCGGACTGTGTTGGAACTCTCCATCGATACAAGAATCACTTCGCTCATCAGAGTCTGGACGAAGACGCGAACCTCCAAATCAGTTTTCTTAGGTGCGAGGCCATGGTGGAGGGTGGCTTCGGGTCGGATGTTGTAGTACTCGAGCGTATGATCATCCGTTAGATCCCGTCCTTCGAAGATGATGTGCGCTTCGCTGTCCGGCACCCACAGATTTCCTTTCGCTTCATGCACCTTGGCCTTGATTTGGGCTATGGTATCTGAAGGCTGCACTTCCAACGGGAACGTCTTGCCCAGGAGGTTCTGGATGAAGACTTGCATCCTTCCGGTCTCTTTCCAGCCGCCGGATTTCTGCTGCGATATCCTCCTTCCTCCACGTGTCAGGTTTAACTTCCGGCTTGGAAGATACTGCTGGTCGACAAATATTAGTGCAAGGTTAGCAACTATCACTGTTGCCTTATGCCCGCCTTCCCCTCCACCATCAGAACCCATAGTTGAGGTGGATGCTGTACATAGCTCCCATTCTATTCCCTATTCATTGCCTACCAACCAATCCAAACTTCAGGAATACAAATTAAATTCTTGTAACGCCCCAAAAAAAGTTGGCGAACGAAATAGCAGCGAAAGTAGGCCAAGGAAGGAGATCCACAGTGAATTCAAAGCGGCAGGAGAACAACCCATGGTCACAACGCCTCTGTTTACCGTTGGGGTCCTGGCTCTGTTCTTGATCTCCATCACCTACGCAGGAAAATGGGAATTTGAAATCGCTGGATTGCATTCTGTAACACCACAACAATCCGGCGCATACAAAAGCAGCATGCCGTACTTCAGTCTTACACCTACCTCGAGATCGCAAGGAGAAATCGGATCCTCTACCATTGTGGTTAAGCTCTATTCTTTGTATATATCCTGTGTATTTTTGAATTCAATGCAGCTGATCAATTAATTGTCAGAGAGGTAAAAACGGCAGGGCAGAGACACCAGGCGGAGTTCAAGATAACTTGGAAGAAAGAGGGAGGGATTCATGTAGAATCACAAGGAACAGAGAAAGGCTCATTCACAAGGTAACATTGCCTGATTTCCTCCCGATGTAACTGCTTTGGTTTAGCCAATTGGGGAATGAGAAGAGCATCAAAATCTTCTGGCCTAAGAAGAATGCACCTCATGGGACTGTATATCTTCTTCACGTATCGTCGTCAGGTGGATCCGAGACTCAATATATTGTATTCAAAACTTCAACTACCAAAGGTAAAATTATCTTTGTAATCTTAAAAGAATTAACATTAAATAATTGTAGATGATGAAACGATCAAGCTGCTGTCGCGAGTGTATGAATCGCGGGGAGTGCATGTGATGTTGAAAGATTTGGTGAAGTCGCGATTGAAGTCGATCTATGGACAGGGAAAGGAGGAGTTGGAAGATGAAGCGGTGAAGGAGATTCAAGAGATTATGGACGAGTTACCCCTCGTAGATGAAAAGAGCATGGAATTGGAGGAATGGGGACTCCCCGTCTTGGTGCCTTCGCCTGAAGGGGATGTTGAAGGAAGGTGTCCTACTGAGAACATGGTTGTGGGTGAGAGTGCGAGTGCGAGTGGTGGGCTTAGAGAGATCATAGAGAAGGAGATTGAGGCGGTGGTGGAGGCGTTGCCTTCAATGGAGGCTGAATACAGGAAAGCTGTTCTCCTATTGGCCTTCCTGCCCAATAGGCTCGATGATCGATCCTATCGAAGACTCTCCGATCTGGGACATCAAATGAAGATATTTTCTCCCGAATTACTCCCACTGCAACCACCACAACCACCACAACAACCACATCACCCACAACAACCACAACTATCACCACGCCCACAACCACCACAACGGCGAAAGAGAACCTTCACTCTCACACTTGAGATTGACGATGGAGAGCTCGAAAATTTCAAGGCGGGAGGATCACCTATGCAACAGGATGACCCTCTAACAGAAGAGATTAAAGAAGAGAAGGTGGCATTGCATGATATCAAGTGGGAGGAGGAAGAAGAAGGGGGATACATATGCTTGGCTGCTAATGAAAGGGAAGAAGAGAAAGAGGAGAAGAAGCTTGATAACAATAACATCAAGTGGGGAAGGGAAGAAGAAGAAGATGAAGTAGATTCAATCAATCGCTTCCCAGCATGGTCGGTTGCGGTAGGGGGATTCATTTCTAGGAAAAGAAAACGGGGAGCCTCCTCCTCTGATGATATGAGAGAGGAACGGCATCGAGGGGAAGAAAAGGAAAAGGAAAAGATGAAGGAAGAGGAAGAAGATGTTGTTGTTGTTGAGGAAGAGGAAGGAGGAGGGGGAGAGGGACGGTTGTATCACCTTGCCTTTCAGGCTCATCACCATCCCTTCCATCCCTGGCAACTGCCCCTCTCCGTCCCCATGTACAATAACGCCACCACACAACACCCTCCCCAAGACCGAAAACCACAACACCCTCCCCAAGACCGAAAACCACAACACCCTCAACTACAACATGTACAACAACAAATCCCTATATGGCAACAACACTTCCCACCAAATGTATGGGGACAACAGCCACAACATCCACAACATCCACACCCACCCCAACAACAACCGCAAAATGCCTTGCAGAATCCTGACGACCAGTTCATCGATGACTGGCTAAATCAAGAAGGATTGGCTGCCCACTCTGTGTAAATGTATAGTGTAGGATATCAAGCAGCCTTCATGTAGATAAAAAAATCTATTTATCTTCATCATCAAGGATTCAAGATAGCGCTTCCAATTGCGCAGTAATCGTGACTTCGGCAACTCGCGTAGGCTACTAGCTTTGTACTCTGGTGGTATCCAACAATCCTCCAACACGTGCCCGTAGAGGCCACAAACTTCGCACTGGGGCCTCTCATCCGGGTGGGAGTCGGGGTTGGGGTCGGCGGTGTACTTGTCATAAACCCACCAGTTCAACATCCTTCGAGCTGAAGGAACCTCGGTGTTCAGCGGCTTCGTTGAAGTACTTGGGAGGCACCCAGCAGTGATGGTGGTCATGTCCAGGCCATCCGCATGCAAGACACGCGTCGTTCTGATCCGAGCGAGGAGGGGGAGGGTCGTTGTGGTGGTAGTTGTAGCACTCCACCCCTACGTGGTCACGCAGAGCTTCTGTTATATGATTCAAAATTTCGATATCGTTCCATCGGAAGCGTTTGACTCTGAATTCACGGTTGTGTTCATTGGGGTGGGTGCAGCATCGAGACCGATCGTGGCCAGTCCATCCGCATGCACGACACAACCCGGTTGGGTCAGTTGACAAGAAAGGTTTGGATGGTCTCGGGGCTGGCCTCAAAGGAGTTCCAAGAACAGGTTGTTGAAGATCTTCAACTCCGCCCTCCGAGAGTTGCATTTGGCGCATGAAATGTCTGGCCAATTCCTCCTCGGCTTGCTTCCTTTCGGGTGTGCCAGTCTGGCTCTGCGATAGTTTCCGTTGGAGTCTTTCTAGGGCAAGGATGCTTCCCAAGTTCGTTGTAAGGACGCCGTGCCCTGGATATTCCTTTTCCTTTTCCTTTGGCGGTTGTACTCGATCGTCGTCCTCCAAAGGGGGCAATTCATCCTCCTTGTTCCCTTCTTGTTCGGAAAGCTTTGGAACGTCGTCGAGGGAGTAGTCCTCATTCCCGTCAACTTCCCTCCTTGTTCTCTTTCTACGGTAATTTGATAGGTCCACCATCGTTGGCGTAGGTGGAGCGTAGGCAGGATTCGAAGCTTGGATGGTACTCAAGGGTTGTGCAGGAAGCTGTATTCCGCCTGTATCGTGAAGTTGGGGTGTTTGGGCAACATAGCTGTTTTGGGTGTCAAGGGCCATGTCGGATGGCCCACCAAATTCTTCGTCTTCCTCTTGCATGAAGAACTCCTCCACCTCCAGGCCGTCTTCCTGTGCAGTTTCAGTCGCCGAAGTCATCTGCTGCGGGGCCAACTGGCTGAAGTTCATTGGCACTGGGAAGTTTACCAAGGCTGTAGGTCCCTTTAACATGGCCATTTGCGCCTCCTCCGCTTCAATAAAGAATGAGATCTTTGCTACGTGATGTGAAAGATTTACCAGTTACATTCAAGAGGGAAAAAGTGCGATAAGGATAGAGCAGAGTCTCGTCTTGTACATACAATAACCCGGCCTTCTTCAGTATGCGAATGAACTTTGAAACAGTAACGACAGGATCTTTGGTGTTGATGTTGCATGCAGATGCCAGGGAGGCGGCATCTCCAGTGCGGAATACGATGACCTGTTCGGAGGGCAACAAAGGGAAAGCGGAGGACGTAGCGGCTTCGTCAACAAGGTGGTCTGCAGGCCTGGTACCGTTGTGCAGACACAGACAGCTTTCGCCTTGCTTCCATGCCCGCAAGACAAATATTAAACATTTAATATATTTGGACAAACCCTAGCCAGGTAACTCCCAGCGCCCTGCCATTGCGGATGGATGATTGTGGGTGTTGCATTTAAAACTTTTTTGTAATCGTCTACAACAATAAGGTAAGGGAAGCTTCGCCCAAGGCAGCGGCACAGGGCCATAGCTTGCAGTCGCGCGTGTCCAGTGTCCCCTGGTTCTTCTTGTTGTGCCAAAAAGTGACTACATGCCTACGACAGTCCAGTTCTATCAATATCTCATCCCCTAAGAAGTGGCACTCAGTTCAAACTTGCCAGTTTGAGGAAAGTATATCGAATAGATGCGAACCTTGGCTCCATTTGTTTGACTTGGGCGGGGTAACTAGTCCTTTGAGAGAGTAGCAGGAACTCAAGGAGGAATAGCCAACAAAGCTTCCGCAGGGAGTGATGACTTGAATCGCGCTGTCGAAACTCCAAGCATGACCATCCCGCCGCTTGCGAGTTTTTCTATTCGAATTCGCCAGCGCCTGAGTCCTAGAGATTAATAAGTTAGCGTGTTGTAATACACGGGAGTGCCTTGTTGCTTTTCTTAAAAGAATCTTTTGAGATTCACACCTGATGTGAATCCAAACGATCCCCAAGCCCAAGAAACGGGCTTGACTGGAGGATCGCCTTGCCGACTGGAGACGAAGCAAGTTTTACAGTCAGGAGAGATATCCAAGAACTCAGGCGCGTGCTCCCAGTTACTCGCCCATATCATCCGCGTGAAGCATAGCTTCATAATGAAATAAATCTTCCATTCGTTCATCCGAAGTGTGAAATGCTGATAGGTCTCTCGTGCGAGATTACGGCCATCCTCCTCGCTCTCCATGTTATCAAGACGTAAACATGCCTGGTGGTAGTCAGAGTCTCCTCCCTTTTCGTTCGGATTTTCCTCGGTGAAGAGATTCGTAACCAAGAAATACCGCCAAATTGAAGATGAATTACAAGCATCGTTCCAGAGTGAACTTACGACAGACAACCGAAGTACCTCCCGTACAGGAAAATACAGCAATCCTTTCAAACAACTCGGGGGGCAACGCAACAGCAGGGTCGCGTTCGTCCGCCTCCTGCATATTCATCTCCTGATTTTCGGCTTCCCAGAAATCCATTTCTTGTTCTCTTTGCTGAATTCAGACAAAGAAAGAGACGAGAACATTCCAACCCATAAGGATCGCATAGCAGGATGAAAGAGGGCATTTAAATAGGGGAGACAAACAGGAGCGTCTGTTGAGGAACCAGCAATGGTCCTCACACGTTAAAATTGGAACGATACAGAGAAGATTAGCATGGCCCCTGCGCAAGGATGACACGCAAAATCGAGAAG
>Ga0209935_1005241_pt1:0-10000 | contig 11159 bp, 14 predicted proteins | sample ThiBio_1000_plan_2_FD_183958 | JGI IMG/M metagenome (GOLD analysis project Ga0209935, IMG submission 183958) | Wastewater bioreactor microbial communities from Cape Town, South Africa - Thiocy_cont_1000_plan (SPAdes) | ecosystem: Engineered > Bioreactor > Thiocyanate-remediating >... | reverse complement strand
CGCTTGACCTCATTCTGTACACTTTTCTTCTCTTTCAACAGGTTATTCCATTTCCCCTTCTCTTGTTCCTCCTTTAATAAACTTTCTTGCGATAGTTCGGCCACTTGTGTCTTGAGTTCGTTCAGTTGTTTTTGTTGTTCCACGCTCCGCTCAATTTGCACTCGTAATTTACTTGTCAACACTTCTATTTCCTCTTCCGCCTTCTGCGCTGTAACAAGATTTAGCATCCCCAACAAGGGCGACAGTGACCTCTATACATACTTGGATCCACGGAGACCTTTATCCCAAAATCTTTACACGCGTCAAAGAGCTCCTCCGTCGGCAGATTGAACAAGCCAGTAATCTTACCGGCTTTCCACAATTGCTTGGCCTTTCCTCTTGATATAGCCTCACGACCTAACACTTTGTAGAGGAACAGGTCGGAAGAGGCTTTGCTTCCTTCCTCCATCTTTTCAGTTCAAGCCTGCGTCTTTGCCTGGTGCTTCCAAGAATTTAATGAAGCGTCGGAGTTTACGAGATTATCATTTATCGACAGTTGGGAACACCGCGCTTTCTTGGTCGAAACTGAAACTGTGAGCGAGAAGTCGAACGAGAGGCTACCTTCTACTTTCCCTTTAGTTTCACCCACACAATGCAGCTGCAAAGTTCAGACGATGACAACGACGACTTCTACGCGCACCTGGGAAGTGTTTTGCCGTGGTGCCCATCTTCGTCCAGCTTTCCGTATCCCAATGTGGTTACCATCTATGGCTGCCTGACGCTGTTCAGCCTCTTCTTTGCTCTGATTGCAGGAATTAAGTACAACAGCGTCAAGGTTTTCAACAGATCGATCAGAACAGAAAATATTTCCAACACCATGTGGATTATTTTCTATGTATTTGTGTCTTTGAGGTGCGGCCGAACCCCGATTTAATTAAATCCCGCTAATCCATTCAAAAGGAGTGCCACAAACGCAATACGATACGCTTTGGACAAAAGTGACGAGCAGACTTTGGATTCGTATTTCTTTTTTTCGACTATAATTTTGCACGGCCTGACTGCATTTGCCCTTTCTCTTGCTCTCAATCATCAGCGACGCTATCGATCAACAGGTTAGATTATATGCTCGTCCGGCAAGTTCTAACCCAAAATTCAGCGCCTACCCCTATTCCGCAAAATAACCCACCTGCTGAGCCTAATACAGGTGGATATATACTCAATATTTTCGTGATAGTCGTAATTATGCTTATTCATTTATCTCTTAGGTTCTAAGTTCAGTTTCCTCATCCGCTACATTACATGGCTAGAGGTGCTGTTCTTTGTCCTGTTCATCATCTTTTTGGCATTTTTGTTTGTGATGATAGCGTGAGTACATCTCCATAATTCTTACAGGCTTCACTGACTTGAAACATGAAACAGCAAAAGAAATGATTCAGATAGCACCACTTGGTTAATCGTGTTTCTGGTGGTGCTGGGGATGCAACGGGTGCCGATTGTTGCGCTGGCTATGTACATAGTCTTTCAACGCGGCACAACACCCGACGGACCCACAAAGAGGACCAAGCTATATCTCATCCTCGCCACCCTCCTCTATGCATTCAACGACTTCCCCATGAACGTATGGGCCGGCATCCTTCCAAGTGAGCTTCACCCCCTCCCTCTCCTTGTCACTCACACTCACACTCTCCAATACCAGGCGATTGCTATTTTTATATAGGCAGCGTAGTAGACGTCTTTCATCTCTTCATATTCGCCTCCCTCTTTTTCTACTTCATGTTCTTGAGAGCCGAATACCTCAGGAACATGGAGGAATGTATATGGACTACAGTGAGCCAAGTACAGGTATGTGATTATTTAATTGTTTGTTTACTTGGTTGATGATGGCTTATACCTTTCCTATCTTATTTCAATAGGATACTTTCGACTTCAGACGATTTTAATTCAGTAACATAAAGGGGGGAGGGGGAGGGTGTGCAAAGCGATTGGAAGGAAAAGGGGTTGAGAGGGGTTCGCGCCCTTTTTACACAAACGGAGGAGAGAGGAGTAGTATAAGAGACGCTGTGCGAGGAGAACGTTTAACCAACAACCGCGAACAACAGCTACAAATACCAGCCAACAACTACAAACGTCAAATCCAAAACAAACAGGGCGGCGCACATGGGGAACTATCTTCCCTTTGTGGACGGCCGTGTACTTTTACTTTCTCTCCGAGCCTCGACACAGCTGTCTTATATTTATCTCTCTTTCTCTCTCCGACTATGCTAAAATATATTTTATTTATTCTTCTTCTGTCGGGCGTCTTTCCCCTTTCCCTCCTTTGCACATGTTGCTGATTCGCTCATCCTAACAAATAGTTGTCCTTCACTGCCAGACCTGAAAAGAAAACAAGATGTGTTACTGTTGTAGTTTGATGAAGAAAGAATCTTACCTTGATGGTTGTATCAGAAGAGGCAGAGAGCAGATGGCCATTAGCCACTGCAAATGCATATACACTTCCTGTGTGATCTGATAGAGTGTGCGTACACCGTCGCGAACTCAGATCCCAAATCTAAAAAGATGATGAGGGTCATAAATTAGTGTAAAGATAAAGCGCAAACCTTGATGGTTCCGTTTTCATCTCCTGAAAAGAGAAAGCCCGCAGCGGTACCCAATCCAAAGACTTCATTGTACACGTGCAGAGTCTGCACACATTGTAGCGTCTTGATGTCCCATACCTGGCAGGGAGATGAGTGTCAGTGGTGTTATGATAGTTTAAGCTTAGCAATAAGTCTACCTTGATCGTGCAATCGTAGGATCCCGAAAACAGGTTGCCATTGGCCACTGATAATGCACGGACCTGGTCACTATGACCAGTTAGGGTGTGGGTGCATTTGAGAGTTTCAGTCGACCACACCTATTCAGTAATTATTCGAGTAAGTTTAAAATGGTTATGCTGTGTTGGCTTGTTGTTGTAGTCTTTACCTTGATAGTGTGATCGCTGCTGGCCGAGAAGAGCATCCCTTCTGCAAAGGCTAACGCAAAAACCCAGTTGGTGTGACCGTTGAGGGTATCAAGACATGCAAGCCCTCGGCTTGAACTTCCTTCTTAGGAGCAGATGAATCAATTGTTGTTGGTGGTTGTGGTGGTGGTGAGTGTTGTTAGGGTACACTACCAGTATCAATGTCCCCCGAGTCTTCAGAATCTATTTCGGAAGCAGGGTCCCACACTCGGATAGTACTATCGCTGGAGCCACTAAATAATCTGCCATTCGCCATCTGCAAAGTCAGCACGTCGTCCATATGCTTCTTCACCGTCTGTGTACACTTCAATTCGTCTAAATCCCATACCTACCATACATTAATAAATAAAAGAAAGAGAGAGAGAGAGAGAGAGAGAAAGAGAGAGAGAGAAAGAGAGAAAGAGAGAGAAAGAGAGAGCTCAACCTGAATAGTTCCCGTTCCGCAGCCACTGTATAGCTTGTTCCCGTCTATTAGAAGCTCCCTCACATCGGAGTTGCAAGTGAGAGTATGTGCGCTATCCAAAGAGGTCGAATTCCATATCTACAAAAATAATAATTGGTACGATTTTTTGGGAATGGGGAGGATATACCTTGATGGTGTTATCCCATGATGCGGAATAGAGATGTTGTTCATCAGTGACCAGGGACTCAACAGTGTCGTCATGAGAAGTCAATGTACATACGCAACTGATGTGTTTCCCTTTAAGTGCCTATTATGTGATGGTTGTTAAGTCTATGATAACCTATGGGGTCTACAACAATTACATACCTGTCGAATGGTATCCTCTTCTTTTTGTTTGCGGGCTTCTTGCAGCATCAATTCTTTTTCCATTTGTCTTTCTTTTTTCACCCAGTCCTTTCCTATGAGAAACTCTCTTGCAATGGATTCTACATCCTGAGCTTCGGGCTGGGATATAAATGTAAGACACTTTTTCTCCTCCTTATAAATCAGGTACCTGTAAAATGGCGCGATAAAGACAATCGAGTTTCTTTTTAAGTAACTGAATCTCAAGCTCCTGCGCCTGAGGTAATTGTTAATCGTAAAAAAAAGGAAATAGTATGAGAGTACCCTCAATTGTTTCCTCATCATATCTTTCTGTTCCTCATTCTCTGTGATATAATCCTTCAGCATCTCAAATGTACAAGATCGTAAATGGGCGTCAAGCTCCATCCGTGTGCCTTGGAAATTACAACCGCGCTCTCTCTAAATCGTTGTTGAGTAATCCATTTTAAACAGACAAAGGAGTTTACATGGATACAAGAAGCGGGAGCAAAATCGCAGACTCGCTCGTGATTAAGCCTCTCGCCTCGTTTGATGGTTTTTTGACATCTAGTTGGGTCGACCTTAAAATACTTCTTTCAGTCGCTGGAATTTTAAAATAAATGCTAGATAGGCCGTTTTACCTCCCATTCGCCGGTGTATGAATTCTTTTTCAACCCATAGCGACAATGTATCAGAAGACCTTCCAAGATACCCTTCACCACCCGATTGGGGGCGACAGCTATCTCTCGTGAGGATTCCACCTCCAGAGACGCTCTACAGGTAGGACAGGAAGGCTTATTGTAAGCGCTTCGCTCAAAACAGATTCTACAAAACGTGTGACCACATGACCGCGTGATAACCTAGATGAGTAATTGTAAGCGGTAACGCTTTGCAGTCCAATTTCGGGTACCGGATCTCTGAGCCAGTCGAAGCAAATCACGCACTTCAGCTCCTCCGGAGGAGGGGAGACAAATACTTCAGGCTCCTCCTCGGCGGACAGTGCAGCCAACATCGCGGCGACGGGCTGTGTTAGTGCTTTGCCGTTCTTTGGGTGAAAGGTAGTTCGAAGAAATCCTGCAAACGGAACATTGCAGCGCATCTGCTAGTCTTACGAGTTGTAGAAACATGGAGGGCACTGAAGGTAGCTCAACCTTAGCCGACGATGTTGCGAATCTCGTTGCGCGTTTAGAGGCGGGAAGGATGCGGCCGGTAGATTTTGTAGCCGCATATATTCTACGATTTATGGAATATCGCATCCCACAGGGGAGATACTTGGGCCTAAAGAATCCCCCTCTTGTCGTGGATGAACACTGTTACCCCAACGTCAGCTTAGGATTCCACAGAAGCGATAAAGAGGATAGATTGGAATTTGGCAACGTTGTGGTGGAAAAATTGCGAGTTTCGGAAGTGAATGGAATACAAATTACAAAACGCACGAACGACAAACTTAAGGTAGAATAGTTGGTTTTTCTGTCTAGTTGCTAATTCTTTCATCGTGAAGAAACTCATTGGAGAAGATCCCCCTGTGGTGACGCTCTTTCGATATTGCAACTTGCGCGGAATACAACAATGCGTGAATGAGTCTATTGTAAATTGGGGTACTAACAGCATTACTATTGACTCAGCAATAATCATTTCTCTACACAGATGCGGGGAAACGACCATTCAACTTGTATTTTTACATGCCATCTGTTGAAGATGTATTTAATATGCAGACTCGTGGTGAGCGGTGGGTTTTACTACCGCCTATACCTTTCCATCTGCGCGTTTACTTGCTAAGCATTTGCGTTCCTACCAGATGCATCACCGCGTTTGTAAAGGAAGATGAACTGTACAGAATGATGAAGGATAGCTACCCACCCTATGCAGAGATGGATGCGCTCCACTTTCTTATGCACGATATTCAGGTACCTTGTCTTGCCACCCTTTCCCCTCTCCTACATTTACGTAAATTCCTTATACCTAGCATATGGAGAGATTTGCAGATCCAAAGTTTTATTGTGAGCAGGTACGCTTACTTACAAGATAGCAATCATTATTGAGTTGCTAACTCTTTACAAGGTTGGCTTCTTACACACCCTGCGGCATTGCCCCATAGTATCAAGCTTATCGACGCGATACGATGCGGCCTTTCGTGCGGATATGGTATGACATTCATATTATATGTGTGGTAACCTATTTTGTGGCCTTCAGGATCATGTTACAGCGGATATGAATGCTTGTTGCACTCATCTCCTTGGATTCTTTAAGAGCAAGTGGAAAGTTGCCGAGGCCCAACGTATTCGGCAACAACTACAACAGCAACAGCCACAACAAGAGGAACAAAAGACAGAAAAGGAAGAAGAAAAAACTAAGAAGAAGAAAGATGACATGTATCTAGGGGTGGAAGGGGAACTGGTATTCCAGAAAGAATTCGAGGAGATGATGCAGCAGTGGGGGATGGACAACGAAACCGTTGAGGCGGCAAAGAGAGTATGCTTCCCTTCGTTCTCGCTATGGGACTCCGTGATCATCCGAAAGCACTTTCATGAAGTGGGCAAGAAGGTGTTGGACCTCGACTATGCTTTCTTCTCCGAAAAACCTAAAGATGAAGGAGAACAAAACAAAGTCGAAGCAGCAGAATCTAAGGAGGAAGAGAAGAGTGAAGCCACAACAACAACATCATCCTCAAAGGAGAAAGAAGACGAAACCCAGACGGGAGGAGACAACAAACAACAAGCTCAACGCGATACCAACCGAGGAAGGAAACGGAAAGCCCTACGCAAACAGGCAGTCGGACAAGGGAAGACGACACAGGTTGGCCGAACATAAAATAAACAATTTGGGAGGGTGAATGCTATATCTTTTCGACGAATTGCTCTGTGCTGAGTATGCAGTATCCTAAGCCAACAGCAACCGAACAGGGTCTGGTTGCCTCTGCAGAATCCAACACTTGTGAAGGTAGAACTAAACCTCTTCAGGAATACGAGCCCGGCAGTGACGAATTCTGGAATGCGTGGGACAACCGTGAAGGATCACCAAACCCTGATTTCTTCCCAGGAGACTTCATAGAGGAACAACATCGAATGGAAAGGAACTACAACCGCAGGCCGAAATGTGTAGGACCCAACTCTGCCCTGGAAGAAGAGATTGGTAGTGATGCATTTTGGGAGAAATGGGACAATTATATGCAGTTGACACCTGCAGAGGCCGAAGCGGTACAAGAGATAGAGTATGAGGAGTGCGCTCTAACCTTAGGAGATGTTTGTCCTAAATTTACGGGTTATGATTTTGCTGTAGGCAACCATTAAGCAGGGACTGAAAACAACACAAAAAGCAAAAGAATAAATTAGGTTTCCCGCCCCGCCTTCCCAATGATTGACAACCCCACCCACTCTCCGCCTCCCTCACCACTCATTTCCCCTGTGTGTGGCCAGCACCCAAGCTCAACCGAGATAATTCCGTAGAGTGCTGAGGGTCTCATCCCCATCGGGTGAGAGACTGGTCTGGGAGGAGGGCAAGGGTGTGCTTGGATGATTGCGTACAAAAGGTCGCAGTGGCCTTCCCTCGCGTCTCTCGCTGGACCTGTTGGAGTTGTATTTGTTGTTGCCGTTGTTGTTGTTGTTGTTGTTGTACGGCCTTCGTTGGTGTTGGTTGTCGCGGGTTGCAGAAGGGGAAGAGGTAGAGGTGGAGGTGGCAGACAGCCCGCGCTGGCGTCTCTGCCACTCCATCCTCTTGGTGAAGTGTGTTGCGGTTGCAGTGTCGTCGAGGAGGTTGCAGGCCTCGATAATTCTCCGATAGATGGGTTCGGTGTTGGCCCAGTGGTGCTTGTTATCGATCGCTCTCAACTCGTATTGGGCCAGGGCCTGTTCTGCCCGATCGAAACGGGCACAACGCAGCATCACCTCGACCGCTCGGTTGAGTTGCGCCAGCGAGAGTTGCTCGTGTTGCCATAGTTGCCATGCACCCTCGGCGTCGAAGTCCTTCGCGAGGATGGATAGCATCGCGTCCACATGATGTGAAGTGCGCGGGAGTCTGTGCGTGACGAGGTGGTCGTAACACTCCCTAGCTCTCCGGGTGTCTCCCAGATGAGCATAGGCTTGGAGGGCCATGCCATAAGTGCTCGGAGGGGCGCTACGTTTCCGACAGAAAGTCTGAAAGACATACACCACCTTCTCCAGATACGCATTGCTTCTCTCCGTCGACTGACTGTCCTCACCACCACCCTCTCCACCCTCTCCCTCCAAGGTTGTGTCGGGTTGTCTCCCATACGGATGTACTGCAGGCAACGCGTCGTGGGGGAGGGCAACACCTCCACCGTGTTGGCGTTGTGGTGGCTTTGACGCTTCCTTTCGGATCGCGATGCCTTGCTCGTAGAGGCGGTTGAGGAGGGTGAATAGCACTTTCTTCGAAAACCGCATTTCCCGATCGCTCGCGGCGTCGCACAGATATTTATAGTTCTCGGAAATGACATCGAGCGGCGCTTTGGGGTCGCCGATCAAGCCGAGTATCTGACTGCAGGCGGTGGCGTCCCAGAGGTATCCCTTAGCTTTCATTTCGAAGAAAATACACATCGCCTTGTGGGTCTCTCCAACCGCGAGGCACGTGTCCAATACGGTTCGAGGCAGCTTCCAGGCACCCCCTCCTCCTGTTCTGAGGAGGGTAGGGTTCTTCTGCACGAGCTGATGGTACTTGATGGCTATATCGCAGGCCTTGTACTCCCTGCACATGTATATGAAGGACACCCAGGCACTCATGTGGGGCAACACATCCAAGGTCTTTGCTGCATCGAAGACCCTTGAGACCAACTCCACCCCTCCCAGATCCAGATTGATCAGCCTCTCGATCAGGAAGGTCCAGATCTTCTCCTGAGTCGTGTTTGGATGGGACCCAAGGGGCGGACCCTCGGGTACCGGGATATCCGGAGCCTTGAAGCGGCTGTTGGGGTCGTTGTAGTCGGCCTCGAAGTCGTTGTTGTCGAAGTCGCCCCACCTGCCCTGCCTCTCGCGCAGTTGCTCATGAAATCCGTTTACGGATCTCAACAGGAGCTCGACGTAGGCCACCAATTTTTCTTTAAGGAGGTCGAGCTCGGATTGTTTCGTGTTGTGATCATCTAATCTTTTCTTGTACTGATTCAGCATCCACACCACTTGCATCGGGGCGATCTTCTCGCGATGAAGCCGCCACTCCGAGGCCGGCGGGGGTGGGAAGGGTAGTTCCTCCAACCAATCCCAGGCACCTTCTTCGTGATGGCACAAGAAGCATACCGGATCCTCCTTCATCAGATTTGATTCAGGACGTCGCGGATAGAACAAACTCTCATCTTGCTCTGTTGCCTTCTCCTGTGCCGCGCGCATCGATTTCCACCGCATTCGTTCATCCTGTCTGCTCTCCTTGAATTCCAGTTCTTTCTTGTAGATTTTCCAGTGTTTGTCATGTTCATTTGGTGCTTCTAACGAATCCCACGGCAATAACGCTTTTTCTGTAACTCGCAGTCTCCCCTTCCCTTTGTCATTTCCTACATGATTCTCCAGTAGTCTGCCTAGATTTCCTTCCTTCAACCAATGTTGCGTTTCCATAACTCGTACAGGCGGCGAGATATGGTAGTGGCGATGGAAAGGTATCAATCCACCTGTGTCTGTATATTGAGAATTTTGTTGGTCCCGGAGTACCTCCGCGCTTCTAGTTTAAAGATAGAGTTAGAGAGCGTTTTAAATATTTCGATAATTGTTTCGTTTATCTCTTCGAAGAGACGAACGTGTCCAATCCCGTAAAACATAGACTTTTAGAGGAGATTTTTACCTCATTGATTGGAAGACACAATAGTAAGTGCGCAAAGGAGCTTGCCCATCAGAAATAAGAGCACGCTTAGAGAACCTCCCGGCCTTGTGCATCGCTACGGCGGGAAGAGCGCTTCCTCCTTGCTTGCACTGGCAGTTGCGCCACTTGCTTCTTGGAATTTGCTAACTCCGTCGTGGGTGGGAAGGCAAGCAGAGGATGAATGGGCTCCTCCGCTGAATGAATAAATATTTATTGTCCATGTACGACGTAACAAGCACTAGACCTTGCATGCCTTTTGCAGATCATCAATGCCTTGCCGTATTAACTCGAGGAAGCGTTGAGGCTTCTTGATTTGCACAGCTGTGTCCCCTCCGAAGCCTATTGATACATACCCTGCATAGGAGAAGATGCTGATACCTGTGGGCAGGAATCCTCTCGTGGGTACAAAGAAGACCATCTCTGATAACTCATGGCCTTTTATATAGAGCTTCGAGGTTGGA
>Ga0209935_1005240_pt1 | contig 11160 bp, 9 predicted proteins | sample ThiBio_1000_plan_2_FD_183958 | JGI IMG/M metagenome (GOLD analysis project Ga0209935, IMG submission 183958) | Wastewater bioreactor microbial communities from Cape Town, South Africa - Thiocy_cont_1000_plan (SPAdes) | ecosystem: Engineered > Bioreactor > Thiocyanate-remediating >... | reverse complement strand
CCACGGTCAGCTTGGCAAAGGCCAGCGGCACCGGTGCAGCGGCCGCGGCCGTCGTGGTCGCCGGCGCGATGGCGCTGCTGGCGGCCGGCGCCGCGGGCGCGGTGTGCGCGGGGGCCGGCGTCGGCAGCACCGACGCCGCGGAAGCGGCATTGCCCGCGGGGGTCGCGGCGGGAGTGGCCGGTTCATCGTGCTTGCCGCAGGCGGCGAGCAGCAGCAGGCTGGCCAGGCCGGCGCCTTGCAACAGGCCCATCAAGACAGTTGATCGTTTCATCGGAACTCCATGGACGGTTGGTCGGCATGACCCACCCGCCGAGGCTAGCGCCGCGCAAATGAAGCGCCGATTAGCGGCCGCGCGCGCCTGCCGAACTTTTCACGCGGTGGTGACAGTGCGTTGCCGCAACTACTGGCGCACCGTGCGCGGGTTGTCCGGCGTGGCCGGCGTGCTGCTGCGGAACGGGTTGATGTCCAGCCCGCCGCGGCGCGTGTAGCGCGCGTGCACGCGCAGCTGCAGTGGCGCGCAGCGGCGGCTGAGGTCGACGAAGATGCGCTCCACGCATTGCTCGTGGAATTCGTTGTGGGTGCGGAACGAGACGAGGTAGCGCAGCAAGCCGGCGTGATCGATCGGCGCGCCGCGGTAGGCGATCTGCACGCTGCCCCAGTCGGGCTGGCCGGTCACCGGGCAGTTCGAGCGCAGCAGGTGCGAGACCACGGTCTCCTCCACTGCGGTCGCCGCGGCATCCGCATGCAGGTATTCGGGCCGCGGTGGGCCGTAGTGATCGATGGCGATGTCCTGCGCGTCGAGCAGATCGCCGTCGAGGTCGACTACCGGCAAGGCCGCGGCGCGCAGCGGCGCGAGCTCCACGCCGACCACAGCACCGGCGACGGCGGAGAGGTCGTGGCGCAGGGTTTCGGCGAGCGTGTCGATATCGGCGATGGATTCCTGCGCGAAACCGTTCAAGTACAGCTTGAACGATTTCGACTCGATGATGTACGGCGACGCCGCCGGCACGCGGAACTCGGCCAGCGCCACCTGCGGCTTGCCGCGCGGGTCGAGCCACGACAACTCGTAGGCATTCCAGATGTCCACGCCGTGGAACGGCAGCGTCTCCGCCACGCCGATCTGCGCGCGATTGTCCGCGCGCGGGATCGGGAACAGCAGGCTGGCGTCGTAGCGGTCGGCGTAGACGGTGTCCTTGCCGAGCGGGGAATGTTCGGGGGTGCTCATTCGCCCAAGTTTACCCCGCCGCTTCTCGCAGGAGCCCGCTCGCGGGCGATGCTCTTGCTTTTGCGAATCCCGGCATCAGGAGCATCGCCCGCGAGCGGGCTCCTGCGGGTCTTTCGAGTTCCGTCCTTACGCGTTGACCATCCGCATTCCGCTGCTGACGTAGCGCTCGCCGCTGGCCGCGTCGGGCGGAAACACCGCGTCGATCGCCTTCAGCTCGGCGGCGCTGAGCTGCACGTCCAGCGCGCCGAGGTTTTCGTCCAGCCGGCTGCGCTTGCGGGTGCCGGGGATGGCCAGCACGTCCTCGCCCTGCGCCAGCACCCAGGCCAGCGCCAGCTGCGCAGGCGAGCAGCCCTTGTCGGCGGCGATGGCTTTCACCTGCTCGACCAACTGCAGGTTGCGCGCAAAGTTGTCGCCAACGAAACGCGGGCTGTGGCGCCGGTAATCGTCGGCCTCGAAATCGTCCGGCGAACGGATCGCGCCGGTGAGAAAGCCGCGCCCCAGCGGCGAGTAGGCGACCAGGCTCACGCCGAGCTTGCGGCACGCGGCGAGCATGCCGTTGGTCTGCGGGTCGCGCGTCCACAGCGAGAACTCACTCTGCAGCGCGGCGATCGAATGCACCTTGCAGGCGCGCTCCAGCGTGGCGCCGGAGGCTTCGCTCAGTCCCAGGTAGCGCACCTTGCCGGCGGCCACCAGCTCGGCCATCGCGCCGACGGTTTCCTCGATCGGCACCTGCGGGTCGACGCGGTGCTGGTAGTACAGGTCGATGGTGTCGATGCCGAGCCGCTTCAGGCTCGCGTCGCAGGCGGCGTGCACGTATTCCGGGCGACCGTTGACGCCCCGTGCCTGCGCGTCGTTCGGGTCCAGCATGATGCCGAACTTGGTCGCCACGAAGGCCTGCTCGCGGCGCCCCTTGAGGGCCTTGCCGACCAGCAGCTCGTTGGTGTGCGGACCGTACATGTCGGCGGTGTCGAGCAGGTTGAGGCCGCGCTCCAGCGCGTGGTGGATGGTCGCGATCGATTCGGCGTCGTCGTGTGCGCCGTAGAACGCGCTCATGCCCATGCAGCCGAGGCCGAGGGCGGAGACGCGGGGGGCAGCGGAACGGTTGCCGAGGGTGCGGGTCTGCATGCGGATGGCTCCGGTGGGTGAGGGTGGACGCATGGTGCGCCGTGACGGGGATTCGATAAATACTCAATAATGGCCATCATCATTCCACGAGTAACAACAATGGCGATGGACCGGCTGCAGGCCATGCGGCTGTACACGCGGATCGTCGAACTGGGCAGCTTTACCGCGGCGGCGGGGGACCTGGACCTGCCGCGCGCCACCGTCACCCACGCGATCAAGCGCCTGGAGGCGCGGCTGGGTGCGCAGCTGCTGCTGCGGACTACCCGCCGCGTGCAGGCGACCCGCGACGGCGAAACCTACTACCGCCATTGCGTGCGGTTGCTTGCCGACGTCGACGAGGTGGAGTCTGATTTCCGCGAGGCGCGGGTGCAGCCGAAGGGACGCCTGCGCGTGGACCTGCCCGCCTCGCTGGCGAGCCTGCTGGTGATTCCCGCGTTACGCGATTTCTTTGCCCGCTATCCGCAGATCCACCTGGACATCGGCACCGGCGACCGCTTCGTCGACCTGGTGCGCGAAGGCGTGGACTGCGTGCTGCGCATCGGCGAACTGGCCGATTCGGACATGGTCGGCCGCCGCGTCGGCCGTTTCGAGCTGGCCACCGTGGTCAGCAGCGCCTACCTGCGCCGGCATCGCGCGCCCGACTCGCTCGCCGCACTGCAGGACGGCCATGTGGCGGTGAACTGGATCTCGCCCACCACCCGCCGCGTCGAGCCGCTGGAGTTCATGGTCGGGCGCAAGCGCCGCGAGGTCGCGCTGCCCGGCTGCGTCAGCGTCAGCAGCGCCGAAGCCTATTACCGCTGTTGCGAGGCCGGCCTGGGCATCGCGCAGATCCCGCGCTACCGCGTCGCCGCCGAACTCAAGCGCGGCCAGCTGCGCGAGCTGCTGCCGGCGTTCCCGCCACCCTCGCTGCCGATGACCGTGCTCTATCCGCCACAACGCCAGATGCCGGCGCGTCTGCGTGTGTTCGTCGACTGGCTGGTGGAGCTGACGGCGGCGCTGCGTTGATGCTGCGGCGGACAGGCTCCTCGTTGCCGACAAATGGCGCGATCCGGCCAACCCTGGAAAAACAACAGCCCCTCGCCTAGGGCTCGGGGCTGCTGGCTGGTCAACGACCGGATGCGGGACGATCAGGAATGGCTTTTGATCGCCTTGCAGGTGGGGGCCGAGATGGTCGGCGCGGCGCCCATGATGCCCGGCGTCATGCGTGCCGAACAGTCGAACGTCCGTCCCGATTTCGTCGCTGCCGTATAGGTGTAATCCTGACCGCCCAGTGCGTCCGGCTTTCCGGCGTTGACGTCAGTGATCGTCAGCTCCTCTGAAGAGGCCAGGCCGAGCATGTGTGCGGTTTCGGTTTGCAAGGGCACCATCGCATCGGTCGTCGACATGGTGGCGCAACCGGACAGCGCCAGGGCGAACAGACAGCTGGCGGTCAATGCATTGCGTGTTTTCATCAATAGTCCCTATTTTGATGTCATTCCAACGTAGGTGAATGCACGGCACTCGAGGCGGATGAAACGCCTCACGCGGGTTGTTTCACAGGCAACAACCGCGCGCCAAGTCGAGCTTGCAGGGCGTGCCGGCCGGGCAATCTTGCCTTCCTGATACCGGTCCAGTCCAGAGTCGGAGTGGGTTGTTCGCATGTCGAACAGGTGGGTCTTTGCATCATGGCGATCCGCAACAAGCGTGTTCGCCATTCCGTGTCGTCCACCGGCCAGTTCCGCGGTAGGCGAAACCCTGCGGCGGCGCATCGTGCCGAAGGGGCGGGTGGCGGGTGACGTGGACCTTTGGCACAGAGTGGGCAAGGCGATATCGCGCTAGCATCGGCAGGACGTGTGTCGACGCAGCCACCGGCGGTTGCGCATCCGGGTTTGGGGAGATCAACAGATGTATTCAAGGTTCGGCAAGTTGCGCCTTTGTGGCGCGGTGTTTCTGGGGCTGTTGTCCGGCGTCGCCGCCGCGCATGGGCGGGTGCTCGACGCGAATGACTACGCGCAGGCCGAGCGTTTCATGAGCTACAACACCACGCCGCTGGTCGACCACGCGGTGACGGCCGTGGATTGGCTGGACGATGGCCATTTCTGGTACGTCGACCATGACCAGCGCGGCGATCACTTCATCCGCATGGATGCGGCCAGCGGCAAGGCCATGGCGTTGTTCGACCAGGCGAAGCTGGCCGCGGCGCTGGGCAAGGCCGGCGGCAAGCCGGTCGACGCGATGAAGCTGCCGGTGACCGCTTACGAGGCGAAGCCCGACGGCCGCATCGACGTCACCGTGCGCAGCAAGCACTACGTGTGCGACCTCGTCGCCGCCGAGGCCAGCTGCGTCGATCGCGCAACGCTGGTGAAGACCGGCAAGGAACCCGGCGCGCTGTCGCCGGACGGCAAGAGCGAGGCCTTCATCCGCGACTGGAACCTGTGGCTGCGCGACGTCGCGACCGGCAAGGAAACCCGGCTCACCACCGACGGCGTCGAGAACTTCGGCTACGCCACCGACAACGCCGGCTGGAAACACACGGACAAGGCGATCGTGGAGTGGTCGCCCGACTCGAAGCAGATCGCCACCTTCCAGCAGGACCAGCGCAAGACCGGCGAGATGTACCTGATCAGCACCACGGTCGGCCATCCGAAGTTGAAGAAATGGAAGTACCCGCTGGTGGGCGACAAGGACGTGACGATGATCGAGCGCGTCATCATCGACGTGGCGACGAAGAAGGTCACGCGCCTGCAGATGCCGCCGGACCAGCACCGTTCCACCCTGTGCGACGACGTCAGCTGCGGTCCGGACGGCGGCTGGGATGACGTGAAGTGGGCGCCCGACGGCAAGACCCTGGCCTTCGTCTCCACCTCGCGCTACCACAAGCACGCGTGGTTCCGCATCGCCGATGCGGCCACCGGCAAGGTGCGCACGGTGTTCGAGGAAACCTCGCCGACGTATTACGAAAGCGGCAACGGTGCGGTCAACTGGCGCTACCTGCCGGCCACGCATGAGGCGATCTGGTTCAGCGAGCGCAACGACTGGGGCAACCTGTACCTCTACGACCTCGACACCGGCAAGCTCAAGCACGCGATCACCACCGGCACGGGCAACGTCACCGAGGTGCTCAAGGTCGATGCGAAGTCGCGCACCGTGTGGTTTCGCGGCGTGGGCCGCACGCCGGGTGTGAACCCCTACTACCAGCAGTTCTTCAAGGTCGGCCTGGATGGCGGCAAGCCGGTGCTGCTGACGCCGGAAGCGGCCAACCACGAGATCACCCTGTCGCCCGATGGCAAGACCTTCGTGGACGTCTATTCGACGCCGACCGCGCCGCCGGTCACCGTGCTGCGGGCTGCCGACGACGGCCGTACGCTTGCTACCGTGGCCCGCGCCGACATCACCCGATTGAAGGCGGCCGGCTGGGTGCCGCCGGTGCCGATCACGGTCAAGGCGCGGGACGGCAAGACCGAGTTGTACGGCATGATGTTCAAGCCGTCGCACTTCGATGCCTCGAAGAAGTACCCGATCATCGACTACATCTACCCGGGCCCGCAGACCGGCTCGGTGCGCGGGCGCAGCTTCTCTTCCGCGCGCGCCGACCACCAGGCGATGGCCGAGCTGGGCTTCATCGTGGTGGCGATCGACGGCATGGGCACGCCGTGGCGCTCCAAGTCGTTCCACGACACCTGGTATGGCGACATGGGCGACAACACGCTGCCCGACCAGGTCGCCGGCCTGAAGGAACTGGGCAAGCGCTACCCGTGGATCGACCTCGACCGCGTCGGCATCTGGGGCCACTCCGGCGGCGGCAACGCCTCCACCGGCGCGATGCTGCGCTACCCGGATTTCTTCAAGGTCGCGTGGTCCGAAAGCGGCAACCATGACAATCGCCACTACGAGGACGACTGGGCCGAGAAGTACCAGGGCGAGCTGGTCAAGAACAAGGATGGCAAGAGCAACTACGACGACCAGGCCAACCCCAACCAGGCGGCGCGACTCAAGGGCCGGCTGATGCTGGTGCACGGCACGATGGACGACAACGTGCCGCCCGGCAACACCCTGCTGATGGTCGACGCGCTGATCAAGGCGAACAAGGACTTCGACCTGCTGATGATCCCCAACGCCCACCACGCCTACGGCGACGCCACCCCCTACGTCACCCGCCGCCGCTGGGACTACTTCGTGCACTACCTCGCCGGCGACACGCCGCCGAAGGAGTACGAGCTGAAGGCGTGGCCGTGGAAGTGAGCGCGACCGTTTGATCGAGGGCAACGCAAAGGCCGGGTGCAAACCCGGCCTTTGCTGTTGCGGGAGCTCTCAGGCGTCGATGCGAGAGGCTTTGCCGGATGCGGCGCGCTCAATCCCGCGCGGTCTTCTGCGCCAGGCCCTTCGCCACCGCCTCGTCCAGCAGTTGTACCATCTGCTGCTCCGCCTTGGCGGAGGCGGCTTGCTGGCGTTCGCCGAGGATGGCCTGTTGCTTGCCGAGGACCTCTTGTTGCCGGCCAAGCTCGGCCTGTCGGGCGGCCAGGGCCGCCTGTCGATCGGCGACGTCGGGTTGCTGCTTGTCGAGCTGCACGCGGGCGGCGTCGAGTTCGCGCTCCCGGGCGTCCAGCGCGGCGGAGGGTGCGGCGGAATCGCTGCGGCCGACGAGGGCGGCGCGGCGGGCGGCCAGTTCGGCGGCCCTGCCGGCCAGTTCGGCCTGGCGCCCGGCGAATTGCCCCTGATCGGCGGCGATGCGGCCCTGCTGTTCGCCCAGTCGGCCCTGTTTCTCGCCCAGCGCGCCTTGCTGCTCGCCCAGCTTGCCCTGCTGTTCGGCCAGGGCGGAAAGCGGTGCGTAGATCGCCTTGGCCCGTTCGAGGGTGGCGCGGTCGCGGATCGTCCAGGACGTGTCGCCGCGGCGGAACCACAGCAGGGGCTCGCCGCGCTGATGCAGCCGGCGCACGGCGGCGAGATCGGCGTCGGTGCCGTTGACGGTGGTCGAGTTGCCGTCCAGCAGGGCGAAGGCGTAGCCGGTGTCGTCGTGGGTGCTGATCATCATGTGGCTGCCCATGCCGGTGATCGGTGCGGGCGGTGCGGGAGGGGCCGGCGGTGCTGGCGGTGCCGGCGGTGCCGGTGGAGCGGCCGGCGCGACCATGGCGGGCAACGCGGGCGCGGTGGCCGGTGGCGGTGCGGGCGGCGGAGGCGCCATCCACGCGGTGGAAGCATTGCGCGCGGGGGGCGCCGGTTGATCGGGCGCCGCGGCGGTGACGCGATACGGCAGCACGCCGGCGATCGCGATCACGGCAACCAGCAGCCAGCCCTGCACGCGCTGGCGGGGAAGCATCGGGGTGTGTTGCAACATGGTCAGTCGCCTCTTGAGATTGCCGAACGAAGGGGACGCGCCGGCCAGGCCGGCACGCAGGGGATGCGCCACGCCCAGCTGCAGCAGCAACCGGCCATAACGCTGCGGTTCGATGTCCGGCTGCGCCAGCACCTGCGCGTCGCACGCCGCCTCGCGCGCCAGTGCGTACTCGCGCATCGCCCACGCCACCAGCGGGTGGAAGAAGAACAGCCGCTGCGCCATGGCCGGAATCCAGCCCAGCCACAGGTCGCCGCGCCGCACGTGAGCCAGCTCGTGGATCAGCGCCAGCGATGCATCGCCTTCGCTCAACGCCTGTCCGGTCGGCAGCAGGATGGTGGGGCGACGCCAGCCGAGTACCTGCGGCGAAGCGATCGCGGCGGAGGCGCGCAAGGCCGGCGCGCGGCGCAGGCCCAGGGCGTGTGCCTGCGTCGCGCATTGCGCTTGCAGCGACGCATTGGCCACCGGCGTGGATTCGCGCAGCAGCCGGCGCGCTTGCCAACCCTGACGAACGATGGCCGGCAGCTGCGCCAGCAAGCCCGCCAGCCACAGCAGGGCCAGCGCCAGCGGCGCGTGCGCCAACCAGCGGGGCGCGGCGGGCGACGCCGGTGTCGGCGCGCGGTTCTCGTGCGGTGCCGCCGCGACGCTCGCCGTGGCGTTGACCAGCAGGTTGGCCGGCGCAGGCGTCGATACCACCGCCGCGTCGAGCGTGCGTTCGACCGCCGGCGGCGACAGCAGCCGCAGCTGCAGCGGCGCATGCCAGACCATGCCGGCCAGCAACTGTGCGCCGACCAGCCACCACAAGGTGCAACGCATCGCCGCCGACAGCCGCGGCAGCAGATGCACCAGCAGGGCGAGCAGGCCGATCAGAATCACCGCCTGCAGCGAAGTCCAGCCCAACCGGGCCAGCAGCGAGATGACGACGTGGTCGATGGACATGTCAGGACTCCCGCCGCCGGCTCTGCAACTGCGCCACCAGCGCCTCCAGCTCGGCCAGCTCGTCGTCGCTCACTTCGGCGCGCTCGGACATCCACGCCACGAACGGCGAGACCGAACCGCTCAGGGTCTTCTCGACGAAGCTGCCCACCGCGCTGCGCATCGCCTCGCCGGGGCCGGTGGCGATGCTGTAGCGGAACATGCCGCGCAGCTGCTTGCGCTTGAGATAGCCCTTGCCGCGCAGCCGCTCCATCATCGTCAGCACGGTGGAGCGGGCCAGCCCGCGCGGCTCGCCGAAGCTGGCGGCCACCTCGCCGACAGAAGCGGTGCCGCTCTCGTCGATGTGCTGCAGCAGCGCCAGTTCCTGGTCGCCGATGGAAGGTTTGCGCATGCCCGTTCCCGCTTGACTACAGTTGTAGGCAAGCTACGCCATGCTTACATCTGTAGTCAATAGCCCGCGTGGCCACCCTGCCGAAGGTCATGCAGCGGGTTACGGTGTCGCCACGCGGGTCGCCTGGGTGAAGATCACTTGCCAGCGGCCGTCGCGCTCGCGCCAGATGTCGGCAAAGCGCAATCGCGCCTTGAACGGCTTGCCCTCGCTGCTGCCCTCCAGCGTGGCCACGCCGCCGAGCACGGCGCCACCGGGCCAGTGGCGCACGACCTCGTGCTCGACCGTGAACGGTTTCAGCGAATAGCCGGGGGCGGTGTAGTCGCGGATGAAGTCCGCCTTGTTCTCGACCCGGGCGCGGCTGTTGAACAGCACGTAGTCGTCGGCGAGCAGGCGCTGCAGCGCCGCGCCATCGCCTTCGACCTGGGCGCGGTCGAACGCGGCCACCGCACGGGCCAGCGCGGGCGGCAACGAGGCGTGCGGCGCGGTTGCCGCGGCGGGTGCGATACCCAGCATAAACGCGAGCAGGGTGGCGGACAGTTTCATGGTGGCCTCCGTCGAAGGCCCGGCGAGCGGCCGGGCATGGCTCCGACGCTAGGACTCCGGCCGGTGTGCCGCTATCAAATTCTTGCCCGTGCGGGCCAGCGCCGACGGATGCAGGGTCGCGCGCGCGGCGCGCGGGGTCAGTCCGACATGTCGCCGGAAGGTGGCGCCGAAATGGCTCTGATGACTGAAGCCCAGCTCGCTGGCCAGTGTGGCGAGATTGTCCGCGCCGTGGGCGAGGCGGTCGAGCGCGAGCGCGATGCGCAAGCGCGTGCGGTAGGCGACCAGGCTGCTGCCGCAGGTGCGGCGAAACAGGCGGGAAAGGTGGAACGGCGAGCAGCCGGCATGGGTGGCCAGTTCGGCCAGGCCGACGGCCGCGGTCGGATCGGCCAGCAGCACTTCCCGCACGCGATCAAGCCGACGCCGGGTGGCATGAGACAGCGGCGCGATGCTCGCCGCCGTATCGTGCCGAAGCACGGCAGTGCAGAGCTCGGCGGCCGCTTCCTCCACGCGCAGACTGTCGCGCTCGCCGTGGGCGAGCGCCGCGTGGAGCGCACGATGCCGGTACTGGTCGATGGCCTCGACCGGCCGCGCCGCGTCGGCCGACCCGCGCAGGCGCCGGCCGAACAGCGCCTCCTCGTGTGCGGGCGCCACCTCGAAACAACTGCCGGCGTCGCCGCCCTCGAACGGGTGCGAGATGCGGTAACTGTCGCCGGCGCGGTAGAGCAGGGCGGTGGCGGGGTCGCCCACGTATTCCGCGCCGCGCACGTGATAACCGAAGCCGCCACGCCGCAGCAGTACCAGGTGAGTGCGCTCGTCGCCGCGTTCGCCGCCGCAACCACCGCGCGGGTGGCTGCAGTCGATGTCGGTGATCCGCAGCAGCGGACTGTCGAACAGCACGGTGAGACGGGAGGCACCCATGGCTCGCTCGCTGGGGGCAGGGTGCGCCAGCGTCTCAGAACGCCATGTCGAACGCCACCTCGCCCTGCACGCCGACCTGGTAGGCCGAGACGCGACGCTCGAAGAAGTTGGCCAGCTCCTGCACATCCTGCAGGTCCATGAAGTCGAACGGGTTCTTCGCGCCGTACTTCTTCGGCATGTCGAGCTGGGCAAAACGCTGGTCGGCGCAGTATTCGAGGTACTGGCGCATGTCCTTCACCGACATGCCGGCCACGCCGCCGGACAGCACGTCCTCGGCGAACTGGGTCTCGCAGGCGATCGCGTCCTCCATCATCTGCTCGACCTGCGCGCGCATGGCGTCGTCGAACAGCTCCGGCTCCTGCTCGCGCACGGTGCGCACCACCTCGAAGGCGAACGCCATGTGCCCGCTCTCGTCGCGGAACACCCAGTTGGTGCCGGCGGCCAGTCCGTGCAGCAGGCCGCGCGAGCGCAGGTAGTAGACGTAGGCGAACGCGGCGTAGAAGAACAGCCCCTCGATGCAGGCGGCGAAGCAGATCAGGTTGAGCAGGAACTGGCGCCGATGCTCGCGCGTCTCCAGCCGGTGCAGACCCTGGATCGAGTCGATCCACTTGAAACAGAACGCACCCTTCTGCCGGATCGACGGAATGGTCTCGATTGCCGCGAACGCGCCGTTGCGCTCGGCCGGGTCGGGAATGTAGGTGTCCAGCAGGG
>Ga0209935_1005232_pt1 | contig 11165 bp, 14 predicted proteins | sample ThiBio_1000_plan_2_FD_183958 | JGI IMG/M metagenome (GOLD analysis project Ga0209935, IMG submission 183958) | Wastewater bioreactor microbial communities from Cape Town, South Africa - Thiocy_cont_1000_plan (SPAdes) | ecosystem: Engineered > Bioreactor > Thiocyanate-remediating >... | reverse complement strand
TCACCAAGCTCCAGGAGACCAACCCCGACCGCGTGCCGACCTTCAAGGCCAAGGCCGAGATCTTCGTCAAGGAGGTGCTCGGCAGCTTCGATGAGTACACCTTCTACATGGGCGAGTCGATGAACCCTGACGGCACCCTGATCCTCTGCAAGTGGTCGGCCGATGGCCTCACGCCCTACTTCCAGTACTTCCAGGACGCCCTCGAGTTGGTCAAGTACTAGAGAGCGACGACGAGGAACACCGCAACCCACGCGTGTCGTTGTGCGAGTGTTTGTGCGTTCGCAGTGGTGGTGTGTTCGAACTTCCGCAGCGCGTGTGTAGTTGCATAGCCACTTTACCTTTTTTGATCGTTGAGTTGATAAATCCGTTCGTACGTTCGTTCGTTCTGCCCCAAAGCCAAGCCACTCTACTCCCGCCCCGTCCCTGTCCCCACCCTGTCCCTGTCGTCGGTAGGAACCAAGAGTTTGTGAGCGAGCGAGGGATTTATATCAGTTGTTGTTGAGGTCAATATGGTACACTTGAAATGAGTACACGCGAGTGCAGGAGGCGGAACCAAGTAATAGAGGGAGAGAGTCGAGGACGCGAGCAAGCAACGAGCAAGAGAGAGAGAGAGAGAGAGAGCCACAGGAGGTCGTAGCGAAGAGACCCAAGTGGTGTGAAGGACCAGGAGGTCGGCTGATACTAGTATGTGTGTGTGTGTGTGGGAGGGACGCATACGCGCGCTGCTATGTATGCTGCAGCTACCGCAGCTGCTTTACGTGTCCTGCAGCGCCACACACGTGACGGCCTTGTGGTGGCCTGTGTAGTGGCGGATCGAGTCTCCTTGCGACAAGTCCCACAGGCGTGCCGAGTGGTCGGATGACGCTGTCGCATGCCAACGCCCGCGGTGCATTGCGCCGTCAGTCGGTGCCGTGCCACTGTCGTCGACGACAAGGGCTGTAATCGCGTACCAGACACCAAATAGGCCGAGTCGGCCGAGTACACACAGTCCCACACCCAACGTTGATGACCAGTCAAGGTCTTGGAGTGCGAGAAGGCCGCAGAGTCGTTGGGTCGCGACCAGATCTTGATCGTGTGGTCGGCCGACGTGGTCGCCAGCATCCTATCGCGCCAAGTACGCGCGCGAGCGAGAGGAGAGTGAGCAAGCCGAGAGCGCGAGAGCGAGAGACGAGGATGGCGCCGTGGCACACATACTGTGAGTTGGGGCTAATGAGGCACTTGAGCAAGTAGGTCTTGTGTGCGTCGATGCGCTGAATGGGCTCGAGCGCCGATGTGTCCGAACCACGCAGCCGCCACAGGAAGCACGTTCCCTGTGCACCTGGTGTGAGTACTGTCCTCTCGATAGCCTCGTTGGTGCGTTGGCTCGTACCTTGTTGTTGGCTGCAGCCAGCAGCGTCGCATCCTTGGCCACGCTCACCGAACGAATCGCAACCTCGCCATCGGGAATCTGCGCTCGACACGATGTGAGCGAGCGAGCACGAACAGACACACATCGAGCATCATTATTGATCGTACGCGAGAGTCCGAGCACTTGTTCGCTGCCAGGTCCCACATCATGATCGAGCCATTCTGTTGACCCGAGATCAGCTCGCCTTGGTTCGGATGCAGCATGATCGTGTTGACGGCCGACTTGCAATCGAACTCTCGCTGGCAGCCTGGCGCTCTACTCGTGTGTGTTGGTGTTCGTCGTGGAGTCAGCGATCCCACGCGATGATGAGATGCCATATGGCTCTCGCTAATATCGTACCGAAGGTCCCAGATCTTGATGGTACCGTCCTCGGAGCCCGTGTACATCCATTTGCCTTCGTCTTGGAAGCCGAGTCCAGTCACGTTCGACGTATGGCCGTCGTACGACATGATCTACTCGACGCTCGCCGTTAGGGCTACCACTCCACCGATCTCGCGCCACTGGCATCGCCACCGCCATCATCGCCACCATCATCGCCTTCTCGTTTCTCTCGACGACATACTGGGCTCGGGTTGTTGGTGTTGGCCTCGAAGAAGCGAATGAAAGGATTGCCAGCGGCTGCGACATACTCCTTCGATGGCGTGACCTCGAGCTTGTTGACTTGCTATCGATCGCCAAAAACCCAACAAACACATGCTTGTACATATGAGTAAGGTGTAGTCGGGTAGCTAGCGTGTGTAGCGAGGCAGGGAGGGGCGGTCTCTCGCTCTCGTCGCACCGAGTCGGGATTCAGCTGGATCGTGCGGTAGCAGATGCCACTCGGCGCCTCCCAGAACTTGATCGTATGGTCGTAGCCCGACGTCGCTAATATCACGTTCGGCATCGTTGCAAACACGACAAAGAGGCGCAACTCTCTCACTCAAATACCAACGACTACTACCAACGACTACCAATCAATACCTACACACCGCCGCCGCTGCCGCCGCTGCTGCTGGTGGATGTGGACTACGAGGCGCACGCGAGCGAGAGCGAAGGAGAGAATGAGGGTGAGTGATGGGGAAGTGGATTTTTGAGTTTCGCTCCGAGTACGGCGTCGGCCTGAGAAGATGCGCGTTTTTCCTTCCTCGATCAAGGTGCCGAAGGGTGCTTTTATTGGTTAGCGGGGAAGGGCCGTTGGGAACCTGGGGCTCGCTCGGAAGGCCCGATGGGAACGGGCAGGCGATGAAGATAATTATGGAGAGGGAGGGAGTGGTTCGGGAGGGAACGAGGCGATGCCAGGAGCCGGAGGTTGAGAGACCTGAGGACTGTGTGCAGCTCCCTGAGAGAGAGAGGGATACAGCAGCAACAGCAACAAGAGGAGATACTGCACACACCACTGCTGCTCCACTCTCCCTCACTCGTATCTCGTCCCTCTTCCCCTCACACCTTCTCCCCCTCACACCTCCTCTCTCTCTCGCGTGTGGAGCTCGCGCTCGCTTACTCGTTCTATAGTCAACCATGGCGGCGCGGCGACCTATCTCGATCGTGATGGCGGGCTCGATGTTGAACTCGTCGCCGCTGTCGGCCTCGACGCCAGACCGCGCGCTCGACACGTCGCTGTCGTCGAGCGCCACCGACTCGCCCGACACACCGTCGCCCTCGGTGTCGGTCGAGCCCTCACCTCCACACCACGCCAATGCCGCCGCCGCCACTACTGCCGCCACCTTGGCCCCATCTGCGTCTCCCACCATCTCTCCAGCCGGCAGCGCGTCGCCCGGCATGGCGCGCATGTCGATCCAAGCTACCGGCTCGCCGCTCGGCCTCGCGACTCCACCAGCCACGACCACGACCATCAGCACGCCGCCCGTGGGTCGTGTCTCGGTGATCCAGACCGGCTCGTTGCTCGCGAGCAGTCCCTTCACGTCGCAGTCGAGTCTCCAGTCCCGTCCGATCTCGGTCACCGCCACGGGCTCGGCGCTCTCGGGCTCCTCGGGCGCCGCGACCCCGGCGCCCATCACCGGCTTCACCATCACCAAGACCGCGTCGCCCGCCGCCGCCGCTGCCATCCCGACCTCCATCGCGAGCAAACCAGCCACCAAGACCTCCGCCGCAGCATCACAACAACAACATATCGAGTCGCTCGATCAACTGCCCGAGGACGTGATCCATCTCATCCTCGCCTTCTCGGCGCCGCAGGAGCGAGCCTACCTCTCGATCCTGTGCAAGAGTCTCTACGAGCTGTGTAAGCGCCACGAGGACTGGTGGCACGCCTTCATCGTCGATGAGTTCGGACAGCCATTGTGTGATTCACTCGAGCGCAATGGCAAGACCAAGCTTCGCGTACGTTCCACGACCATCGTCGTCACTCGCTGACTCGCAACGATCCTCACCGTTCGATATGCTTGGACCTGACTTCAACTCAGTCATTCAACTGGAGAATCCGATACTTCTCGCTCGCGTGGCAGTTCGACAAGGCCTGGTGTCCGATCCATTGGTGTGCCGACCACGTACGTTGTCTCGAGCCCTCGGCACCTCCGCTGCCCTCGATTCGACTAATCTCTACGATTCGATCGATTCGAATTGTCGCCCTCGTACTTCATAGAACGCCACCACCAAGGTCTTGCAGTTGTTGCGTGCCGGAGTGCCGGTCGATACCGAGGACGAACGCGCTCACCGCGCTGCGATCCATATCGCAAGGTACTCATTCGTTTGCGCTCCCGATCGAATCGAACCGAATCAATCTATCAATTCCTCCTTCACATAACGTCTATTTATGATGAGCGCTTCCGAGTGACGCGAGTACTTATTCCTTCCGTGGTCGATCGTGGTTGCTAGTGCACGAGGCCACATCGAGATGGTCAATCTGCTGCTCGACCATAACGCCAACATCGAAGCCAAGACGCACTGTAGATTCACGCCGATGCATTTCGCATGCAAATTTGGCCGTCGCGATATGATCGAGTTGCTCACGGCTCGTAAGGGCCTGTTGACTGCTTGGGATCAATGGGAGAAGGTTCGATGCGCGTTCATGGATGTTGGAGCGAGCGCGTGCCCGCAACTCGATGGATGAGGTGGAAGAGAGATCGTTTACAAGGATTGTGACTGATGGCACCTTGTACAGACTCCTCTCGAATACGCGGTCACTCTCAACCGTGTCGAAGCCGTATCGTATATGTTGGATTTGTACGTCGATACGAGAGCACTACTCAAGCTCGACTCGAAACGAGAGCACTAATCACAAGCGCTACTCGATACCTCATGAATGGACCACAGGGGTCAGGATGTAAATATTCGGTTCATGGGAGAGCGTACGATTCTACATATCGCAGCCTTCCAGGGATTGATGGAGATGGCCGAGTTGGTGCTCAAACGAGGTGGCAAGCCCAATCTCATCGATAAGGATGGTCGCACTGGTTTGCACTATGCAAGCCAACGTGGAAACACCGACATGGTCGATCTACGTACGTGCTGCAGTGTCTGTCTCTCGCTCTCGCGCCGGTGCGCAAGTGTGCACTGACTTCCAGATGCACACATGCTCACACACACACGGACACACGCGCACACACAAATAGTGCTCAAGTACAAGGCAGATCCGACCGTTCAAGATAACAAGAGCTACATTGCGCTCGATTATGCGCGCTGCAAGGCCAACTTGGCAACGACCCGCGCACTCATCAAGTGGTACAAGGACCGTGGCCAGGAAGCACCGAAGCCGCCGCCGAACGTCAACTCTCTGCTGCCAAAGGCGAACCCACCGTCGCGTCTCGTGGCGCTCACGCTCGATGCCGGCGTGGGTGCCGGCGCCGCCAACATCATCAAGCAGGCGCGAAACCAAGTCGCTGCTGCCAAGTAGCACCTTGGCGTACCTCCAAATGCTAATCGCCAGCGTATCTCTTCTCGTGTCTCTCCCGTGCCTTGTGGTGTGTCTCTCGTGCTTCCCTATCTATCCGTTCTGCTGTCGATTGGAAAGCGAACCCAAATCGGCGTCAAGCACCTCTATCTATCGTGTGTCGCTGGCCTGTCGCTCGGTGTCACGTCAACTACCGCCGTCCGGTGTCCTCCGCTCCCTCCCTCTCTCCTCCTCGTTGTCGTCTCACTTATTATTCGGTAGCTGCTGCGTCATCTCCATCTCGCTCGCTCTTCTTGTTGCGTAGTAGCCTCGTTCCCCGTCTTCATCGTTATCGTACGACAGCCCCGTGTATGTTATTCGCCTGCTGCACTTCATTGTACTCTACTGCGCGCTACCTCACGTCGTTGCATTGCGCGCACCTGTCAGCCAACAATCTAATCCAATGATAAATCTCCAAGCCAAATCAGTCTCAAATCAGTCATGTTGTTGCGCTACTAGAAGTAGTAGGGTACAGATCATTTATGCTTTACTTGCTTGCTTGATTAGCATCACTTAAATACTCGCGAGAGCGAAACAACGGTGAGGTGAGTGGATTACAATGTGGTGAACGAGAACGAGAACGTGAAAGAGAAAGAGAATGGGCGTGGCAGTGGAGGAAGACAAACAACACAACACAACAACAATATGGAAGGCCAGACAAGACAAGGAGATGATGACATGGAATTCTGGTTAAGCTAGCTGAGGAGTTGATGGTGATAATGATAATGGAGGTGAAGGTGATGGTGATGGTGGATGTCGAGAATGTTGTTACACGGGCGGTTGCTGCTTCTTACTCAGCAGCTCGGAGATGTTCATCAACTCCCAGTCCTCGGTGATGCTTGGTTCAATGAGTTGCCGCACGAGCTTGGAGATGTAATCCGGCTTCGAGCCTTGCAGATCGACGACACGGAACTTGCCTATCGTTTCTCCCTTGGCGCCGATCATTTCGACGTCCGCTTGACCAATAACCAAGTCGCTAGAGAGAGAATTGCATGAGTATGATATCGCCTGCATGACGATGACGAGAAGGCAACCAACATACCCAGTGATGATACGAAAGGTTGAACCGAGAGCTGAGCATCGAAGCCTTCGCTTAGTACCAGCCACGGCTATCGTGTCGATATCAGGCCGGAACGAATCGAGCTTCGACAGCACGGCACGAGCGCGGCGAGTGTCCATGACGCCATCGGAGAGCAACTTCCTGAGGTGCGTCAGGATATCGGCCTTGCGCATCGTGCGATTGAGCGGAATCTGGCCGACCTTCTCCCAGTACTCACAGTCTTCGTCCTTGTCGGTACGCAGCGAGACCTCGACAAGGTTGCGGCTGCCGCTGATGCGCAACTCGATGGTAGGATCAAAGAGGTTGAGGTAAAAGTTGGTGAACGTGATATCGGTGGCGAGCGACATGGCTTTGCTGATGGGGCTGCAGCGATCGATGAACGAGCGAGAGCCGTAGGTAAGCAACAATATCATAAGCAACGTCTCATGTAGTCACCACGACGAGGACGAGGAGGTTGGAGCTCTCTCGCGCGTACCTGTTGGCTTCGGCGAACTTGCTCCAAATGTCAAAGGTCGGTGGATCAGACGCCGGGATGATGGCCTTCCAGATCCAAAACTCGGTGGTCGGCACCGAGAGCGTACGCAGCTCGGGCGTCAGGTCGGCCGAGGCCGCCGAGACCGCGAGCGGAGATGGGACGTGCGCGGCCGCCACGGGCGGCGAGGTTTCCGCGATGCGTGGCGAGCCACCTCCGCGACCACCTCGTCCACGGCCACGACCTCCACCCTGCAGGCGCTTGGACTTGGCGCCTTGGGGCGACGAGGCAGCCGGTTGTGAGACGTCGACCTCTTCGAGGGTTTTCTTGAGGCCCGACAGTGGCAGGAGTGAGATCTTGAGCGCCATGATGGTGGCGTGGTCCAGCTTGCCGGGAAGCGTGACGTAGTCGTCGTGCTCGAGAAGCTCGGCGCCAGATTGCACTAGCTCCTCGAGAAACTCGCGGCGCTTCTTGGTGGTATCCATCGTGTATCTGCACAAGTCGTCCACCGCCGAGTCGACCGACGGATCGGCACCGACACGCCGTTCCAGAACGACCTTCTTGAGCTGTTGCGTGAGTGCGCCATGGACTGCCGTAACTGCTTTGGGTAGATCGGAGAGCTCTCTCTGTGCATCGCGCGGTCGCCGATTTGTAAGTCAAGAGCGAGCGAGCGAGCACCAACAAGAGACGAGCACGAAACATACCCAGTCTTTGCCGATGCCAAGCTCACTTGGCGATCGTCCAAGATACATTGGATGCATATTGTCGTGAATGCCAGGAGTTGTGAAGAGTAGCAAGTCGCTTGGCTTACATCGTCGAACGGAGATGGTCAAGTTACGGAGATCCGGTTGGGCACCCTCAATGATTGGGCCTGTCACCCAGTCAGTCAGTGAGTGAGTGAGTGAGAGAGAGAGAGAGATGCATCTATTTCACAAGCGAATAGCCGCAACAAACCTAATCGACCACCAGGATCAGTCAAAGACTCGAGCTCGGTACGACCACCAGCGCCAATGTCGAATACATCCCACGAGCCGCTGCCATCTTTGAAGAGATGGTAAGCGTTGCAATCGCCGACCGAGATACAAATAAATACCCAGTCATCGTCGCCTGAGGAAGAGGAGGAGGAGGAAGAAGACGATGCCGAAGTGGAAGAAGAGCCAGAGCCCGCCACGGGTGCCAGTCGTAGAAGAACACCGCCAAGCAGACTGACTGACACGGCGGCCTGCTTGGAGGTGAATTCGCGATCGTCGATACTTGCCAATGAGCGCTCCTCCTCGTCCTCAAAGACGTAGTTGATATCGAGCGTGCGTGAGCGAGGCACATCGGATTCGTTGTTGTTGGTGTTGAAGGTCGAGGAGGAGGTGGTGTTGTTCAGGAAGCTGGTGTCGGTGACGATGTTGGTACGGCGGGGAGCTCGCACGTTAGGAGGGAAGACGGCGTCGCTTGCGGCAGAAAGAGCGCGATGCAACCAGTGTGCGAGGTGGTTGAGGTTCGAGACGCGAAAGTGAACAGCCGACAAGTATGATACAAAGGTTGTTACTGCAAGGGTGGCCAACGCAAACGCGATTCAACGAGCAGCAGGTACAACGAGCGAGCGAGCGAGTGAGTGAGTGAAGAGAAGCGCAGCAGTGCCAGTGGGTAAAGTGCTTTGCATACCAGCTCGCTCTGCTGCAACGGCTCCGTTTCCGCCTCGGCTGTCGTTGACGATCACAAGGTGTGCGCGCGTGCACATGAATGCGATGGGGTTTCGTTAGGAGAAGGAGGAGAAGGACGACTTCAGCTCATCGATAACGTACCCACAACCGTCAGCTATCGCGACGATCGTGCGATCATAGTATGACATGCACACGAAGCGATCGGCAATTGGATCAGTGACTCGTTTCTATGAGAGAGAACAACGAGAGATGCGCGTCATGTCCGACGCGTGGGAACCAAGACGCAGCCATGCAACCACGAGCACGAGTACGAGCATGTCAGCAAGCGACGAATCGATTGGGCAACGGCAAGAGCACAACTCGAATGGATCAACCGATCGACCGATCGATCGATTTAAACGAACGAACGAACGAACCAACGAACCTCCTGACGAATCTTGGGAAAGGATGAGAAGCTTTGAGCACGAGCGACGGTGTCACCGTCTTCGTTGCGAATCGTGGTCGGCAAGCGATAGTGAGGGCCGCCGAGACTCGCGATCGGTTGCGTGCTCTCGCGACACGGCGCGAGCGGCGTCGCTGGAACCTCGCCGGCCGCCGCGAAGAAGCCATGGGAGCCTTCGAACGGCATCGGCGGCTGCTCGGGAATCGCGGGAGCATTGTTGGGACCCGAGGAAGAGCGTGGCGAGATCATGGCGGGCGTCGAGGGCGATGACGACGACAACGAAGAAGCACCGGACAAGACGCCATTGGTGGCGGCCGACGACGCCTCGGTAGTGGTACTCATTGCGAGCGGCAGCGCTTGCTCGCTCGCTCAAAGAGTCTCTCGTCCGCTCGATAGGTACGAGTGCAAAGAGTCAGCCGCTAGATAGAAGGTGGCGAGGAGCGATAGAGAGAGAGAGCCACGAGGAGAGCGAGACGGCAAACTGCGTCGCGCGAGAGCGAAGCAGCAGCAGCGGCGGAGAGTAGTGAGTAGGAGAGAGAGAAGAGGAACGAAGGGCACCAGAGGAGGCAAGAAAGACGACAAAGGCGAAAAACCTCACGTGGCGCCGTGGTTTCATTCGTAAAGCCTTTTCGAGCCCCGCGTGTTCCTTACCGCTCGCTGTTCCGCTTCTTCGCGCAATCTATCCTATCCATTCAATCCAATCCATCCATCTATCCATCCACATGAACACCAGTCGCACTCCTGATGGAGCAGAGGCCGCTCCCGCCGCTCCCGCACCAACTGAGGTGAGAAGCCGTGCGCCTGCTGGCTCGGCGACCGCCGTACCGGCACAAGAGGCGTTTGTTCTGCAGTGCGAAGCGATTCGCGAGGGAATGATCGTCATCCTGCGCGACCGGCCATGCAAGGTGGTGAAGATCGCGCGCTCCAAGACAGGGAAGCATGGCAGCCAGAAGGGGTTCGTGGTTGGTATCGACGTCTTCACGGGCCAGAAGCTCGAGGTCGTATGCAACGCGAAAGAGGAGCTCCAAGGCCCGAATGTGTCGTTCGCCACGTATACGGTACGCGCGCATTGTGCTGCTCTGCTTGCACGTTGTTCCATTCGAGCAACCTAGCAAGATACCAAGCGAGAGAGAGAGAGAGAAAGAGAGAGAGAGAGAGAGAGAGAGAGATAGCAAGCGAGAGAGACTGAGAGATTGATGCTGGATCCTCGACTCGGCAGGTGCTCGCCTTCACGCCAGATGGCTTCGTCGACCTGCTGGCCGCTGATGGTACCACGAGATCGGATCTACGGCTTCCAGACGGCGAGCTCGGTGACGAGATACGCCGTGTATTCGAGCAAACTGGCGAGCTGTCGGTGGACGTGTTGAATGTCGAGGGCGCTCGCGAGGAAATCGTTCGTATCCGCTGAGTCGGCGTGTGGCTTCGTTACTTTGCTGTGCTTCAATGTGCACGAGGCAGAGGATTTGGCACGGTATCGCCGAAGCCACGACGAGATGCGCCTGGAAGAACGCGTATGAGCCATGAGATGCGGCGCTTGGAAGCATTGCGTTACGTTTTGCTGTGTCGATTGCAGCGCGAGTGCACTCGATTTGTCCACGTCACGGCCGATGTGGCAGCTTGAATACACCACTTCCAATCACACGGTATCTTGCGCCCTGTTCCCCACACGTTCCCACCGACCATCCCAACCACGCCCGCCCTCCGAATCCGTCGCCGCGCCACGGCAGAGACGGCCAACGAAAAATCACTCGCTCATTCGATGAGTTGGAATCGAACCCCAGCCCATACAGAGTACGATTACGAACCCAGTAGCTCAGCGGTAAAGTCGGTGGCAGCCCAGAGGAAAACCAGTACCGCCTCTCTCACTGCCGCCTCCCACTGCTTTCGCTCCCTCCTCTCGCTCAGGCGGCTGTGTCGTCTCTCCTCCTCTTCTCTCTCTACTTCTCTCGCTGCCTCTCTCTGTGCGTGTGTGCGCGGCATCGCTGCTCCTCCTTCTAACCACCATCGCACCCGGCTGACTACGTGCGTGCGCTGTGTGGTGTACGAGAGGCTACACACCTTATATCTCTATCTGTCTCTCTCGCTCGCACGACAGACACACTGCACACGCTCACTCACTCGCCGGTGCTCGCAGTTTCTATGCCGTCGGGGCTCGTGTGCTCTGCTGCTCATCGTGCTCGTCGATCGCCTCTCCTCGTGCCATCACACGTCTCGCCGTCGCTCGTAGCACGCGAGCATCTCTCGGGCTTCATCCATGAAG
>Ga0209935_1005227_pt1 | contig 11172 bp, 13 predicted proteins | sample ThiBio_1000_plan_2_FD_183958 | JGI IMG/M metagenome (GOLD analysis project Ga0209935, IMG submission 183958) | Wastewater bioreactor microbial communities from Cape Town, South Africa - Thiocy_cont_1000_plan (SPAdes) | ecosystem: Engineered > Bioreactor > Thiocyanate-remediating >... | reverse complement strand
TCGTTGTCGATACCAGCAACCATCGACTGCAAGCATTCACGCCCGAAGGCCATCACATTTCGTCGTTCGAATGTGGCAGCAGCGTTAATGACACGCCTCGCGGCATTGCGTTCGACGAGCATCGAGGCCTCATCGCCTTCTCGGCGGGCAATCGAGTGCATGTGATTGGAGCCAATCAATGGCTTGCTGATACGTTCACGTGGCGGCCAGATCGTCATCGATACGCTCCATCATGGACGAAGCAAGCCATCGAGGTCATCCTGATGGTTCGATCGGTCGCTCGTGAGTCGGTGATATCAATTATCCCGAACGAGCTCTTGTTCTTGATCTTTACCGAGCTCGCAGCCAGCCCGCACTCTTGCGCAATTCAACAAGAAGATCACCAGCAAGAAGAGCCGCACTCGCCGTCGTCGTCGTCGTCGTCGTCGTCGTCCAAGCAAAAGCGCAAGTGCCTTATCATGTGAGCCCTCAAAACACACACACTCTCTCTCTGACTACCTGACAATCCATCTGACCTGCACACGCTCAACCCAACAACAAACAAAGTACTGGAACAATCGAGCAAGACTGCTGAGGTACTAGATAGAGATCGAATATGTATTGTAAGAGTCTTATTGCTGTTGTGTCGGGGTTCCGAGAACCAACAACAAGGAGGAACAGATACGTGAGCCAACATAGTACAGGTGAACAATAACAACCGCAACGTTTGTTGTTGTTGGATGGTCGGTACGAGGACGAGGACCAACTACAACACAACAACGAGTCCGACAGCGATTGCTATATGATTGCTGATGATGATTGATGATGATGATGATGATGACGATGAATCGAGAAATCAGAACTCAAGCCCGACCGAGAGAAAGAGATCTGAGAGATATCCAGATGATCAACGTAAATGACTGGTTGAATAGATAGATATAGATTGGACAGACGAGCAGACAAGCATACAAACACGAGACGCTCGAGTCGAGTCGAGCCGAGCCGAGGTGAGGTTCGATGTGTGAGCGTGAGTCTGAGCGTGAGTCGAAGTTCGAAGGTTGTAAGTCATGTGCATTGGTACTCGAGTTAGCGGGGAGATTGCGTCGTTGGTGTCGAACTCTGCGAGCCTGGCCGTACGGGGCTCTGGTCCTGTCGAGTGTTGCAATAGATGGTGTAGTTTACAGTCATGCCGGGTACGGCGCCCATGATGAGGATGGTGTTGTTGGTCTTGTCGATCATTGAGTATAGCGGCGCGTAGGCACTTGTACAACTCAACTGCACCGAGAAGTGGCCCGAGAGCGACAGCAACTCGTCCGTGAGTACGACCTCGACTTGGTCCGAGTCCATCACGATGCGACCGAAGGCGATCGAGCCAGTCGGCATGGACATGATCCAATCGGGCGAGACTCCGACGCGCGACTGAGCGGCGCTGCTCGATGGAGGAACGGTGGCACTATCGGATTCGGTAGCTGCTTCGGGCTTGCGTCGCGGCTTGTCTTTGGCGTGGTCCTTGTCTTTGGCATGGTCCTTGTCTTTGTGGTCCTTGGTGTGGTCCTTGGCGTGGTCCTTGGCGTGGTCCTTGGCGTGGTCCTTGGCGTGCTCCTTGGCGTGCTCCTTGTGTTCTCGTTCTCGCTCCTTCTCGCGCTCGCGTTCTCGCTCCTTCTCCCGCTCTCGCTCTCGCTCCTTCTCGCGCTCGCGTTCTCGCTCCTTCTCGCGCTTCTTGTCCTTCTTGTTTCGAGGCTCGGTCTTTCGAGCTGACGCTTGAATCAATTCGAGCAACTCGGCATAGTCGCTCGAGATCACTTGTGCACTGAACAGCGAAGGCACTTGCAGTGCTTGGAGCTACAGTATATCAAGCGTCGTTGGCCAACGAGTCAGTGGTGGATTTCGCCCGCTTGCGCTCTGGGCTACCGTACCGCTTCCTCGTTCAACGTAAAGTCTAATTGCGGACGCAATGTGCGAATGAGCGAATCTAGGAAGTTGGCTCGAACCTCGCGGCCATTGACGCTCACGACGTATTGGTTGTCGCGCTTGAGCACCAAGAAGTCCTCGATCGACGTGCCGGCGCCCGATGCCTTGCGCAACAAACACAACTCGGGAAGAGTACGCGAGCCTTCGAGCATGCGAATGACGAGGAACGAGCCAGCCGGCAAGAGCTGTATCCGCGAGGCGGCTTGATCTCGAGGCAAGGGCTCCTTGTTGAACCAACTACAACGCGGCGTGGCGCAGTGTGAGCGGAGCAGCGATTCAGTGCCACTTGGGCTCTTTCACCAAAAGTGTACCTGGTGTAAAACGAGCGGTCGATAGGAGTCTGTAGCGTGTCAGCGTGCGCCTCGATCAGTGCATCGATCGACGAGTAGGTAACGCCGCGGTATCGCAGCACGCCACCGCGAAGATACGGAATCGAGAAGGTGCGAATGATGGAACCACCGCGGTCGATAATATCGCGCTCGTCGGCATTCTCGGGCGTTCCCACGTAGTGCAGCACCAGCCTTCGTGGGTCCAGCTGTAACGCAAAAGGAGGTCGCGGTCGCTCGTGAGCGGTTCGAGAGAAAAGAGAAAGAGCACTACCGGGTGAGAGCGGGTGGCGGGTTGCGTGCAAACGTACTGTGCTCAGTCGGAAATAGAAGGTACCGGGGCGTTGCGAAGCGAGGAAGACAGATGGATCGTTTGGCACCGGTACATCCTCGAACCACATGAAATAGGGTCTAGATCGAAGTAGCATCAGTAGTGGTATATTAATAACTTGGCACGAATTACGCCGTAAACGAAGAAAGCTAAATCGAATGCGAGAGAGAGAGAGAGAGAGAGAGAGAGAGATCATTGGGGTACCGGTGTAGAATCAGCTCCGAGAGTGACTTGGTCCAGTCTGGAAGAGAGCCGCCGAACAACAGAAAGTCGGCGTAGTTGTAGATAGAGACCTTCTCCGGATGGCCTGGGATCGAGCGAGTACAACATGAAACATGTCGGTTAGTGCATGAACCAAGGGCCACTCACGAGAGTGTGTGTGTGTGTGTGTGTCTCGTACCCGAGAGGTATTGGAAGAAGACCTTGGCGATCTGATGCCAGTTGTCAATCTCGGGCTTGCGGAACGACGCGGGTAGTGTATCTTTCAGCTGCACCCACAGTTGCGAGAACGACAACGAACACTGTGCACAAGCCATGCAACGGGTGAGTGCAACTACAAACGCGAGAGACCAAGAGCGTTGTGGGAACGAACCAGGACTCCAGAGTCGACGAACGAGGCCTTCCACAGGCGGATGGATGGCGAGTCGTGACTGAGAATGGCACGGAGGAGTGCGTCGTCGATCTCGCACGCCATGCTGTACGAGGCGACGATGGCCTCCAGGGCCGGAAGCGATTGCTCGAGGTTATCGACCGCCGTCTCGAGCGGCGTCATCGTGAAGCGGAAGAACGACTTGGCCTTGCGCTTGCCTGGCGCCTTGGCGGCCGCGGCTGCGGCAGCTGATGCGGCACCGGCCGACGCGGCGCTGCCTGCCGAGGTATTGTTGATGATCGGGTGCGAGGCAGCGACGCCGCCTGCGGCACCCACGACGCCATCGGCTCCCAGGCCTCCACCGGCGGCGGCTGCTTGGGTGCCTCCAGCGGCGGCGGCAGCGGCGGCGGCCGCAGAGGCCACGCCCGGCTGCTTGGCGACCTTGTCCTGGATGGCGACGTAGAGCTTCTCGACGTGGTCGATGACCTTGAGCTCCTCGGGCAGCAGCACGGCGTTGGCGAACGACAGGCTCTCGATGCACTGCAGGGCGCGCGCCATGACCTCGGTGATGGCGTCGCGGTTCTTGGAGTTGAGCAGCTCGGCCGCCACCATGAAGTGGTAGTCGCCGATGAGGTGCAGCATGCGCCGCCGCTGCAGCGGCGCGGCCTCGACGTTGACCGTCATGCCGTTGCTCAGCGTCAGCGTGACGTCGTTGCTCGCGCGCGACGCCGAGACCGCCGCCGGCGACGCCGACGAGTTGCCCGGCGATCCCGACGGAGACGACAACGAGCCGGCGGCGACGCCGGCCGAGGTCGTGAGGCTGAGGCCGGTGCCCGAGTTGCTCAGCGTCGGCGGCGAGTCCGAGAGGTCTCCCTCGGTCGATGTCGACGACGCCGAGCCTCCTTGCTCGAGCTTGGTGGCCGATGCTGCAATGGGGATGGGTGCCGTGGCCGTGGTGCTGCCTGCTGTAGCGGGCTGTGTCGTCGTTGTCGTCGCCGCCGTCGTCGTCGTGGTGGTGGTGGTGGGCGCCGTGGTGGTCGCGTTTGAAGTTGGAGATGCTGCTGCGGCTGCGACCGACGACGAGGACGACGACGTCGCAGCCTGCAGCATCTTGCGGATGTCTCCTGAGCGCGAGAGATTCATGCTGCTGTATCACACACCACATCACAGCCAAGCAGGCCGACCAGCCATACCGATAAGCAATCATCCATCATTAGTATCACGTTCCACAACAATCATCGAGATCGAGATGGCTGTCGCAGCTAACGGATGAGTATGTGAGAGTGTGTGAGTGCGTGAGTCCCAGTCCCCATCGCTCAACGGACGCGCTTCTTAACCACCAATCTACGACCGTCTACTCCCCAGCCTACAATCCACCAAACAACAAACACACAAACACAAGCAACAGTACGCCATGACCACGACGAAGGAACACAGCCCCCGAGAGATGTTGGACCACCACGAGCAAGCTCTCTCTCTCTCGCGAGAGCTGGAGCGAGTTCTCTATCGAACCACCACCACCACCAGCGATCGCTTGATATACCAACAAAGACCTTCGAGACACCAACCGATGTACAGACCGCGACTGAACGAGCACACACACGCGCGCACACAGACACACACGACCACACACACGCGCGGAACCTTTCGACCGCTGGAACGCACCCAAGCTGTACAACAAACAACCGACCAACAAACGCCCCAAACCACCAGATCAACACCAATCACCTACATCACCGCCGCTATCTATCGATCAACCAACACATCCACCGCCATCCAGATAACAACGTCATCTCAAGAGAGAACCACACAAATACAAAATACAAATACATAGATACCAGCACCAGCATTCAACGGATTGCGATCGCGTGCGTGTGCGCAAGACGGACGGACACACAGACATACACACATCAAGAAGCTCAGCGAGATAGATAATAGCATATGAGTGAGTGAGCGGGGATACCACCATCTAGGAGTGGTACGTAGATAACAGCCTCTCTAACGATGGTAGCGCTATCATATGTGACGCGATGGCGATCTTGCCCCGAGCAACGACAGACACACCCAGAGGAACGAAGAAAGGAGTGTAGCGTACACGTTGAGGGCCGATCTGCCGCACCAATCGTTCTAATCCTCTCTCGCTCGCCCGCTCTAGCTCTCGCTCTTACTCCACAGGACAGGTAGGTACGCCGTTGCTTCAAGACGAGGAGAGAAGGAAGGAGGAGAGAGGGGAGAGGGAGCCAAGAGGTGCGCGTGGTAGAGAGGAAGGAAGAGGATGATATCGAGAGAGAGTAGAACACCACCACAGATCACACGATCAAATCTCATCCTCGCGCTACCATACCAACACCTCCTCCGACATCATCATCACCAACATCACCATGCCAAAACTCCGACACGCCACTCGGACCGAAAAATATGCGAGCATGAGAGATAGATCGAGAGGAGAGGTGGCTCGGTCCCACGATCTCGCTCGCACAGTGAGAGACGTGAGATCTCCTGATCTGGATCGCGATCCGCCAACAGATCGCCAAGATCTCTGACGTCGGTACGATAATGCCACAACATCGACACGCACACCACACACGCGCGACGCGACGCTCTCTCCCTGGACCAGGGTGGTAAACTCTCGCTATCTGATAGATACGGCGCAAAGCGGCGGCAACCAACGATAGATAACGCGCGTAGGAGCGTAGATAGCAGATAGCAGATAGCAGATCGCAGCGGCATCATCACACACAACTCCGCTTCTTGATCTGAGGCTCTCTGTGCCTCACGCGGGGCGCTCGCTCTCTCTCTCTACCTCTCTCACTGCTTACACCAACACAACCAACACTAATACACGGCCCCAGGCCCCAAGGCCCGGTACCACAACCACAACTCCGCGAACCACTCGGCCGATCTTGGCCAAAACAAAGGGCTCTGCTATCACCACTGCTACGCACTCACAGCGCCTCACGGCCAACTCCTATCACACATCCCATCGCCGTGTGGTCGACACTCGACCACAGGCAAATACGACCAGAAAGTAGATGGCCATTCACACCTGGCTACCACCGTGGTAGCCATACACACACACACACACACACACACGCACAACGAACGGCTCGTCTGAACTGCCCCACAGCGAACGCTCACCACCACGACACACGCCCCAAGCGACATCGAAAACCAACCGAGCACCTCAAGCTATCACGCAGTCACCACTCTTCCCGCCTCTATCACCGCTCGCTCGCTCGCTCGCTCTGGTAGATGACTCATCTGGAGCCAGAGCGAGGAAGCTCGCTGGCCGTGGCGTGCGGCGCGCCGTGCGCAAGTTGTTGGACACGAGCATATCACGGTACCTTGAGCGCGCTTTCTTCTCTTGGCGGGGGACCTCCCCTGAGCTACGGAGCTTCTTTGGCGTACCCAGGGTCAATCGGGGGGCGAACCGTGTCGCTGGACGGATACGAAGGGAAGGTCAGCGGGTTCTATCGCAGGAGGAGAGGAGAGCAGCAGAAGAGAGAAGAGCGAAGAGAAGACAGCACACACGGCCGTGCTTGGCTGTTTGTTTGTGTGTACGACGGAGTAGTAGGACTCGGATTCGTTCTTGAACGCAGCAGCCCTCAAATGGGACCCTCCCTCCGGCCCCTTCTGCTCCTTCTGCTCCTCCTCCGTCTCCTCCTGCCAGCACCAGCCACAGGACCCAGCCTCAAGCGCCGAGGAAGCTTCCATCAGCGCTTCCTTAACGGATGTCTGCTCTGTAACCTTCCTTCGCTGCTGGCTGCCGAGCACAAGGACGTCACGCACCGAGGCCTGTTTCCTTCGTCCCTGCTTTGCAGTGTCTCGTGGCGGATAGGAATACCGAAAGAAAAAACTCCCAGGGACCGAAGCGAAGCATCGAAGCGAAGGATGATGGCGATCGATCGCAAGTGGCACGCGCGCGCGAGAACGAGAAATGCGACGGTGGTGCGCATCATTTCGCTGCTGGGCCTGTCAAGCAATCTTTCATTGTGATAAGCGCGCCCTCGGAGTATTGCTGGTTCTGGCGCTCGGTTCTGTGGCAAGGAGGTCTTCTCTTGTAACGCACGGTTCGCCCGCTGTATGGTGTACAATGTGCCTCTCTTGCACACGACGTTACTTGCCCTGAAACATCGGGCGCATTCGAGGCATGGTCTCCTCCATGTCGGCCACCACGTACGCCACGGCAGCCCACACGCCGAGGCACTGGTTCATGACGATGGGGTTGATCTTGTCTGGCGTATCGGCGTTCTGTTCCACACCACCACCACAACACCACCAAGCTCACCTCGTTACGATCGGAGCACAGGAGCGAGCCAAGCCATTCCATCATCGCTCGCCAATCGGCGCGCACCGTGTGATGGAACCAAAAATACAGCGGGCGCTGCTCCAGGTAGTTATCGACCAGGAGTCCAGCCGATGGTACGCCAGCCTCGGCGAGCTCTGAAACATCGGCTGGCACCTCGTCCGAGTCCTCGACGCGAATGTTGACCCACGGAAGCAGCAGCTCGGCGACTCCTACAACGACATTGCGCGAATGAATCGACACGCGCCCTCGACTGGAGATAGCAGCAGCAGCAGCATCGCATGTACCACGAAGCATTCCGAGTGCTTTACGAGTTCCCATGAACTGGAGTCCCACTGGTGGGAGTAGTCCTATCGAATCACGAACGAGCGAGCGAGCGAACGAACGTGAGCAAACCTGCGACTTGCAGGCAACCATGTGCGTGCACGGTTTCGATCGATCATCATACCATCATCGGTCTCCATTGCAAATACGGTGTTGTTGAGGTCACGCTTGTAACCCTCAAAGTACGCGCTTGCTCCCGTTCCGCCAAACTCCTGTTCAGCGCATGAGAGACGCGCCGAGTCGGATTGGCGCGCATTGCTATTGCAGTAGCAGCGTACCTCATTGGTCCACAGCACCGTACGAATGGTGCGTCGTGGAATCAAGGCCTGCGAGCGCAGCAGATTGAGCACCTCCCATGAGATGATACAACCACCGCCATCGTCCATTGCGCCTACGCATATTATCAACCACCGTCACGATCGATTCGATGCCGATACTGATGCCGATGCTCGATCTGCCAGCGTACCGCTTCCAACCTATCGCATTTGATTCGTTTGCAGTCGTTCAGTATCGAATGTCTACTCGAGACTGCGAGTTCAGCGATTGTGATAACGTACATCCCACGAGTCTGAATGGGCGCCAATGACCACCAATTCCTTGGGAATCGTGGTGCCGGGGAGCTCAGCAATGACTGCAGGCCATCAGCGTGTGTGTGTGCACGTTGGTCAATCGGCTGCAGTTCATCCAGATCAATGGATAGCATGTCTCGAATGAAACGTACTGTTGCGCGAGAGCGACTGCGGGAAGCTCTTTGCTTCCATCGTAAGCTTGAGCGTGATCTGCTGTCCTCGATCTTGCATTCGCTGGAGCATCTCGGCATCTACACGAGACGAGTGAATACATATCTGCACGCGACAGCGAGAGAGAGCCGATCGGGATTGTACCTTCGAGCGTGATGGTGGCAGCAGGGATCTTTGGCACGTCGTCCGAATACGAGGTCTCACCAGCGTGGGGCGTGTACAGCGAGTAGGTCGCCAGGCTGCGCAACAGCACAGCCACCGCTCCGTACTTGCCGACGATGATTGGCAGCTACATACGATAAGCATGATTGAAGCACGTGAGAATAGATAGATTCGTGAGTCTCTCATCAAAAGGATCAATGCGCTGGTCATGCAGCGTTCGATCACGATGATAGCGGCGGTGCTTGTCTGGTGTGCGAGAGAGCAGCACTTACTCGCATCTGGATCGGCTCGTTCTTGTTGAAGCTCTCGAACGGAATGTTGAGCACGACGATCTTGCCCTTGGCACTCGCGGCGTCCTTTCGAAGTGCCGAGAGGCTTCGAAACACGATGGCATTGGCTGTGATGCCTGAGGGAGGCGTGGCGATGCTGGGCCCGAGGCCTTTCATCGCCATCTGATGAGGTCGAGGCGCGATCATGTACAACGACTCGTTGTTGCGTTCCCACTGTCCAAGCAACGAACCAGATGCGAGCCAGTACAATCAATGCTCGCACACACACAACATCCTCGTCGTCGTCGTTCGATCAACAGAACATCAAGGCATTGGACACTGACCTTGGTGACGTTCACTGGTTGCGCAGTGACGTTGGCGATGCCATCAGTGCGCATGGTAGCCATGATCCAATCCAACGCATTCTCGAGGTTCGTGCTGCCGCTCAAGCGAGGCCCGAACGTATCTGCAGACGCCCCAAACCCATATGAATACCTGCTCGTGTACGTGCTGTACACTCCCAGCGCCACTCTCTGCTCCGTGGCGACGATGAGATCTCGATCGCGATATCGATACCACACATGTAGCACAGGCGCTCGTAAGCGCGAGTGTTGTTGAGCGCCGCCGCCATGATCTGCGACACGATCGGCTTGTAGTTCTTGGCGGCATGGCTCTCGACCGCCAAGAAGCCGACGAGTGCCACCATGAGCCAACACATCCATGGCATCCCACGCCATACTCCAACGCTATGCTTCGCCATGGTTGCAAGCACGAATGAGATAGAATGAGATAGAATGAGATGGAATGAGCGAGTGAGTGAGTCGAGCTGCTGTTCGCTCACGAGAGCAACCGCGAGCTTCAACGAGCCAAACCGACGATTGTCCCCCTCTCCAGTGTGATCGCATTGAACGTATCTCAGGCTCTTCACAGCCCTCTATTCAACTGTGGCTACCAATAACTCGCCGGCTGGTGCCTGGTGTTGAGAGAGAAGCGGGAGCGAAAGTAAAGATTCGATTCACACGCACAAGCTCACGCGCGGCCCGCGCTGGTGATTTGAGCACGATCGGTATCGAGGGTACCACGATACACGAGACATCTCGTTGATCGCCCCGGCTCATCGCTCGCCATCGAGTTGTAGCCTCCCCCGATCCTGAGAGCATAGGTTTCGATGATTGCGTTGGATATTCAAAGCTCGGGGGAGCAGGAATTCCACAGGGATGGTCCGATGGGCCGCCTGATATGCCATTCCATCTATTCGAGACGCATCGATGAGATTTAATCGATTCCGGTAAATCCACTTGGTTCTTCTGCTCTTGCCCTCGCTGCCTTCGCTGCTCTCGCTACTGCTGCTGGTGGTGGTAGAAGAGGCTGTTGTAGTTGCCATACGTATCAGGTGGAACAGAGTGTGTGTGTGGATTGATCGATCCATTGCGAGAATAGCTCGTGGCCCAGTTGAGATCCTTGACGGGATTGCACACACGCGTGTATCTCGCGGCGTGAGTGGGGCGGATATCCATCCATCAATCAATCAATCCATCCACCCATCAGTGTGAGCGCGTATGTGTGTGGTGTATGTGATTCATTATGGCAGCGAGATCGTTCTTGCGTTCTGCCACGATCGGTACGGCCACCGTACCACAACAGCAATCCCAACAGCAGCAATCAACGCCATCTACAGAAGTCGTTACATCGGCATCCGGTGAGCCACAACAAGAACAAGAACAACAAGAACAAGAACAAGAGCTACAGCTACAGGAGCAATCGATAACGGCATCCATCCATCACCCACCTTGCTACTACAACTCGCGCCATCATAACGACTGCAACGATCACGATCACGATCACGATCTCATCCAGATGGCAGATACGAGCTCGAGCTCCTCGACGACGAGCTCGACCTCCTCGACGCGTACGAGACCCGTGATACCGCTGCTGCGTGGTGTACGCACATCCACCAAACAACCGACCTCGCCATCCTTATCGTCGAGCTCGGTACCAGCGATCCGGTCGGTCTATCCGTCCGACAATGCGAACGATCTCGACGACCTCGACGGCACGTCGTCGACCTCGCTGCTCGCATCGTCGATCTCGATGCCGACGAGTCCACGACCGTCGTTCACCGTCACGTCGCCAGCGACCGCCGCCGTGGCGGCTCTCGTTCGAACCACACCTCCA
>Ga0209935_1005226_pt1 | contig 11173 bp, 11 predicted proteins | sample ThiBio_1000_plan_2_FD_183958 | JGI IMG/M metagenome (GOLD analysis project Ga0209935, IMG submission 183958) | Wastewater bioreactor microbial communities from Cape Town, South Africa - Thiocy_cont_1000_plan (SPAdes) | ecosystem: Engineered > Bioreactor > Thiocyanate-remediating >... | reverse complement strand
TATCTTTCAAATTCTTTTTGATAAATACTCATTTGCGTGTTATAGGAATGGTTGTTACTGTGGAGGATCAGCAAGTGCCCGTAGGTGAGCAAGGTGCTACTATCACCGAGAAGCAATTGCTGGTGTTGCTGAAGAGCGGCGAGTTGCAACGTGTCTACCTCAGGGATCTGGAGAACGTTCGATTGTTGGATGTGTATCTTCAAGATCAACTCGAGCGAATGCTGAGCAAAGCCCTCGAAGCGCGCAAGCCCGTGAAGGCCGCCACAGGCAGCACTACAGTCTTCATCTCCACAATGGGAGACAGCGTCAAATCTGGAGAGAACCTCAAGGTATCCTACATCGACCGAGCTGAAGAGTGGAGGGTGCACTACCGCTTGGAGATCCCTAGTGAGGAGACCGCGGCCGGGGCTAGTTCGAATGAGAAAGGCAAGGAGAAGGCCGAGGCGCCAGCTCTTCATCTACACATGTTCGGTCAAGTCAAGAACATCACCACCGAGGACTGGAAAGATATCCCTCTACGTCTTGTAGCCAACGAGCTCGAGATCAGCAGCAAGGAAGTGAAACAAAAGGGTCCGCAAGGAGGAGGTGCTTCAAGCTACTCTAGCGACGAGTCTGTATCCTCCTACTCAACGCCTTACGGGGGAGGCTACGGCTACTCGTCCTACGGTGGAGGCGGTGGCGGTGGCATGCAAGTCTTCATCAAGACCCTCACCGGCAAGACAGTCACCCTGGAAGTAGAGCCCTCGGACTCCATCCAGAACGTCAAAGCGAAGGTACAAGACAAGGAGGGTATCCCACCGGATCAACAGCGACTCATCTTCGCAGGAAAACAACTTGAAGATGGCAGGAGCCTGTCAGACTACAACATCCAAAAGGAGTCAACCTTGCACTTGGTGTTGCGCCTGCGAGGCCCTTGTGGGGACGAGAAGAAAGAAAAGGGCAAGGAGACTGCTTCTTCTTCAAACGACGACTTCGAGTCCCTCGACGCAGCCCAGATGAGCGGGTTGGCCAAGCACGTGATTTACGACGTCAAGGTACCCGTGACCATCATGGCTAAAGGAAGCTGCCTCGTCCCCATCACTTCTTCGAAGGTTGATGGCGAACTCGTCCTCGTGTACGACTCGCGTGTAAACGAACTCAACGCCATCCGCGCAGTGCACCTCAAGAACTCAACCGGACAGGTCTTGGCTCCCGGTTTGATCTCCGTCTTGGAGGATGGCCGCTTCGTTGCCCAAAATCAGTTCACCCCCATGTTACAAGGTACCTCTCCTTTACACTCTTTTTCTCTTTTCGTTTCTTTTTTCCTTTTCGTTTTCTTTTTCATTTTTTCTTTTCCTTTTCCTATTTCGTTCCTTTGTCGTTCCTTTTTCTTTTTCCTTTTTCTTTTCCTTTTCTTTTTCTTTTTCTTTTTCTTTTCCTTTTCCCTTTTCCCTTTTCGTTCTTATTTTTGTCTCTCTTTTCTATCAACCTTGATTCGTTTTCGCTTCTTTTCCTTCATTTCTCACCAAATGTTTTCCCAACTAAAAGATGACGACCAATTGATCTCCTATGGTTATGACTCAACCCTCTCGATTGTGAAGAGTCTCCCCTCTGACCTTCAAGAGAACAACGTGGAAAAAGTTGAGGTGATTCTCAGTTCCGATCGCGACCGCAAACGTCCCATCGGGTGCCGCCAAACTCACCGTCAGATCCGCCGCACAAAGTACAGCGTGAAGAACAACTCAACAGAGCGCTCCATCGAGAAATTCTACATCGACCACAACGCCGATGTGAACCATGGTGGCTTCGTCATCACAACCAAGGACAACTGCATCAAATCAGTTATGGGATTCAGCCGCTTCGAGTTCAAGCTGGCACCTCAGGGCACCCTTGAGTTTGTTGTCGCTGAGGAGGCAACATACACCTGCGACCTCACCAGCAACTCCGACCTCGTCACACTCATTAAAGTGCGCGGTGCTGCGTTGGTGGGTGTGGGTGTCCTCGACGAGAAGACCCTTGAGACATGCAAGCAGATCATCAGAAGGACGGAAGCATTGAACGCTTTGAGGAGTCTCGAGGACGGAAGGTACGATTTAAAATCTCTCTCTCTCTCTCTTCTCTTTTCTTTTTCTCTCTTTCTCTCTCCAGTGGTGAGTGTAAGTTGTACGTGTGTGTGTGTGTGCGTGTGCTCCTCTTCTCTCTTTCTCTATTCTCTCCTCCACTCCCGCTCCCTCCCTCTCACACCTAACACTCGCACAACACAACGCAACATCTTACACTAAATACAACCAGGTTCACCGAGCGCGATTTGGTGGATTGGCGTGCAGGATCCTCTGTTGGAGGCACTTTCCTCGATGAGGGTCACCTCCAATTGGCCTCGCAGATCATTTCGTGCAGGACTGAGACGACCGACATCCAAAGACAGATCGATGGCCTCAAGAGACACACCGAGAAGGTCTTTCAAAATCAACAGAGAATCCGCGAGAACATCAAGTCGTTGGACAAGATGGTGGGGTCGGACCTCATGAAGAGATACCTCGCCGACTTGGATGTTGAGGAAGATGATCTCATCAAGACTCGCAAGGACATGGAGGGACGCGAGAATCAGAAACAACAACGTGATAAGGAATTGTCTGAGTTGCAATTCGCACTCTCAGGACAAGCAAGGAATGCGCGAGACGCTTTGTAAGCATGTCCTGGGAGACATTCCTCGTTTTATTCGGATGCTGATTGAGAACGCCTATAAAGTGTGTTGTACCTTTCTTCTGTCCGTACCATTCAGAGTTCTGCACCCTAAGACGCCATGTCCAACAAAAAACTGCTCTTGCGCAATCCATATTTCCTTTATTTGTCCTCGCTCGTTTTTTGCAAGATCTCAACCAAACAAACAAAAGTAGCAAGTTTTCTTATTGGTTAAAACGCTACGAGCTTCGGTTTCCGCTGCCGTCTTCCTGTGCCGGTTGCATTGTTGTTGAATCTTGCACGAAGTCGCAAGCCCAACGGAGTACTTGATGGGACTTGTTTTTCCATGCCATCTTTAAAAATTTCTCGGTGTCAAAGGGTATCTGTTTCTTCCTCAGCCAAGAAACTGCATTCACCGAGTCTACTTTCGCAGCCACATTCCATATCGTCTGATAGAACTCGAACCCTTCCTTTTCACACCTTTCCAAAGCAGCCTGGCTCAAGGATTCCACGGGCTTTAACGATCTTCCTTTCGCAAAGTTTGATTCCAGGTATCACGTCCTGATGGTCGAGCATCCAACGAAAGATTTTGAATCTTCATCCATTCTGGCTTACTGACTGAAGGTCAGATGCGTCCCATTTCCCGTTCAACAGCGCCCACTTCAACAAAATACGATGCTCTTTACTTCCCTTTTCAGCTGCGAGTTCTAACGTTGCTCGATTCCAAGGACATCCTTGTTCTCTGGCCCATTTCAACATTGGAAGGTCCGCGTTTGTTGCTGCCCAATTGCAGACTGCCAGATTCCAAGGGGCCCCATTCTCTCTTGCCCAATTCAGAACATCGAAGTGGCCATTCATGGCTGCTTTGTTGCAAGTGGAAAGGTCCCATGGGCAGCCTTTCTCCCTTGCCCACTTCAAAATCGGCAGGTCAGATTTCTTGACCCCAAGGAGCCCCATTCTCTTGCCCACTTCAACACCTCTAGGTTTCCCATCTTTGCCGCATCTTTGCAGGTATTTGGATGAAACGTACCTCCGCTTTCAATGGCATCGCGTAAGATTGAAAGGTGGCCCAAAGAGGCTATTGACACTATTTCTCCGGAATGTTCCCCTTCACAGGAAGCCCCATTCTCCCTTGCCCACTTTAATACTTCAAGATACCCATTCTTCGCCGCAACCAAGCACACCCGCTTCTTCAAACAAAATCCTCTCTCCTTCAGCCACTTCAACACCTCCAATTGTCCTGCCTCCGCAGCAGCCACACAAGCCCAGGCGCGGCAGAGATACCTTTGGCGGGGAACAGATTAAAATAAGGAAAAGAAAAATAGAGACATACCGAGCATTGACATCAAATAACCATTTTACCATTTCCAACGTTGATTTTGAAATGGAGAAACTTCGCCACTTTAAGACGTCCTTTCTTGATGGCTGTGTGCGCCGCCTGGGGAGTTGAAGCAAAGCAAGACTCATGCTCATTTAACCATTTCACAACTGCCAATTGACCTCCTTTCACCACGTTGACCAAGATTCTATTCATATGGAAACTCCAGGTCAGATAATCTTCCTCTTTCAACTTCTTCAACAAATCAAGGTAGCCATATTTTGCTGCGGCATCCATGATCCTTGTAAAACCCTTGGCATAGAATAGGTTTACCCAAAGAAGCAACGAAACCCATCCTTGTTCGGCAATCTGTGAACAGAGCCGTCGTTCCCGATTTCGGTACAGGCCCAAATGTTGCTTGAATGCCTCCGAAGAAGGAAATAGATTCTGCCACAATTTACAAACCAATCTCCCAACAACCCACATCACCCTTGGCGCTGGTTCGCCGCCAGCAAACGTAATAATGGCGCTCAACAATTCGTGAGGAAGCTGTTCATTGATTGTTGAGTTGTTAGCTTTCACTTCGCAATTTGGTGTTCCCTCCTCATCAACTCGCATTCGCTTGACTACGCCTTCTTGTTGTTCCTCCTCCCTTTCTTTTCTTTTGTCGGAGCCTACTACTTTCCCTTTCGTTTTCAGGAGAAGGCTTCTCGCCATGCTGTTCTTCCCCATCTGCCATTCGGAAACTACCCAAGTTGCGTTTTTGCTTTCGTGTTGCCTAATCAACTTGGACACATGTGTGGTTCCAAGCCCCGCATGAATAAACGACCAAAAAATCGTTCATTAGAGGAACACCAAGAAGGACCCTCTAAAAAGAACTCTACCTGGAAGGCCAAATTAGTCTTTGTAAAGTTTTGGATAACGTTACGCTTGCTTAGCAGGAGACTGTGATGTGCTTTTACTGACCGTCATGCCCCCAAAGCGAGCAAAGAGGAAGAGCCGCCCGTTAATCGGTATGATAGAACCAGAGGCTAAAAAGGTAGCCAAAGTGGACACTCATGGAACTGGCAATGGTTCGGCGATTCTCTGGTGGCAGATCCCCCGAGCTGTGCGACTATTTCTTTGGTTATTGTGACGACACTACTTTAATTCGCTTGGCTCTGGTATCCAAATCCTTTCATGCACTAATCGTATTTATGAATCAATTGTCGAGATGACAGAAATCATAGTTCAGATTCTGAACTAATTTGTACATCTAAAACCAAAGATGACCCGAGAAAACTTTTGGAAATCGCAGTGCAAACAGATCGCATCAAGCATGCAATCTTGGTTGCCACCCATTCCCTTTGAGAGCGCGACCAAACAGCCAAAATCAAGATTTTGGCCTCGCCTTTACCTTCGACTCCGCAAGCTGGCTGCTGAAGAAAAAGAGGTGGTGCTGAAATACTACAAATACTGGTCAGCTGCTGAGGAACTACCGAAGCTGCGGGTGGCGCTGACCGGTATGGTAGATACTTCAAGACCAATCGAGATTGGATGCACCAAAATCGGCGGCAAACCTCACATGCCAAAAGATCTCGAGTGGCCTGGACATATGGCCTTTCTTGCGCAATACAATCTTGAGGAGATCGAAGGGATGCTCTGTTCATCCCTTTTGCCCACCTCCGGGATGCTCTACTTCTTCGGCGGATTCGAAGATAGTTATGAAGAAGCGAAAGTGCTTCATCATCCTTGCACCAAAGAAGAGAAGATGCAGAAGGATCACCTCAAGATTCGCGAACCCGAAGCCAAAGATGAAGATGAAATCGAAGACGACTACATTCTGAAACATCCCGAAGAAGCGTGTTTGCGTCTCGAAGAGCATATCGTAGCGAATACAAGATGGTTGCATCAATTGACTCTCACAAAGGAGGAGTATGACGTCATCGAGAAATCATCCTTCATTCAAAACTGTGAAGCCACCTTGGCCTTCGGAGTCCCCAGCGACTCTGGAGGAATGTTGGGTGAAGATCTTGATGACTTCCTGTTATTTCAGGTGAATGATGTCTCCATTCAAGGCAATGGCTACGTGTGGTTCCAGATCAAGTCTGACGATCTCGCAACAAGACGGTGGGAGAAAATATCTTATGTTACCTATGCCGATTGATGCCCTTTTGGTACAAATGTGTGTGTGTAGTAATAATAAAAATGATTTATTCAGCCAGCAGAGTTCATAGCACTGCGAAGAGTCTACTTCGTAGCAGGCCCAGCATCAAATTACCATCTTCTGGGAATCGAAGACACAGAAAAATAATTTGAGGGAGAAGAAGGCAGCCCCCCCATCACAGCGCGATGAACCCTACCGCCAATAGTACTTCGACTACACCTCGGGATACCGAAGGGAGAAGGAGTAAAGTGCGGCCTTTGCAAGAGCTGGCTTTGCCTCTGGCTGCTAAGAACATCCACAACGACGATTTGTTCAAAAGAATCACCACAGGAGCTCCTCAGCTCATCGAAAAGATGCGAGCAGACATGAAAAAAGTATGACACCCTATAATGAACCCTAATCTCTCAGAGATTGTTTTGTATTTACTCAAATGCACAAAAATTAGGAAGATCAAATTAAATTCTTTGGAGAGCACAGAACATACTATACCCCACTCAACAAGAAGGAGAAACCAACACAAATCTGCTATACGCACAAATATAATGCTGCCGGACAGCGAGACGGGCCTTCTATCGAATATTGGTATGATTCGCTCTTCCCCCAATCATCGAGCGCTCTCTGATCTCCCAAAAGGCCAAACGGAGAGATTTCTAGCATTGTATCGTATAAGGACGGGCTACTTCATGGGGATGCAAAATATTTCAGTCAAAAGGCAGAGCCGCGAACGCACTTTGTTTATGTAGATGGTAAGCGAGAAGGGAGGCAACAGGAATGGTTCCGCAACGGTGTACAATACGCAGATTACTATTGCAAAGACGGCCTCAAGGTACCTTAAAGCTTTTGTGTAGCATGTGTAGATCGTAACTAATCTGATCTTTTGTTAATCTCATGCATAGCATGGCAAATGTGTGATGCAGTTCAAAAAGGGCATCATCGAGTTTGACTATACCTATCATGAAGGCAAGCTACATGGCGAACAGAAGGAGTTCCATAGGACTGGCAAACTGTATCTACACAACAACTTCACCCATGGCAAGCGAGAGGGATTTTGGAACACCTGGTACGAGACCGGTAAGTAGCGTTGTTGTGGTTGTTGTCGTGTAAGGGTGAGCCTTAGAGTGTCTCTCTACACAAAAAAAAAAACAAAAGGTGATCGTAGTGTGGAGTCTGCCTTTGTGAACGATAAACAAGAAGGGGAACGCAAGAAGTGGAGCAAGTCGGGCCAACTAACTATGCACGAGCATTATCATGAGGACAAGAGACACGGCGAGTTCAAGGAGTGGTCAAGCTGGGGCACCCTCTCCGAACACAAACGATATGCGAACGGCGATGTAGCTGAGGACTACCTTCACCCAAAGATGTCATGGGGAAACAGGTACATCTAGAAGTAACATAGGAAGACAACCGCGTACAACAACAAAAACAACTGTCACTACACGGGGGTGTAGCGTAGAGAGTAAAGAGAGAAAAAGATTATTTGTAAGGGCTTGTGTAGTTATTATCTAAGTCTTAAGTAAAGCGGCCTTTTTGGGTTTACAACAAACCACCTCCATCAGTCTCACCCTCATAACAAACATCATACAAACTACCTCTCTTCAGCTCTCTTGTTCCCTTTCCTCAGCTTCCTAGAAATTCAAGAAAGAGTCTGTTAGTGGGTTTGAAGGGAAGTTAAGTAGGATGTAGCGAACCTTTGTAACAAAGGTGACAACATAACGAGGGAGGATCTGGTCGGGATCAAACATAATGATTTCATTCCCTTTGGGTGACTTATGGCAGTCATAGCCCGGTTGTTGTCCCGCGCCATCCTATTTTTTTTTCAAGAAGAGCGGATGTGGTCAATACACACTGAACCGTAAATGTAAACACAACAAGCCTCACCATCCGTTTTGGACACTCGAAGACTTTCCCTCGGAACAGCTTTGCTAATAAGACTTGATCTATATTTTTTAAAAAGGATTAGATAAAACAAGCTAATCTAGGGTGGGAGATACCAACCTGACCCTCTTTCCTCGCTGTACCACATGGCATAGTCAGAATACAAGGAACAATAAATCCCTTTGCCGAAATAACTTTTTCAAAGAAAAAAAGGTGAGTAAGGATGAGAGTGAGCGAGAGGTGAAGTACCCATCATCAAGTACAGTGACCTTGGGTCCGCTATCCTTCTTGCCTTTACCCTTGCCTTTGTACTTGCTGCCTTTCTTCTTCTTGCCATCATCGGCTTTAGGCAATCTGTCGGGTGGGAGGAAGTTCGTTTTCGAAATGCCCATGATGGAGTCTCGGCCGCTGCCATGGAAAGCAAAGATCTCCGATACGTCTTTGCCCACCGACTTGAATTCATTCTTTTTCTCTTCGTATTTCTCCTTCAGTGGTCTATTCACTACCACCCACACCTCCGTTATTTTGTAGTTCCCTTGTGCCTTTGACATCGTCTCATAAAACACTGTGTTCACCCTTGCAAACACATTCTATAGAAGAAAATTAAAATTACATCATAAAGAAAGAGGAAAAAGAGAAAGAAAGAAAAAGAAAAAGGCAGAGGAAGAGGAAGAGAAAGTGAAGGTGTTTTTGAAGGTACCCACCTCTTGTTGGCGTGTCATTTTCTGTCCCTTAATAAGCTTAATAACACCAAAACCTGTTGGGGATTTCAGTATCTCATTCTCTTCATCAAGTTCTATGTTTTCATCATGCTAAAGTGAAGAAGATTAGATGACAATATACCAAATAATAAATAGTACCTTTTCCCCATCTTCATATTGGTCTTCTGTCCAGTCAAATTCTTTGAGAATCTTTCGGTGTTCCTGCGTGCGTTGTAAGTATTTTTGTTTGTAAGCACTAAGGCCTACCTCATCTGTGATGCTGAATGTTCTTCTGAAACCCCGCAACATTCGCTTCTCTTCTACGGTAATCTTGTTCTTACTCAACACCACCGTAATTACAGCCCGGTAGCTCCCCACTTCTTTCCTCTCAGTTCCATTGTCAGACGCGCCCTACAACAACAGATTGGAATTCGAAATTAATCTTTGATTTGAGGTCATTAAAAGCTAACCTTCGCTGATGTTGTGGTTGTTGTTGCTTGTATACTCGCTATTGCTACTGGCTGTTTTTGCTTCTCTTTTTCTCCAGGTTTCTCTTCTTCCTCTTCCTCGTCATCAACGATGGGTTTCTTCTTGATGGGAGCCTTTGCTGCTTTTGTGGCAGGTTTCGGGGTATCTGCCACCTTTACCGCAGATGATGAGGACTTTTTATCTGATTTCTTCGGCTTGGGGTTTCCCTCCGAATCTACATGCGGATGTCGGTACTCCTGGCAGGTAAAAGAAAAATTTGATCAAAACAACGCGTATTATTTTTGACATTTGGTTATAAACCTTGAAATGCTGGGGATTCTTCCTGTAACACTTGTCTCCATACCAACAAATGGGGAGATCTTCATCCTCACTAGCACTCATTCCTTCTGTATCGTCGTCCTCATCTTTACTTGATCTGAAAAATAGAACGTTAGGCAGAAAAATTGCTTCGTGAAATCCATACGCATTGCTTGAGGTAGCTGCTGCTGTGGTGGGGGCAGGTGGTTCATCCAACTTTTGCTTTTTCTTGGCCGGTTCTGTACTCTCGTCTTTCTTAGGCGCAGCAGGAACGGCAGGGGTTGATGGAGCCGGGGTAGATTTTGCCACTCCCGCCAAAGGATTAGAAAGGAGGATAGGTGGAGGCGCGGGTGTGGATGGGGGTTGCGCCGCATCGGCCGCAGACGGAGGGGAAGGCCCGTCTTCCAACTTGTGCTTCCTTCTTGGCGGCATCCTTCGTCACCCTCTAAACGTATTCTAATTTCCCCGAAATTTTTCAAAGCGGGAAGATGAAGGAGGAACATCGCGGTAGCCTCCCAAATATTCACTCAGTTTAACCCATTTATTAGCACGCTTATTACAACAACTGGTTTTGCTACCTCCGATCAAAACCTGCACCTTTGGCTGGGTCCTTGATACCGGAAGTGAGGATTCAATCGTTTTGCGGTTGAAATGGGAAGGCCGTTGAACAAAGCCCATTGATCAATCGTAGAGCCGTCCGTGAAGTCGCAGTTGTTGCTCAGACCAGCCGAAGTTTCAGTGGGAAGCTCGCTCCAGCCTGCTCCCTTGCAAGTGTTTTCCTTCTCAATGTAAAAGGTTGTTGTTGAGGCGCCGCCGTTATCAAGGCAGTACTGCAAAGCAGGGCTGGCGAATCTGTTATAGGGCAAGGTAAGTAAGCACACAAAAGATATAAACAAGGGTAGGCTAACCTTTTCTTGTCCCACTTCCAGTTCTCTAGGGGGTGAATATAAAAAGATTGAGCCAAGGTAAGATAAGGACTAGCCAAAGTCTCGACATCAATGAGAGTGTAGACGCCAAAGGTGCACATGAGCCTCTTCTTTCCGAAACCCACTACTTTCGCTTCGCGGCTGATGTAGCTGTATTGATATTCCACGACGCTTCCTCCCTGAGATTTGCACCACTCAGCGCCATCCTGAACTGCTTTGCCGTACTTGCTCAAATCCACTAAAAAGCAGAAGATAGAATGTTTAGAAAGGTCCTCATCATAATCCTTGTGAAGGAATACCAGGCGCTGTCATAGGGCGCGATTGATTATTGTTCTCCGCCTTGATGCTGATTGTGTGATCTCGTGCCATGTTAAAATATTCTGCATGTTCCGGATACTCTTCTTGTTGCGCCGCCGAAGTAAATACAACTGCGAGACTGAGAACAAGGCATAAATAGGACCGCTGCATCTGCGGCTGTCTGTTGTGTGACGAGCGCAACAAAAACAAGAAACCAGAAAAGGATGAAATAATCACTCGCATGTGCCTCTTCGCGCGAGTTGCGCTTCCCACGTGTGATACAGAAAAGGAAGGGCAAACCGGATGCAGGACCCAACGTAGTTCTCGGCGCTGGAACCTGCTTTGCCTATTCCTTCTCCCTTTTCGATTTCCATCTGGCGGGGTTCTGTTCACACGTGTCGCCCGTTCAGCCTCACGTGGTAAGAACAGGGTTCAACCTTCCGCTATTTCTTCCGCTTGAAAA
>Ga0209935_1005225_pt1 | contig 11174 bp, 17 predicted proteins | sample ThiBio_1000_plan_2_FD_183958 | JGI IMG/M metagenome (GOLD analysis project Ga0209935, IMG submission 183958) | Wastewater bioreactor microbial communities from Cape Town, South Africa - Thiocy_cont_1000_plan (SPAdes) | ecosystem: Engineered > Bioreactor > Thiocyanate-remediating >... | reverse complement strand
TTTCTCCTTCCGGTACCCTGCCTTGCGTAACGAGACAGCCAATAGAGTGATTGTTGCATTACTCAAAATCCGATATTTATTCAGACAGCTCCGTAATTCGTTCATGCGATGCTGTTGGATGGGGATAAAGTTCAGGAGCGGGAAAGGGAGCCACCTTTCCTGCTGTGACACCGAACTGTTCAACTCCGAGGACAATGAAACTAATTGTCCCGTCGGTTGAATAGAAAAACTGCATTGTTGAGTTGCAATGAAGGGTGAGGCCGTTTCTCATATGCCAAAAGGGTTGGACATAGAATATCGGGGTATGATGAATGGTCTGTGGCCGCATGTACTTCAGGATTGGCTGTTCGCGAGCAGGGACCGGCACAGGTGAGGGGATGAACTTTGAGCATTGTGGTCCGATCACCTCGCCCTGATTACGAAGTTGGCTTTTGAAGAGGGAAAAGTTGATACTTACCTCAGACCATCCAATGAGGTTGCAGAACGAGGGACTTGCTGTGAGGAGAGTGAAGGCGCGAATAGGGCAAGGTGTCGCTGTGTGTTTGTTGGGATCGTGTGTGTGAATCCAGCTAAAGGACAAAGGGGTGATTTGTTTGTTGGGATCATGCAATGCACTGCTCAGCAAGCTTAGGTCTACCAGCGTTGGTTTGAAAACAATGAATGGCTGAGACGGCAAAGGGAAATGTTATTCAGGTAACCGGCAATTTACAAAGAGGAACATTCATACCTGAGTTGAATCTCGTAAACCAAAGGGGGCGAAGAGACTTTCAGTCAACCGCATCAAATCGTCGGGGATGGTCAATGATTGAAATACTGAAGATGTGGTCTCGCGATGGTCAGAGATTTCTTCGGTTTCGTTACCGAATTCAGTAACAGCAAACAATATCTCAAGAGCAAGGGGAAAACCGTCTGTCATTGCGATTTGCGTTTGTTAGGTAAAAGGAGTGGGGTTTTGTATGAGTTGTTGGTGTTCCACATGAGTTTCGTTCAATCGATCGGGGTTGAGAAGACTGCCGTATGTCTCGGTGGAACGTGATGAAGAAGTCCCGGAAAGGGGAGAAACAAAGTGTGTTGAATCGTCAGTTTCTTCCTGAAGCGAGGGGTAACCATAAAACATTTGTGGATTCACAGTGAAGAAGCCTGAGCGTTTTGGCATCTTATGAAGACAATGGCGTTGGGGAGGGTCTTCTTCGGATTTCAGTTCATTGGGTTTGGGTTTCTTTCTCTTTCGAACGATTCTTTCGTTGGGAGCAGAATCCCGGCATGAATACCCTCGACCGAGGTTAATGCATCGTTTGCATGGCCTTTCACCGTCGCAGGCGCGATGACAGCGATGACACTCCCAACACGCGCCTCTGTGAGCGGTCCTCTTGCGCGCCCAGCCGTGGGTTATCTCCATCGTGTTAGGATCAATGAAAGAAGTGCTCGCTTGTAGCTCCAGAATGCCTTTTCTGTTCAAATTTGTTCCTTCTCAAACGACTACCGTGGAAACGTACTATCTGGGAAAACTGACAAGTGCTGTCGTCGGGCCTTTTATGACCTGCTGTCTGCGGGTCAGATCTTTTATAAACCGATAGAATAACCGAAGAGTTGAAGGAGTAACCACCACATCTTGAGTGCTTGGTTTGCATGCTTTGAAAAAGTTGTACCGTCAGTCACTACCCTAAATTTCCGCTGCAGACTTGCCTCTTATGGCACTTTTACTTTCTCATTCCGGTGCACACTTTTACTTGAGCGACAGATTGGCGATATTCTGCTTTTCAGTTCCTTTACTTTCGTTACTTGTGGCTTGTTACTAAAATATCGATGTTTATTCAGACAGCTCTGTAATTCATTCTTGTGATGCTGTTGGGTGGGCATAAAGCTCAGGAGCGGGAAAGGGAGCCACCTCCATTTCTGTGACTCCGAACCGTTCAACCCCGAGGACGATGAAGCTGATCGCCCCGTCGACAGAAAAGAAAAACTGCATCGTTGAGTTGCCGTAAACGATGAGGCCGTTTCGCATGTGCCAGAATGGTTGAACGCTGAAGATCGGGGTGTGATGAATGGTCTGAGGGTGCAAGTATTTCAGGATTGGTCGTTCGCGAGCTGGGATTGGTATAGGCGAGGGAAAGAACTTTGAGCATTGTGGTCCAATTACCTCGTCCTGAATACAAGTTATTTTTTTTTATAAATAAAGTGATTTCTTACCTCAGAAAATCCAATGAGATCGCAGAATGATAGACTTGCCGCGAGAAGTGTGAATTCAACAAATGGACAAGGGGTCGCCCTGTTTTTGTTGGGATCATGCAAAGCATTGGCAAACATGCCTCGGTCAAACAGCGTTGGCTTGAAGACAATGAATGGCTGGGAAGGGAAAATTCATGTAACCGTGCGAGTTAAAAAAAGGTAACATGAACATTTATACCTGAGTTGAATCGCGCAAGCCAAAGGGTGTGAAGAGACTTTCGGTCAACCTCATCAAATCGTCGGGGATGGTCAATGATTGAAACACTGAAGATGTGGTCTTGATATGGTCAGAGGATTCCTCGGTTTCAACACTGAATTCAGCCATTAAATCTGCAAGCGAAAGAGGAAAGGCATCTGTTCTTTTTGCCATGTGCCTTGGTGGGGTTCGTAGGAATTGGTAAGGAGTGGGGTGTTGCATGAGTTGGTGTTCGCCGGTGGGCTCTGATTGGAAGACTGTTTGTGGTGTCGAACGGGAGAATTTATTGAGTTTGCAGATATTTTCGTTTGTGTGAGCGGGGTAAGGAAACTTGTCGAACGCGTTGGTGGTGGAACTTGAAGAAGTTGAGGGAGAGGAAGCGGGAGTCGTTGAAGCTTCGGCTTCTTCGGGAAGAGAAGAAGGGGAACGATAAAGCGTTGGTGGATCCAAAATGAAGACACCCAAATACTTTGGCATCTTTTGAGAAATATCTTCAGGATGCTCTTCTTCGGAAGAATTGGCTTTCTTTCTCTTCCGAGGGAGCCTTTCGTTGGGGGAGGGATCTCGACATAAGAACCCCTGACCGAAAGCCAAGCATCTTTTGCATGGCCTCGCACCGTCGCATGCTCGATGACATCTATAGCATTCCCAACACGCGGATTTGTGAGCGGTCCTCTGGCGCGCCCAGTCGTGTGTTATCTGCATCGCCTGTCAGGATGAAGAAAAAAGTGTGATGTTGCCTTGGAGCTGTGACCGTTTTATATTCCATTTGGATGCCATCTCGGATGATGACAGAGCAGGAAAAATATCTTTGACTGAATTCATGACAAGGATTGTAGTATGGCCTTAGTTGGCGCGAAGGTAAGATCTTTCGATAAAAGAATAGAATAACCGAGGTTTGAGGAACTACCATACATTTGAGCGCTTGGGTAGCCTCCTTTGGACAGTCGATCCCTGCCCGCACGCATAGTTCCACAACAGCGTGCCTCTTTTGGTTTGCTCGAACTTCCAAATCCTAGTTCCCCATAGCAAAAACTAAACCTATTGGTTGGGGGAAAACGTCGCTAATCAGCACCCTATTGGGTGAGATAAATGACTCCCTCCAAGTATGTGCTCACCTGCCACTTCATCGCCCGCTTCCTTGGCTGTTAATCAGCCTTTGCCAAGAAGAGATTTTTAAGTTCCGCTCCCAACAAAACACTTCCTTTGGAGGGAATGGTGCACCGTTTTGTCCGTTGAATCGTTTCATCCAATGCGTGCTTGTTACTAAAATCCCATATTTATTCAGACAGCTCCGTAATTCGTTCATGTGATGCTGTTGGATGGGCAAAAAGGTCAGGAGCGGGAAAGGGAGCCACCCTTCCTGCTGTGACACCAGACCGTTCAACCCCGAGGACGATGAAGCTGATTGTCCCTTCGGTCGAATAGAAGAATTGTAGCGTTGCGTTGCCATGAGCGATGAGGCCATTCCTTCTGTGCCAAAATGTTTGGACGCAGAAAATCGGGGTATGATGAATGGTCTGAGGGTTCATGTAATTTAGGATGGGTCGTTCGCGAGGGGGCATTGGTACAGGTGAAGGGAAGAACTTTGAGCATTGGGGTCCAATAATTTCGTCCTGAATTCAAAGTTATTCTTGAAGAGGGACGTAAATGTGAATTCTTACCTCAGACCATCCAATGAGGTTGCAGAATGCGGGACTTGCTGTGAGGAGAGTGAAGGCGCGAATAGGGCAAGGTGTCGCTGTGTGTTTGTTGGGATCGTGCAATGCACTGCTCAGCATGTCTGGATCTAAAAGCGCTGGCTTGAACACAATGAATGGCTGAGATGGGAAAGGGTATTACAGTGTAAAGGGTAAGTCTGAAGTCAAACTAAAGAGATGAAAGGCAAATTAAAAGGTAACATGAACGTTCATACCTGTGTTGCATCTCGTAAACCGAAGGGCGTGAAGAGACTTTCCGTCAACCTCATCATGTCGTCGGGGATGGTCAATGATTGAAACACTGAAGATGTGGTCTCGCGATGGTCAGATGTTTCCTCGGCTTCAACAGCTCTGAACTCAGCCAACAACTCCTCCATAGTAAGGGGAGAATCGTATGCCGTTGTGAGTTGTGTATGTTGCTGTTGGACGCGAAATGAGGAGGGGTGTTGAACGAGTTGTTGGAGTCTGAAATCTTGGGAGAGCGTAGTTGATTGAAAGACTGTTCGAGGCGGGGTCTGAGGGTTGAAACGGCTCACATAAAAAGTTTCATTTGTTCGATCGAGGTTGGGGGGACTTTCGGGGGCGTTGGTAGAACTTGATGAAGATGTAGAGAAAAGGGGGGACGCAAGGGGTATTGCATCTTCGGTTTCGGGAGAACTAAAACGTTTTTGTGGATTCACGATTAAGAAGCCGGTGTGTTTACGTATCTTGGGAGGAGAACGACTTTGGGGAGATCCTTCGTCGGGTTTGGGTTTTTTTCTCTTCTGGGGGATCCTTTCGTTGGGAGCAGGGGAACGACATGAATCACCTCGACCGAGGTCAACACATCTTTTGCATGGCCGTTCACCGTCACAACCTCTATGGCGTCGATGGCACTCCCAACATGCTGAATTGTGAGCGGTTCTTTTGCGTGTCCAGTCCTGTGTTATCTGCATCGTGAAGAAGAAAGTGTACTGCCTTTTTCGTGTTCCTTTTCGGATTCAATCTCGGCACCCGGAAAAAAGAACCGCGACTCCGTCGCCGGGAAAATGATACCTTTTCCTCATTTTCGCCAGCGCAAGATCAACCTCCCTCTTCTGTCTTAAGCTCGCACCGGGGACCGTGGAAATCTCAACTTTTTAATTTGCTTCTAGGAAGCACTGCTTAAGAATTTCTGCAAAGAGCAATTCGAGAGGTATTATTGAGCCATCCTTTTACGATGTTGCTCCCTTACAAACCCACGACTTTGTCTTATGTACTTTTTTCCGTCACCTTGACTTAAGCACCGAGACCGATCGGAGTTATTCTTTCCTTTCTCAAATCCCATATTTACTCAATCCTATCTTTATTCAGACAGCTCTGTAAATCGTTCCTGTGCAGCTCTTGGATGGGCAAAAAGGTCAGGGGAAAGGGAGCCACCCTTCCTGCTGTGACACCGGATCTTTCAATCCCAAGGACGATGAAGCTGATTGTCCCTTTGGCAGAAAAGAAAAACTGCATCGTTGCGTTCCCATGAAGGGTGAGACCGTTCCTCGTGTTCCAGAATGTTTGGATACTGAAGACCGGTGTATGATGAATGGTCTGAGGTTTCATGTAATTCAGGATTGGTCGTTCGCGAGCTGGGATTAGCACGGGCGAAGGAAAGAACTTTGAACATTGTGGTCCAACCACCTCGTCCTAAATACAAGTTATTTTTTTGAAGGAGATAAAGTGACTTCTTACCTCAGAAAAGCCAATGAGTTTGCAGAATGAGGGACTTGCCATGAAGAGTGTGAATTCACCTAAAGGACACATGGCGGCTGACTTTTGTTTGGTGGGATCTTGCAATTCACTGCTCAACACGCCCCGGTCCACCGCAGTTGGCTTGAAAACCATGAACGGCTGAGAAAGGAAGGTAAGATTGTAGAATAAATTTACGGGAACAATACCTGAGTTGAATCTCGCAAACAAAAGGGTGAGAAGAGACTTTCCGTCAACCTCATCAAATCGTCGGGGATGGTCAGCGATTGAAATACTGAAGATGTGGTCTCGTGATGGTCAGGCGCTGCTTCGGTTTCCTCCGTTTCAACACAGAATTCAGCCAACAAATCCGCCAGCGAAAGAGGAAAGTCTTCTGTCCTTGTGATTTGCGTTTGTTGGGTTGGATAGTAAGGAGCGGGGAGTTGGACGAGTTGGGGTTCGAAGATCGGCTCTGAAGATTGAAAGACTGTTTGTGGGGAGGGAGCGGATAAAATCTCATGGTGGCCGGAGAGGTCCACAAAGCTTTCGTTCGTTCGATCGAGGTTTGGAGGACTGGCGAAGGTGTTGGTGGAACTTGATGAAGGAACGGAAAGGGGATCTTCCGTTTTCTCGGGAAGAGAAGGGGAATCATAAAACATTTGTGGATTCACGATGAAGAATGTATGTTTGCGTATCTTATGGGGAGCACGACGTTGGGGAGGTTGTTCATCGGATTTGGGCGCCTTTCGTTTCCGAGGGATCTTTTCGTTCGGGCCAGGAGACCTACATGACCTTCCTTGATCGATATCAATGCATCTTTTGCATGGCCTCGCACCGTCGCAAGCTCGATGACATCGATAACACTCCCAACATGCTGACTTGTGAGCGGTTCTTTTGCGTGTCCAGTCGTGTGTTATCTGTATCGTGTCAGGGTCATGCATTGTGCTGCCTTCTTCGCCCTAGTGCCGTGTCCTTTTGGATGCAATCTCAGCAGTCCGCTCTCCAAAAAAGCTTCTGCGACTCCGTCGGGAAAAAGATCAACTAAAGCAAATGCTGCATTATCTCTCAATCTACTCAGTCTATTTCCAAGAACCACTCTTCCGCCCATCTCTGCAAGGATGTGATGATGCTAGCAAGAAAAGACAAGGTATCCAATATTCAAACTTCCGATCTTTATTCAGACAGCTCCGTAATTCGTTCTTGTGATGCTGTTGGATGGGCAAAAAGTTCTTTAGCGGGAAAGGGAGCCACCCTTCCTGCTGTGACACCGAACTGTTCAACCCCGAGGATGATGAAGCTGATTGTCCCTTCAGCCGAATAGAAATACTGAAGGGTTGAGTTGCAATGGGCGATGAGGCCGTTCCTCCTGTGCCAGAAATTTTGGATAGTGAAGATAGGGGTATGATGAATGGTCTGTGGACTCATGTACTTCAGGATGGGTCGTTCGCGAGCGGGCATTGGTAAAGGCGAAGGGAAGAACTTTGCACATTCTGGGCCGAGGATCTCATCCTGATGATTTGTTTTTTTACAAGAATTATTTACAATATCGACAACATGAAGAAGGGATTGACTTCTTACCTCAGAGTAATCAAGGAGGTTGCAGAAGGCGGGACTCGCCATGAGAAGTGTGAATTTGACTAACGGGCACTCGCGTACAGCTGTTGTTTGTTTGGTGGGATCTTGCAATGCACTGGCAAGCAGGCTTAGGTCCACCACCGTTGGCTTGAAGACAATGAATGGCTGAGATGGGAAAGGTAAGATCATGAGCGAAATGGTAGAGAACAATACCTGAGTTGAGTCTCGCAAACAAAAGGGTGCAAAGAGACTTGCAGTCAACTGCATCAAATCGTCGGGGATGGTCAACGATTGAAATACTGAAGATGTAGTCTCGTGATGGTCAGGCGCTGCTTCGGTTTCCTCCGTTTCAGCTCTGAACTCTGCCAACAAGTCAAAAAGCGGAAAATCGTCTGTCATTGTGAATTGTGTATGTTGTTGGGCGCAAAATGAGGGGCGTTGAATGAGTTGTTGGTGCTTGGGATCTTGGGTGGGTCGAGCGATCTCGGTCGATTGAAGGTCTGTTCGGGGTGGCTGGTAGAACCAGATTTTTTTGTGCTCCTCATAGAAGCCCACTAGGCCTTCTTGTGGCGGCGCCGCAGGATCTTGGTAATCGTGTTGCCAAGGAAGATGGTCGAACGCGCTTGGCGTGGAAGGAAGTGGAGGGCTAAGGGGTGTTGTGTTGTTGGGTTCGGGAAGAGGCTTGGGATGCATAAACATTTGGGGGTCCACCATGAAGAAATTTTTTGCGCATGGTTTACGTATCTTGTGCGGAGGGGATCCATCGGGAAGGTCTTCACAGGGATTCCGATTGATTTTCTTTCTCTTCCTCGGGATTCTTTCGTTGGGCCCAGGATCTCGACATGAAGACCCTCGACCGAGGTCAAAGCACCGTTTGCACGGACGCGTACCGTCGCAAGCGCGGTGGCATCGATAACAATCCCAACATGCTGTGCTGTGCGCGGAACGCTTGCGTGTCCAGTCTTGCGTGATCTGCATCGTGCGGAACAGGAAAAGAAGACTAATTAGAGGGGAGGGGAAAAGTCAAGGTAACTACACCTCCACCACTTGCTGTGTTCCTCCTTTCCCATTTCCATCCACTTGGCCTCCGCACCTACGGAAAAAAGAACTAGGAAACCAAATCCGATCAAGGTATGTCAAACAGTTTAATGGCCGACGATAACTGCGGCTTGCAAGAATTCAGCAAAGGGTATACCAAGGGGGAATTACGTTAGAAAACCATTCCCTTATTTTACACGATCGTTTCATGCCGTTCAAGGAGTTTTCTAATTAAAGCGCATCATTTATTCGTAGAGAAAGGAGTGCATTGGGTAAGCTAGTCTATAACTTCGGTAATCCGTTGTTCTTCGTGTGTCGCGTCGTCTTCACTTGCACAGATGGGAGGGTGGGGCAAGGGCGGGGTCACGTCCGGCGAGAAAGCGTATTCGTCAATCCCAAGAAACATAAAGCTGATTGTCCCATCCTCGGCATAGAAAAACTGCAAGCTTGAGTTGGAGTGAAGGTATAGGCCATTTCGGACACGCCAGTAAGGTTGGACCTTGAAAATCGGACTGACTCGTGGAGAGGATGGAGGTTGGGGATAAAAGTACTTCAATACAGATCGTTCCTGGGCCGGGGCGGGGATGGGATCGGGTAGGATTGACGTTGTACATTTTGGCCCAATCATTTCGTCCTATTCAAAGATTCAGATCAGATTGTGAAACGGATTGTGTTGAGAGATGGAGAGTCAGTCAAAGAGGGGGGCGGGCAGGCAGGTAGTTTACCTCAGACCACTGAGTGAGATCACAAAATGTTGGGCTTGCTGCTAGCACAACAAAGGAACCCCCGAGTCCGAGATCCCTATCGGGGTTTTGTAAGGAATGGTTGAACATTCGCCAATCCAGGAATGTCGGCTTGGACACCAAGAAGGGCTAGTTGAAGGGGAAAGTAAGATATTACCTGTGACGATTATTTAAACGAAAACAAAAGGATAGAAAAAATAAAAAGGGGATGTTCTTTCAACTAAAGGGCAAATCTGTTCATACCTGTGTAGAATCTCGCAAGCCAAAGGGTGTGAAAAGGCTTTCACATAAGCGGAGCATATCCCCTGGGACCGGCAGCGATTTAAATACAGAAGTGGTTGTCTTCTGATGGTCCGTTATATCATCGGTATAAACCAGAATCTCTTCCATCAACGCCTCAACTGCAGCTGACGGAGGAACCTCGTATGCCCTGGTTATCCGCGTTTGCCGCCGAGGAATGATGTAAGAAGTTGCTGAGTGTGGTCGATCAAAAATAGATTGTTGATGGATGTGATTGAAGGGGATGAGCTCCTCCCCATTCAACCTCATTTTTTGTAAGGCAGAGGTTTGTGGTTCCTCGTAATGTACAATGAAATCCACACCTACGGGGGCTTCTTCGTTACATTCTTTGCCGTATTCGAAATCCGCTCGCTGATTAGGGCGGGATAAAGCGGGAAATGATAGAGGTGTAGTAGCGGAAGTGTCGTTGTTCGTGGAGATCTGGAGATGTTTAGGTGGCGTAAAGATGTGAGGGTCGATGATATAAAATTCCTTTTCTTTCGAAGCCCTGCGAAACCGATCGTCTCGGTCTTTACGGATGTCTGGCTTTGGCTTTGTGGGGTTTCTTTCTGTGGGAGTGGGATCGCGGCAAGAAGCTGCCCTTCCGAGGCTAATACATCGTTTACAAGGCCGAGCACCATCGCATCCCCGATGACAACGATAACAATCCCAACACGCTGATTTGTGCGCGGTCCTTTTGCGCTTCCAATCTTGCGTGACCTTCATGAAGGTCAAGTTATAGAGGCGTGGCTGTCAAGCGCCTTTCGGTGATTGAGGAAGAAGGAACGGCGCCGATGCCTCCTTCAGCATTCAACGATTTCAACCTAACTGTTGGCACGCGCAGTGAACCGGAGATGGCGCCCTTTTATGGATCGTAAGATGTGTATTTATGTATTTTCATCTCGCTTGTTACCCAGGAACCCTACCCCCATCACATCGTGTCACACAAGTTTATGTATAAATAGGGAAGAAGTCGCAGGAAAGTCTGGACCAGTAATCAACCCCATGCTAGACCTTGTCAAGGTCTTGACCCGATTACAACAGGATCTCTTGTCGTGATCAAACAACCGTCACCCCCCAAACTTACTTGAAACTTCTTGGGGTGTTGTTGTGAGGGGTTGTTGTGCCCAAGGTGGGAGGTCTGTAGTGTACTTCCATCCTCCCTCCTCACCCTCACCTTCACCCTCACCATCATGTGAGTCTTGTTGAGGGGAAAGAGAGGTAGGAGGGGGACAATATTCATAGGAGAGGGCATGCAGCCACAAACACATCTCCTGTGGTAAGGGGTCGCGAAAGAGTGGCATGTTGCATTCCTCGCATGTCAGTCCGTCGCCGCGCAGCTTCGTCTCCCATTTTAATTGGTCCTCGTCCTCTCCTCCTTCTCCATCCTCGTTGTTTTTATTCGGACCTGGCCTATTGTGGATGGCCTTTTGATCCGATCCTTCCTTTTCTTCTTCTTTTTCTTCCCTCTTCTTTTCCTTTTCTTCAGTGCATAGTTCTTGTTGCTGGCCATCCATTTGTTTAAAGTCTCCCTTCGTCTTCTCGGTTCCTTCATCACTGCACTGTTCAGGTGATGCCTCACCATAGAGAGGATCATTCGCGATAGGATAACCCAGCCATTGAAGATGAATCCTGATCTAAATGCAGATATAAGTAAGAATGAGTAAGCAGAGTGAGAGAGTTGAGTGTGTGTGTGTGTGTGTGTGTGTGTGTGTG
>Ga0209935_1005224_pt1 | contig 11174 bp, 19 predicted proteins | sample ThiBio_1000_plan_2_FD_183958 | JGI IMG/M metagenome (GOLD analysis project Ga0209935, IMG submission 183958) | Wastewater bioreactor microbial communities from Cape Town, South Africa - Thiocy_cont_1000_plan (SPAdes) | ecosystem: Engineered > Bioreactor > Thiocyanate-remediating >... | reverse complement strand
TGATACGCGCAGGTTTTGGTTCTGGAACATCGATTTTGGGGTATAAAATGACATATTCACGCGGAGGAGGCTAATTGGAGGGGGGAAAGGGACAAAAGTATAGATAACCGTTTGGACGAAGAAATATGGCCGCAGGAGGAAATATCTGCTCTGGCGATACAAAATATCTGGCCCTCGCTCGGGCCACTCGTTCTTGCAGGAAGGAGCAGCGCGCGGTCCTTGGGATTAGCCTCCTTCCTCGTCGTTCTCGCTACACACCTCGCTACAGCATCAACCTCTCGCTCTCTCTCCTGCCATGGCGGACCAACACCTGGTGCGTGGTTGCGATATGGCTTCGTGTATTGCTCTTCGATGTCGACGAGATACTGACGCGAGAGCGAGGCGAGAGTAGAGTCGTCTCGTGCAACACACCGGCTGGCTCATCGCTGCCATCGTACGCGAGCTCGATGCCGCCGATGTCCAGGTACGAGTGCGATGCCACGAGCAATGCCGAGAGCCGACTCAGCTGATCGATGGCCGAGCCACAGCGGCTGCAAGAGACGATGCGTGTCGTCGAGTACACGGCCGGCATGCAGCGTATGCTGCTGCAGTCGCTACGCGAGGCCGAGTCGCAGCGTGTAACACTCGGGACCATCGGCACGGTGGCCGAGCAGCTGCACGAGCAAGCCATGAGCGAGATCGAGGCTCGCGTCAAGCGTACGAGCTCACGTCGTGCGCGTGGGTGCCATTGAGATACATGACTCACCGCGAGTGCGAGCTCGGAACGCGTGTGTATATAGAGTTCACGCAAGCCAAGGCCGAGTGGGCGCTGCGCGAGCAGTACTTGTCGTCGCGGGAGCAGACGCTCCAGACCGAGGCGCGCGACCTGCGCCGCAACGCCGACCAAGCACTCGCGCGAACCAACGAGAGTCACGCGCTCGATATGCACATGGTGCTCGACGCCTTCGAGCCGTCGCTTCGTGCTCTCTGGCAGCTGTACGCTTGCTCGCTGGCTCGCTCGAGTGAACGAACGAACGAACGAACGAACGAACGATTGGTGCCGATTCTGACTCGCTTACGCATCGCATCAGTACGGCCGAGGCATCGACCACCACCGAGGTGCTGACGGTGGCCGAGTCGTTCGTGCCGTCGCTGCTGCAGCTGCTCGCCGACCGACTGCACCGCTCGAGCACCACCGCCAACATGGCAGTCATCACGGCGGCTCTTGGCATTCTCGTCAGTACGTGCTTGTGCGAGTCGAGGCGAGGCGAGTCGAGCGTGGCGATCTCACGGAAGGACCGTCGATTGTCGTGCGCGTGGCTAGACGTCTCGGCCTGCAACGAAGGCGTCATGGCGCTGATGGCCGCGCACTCGTCGGGCGCCATCAGTGGCGGCGCTGGTGGCGGCGTGTTTGGCGTGCTGATCGAGCTGCTGACCTTCAATCCGTCCGACCGCTCGTTCACGGAGCTCGCGCTCAACGTCATCAACAACCTCACGGCGCGAAGGTACGCTGCTACCGCCGCCGCCGTATTCTCGCATCTCCAGTGGTCGTCGGGCATCAGTCGAGCAGATTGGCTGACGCACGAGAGGGTCTCGGATGTCAATCGTCAAGCTTCACGGCCGTGAAGCTGCTCGACCACCAGGCGCTGAAGGCGCTGCAGCAGCTCGAGTGCGCCGATGACGAGCACATCCGCACGTACGCCAACTTCATCGCCGTGGCGCTCATGAAGTACACCAAGTTCGGCTCGCACGACGAGCCCGTTGCCGGTGCGGGGCCAGCAGCCGCCTCGTCGTCGTCGTCGATGCAGTGGTATCCGCAGCAGCACGAGCCACAGCACCAGCAACAGCACCAGCAGCGCCAACAGCCTCCCAAACCGCGCCCGCCACCGATGGCGACACCGACAGCGAGGCCACGCCAGACACCGCCGCTCGCATACAACTATCGTCGCCAACGAGGCGAGGAGTAGCGAGACATCGAGGAGACGCAAAGACGAGAGAGATGGCTCGATCTCTCTCTCCTCCTCTGTTGTTGCTTGTCTCCCTCTCGCTCGCGCAACGCATATCGCCACCGCCAAGAGCGTCCATCGTACTTGGCAGTGGCCACAACTGAATCACCAGCACCAGTACTACACACTAGTGCCTGTGCAAGGATTCTAGTCGTATCAGCAGCAGCAGCAGCAGCAGCAGAAGCAGCGATTACGGTAGCGAGTGTCTCGGTGTCGGCTGCCGCTTCGTAGCTGCCGTCTCAGCCGATACCTCAGCCACAGCCGCAGCCGCAGACGACGCCGACCGCCATCGCCGCCGCGTCGACCACGAGCTCCAACACCAGCTGTTGGCTCGGTGACACCGCCACCGGCCGTCTGTCTCTCCCGCTCCTCACCAGCCTCCTGCTCGTGGTCGCGTCGCTCGTGTACTGGACCTACCGCGTGTTCTGTGACTCGTCGTCGTCGTCGTCGTCCTCACTCCAACAGCATCGCCATAACTCCTACGGCCACCACCGGGCACCTCATCGCCACCACAAGGAGCAGCAACCAGCGGCGGCGGCCGTGGTGTTGATTGATATCACAGCGCGTCCAGCGTGGTTCGGACGGCGGCATCTCTATCAGCGCGTGATCGTCTCGCATCGAGTGCCTCGAGAGGCCGCGCTCGCACTACGCCGACTCAAGATGTCGCTCTGGAACGACTTTATGGGCGGCCTCAAGAACCGCCTGCTCGAGTTCTACGTCGGCGACCGCGAGCAGACCTACGTGCGCTGGGGCTCGGTCGAGGGCAAGTTCCAGCTGCTGTTCGAGCTGCTGCGCGCGCTCAAGTCGCGCAAGGAGTGCCGCGACGTGTGCGCCACGCTGACCGAGCTGATGCCGGTGCTCGAGAAGCAAAAGTTCCACTACGAGTCCGACAACATCTTCTTCAATCGAGTGCGCAGCTCGATGCTCGATCTGTGGTACCTGCTGCTCAAGTGCGTGCAGCAGTGGTCGTCGGCTACCTTGGCGCCAGCTCCGCCCAAGGTACGTGTGAGTGTATGTGATCAATCGACGAGGCAGTACTCATGCGTGCGGGGATCGTATCGTCTCGTGAAGGACTCGGCGATCCTTGATCAAGCAGCTACCGTGGCAGCATCGGCAGCCGCTACGCCCTTGTCGACGTCGCCGTCAGATGTGTTGCCGCAGGCCAACAAGCCCATCCAGAGCCCGCTGAACCTCAACGATGCCGTGACCTTCTACCACGCCATCAGGTACGTGACGAGGCCTCATCAAGCTCGTTCTCTCTCTCTCTCTCTCTCTCTCTCTCTCTCTCGGTCGTTGGTGGCGCTGTTTGCTCACTGACTGAGTGGGTTGTGTGTAGCTACATTATGCGGCGTCGAGAGTTCGACCCGACCTTCCTGAACCTCGATGGCGACAACCAGCTCAACTGCTCGCTCGAGGATCGCCACGTTGCTTATCGCTATCGCTTGCTGTTGTTCAAGACACAAGCCTACGTGCAACGCGCCATTCAGTGGCAGGTTCGTGGTCGCCCGTGGCGCGTCAGCCTTGCGTCATCCACCGCGGTATTGACGTACTGGTTCCGATGCGCAGATGCACTCCAACAAGGCGCCGAGCAACGCCACCTACTCGTTTTATGCACGTGTGTTGGCGATCAACTGCTTCCGCGTGCCCAAGGTCGTACGCCATATCTCGAACGCCGTCGCACTCACCGAGTCGCAGCTCTCGACGCTGCAACTGCCCTCGATACTCCTCGAGGAGCTTGACTTCCTGGATGACGCGGATGCCATGGTACCAGTGATCGTTCCAGCGACCTCGACTGCTACCTCCACGACGACCACGACGAGCACTCCAGGATCGTCTCCATCCTCCACGACTCCTGGTAGCAGCAGCAGCAGCAGCAATAGCACCTCTTCCTCGACGGCGAGCTCGATCAGCGGGAGCAGCAATGGCGCCTCGAGCAATCACGTGCATCATGTGCCGTCGAGTGCCGGCTCGAACGGCATTACGCCTGGCTCTCCTCCAGTTACGTCGAGCTCAGTGTCTTTGTCGGTGTCGCCGTCGTCGGGAGCGGCGTTCGGCTTGCCATCGCCGAGCCGCACACGAGACCCGCACTTTTTCGAGCTCGCACGCTCTCTCGCGCAGTATCCGCAGCTCTTCCAATGGAACCAGGTACGCGAGATGCTTGCGACTCTTGCTCGGCGACGCCGCCGCCAGAGGTGCTGACACTGTTGTTGCTTGCGTTCGCAGTATCACTCTGCGCTGCTCATGTGGAAAAGCGACAACGAGGACGAGAGGCTGCAAAGCCTCGGCTCCGAGTGGCAGAACGAGATCAAGAAGCTCGATATCCTGTTCTTCTTGTTTCTGCATGAGTGGATACAGCACGTGCTGTTCATGGTCGACTTCAAGTTCGACTCGATGCAGTGGCAGGGCATTCCGGGCTACAAGCAGTTCCTCGCGAGCTTCATCTTTGCCATGAAACGACAGCCACGCATGGGCAAGGCCTTGCTCGATTGCTCGTGCTCGTTCCTCCTGACCAATCCGTCGCTCGTCAACTTTTACATTATGTTCGCCTTCTCAAAGACGAACGTCTACGACGTGCTAGCTGTTTTGGGTATGTCGAGTCGTTCTCTCTCTCTCTCTCTCTCTCTCTCTTTGTTGTGCTGTGCTGACTGCCGATGGTTGCGCTCAGAAACGGTGGCGCACCTCGAAGTGTGGCTGACGACATTCGAGGAGTGGGGCATGGTGCTGCCGCCCAACTTTGACTACTCGTTCTTTTGTCGCGGCATCGACATTATGTTCCAGTCCGAGCACCACCAGGTCATGCACCGAGCGCTCAAGATCATCTACTCGTTCGCCGAGATCTTTGTCGGCGAGGCGCGCAAGGCGCTCTTCATCGACTTGCTGCTGACCAAGTACTTTTACCAACTCTTCCTCCACTGGGACCCCAACATCCGCAACGCCTACCACCAACTGATTGCGTTCAAGGTACGCCACGACGAGTGTGAGTGGATTGGCTTTCTCACTCACTCACTCACTCGCTCCTGGTTCGTTGGCTCGTTGGCTGATTCGTCACAGATGATTCGCTTGAAACGCTCGCAACTCGCCGGAGAAGGCCTGCTCGATGCCGATGCACGCCGCCAACGTACGTCGATTGCTGGTCGAACCGTCGGCGCACAACTCTCACTCTCACGTTCTCGGGCACACACACGCACACACAGGCTCGGGCGACGGCAACCCTTCGATGCAAGAGAGCGAGACCATCATCGACACGCTGATCTACGGCAAGATCGAGTCGTACTTGCGCATCCTCGAGGACCAGCTCACTGACAAGACGCTGCAGCGCTACCCAGCGCACCTGGAGGTGTACGCCAAGCTGGCGCTCACCGAGTACAAGAGCTACATGAACATGTACACCAAATGGGAGCGCGAGGGAGGCGAGATCCCGCGCCTCGTGACGCTGTCCAACTACAAGGACATGCAAGGAGGCGGCGGTATGTAGGCGCTCTCTCGCGCTGTCTTGTCTGTGTGTGGCGCGCGGTCTCCCTCTCTCTCGAGCATAGCTACGCTCGTACCCAACTTGTTGCCTTGCTGTTGTATCAATCCAATCTATCCATGCAATCGATCTACAAACACCCGAGCCGATCCAGGACCGGTCTTTGCGCGCGCAGGCGTGGCGATGGCGCATTGGTGCTACAGGCGCGCGACACCGACGAACTTGACGTGTGAGCCTCGCACGTACACGCGGCCCGAGTGCTTGTCGCGGATCTCGGCCGACGTGAATGCCAGCGTGCGACCGACCTTGTGGCAGCGCCCCTCGATCAGCACCGTGGCGCCGTGCGGCGCGGCGGCCAGGTAGTCGGTCGTGAGGCTGACCGACACGCCCTGGCGGCGAGCCTTGTCCAGCGCCTGCAGCGCCAGCGTCGAGATCTCATCGATCAAGGTCGCTGAGCAGCCTCCGTGCAGGTTGCCGAGTGGATTGCATACGTCTATGGCGCATCGCATCGTATCAGAGCAGGCGCACACACGCCGACGACGACGAGGTCGCTCGCACGCACCGTCCGATATCAGCAGCTCGCACACGACGGTGCCCTTGTCGCAGTCGACCGTCTGCACCTTGACGTTCTTGAGCAAGTTCGACCAGCCAGTCACACGCTGCACGGTACTCGGCCACGCCCTGACCTCTTGCTCGGCAGTCTGGTGGTGATGTTGCTCTTGTTGTTGAGGCTGTTGCTGCTGCATCGTTGGGTTGGAGAGGAAGCGATGGCGATCGGCGAGGTCGCATTCATTCATTCGCGTGGTGGCAGGTCGTCTCGTGCAGCAGCAGCACCGCAGCACCGTTCATGCTGACCAAGGCCAAAGCCAAGGCTGCGGCCGCGGCTGCTGGCAAGCAAGTGATCGTGGTCAAGCGCGGCTGGTTGAGCAAGCGCCAGAAGGGCGAGTGGCGCGGCTGGCGTCGGCGGCTGTTCGAGCTGCACAGCAACGGGCACCTGCGCTACTACCGCAACGCCAGGGTCCGTGCCTGCCGCTCGCTGCCGCCCGCATAACCGATCGGCCACGATCTCTGATGACTCTTGCGTGGCTGTGTTGGGTGGGACGATCGCAGGAAGCCGAGCCTCGCGGCCTGATATCGCTGCAGCAGGTGAGCCAGATCAAGGTCACGAGCGAGGACGCTGCCGAGTACGCCGCCATCATCACGACTGGTCGGGACCACATCATGATGCAGCGGTGAACGCTCACCACCACCACCTGGTCGCGATGGCACACGCACACAGGAACCTGATCATCGAGCTCGTGATCGCCAATCGGAGCGTGCGCCTGCGAGCCGACCACCAGCACGAGGCGCACCAGTGGGTGTTCGCCATGCAGCTCGTGACCGCCGGCGAGATACGCTCGTTCCAGGACCTCCTCGACCTCCAGGTGCGGCGGCAGCAGATCCCGAGAGAGCGTGCGTAGGCTGACGAACGGCATAGGACCACATCGGCGAGGTCAAGGCCGCCGCCGAGCACCTGCAGGAGGAGCTGTCGCGCTCAGGCGCCAAGGCCAGCTGCAGCACGAGCACGAGCACGAGCACGACGCCGCAACCTGCATCGAGCACGAAGCCGCTCTCTGCAGTCGCCAATGCCACGGTGCTGTCGCTCGACTCGCTACTGGTCGGGTCCGCCAGCAGCTCGACGACGAGCAGCTCGGCGGCGCAGCCATCGCCGTCGTTGCTCGACCTGCTCTCGTGCGACCTCGACGCATCGCCGAGCACCAATGGCACCGCGAGCACTCTCATTCTCCCTGTGCAATCCAGCTCGCCGACGCTCGTTGCGAGCCCACTGCCTGCACCGGCGTCGCCTGTGGTGCTCGCGCCACAGCCGGCATTGGTTGCTGTCGCTGACTCGCCGTCGTCGCCGCAAGAGGTGGCTTCGTTGCCGCACGACATCGATCAAGCCGCCGTGGTTCACGAGCCAGAGCCGGCATTCGCTCAGGCTGTGGAGCCCACGCCGCCGCACGAGTTCCAACATGACACAGAGCCAGTGAGCGATCCGTTCGATATGTCGGACTGGAATCGCTACACACCGCCACATGTACACGAGGTCCCGGCCTCCGAGGCAGTCGCCGATGCTGATGCTGCTGTTGCTGTTGCTGCTGCGATGAATGCTGACACTCCCCAACAACAACCTGCCAACTCGACAACAACAGAAGAACAACAGTATCAAGGGCAACAGTATCAAGAACAACAGTACCAAGAGCAACAGTATCAAGAGCAACAGTATCAAGAACAACAGTATCAAGAACAACAGTATCAAGAGCAACAGCAGTATGACGACACCAGCGAACCGGAACAACCGACCATGCCTGCACACGAAAGCGTAGGTGGCACCAACTCGTCGTTCTCATTCGAGTCGATGGTGTGCCCGCTCGACGAGGACCCTTGGTCCGCCGTCTCGAGCAGTGCCAGCTCGAGCGCCGCACCGTCGAGCAGTGTCGCGTCGCTGACGGATGCGTTTCCCGAGCTGCGGCTCAGCCATCAGCGCGCTGGCGGCGCCGATCTGCAGCTGCGCAGCATGCAGTGCAAGAGCCTGCTGCGATGGGTGAACTTCCACGTCACGGCCGCGGGCGACTTTGAGCCGCTCGACGATCTGACTCATGGCCTCACGTCGGGTGTGGCGCTCGTGCGACTGGTCGAGCGTCTGAGCGGCCGAGCGATCGAAGGAGCCGACCTCGCTCCCACGGGCGGCGCCGAGATGCAGCACAACATCTCGCTCGCGATCGCGGCCTTCGTGGACGCCGGCTTCGCGCTGCCACACTCGTTCTACGCTCACGGTATGCAAGCGCACGTTGATGCGGCCGACGTTTCACTGCACTGGTACTCACACGAGCTTGCAGAGATCGCCTCGGGCTCCAAGACCTCGACAACAATGGAGCTCGTGTGGAGCATGTTCGTGTCGGCGGAATTGGGCTCGGTCGAGTGTGCTGGCGAGGGCGGAGCGTTGGCGCTGCTCTACTGGCTGCAGAGCCGGCTGCAGGGCTACCCAGTGAGCGTGCACGACTTCTCGACTTCGTGGGTCGATGGCGTGGCGCTCTGCTCGCTGATCTACCGCACCAATCCGGACAAGCTCGACTACTCGGCCATCTCACGCGTACGCGTATTGTCTTTGTGCAGTAGTGTGCAGGTTCGGCACGGTTACTCACACGTTCGGCACACGCACACGCACACACACGCACACACACGCAGTACAAGAAGGTCGACAACCTGAACCTTGCCCTCAAGGCTGCGAGTGCCGGCTGGGGCATTCCGCCGCTGTTCGACGCCGTGGACTTTGCATCGATCCCTGACGGCGTATCGATGATCTTGTATTTATACCGACTCTTTGCGGCGATCACGGCTCCGAGGTAGACTCGAGCCAGGCCACTCCTGCACTCAATAGATACTGTACGACGATGGTGCAGTGCCGTTGTCTGTTCGCTGTACATGGCTCTCTCTCTCTCTCTCTCTCTCTCTCTCTCTCTCTCTCGTGGGTGCTATGCACTGCGAGAGAATAGTAGCGAGGTGTTGGTGCCTCCAAAGCCGAACGAGTTGGAGAGTGCACGTTCGATGACGAGCGGACGCGCCGTCGCTTGCTGCACGTAATCGAGGTGGCATCCGTCGCCCGGTTGCTCGAGGTTCGCGGTCGGCGGCACCGAGCCGTGAGCGATTGCGAGCACCGTGACGGCCGCCTCGACGGCGCCAGCGGCGCCCAGCAGGTGGCCGATCGATCCCTTGATGGACGACACGGCCAGGTGGCGCGAGTGGGCGCCGAAGAGGCGCTCGATGGCGGCACTCTCGGCGCGGTCGCCGAGCGGCGTCGACGTGGCATGGGCGTTGACGTACTGCACGCCGGTCGGTGGCCAGTGGCCAGCGTACACGAGAGCGTGCTTCATGGCTTGCAGCGCGCCGGTGCCGTCGTCGTGCGGGTGCGCAATGTGGTTGGCGTCGCACGAGTGGCCGTAGCCAACGAGCTCGGCGTAGATGCGAGCACCGCGGTCTTGGGCGTGTTCGAGCGACTCGAGAACCAGCGCGCCACCGCCTTCGCCGAGCACGAAGCCATCGCGCAGTCGGTCGAATGGCCGCGAGGCCTTCTCGGGTGCCGTGGCGTTGAAGGCGCTCGACAAGGCCTTCATTCTTTAGGTCGAACAAGAGCGTGTGAGTGAGAGTGAGTGGCAGGCAGGCAGGGGCAGCGATCTTGCGTACTGTGAGAATCCAGCCACCGTCAGCGGGCAGATACACGATTCGGAAGCGCCTGCCTGCAAGTCGAGAATCGTGAGTGCGGGCAGGAGGAGGTTGGCATTGGCGTTGGCGTTGGCGCACCACCATGAGGTCGACGGCATGGTCGACGATCAGGCGATAGGCGTCGGCGATGGCGTTGGCGCCCGAAGAGCAGGCAGTCACGTGGCACAAGTTGGGGCCCTCGAAGCCGTGCATGATGCCGATCAGACCGGCGGTCATGTTGGCGCAGATGCGAGGCACAAAGTACGGCGACACTCGCCGAGCACCCTGTCGTTCGGAGGCCACATTAGCTGCTGCATCCTAGTCACGGAGGCAGCAGGAGCAACGCATCCGAGAGCACGTACACGAGCTTGCAGCGTGGCGTATGTCTCAGTGGTCTCCTCGAGCGAGCCGATGCCGGTGCCGAACGCCACGCCGGCTCGGTGGCGACGCTGTGGCGCGAGAGGTTCGAGGCCGGCATCGTGCACGGCCTGCGTCGCGGCCGCCACGCCGAATGCCACGTGCTTGGGCCAGTGCGAGCCGTTCGGAATGGCGGCCGTCTCGATCGCAGTCGGCTTGCTCCACGACCCGAGATCGAATGGCACCACGTCGGGATCGGAGGTCGGCGCCAGAGGCACCTCGGCCACCGGTACGCCGAGCGACGGCGAGAGGCGCACAGCGACGCGGCCAGCAGTCAGCGCACGCCACGTCGACAAGGTCGAGGCGCCGAGTGGCGTCACGAGGCCCAAACCTGTCACTACGACACGACGGCGAAATGACATTGCTGATGATTGATGATTGGATTGATGATTGATGATTGGATTGATGATTGGATTGATGATTGGATTGATGATTGGATTGATGATTGGATTGGATTGGATTGGTGATTGGATTGATGATTGGATTGGATTGGATTGATGATTGATGATTGATGATTGGATTGATGATTGGATTGGATTGATGATTGGATTGATGCTTGGATTGATGATTGGATTGATGATTGGATTGGATTGATGATTGGATTGGATTGATTGATGATTGGATTGATGATTGGATTGATGCTTGGATTGATGATTGGATTGGTGATTGGATTGATGATTGATGATTGATGATTGGATTGATGATTGGATTGGATTGATGATTGGATTGATGATTGGATTGATGATTGGATTGATGATTGGATTGATGATTGGATTGGTGATTGGATTGATGATTGGATTGGTGATTGGATTGATGATTGGAGTGATGCGATGCGATGCGGAAACGAATGGGCTGAGAGCGAAATGAACAGCAACGCCGCCACTGCTGCTCGCCCTTCGCTTCCTACCCAACCAAACCACACTGCACCGCGTCGCACGTCGAACCAGCAGCAGCCGTCGCTCGTCGCTTCTTCGCTCACTGCGCGACCGCGCACCTTGTCACCATGACCGTCTCGAAGGAGAACTCGTTCTTGCTCGAGAACACACCGCGTCATACGCTCG
>Ga0209935_1005222_pt1 | contig 11176 bp, 6 predicted proteins | sample ThiBio_1000_plan_2_FD_183958 | JGI IMG/M metagenome (GOLD analysis project Ga0209935, IMG submission 183958) | Wastewater bioreactor microbial communities from Cape Town, South Africa - Thiocy_cont_1000_plan (SPAdes) | ecosystem: Engineered > Bioreactor > Thiocyanate-remediating >... | reverse complement strand
GATGATTCGTCGGCGATGTCGATGATTCCGAACGAGCTGTTGTTCGAGATCTTCTCGTTCCTTTGATGCTCAATGCTTGCCCAGCCCTTCCAATCGAGAGAGAGAGAGAGAGAGAGAGAGAGAGAGAGAGATTTCGGTCTCTGATACAAACACAAATCAATGGCCAAGACTGCGAATCAATCAATATAACGATCGAGTAAGTTTGTATTGACGCGAGAAATGATGGTTGCACGATCATCATGGGTGCTCATTCGCGAGGTCGATATCAATCGTTCGAGATCGCCCATGTGATATCGAGAGATTCAAGAACGATGATGAAGATCAAGAAGAGGCTCGTGTGGGGTAGTTGGGTGACTCTCTTCTCGCTCCTCCTCCACCCTCATGTACACACGTCCTCCTCTTGTATCATTGCTCGCTCGTCGTACTGTACGCTCAGATTCACGCAAAGGCGATGGTTGGAAATGATGATGCGTTCACACCCGACGAATCATGGCATCGCAAGCTGAGGTACACGATTGGCAAGGAGTACGCGGGCGGCTACGGCGACGACGACGATGATGGCGCCACGTTTCGGCAGGCTCGAGGCATGGCATTTGATCATCACCGAGGCCTCTTGCTCGTCGTTGATCGCAACAACGACCGAGTGCAAGCGCTTGCGTCAGTTGATGGCTCTTTTGTTTGCAAGTTTGGCTCTCGAGGCGATCAGGAACGGCAGTTTCGCGCTCCGGTTGCCGTTGCGATCGACAAAGATCGCAGCCTCGATGTCGACCACATCATCGTTGTCGATGCCGGCAACGAACGACTGCAGTTGTGGCCACTGAACGAGCAAGCATTCTCGTCGTATGTGAGTAAGCGCTTCACAGGGCTCAACTTTAGTGCTGTTGCTATCGACAAGCGCCGCCGTCGCATCATCATCGTTGACCGTGGTCGCAATCGATTGGTCGCGCTGTCGTTACTCGATTTCTCGCTCGTGTTCACCATCGGCGACTCGAGATGCCGCCGGCCTGGCGAGTTCCTCAGTCCGTCAGGCGTCGCGGTCGATCGCGATCGCGACCGAATCATTGCCGTTGATTCGTTCAACCATCGAATACAGGTATTCGCGGCGCTGGATGGCGCGTTCTTGTTCGAGTTCGGAGACGAGGGCAACGAGCCTGGCCAGTTCAACTGCCCCTTTGGTGTCTGTATCGATCACCAAGGCCGAATCATCGTCGCCGACACGGATAACCGTCGGCTGAGGGCGTTCACTCACGAAGGCCACCAAGTCTCATCGCTCCCTTGCGGAGATGAGGTGCCATGCGATGTTGCATTCGACGAGCATCGAGGTCTCATCGCCTTCACGGCAGGCAATCGAGTGCATGTGATTGGAGCCAATCAATGGCTGCCAGACACGTTCACGTGGCAGCCAGATCGACATCGATATGCACCATCATGGATGAAGCAAGCCATCTCGACGATGACGATGATTCGATCGCTGGTCGATGAGTGGTCGGCAATGTCGATGATTCCGAACGAGCTCTTGTTCGAGATCTTCTCGTTCCTTTGATCATGTTGATGGCGCCACTCTCTCAGAGCTCGTTGCATTGATCGTAGCCTCTCGTCTCATACACGCACTTGTGGTGTTGGAGCTTGTGCTCATCATAAACACACGGCCACCAATCCAAACCATCACAGCCGAGAGCGAGAGGAAGACTCCTGTGTGGTGCCACTTCTCCAATCTCTGCCGATGCCGATCATGAGTTTGTTGCTGTTGTTGGCGCTCTCGCTCTCACACCACGTATCAACCACACGAGTGTCTCGTGCAACAATCACTGATGACCATTGCTGAACCATGACCTCGCCTGATGACTCATGTTTGCCACTGCGTTCGGAGCGCGAGATTCAAGAGTACTTTTGGCAAGGCGTATGCTCGGTCGATGAGGACGACCTCTCGCACGACGTGAGTATCAAGCGAGTGGCATCGCTTGGCGCCATCGTTCGCGTTGTCCTATCTCCAACTCGTACGCGACCTCGCGAGCGAATCTAACGAACGACCTGTATCTCACTCTCTGGTTGTTTCATCTTCGAAACCACTCATGTGAATGTAGCAGCGAGAACGCCGACCAATCTACCTCGCTGCTTGTTGATGGTGTATCGCACCATCTGCGACAAGGCCTCGACGCTCATTCGCACGATACATGACGAGTTCGACGGCGCTCACTCGTTCTTCGACTCGAGTCCCTCTCAGTTTACTCCTGTCGTATTGAGGTAAGGCAGCCATATGTGTGAGAGAGCGAGAGATTGGTGTCATATTACGATTTGCCAGTCGACCAATCTATCAAGCACACATAAGAACGTGCATTGAACTTGACAGACACATACTGACAAGCAATCATCCATCAGAACCTTGAATCTCCTCAAACTATGGACGAGCGAGTATCCATTCAACAACGACTTGTGCGATGCCGATGATACGGACTTGATGGTTGAAATGGATCGGCTTCTCGCACGAATCGAACAAGTATCTGCCATCGCATCGAATCATCAGTCGTCGTCGTTGATGACGATGATGATCCAGGCCATTCGATCTTGGCTTGTATGTATTTGCCGCTGCAATCACCAATGCTACTCGCCATACATACGATCTATGCCTGAGTTTCTAAATGTATGGAATGGCGCATTGATCGAAACAGCACCGAGGCCGAGATCGAGATCGAGAGGCGGTTCCAGAACCCACTGTACCAAGCTCGAACGCTCCGTGTAGCTCTCAAGCCGAAGCGATCGAAGCAATCAAGTGCATGAGCGCACGAGCCATTGCTCGACAGCTCACACGTGACACTGCTCGTATCTTTGCTCGTTTGATGCCTGGAGAGTTTATGAATCTCTCATGGAGCAAACCCTCGAGACAGAAGAACTCGCCGCATATCATGCAACTGATTCAACGATTCAATCGAACATTCTCGTTCGCTGGGGGCTCGATTCTTCGAGCAACGAGCTTCAATGATCGAGCGTTGCTGTATGCCAAGTTTGTTGATGTGCTTGTGGTACGTATCGTTTGCGAGAGTGTGTGAGGGAGACTCAGTGACAAACTCAACCATGATATGTGTGTATGTGTGCGCTCCAGGAGCTGAGAGAGCTCAACAACTTTCATGATTGCCATGCCATCGCGTCGGGCTTGGAACGAACAGCGATCTTCCGATGCAAGCTGCTTCGAAATGTACGTTTCAATCGTTGGTATACGAATTATGATTTGAGGCTTGTCAGACGATTCGGTCTCACGCGCGCTCGTACCATCGTTGCTGGTTGCCGTTGTGCAGTCCCTCGACTTTGAGCGCCATCAACGATATTCGGCCGTTGAAGCGATCACCACAAGCGAGCGCGGTTATTCTGCTCTTCGAGACGCGACAAGATCAGCCACAGGAGCAGCGATTCCGTTCCTTGGGCTCTCTCTGACTGATCTCACATTTCTCGAAGAAGGAGCTCCTGATCTCTTGGAGCCACCGGCGATCAACTGGCTCAAGTGTGAGAGGCGATTCTCGATTCTCACCGAGATTTTCGAACGAGGCGCGAGGGACCTGAGCAATCTCGACCTCGATCCCGCCACGCAAGACCTCCACCACTTGATTGAACTCTTGGACTTGAGCGAGATGGATGCATGCTCGCGTAGTCTCCGAATCGAACCTCGTCGCATTGATAGTGGCGTACCTAGTGTCTCCAACATTATCGATATCTTGCAGGCATCGCATGGAGCACGAGCATCAGACACTGGCCCTCCAGTGGCGGCAGCAGCAGCGACACTTGACGACGAGATTGTTCATCGCATGAGAGCACTCAATCACCGACAAGATGATGACGTGACTCCAACGAGTGCTTGTGACATTGCCGAGTGGCTCGTGACTCTCGTGAGCGTTGAGATGATCAAGCATCATCCATCACTTGCGGCATGGCTGCTTCATTCATCGGTCGAGCTCGAGTTACTTGCTGTTGTTCGACGACTATTGGAGCTTGGACTCGATCCAGATGTTCGACTTGACAACGGCCAAGAGCTCTTGGCGACGAGTGACAGTGATACACGAGCAACAGCACTCTTTGCGTGCCGCTCGAGTGAGATGATGCAACTCCTTGTGTCGTGCAAGGCCGATCTCGAGGCGCGCAACCAGTGGCTCCAGACTCCATTGATCGCTGCGGCTCACGATGGCGATACCGTGCGAGTGCGACGGTTGATTGCTCTCAATGCCAATGTCAATGCTCGAATGGATGGAGGATTCACGGCACTGCACGTTGGTGCATCACGACACAACAAGGAGTTGGTGTTGGAGCTCTTGTCGGCTCGTGCGGATGCGGCGGCACTCTCGTTGTGGCGCTCGAGCACGACGATGGAAGCAGCATTGAGCAATGACACCAAAGTCACCAAACTGTTGCTGTACTACCATGCTCCTGGAACACTGATCGATCAGCCACTCCAATGTTGAACCCGCTCACTGAGTGCGCCGCGCACCTTGGTATTCGTTGTTCTTCTCTTTGTTGCTGTTGCTGTGGTTGTTGTTATTGTGTTGTTGCTGTTGTTGTGGTTGTTGTTATTGTGTTGTTGCTGTTGCTGTGGTTGTTGTTATTGTGGATGTTGTGAACCTCAGTGGGCGTGGGTTCACGGAATGACATCAACATCTCCAAGAGCGATTTGGACCAAATTCTCGATCGCGGCATGGAGTGGCTCGTGGAGCAGGAGATGGCATGGCCCGAGGATGCCGAGCTCTGCGAGGAACGCGGAAGCATGCGCATCGCGTGTTCGAGCAAGGTGAGCAATCGCGCCAAGTCACGTGGGCTCACGCAGATTGGCACGCTCGGCAGTGGCAACCACTACTGCGAGGTGCAGCTGGTGGACGAGGTGTTCGACGAGACGGCGGCCGCCGCCATGGGCCTCCGGCTCGGCCAGGTGGTGGTGATGCTGCACAGCGGCAGCCGCGGGCTCGGCCACCAAGTGTGCACCGACTACTTGCAGCGCATCCAGCGCGACGCCGCCGAGCAGGCAGGCCTGCCGTACATGCAAAACGACCGCCAACTGAGCGGCGCGCTCATCAACAGCACGGTGGGCCGCGACTACCTCGCGGCCATGGCGGCGGCCGCCAACTTTGCGTGGGTCAATCGCGGCTGCATGACGGCGCAGGTGCGCAAGGCCTTCAGCAACGTGTTCGGCCGCTCGGCGCAGCGTCTCGACATGCACGTCGTGTACGACGTCTCGCACAACATCGCCAAGATCGAGCGCCACTCGCTGCCCGACGGCTCCGAGCGCAACCTGCTCGTGCACCGCAAGGGCGCTACGCGCGCCTTCCCGCCCAACCACCCCGAGATACCGCTCGTCTACCAACCCATCGGCCAGCCGGTGCTGATCGGCGGCAGCATGGGTACTGCGAGCTACGTGCTCACCGGCACACAGCAGGGCATGCAACTCACGTTCGGTTCGACGTGCCACGGTGCCGGCCGAGCGCTGAGCCGAGCGCAGGCGAAACGCGAACTAACCTCGCGCTCGGTCATCAAGCGCCTCGAGGAGAAGGGCATCGCGGTGCGCGTTGCAACGCCGCAGCTGCTGGCCGAGGAGGCGCCCGAGTCCTACAAGGACGTGGACCACGTGGTGCAGACATGCCACGATGCTGGCATCTCGCGCTTGTGTGTTAGACTGCGGCCAATTGCCGTCATCAAAGGATGAGTGAGTGAGTGAGTGAGTGAGTTTTACTCAACAAGGATTTCGATCGTGTGTGTGTAAGTACGTGTGTGTGGGTGAGTTTGTTTGTGTTGAACGCGATGCATAGATACCGATGCTTTGTCTATCTTCACACGATCATTATCATCAGCAGCAGCAGCATCTCGTTTGTTTGCTGCTCCTCAGCCGTACCGTCACGCCAGATTTCCATTTACTTGCAGTAGGCTGCCAAGTAGGCTGCCTAAGGTGACGAACCACCACCACTACCGCCACCACCAAGTCATGGTCGCTGCTACAGGCGCGTGCGTGAATGCGATCAAGTTCGCGTTGTGGTGCGTAGGTAGCGTAGGTTAGGTGGACCACGACGCGCCGTCGCCGAGCAACGGCTTTCGCGGTACCGGGCTTTTCAGGCCTTAGTCCGCAAGGCCGCGGAACGCGCACCGCGCCGGGCTCCACGCAAGCTACGCAGCGCAGCGGCCTGCTTGTTCGTCAATCGCTGCACGCCCACGCACGCACGCACCATCGCTGCACGCACGCAAGATCGTCCAACAAGCGGGGACGTGGTGCTTGGGAGCAACCCACCCCAACCGTAGCGCCCACCCGGTACCGAATCTGGCTCAAGTGCAGCGCAGAGCGTGTATTCTTGTGTGTGTGAACAATAACTCTTCGAATTATCGAGTTTTCTGTGGTCGTTTGTTGAAGGCGCGCGCCATCCTTCTTTCGCAGCTCTCTCTATTTATTCTTCATGTCGACGACATTCGAACGGCGTCGTGGTAAGAATGCGCTGTGCGCGGTACTCCGTGCCATCGTATGTGCTGTGTTGGTGGTGTGTTTCGCAGTCTCGTGTCTCGCCGGCTCTTGCCCCGCCAACCCCGAAGCTGCGAGCACGAGCACGGCCTCCAGCAGCCCCAGCAGCCTCTCGTCGGTGACCGATCCCGACCTCGTGGGCTTCATTGCCGCGCCGCAAGTGCTCCCCGCTGGCTCGTTGCTCATCCCGATGGATCAGAACTATCAAGTGTACACAGGCTCCAATGGCTACTCGCGTTTCAACTTCAACTGCTACGGCCACGTGGTCAAGCTCCTTCACGCCAACATCCCGTGCAAGTGGATCATCGCGTCGCTCAAGCTCCAGGACCAGCCCGATATCGTGAACGCGCCCGTCAAGCAAGTGCTCCCCACCACTGGGGCTGCCACGACCGTGACGCTCTACTCGGGTCCGATCGCCGTTCACCAGCAGTATGCCTCGGCGGCCCTCACATTGTTGACGCAGTACAACTCGATCTTCCCGTCCGACTCGCGCAACACGGTGCAGGTCACCGTCTTCCAGACCACGGCCGACATCACGGTGTCGGTTCGCCACGAGCTCACCACCAAGCCGTACGTCGGCATCTCGAATGCCGGAGGGTATGGCAAAATTGCCATCGGCTACATGCAGTACGCCTCTCTCTCCGAGGTGACGCACTATTCGTTTCTCGGCACTGCCACGGCTCTTGCATCGATCGACACCACGACGTGCTACACGCTCATCGTCGAGATGCATCTCGACGACCCGGGAACCAGCATCTACGCGCAAGCAGCTGCGAGCTTTCTCCAGTCCGGAGGCAACGTCATGGTCGAGTGTGCTGGTACGTTACTCATTCAAATTCATTGATCAGGCTATCAACTAAAAGTAAGTGCATATGTTTTGGTTTGATTTGGTGATTTCGAGAATAGCCATCCAAACGTATGAGAACAATGGTATTCAATTCGTTTCGAGCTCTGGCATCAACAGCGTCAACTCTCCGGCGCCCACGACGTCCTACGTGCCCGACCTCCCGATCGCCCAGTTCTACCAGGCCTTCTCGGTCGACACCTTTACGTCCAAGGTAACGATCATGCAACCAAAGTCAACGTGGCAATCGTACGACCAGTGTGTCGTGTGTACGACCGAGCCCAACCTCCAGAATCGCGTCGCTCGAGCCATGTCCGCCAAGTTGCCGTACGCCATCGGGACGCCCGGTGGCGTGTTCCTTGCTCTTGCACAACACGATTGGCTTTCCACGACCACAGGAGGCGGAGTTCCGAACCCGCTGAATCTCGCGTCCGACAATGCCGCTCGATTGTTCTTCAACGCCGTGCTGCTGCCCTCGAGCCGGCCCGCCAGTTGTGCCTTCGCCGTCGTGTCGGACCCCAACGTACAGACGGTCGTGACGTTTGCCACGTCGCCTCGCTTTCAGTCGCTCACCTACACGGTCGTCGTGTCGAACACTGGCTCGTCGGCTGCTGGAGTCACGGTGACCATTGGCCTCGATCCGACCTTCGTCTATCAGGGTTACTCGGTCTCGCCACCTGACTCAGTGACGTGCTCCTTCTCCGCACCGACGCTCACGTGCATTCAGTTCGGCTCGCTCTCCAACGGCGTCTACTACCTCGCCGGCGGTCAGTCCTACACTGTGCTTGTCACTGTCAAGCCACAGGCAATTGGAGTCACTGGTATCTCGACCTCGATCACGAGCACCACTCCCGACTCGAACACTGCCAACAACCAAGCGTGCCAGAGCACCACCATTTGTGACTTTGGTTTCACCGATGCTCTCTCGGTCTCGGCCAGCGCCTCGAGTGCTCAGTATGGCTCGAGTGTCACCTACACCGTGACGCTCACCAATCAAGACTCGACCGCCATCACCAGCCTCGAGCTGCAACTGCAACCGAGCAGCTTTGCAATCACGTCTCTCTCGCCCGATGCTGGTTCGACCGCATCGCTCTCGTCCTCGACCTGGGACATTCCATCACTCGCTGCCGGAGCTACGATCCATCTCTCGGTGCAAGGCACCGTGACACAGGCCAATGCCAACAGCCAATCCTCGTTGCAGGCATGCATCACATTGTCCGATCGAATTCCACAGAACTTGTGTGCCTCGGCCTCGACCACCACGCCACTCTTGCAAGCAACAACTCAATTGACTTCTTCTTTGGCGCAACAAGGACAAACGGCGTCCTTCCGTATCAAGGGCACCAATGGAGCCTCCTCTGCCATGACCAACGTCGTCTTGACCGACACGTTGCCAACTGGCTTCGGCGCTCCTCCAACCGTCACCAACTCGTACATCTACTACACTGGCACTCCCATATCCTTGTCCTCCAGTACTCCTCCTGCCAGTGGCTGGAGCTGGAGTGGTAACGGTGTTACGAATGTCGCTGGAGGAGTGCAGTATAGCAACGCGAACGGCGGCAGCTACGAGCAAATCTCGCTCACGCAGCCTGCCTCCCCGCCATTCCGATTGGTGTCGGCCACCGTCTCGATGCAAGTGTCGTCGAGCGCGCTCGTCAACTTTGGTATCGGCTTCTACTACTACAGCGCCTCGAGCTCCAGTTGGGTCTTGTTGTCGGGCATCGACCACACCGATACGGTACTCACCAACCAACTCGTGACCGCCACCGTTCCGGTCTCGGACCTTGTCGACTCGCCTCCCAACTTCCTCCGAATCATGACCTACGCCGCTCCGGTATCGCAGACTGGCACCTACACGGTCTCGAACGTCATGATCAACTACACACCGATCGTTGTCTCCTCGACTCCGACGCTCTCTCCTACGTGCGCTGCTCAAGTGTGCACCTTCACGACAGTGGCGAGCCTGCCTGCCGGCTACACGGTCGAGACCAACATCCAGAGTTCGGTCTCGGCATCGGCACCCATCGGCACCACTACCAACACGGCCTCTGCCAAGTCCACGCAGCAGACCACTGCCTCGGTTGCCTCGATCTCGTTCCCAGTTCAAGTGTCGACCGTGCTGGCGATCTCGGTTTCGGCTCCATCGACTGCCTACCTCGGAGACCAGTTCACATACACCATCACAGTCACCACTTCATCGACCACCGCCAACTCGCTACAAGTCTCGATGCCGAATCCTGATGTGAACTCGCTCTCGTTCTCGTTGGCTGGATCGAGTGTCTCTGGCGTCTCTGGTGCATCGTTGGCGAGCCCACTCAACTTGAATGCCCTCCTTGCCTTGCCACTGAGCCCATTGAGCTCCGGACAGACGCTCACCATCACTCTCGCAGCAACTGTGGTGGGAACCGCCACCGCCACACATGTGACTGCCACTGCCTCAGCGACTTCGTCCAACTTGCAGCCACCGAGTGCATCGGCCACCACAGCGCTCGTGAACCCAATCTCATTCACCAAGGTTGCCGCGAGTACCACCGCCGTTCCTGGCGGAACCATCGCGTACACGCTCACGGCACAGAACGTGCGACCCACGTCTGCTTCCTACGTCATGTACACGCTCTCTCAGATCATCGATCCTCAGCCAGCAGGCGTGGTCTTCACGGCCGGCCCGCAGTGTACCAAGTACACATTGGCCAGCTCTTCGTTGACGGAGAACTTCGGTTCTTCCGGTACCATCTGGGGATCGCCCTACACTGTGCAATCGGGCTCGGCCTCTGTGTCGGGTGGTGCCCTCACTCTCGGAGCAAGCTCGTCGATCACATGGCCGTATACGTTTGCATCGGGAGCGTACACGTACTCGAGCATCGTGTTGTCGTACCAAGAGCAACGAGCAACGAGTGGAGCGGTGCAGCTCGCAGTCACGAGTGCCTCGGGTCAGACGGCATATTTGTCGAGCTTGCCGGCAGCCTCTTCGGCCGACTCGGGATACATGACACAGATCACCAGTGACATAACGGCGTGGGTCACTGCGGCTGGCTCGACAGTGACTTTTACACTCTCGAATCCCGGATCCGGTGCAACGATGATCGATAACATTGCCGCAGCCATCTCCAAGACCAATGTGGCTACTGCTGGTCCGACTCAGAGTGTGTCGGGAGGTCAGCTTATGGTGGCCTCGGCAGCTCTCCAGAACCAAGAGAGCTTCGTGTGCTCGTTCACTGCCGTGCTGGGTACTGATCCGACGGTGACCACAGGCGTCGTCACCAACACTGCCGCGATCTCGGTATCGAGTCCCTTCACTGCCACGTACACAGCGTCGGTCGTTGTGCACGTCATTGATGCCATCGACGACTACGTCAGTGTCGTGGAGAATGCACAAGTCTTGGTGCCGATTGTGGCCAACGACTACGGCAGCTCCTACATTGATCCGTACCTCACGACAGTCACGACCGCCAGCACTCACGGCTCGACCGTCGTGACTGGATTCGGTTCGGTCGACTACACGCCTTCACTCAACTACGTTGGCACCGACTCGTTCCAGTACACGCTTCACAACTGGGCATCGACGCTCTCGTCGGTCGCTACCGTACACATTGTGGTCGATGCTCAAGTGACGGCCGCCAATGACGCGCTCTTTGAGCCAGGTTACGCCACGTGGCAGGCACCAATGTCGTTCTTCCTCTCGAACGATCAATTCGTCAACACGACCTCTCCTGGAACCTCGTACACTGTGACCCTCACACAACCGACCGCTGGAGGCTCGCCTCCACCCATTTGCAGTGTGAATCTGGCGGCAGCGACACCGTACATCTCGTGCACTGGCGCAAGTACCGTGTATTCCTTCAGTTACACTG
>Ga0209935_1005220_pt1 | contig 11178 bp, 15 predicted proteins | sample ThiBio_1000_plan_2_FD_183958 | JGI IMG/M metagenome (GOLD analysis project Ga0209935, IMG submission 183958) | Wastewater bioreactor microbial communities from Cape Town, South Africa - Thiocy_cont_1000_plan (SPAdes) | ecosystem: Engineered > Bioreactor > Thiocyanate-remediating >... | reverse complement strand
CCGACCAGATTGTCTGCGAGTCTGGAGATCCGCATTTCAGGACCTGATAAGGAGGCGGTCGGGGTGGAGACCCTATCGAAGCTGGTCACTGATATCCCCTTAGAACGTTCCCATCACATCACCGTCACCCGCATGGTCCTCGATGCCCTGATGGAGATGGAACGCTTCGGATTCGCCGCCCAACTCATCAAGAAGCTGTTGACCCATCCGTTGCATGCGTCCCCTTCGAAGGTCTTCGAGAGTCTCCTGCAGAGCAAATTGGAGATATGCTTGGAACGAGCTAAATCCACGCCCATACCTCTCTCGCAGGAACCTCCCTATGTGTGCCCCTGTTGTGGCCACACTCCCGTGAAGGACGAAGCGCTCTATGACTCATGCGAGAAATGCAAGACTCGCATTCGCTTCTCTTACAGGGTAAAACATCTAACTCCCCCCTCCTCTCTCAAACTAATAATGTTTCTTTTTTTGTTTTTTCTAGTCTTTCCAATTCATAACGAAGGCCAAGTATTACTCGTGTGCCTTCTGTGATGCGGTGTACCCCGCGGAGGATGTGCGCAAATGCCGTTACTGCGGAGTTGGCAATATCCAAAAGCAGAAAGTCCTGAAGCCGAAGTCCTAAAAACAATCAGCAGATGGACACAATAAAGGCCGATTTATCCAACCGGAACAACATTGGTATTGAGGATGCGGGAGAGGAAGAGAACTTGATAGGAAATAACCGAAGTCATGATGAGGGACACCTCAGCAGCTCGCCTGTGGCTCTTGGGTCGATCCCCCTGCACGCTGGTCCAAAAGGGTCGCCAACAATGCACTCCTGAGCGCAGCCTGTTCAAAGAGTGATGAGATGGAACCAGAGTAGTGGTAGTAAGTCGCTAACCTATCCCACCCAAAAATGCCAAGAATGCAAGCCCGGGGCCCGAACTACACAGTATGCCTAAAACCAGAAGCATCCCCAAACCTGCAGTTGGCCATTTAAAGTAGTTCTTACATACGCGCCGCGAGATAATCAGCCAATAGCTAATGATACTAGTCAGGGGAACAAAGCTGGCCCCGAATGTGGCAAAGACAATCACAGTGCGCCATGCTGACTCCTCGGGGAATGCTCTTTTAAAAGATTGATGTCTAACTCCTACACATAATTAAATCCAAGGCAGAGCGCTTAGGGACAGCATGATAGTCGAGAATATGGTCGACAATCCTTTTGGGACTTGGAATCTGTGGATGTTGGTTGGACTTGTAACTGGGTGCAAAGGGTGATATCACTTATCCTTGCGAGGGAGGACATAGAACCAGAACCAATAAGGATGAAGAAAGAAACAATGAGCTACTCGGAGGTAGTTGATGGGGTTGTAAATTCTGGTGTGGCGGCAGCGGGGAGAGTACGGCTTGAAGGTATGATAGTGATAGGGCACAAATCGCTGCGGATTCAGTGAGGCCCACGGTGTATCCTTCTGTAACGGAGACATCTTGTCCTCTGCTTGCTCTGGAAATATCACCTGTGGGGGTAGCATGTAGAACTTGTCTTCGCTTAACAGGGCATCCACCTCTCTCTGCTTATGGTATCTGTTTGCCTCCTTCCAAGTGCCAAAGGACTTGTCCTCCGGCCGCGGAGATGATGGCTTCAGCTTGGCCTGTTTGCGCAAGTAGGCCCTGTCTCCCCTTCGCTTCTGCTTTCTATCAGTAGTCTTGGTAATCCTTCGCACGCAGATACTCTGCGCAAGCGAAGGAAAGTCTCTGTAACAAATATCTTTCCAGAGATTATCATCCTCTGCTACATCCTGCCATGCATGGCAAACCTAGCCGAGAACATTATTGGGGAGGTTAATGGAATGACGAGTTTGGTATTACCCCAACTACGCGAGCTAAGTCCCTCGCTTCCAATTGCTGAAAAATGCAGAGCAATAATTCAGGCGGGGTGCTCATACAACTGCTGTGCTCCATTCCTAATGTCAAACTACAATGCGAATGTGTTTTCTTTTAAATCGATCGAATTTTTCACCTAATACAATTTCTTTGTATTCATGCGGAGGATTTGGATGCCTTTTTATTTTCTCCGTTATTTGTAAGAGATGCAGTGGCCTGGCTGCTTGATCGCATAACAAGCAATACACTTTTTAGCAAAAGGTCGATTCCATATCTGACAGTCGTTAGCAGTGCACAGCCAGCATCCCTCAGATACTTTGTTATCAAAACTGTTCCAGCTGTCGTCCCCTGTGGGATCATAGCTTTCCTCTATCGCTGTAGGCTGAGCAAAGACGTGTCCTAAAGGAAGGAGAGGCAAGGTGAGTGTGGGGTGGAGACGTGAGTGTAGGAGTGAATAGCTAGCGTTACCGCTTTTGACCAATTTCTTGACAACTTGCACGATAGACTTGCAGTCGTCCAATCCGCTATGATGCCTTCCCACAAATTCCAAACCCAAAGCTGATACATGGAATGATGAATACATAATTTGTGGCAACCAAGTAGGTACTTACCTTTCAACATGATCCAAAGGGGAGGACCCTTCGTTGACTGGAAGTGAAAGTAAGGATAGAATTCCAGAAACTCTGTCTTGATGTCGAAGTATTCCTTGAACCACCAACCTGATGAAACAAAAGAAGTTGGTGAGACCATAATACAATTGGTAATGTGCATACCCAAGGGTATTCCTTTCCGTTTGCATTCCATTCGCAGTTGCACTTTCAAGTCCCAAAGACCTTATTCGAAGAAGAAAAATATTGAGGCAACGCTGAAAATGTAGAGAGGCTAACCATCTGTTACTATTCGAAAGGAATCGCAATTCGAGGAATCTGTAGAGCCTGGGAATCTTTGTTCGATGTACTCTGTGAACTAAAACACAAACTGATAAGAAAAGACCCATATATAAAGTAAACAATTGGATTTACCTTTTCGAGTGTTTGTTCGAGTTTCAAACTTCGGTGTACCATTTCCCTTGATATCCCTGTCAATGCTGAACAATAGTGTCTGCATGATTTATAAATGAAAGTGAGCCAGCGAGCAAAGAGGGAGAGATGATATAGAGAAACACGTACGTCAATCCCTCCATGAGATCCGGTTGAACGTAATATCGTTCCTCGTGTACTATCTTCAGGGTTTCCATATCCAACACCACCCATGGAAACTCTATTATCTCGCTGTTCTTTCGCATATCCACAATCGGCTGCAACTCGAAATCGCAGGTCGCTTCAAAGTCCATCACCACCAAATGCCGAAAAGGCTGTTTTTTAACTGTGTATGCGAAGGCCGGTTAATGCTTGCCTACATTTAGTATAAAAATGGATTAGCAAACCTAGCTGTTGTTTGCCCAGTTTACGAGGCAGCCTCAACATGGGCTCCGGTTGCATTGCCTAAAAGATTAAGAAGATTTTAGTGTAAATATTTCTATGAGGGAGTAAAAGAGGGCAATCCTAACCATTCGAACACGCAAAGAGCCATCAAAATCGCAAAAGCCGCCGCTGTATACCTTGAATTTAGATCCGATTGGTAATCGAGATCGCGTTACTGTGTTCAAGTTAGTTAAATTTATCAACGAAAAATATACGCCGCCTAACCTGCTATTCGTTCCTTAACATCTGCCCAGTTGTAGACTGATGATTTTGTCCATTTTACAGTCACGTTTTTAATCTCTGCAGCGATCAATTCAGAAAAAACGAAAAAAATTCTTTTTGCTACTTACCGATAATTCGTTCCCCATCCATAACATCCATAGTTACAACAATACCGACGCTATCTATTATGAAAAGGAAATGAGCACAACGACACGCTGACCTCTCACGTACCATATCCGGTAACTTGTGCCCAATATACTTTGCCATTCAATAGGTATGGCGCAACTACTCCTTGCAACTCTTTCTCTTGACCAAATACAGTGCGGACCTGTGGCGGGGTTTCATATTCAGCCTGATTGCTGCCATTATTTTCCAACGATAATGCCGCAAATTGATTTTGGAGTTCAATTGGTGCTGTTGCAGACCGCTGCGGTGATGTCTTTTCGAGTTTATGGAGTCGTTTCTCCTCACAGGGAGTTTGGTTGCATTCTTTCAGCCATCTCCCGCAAGCTCGACACTTGCGCGCCTTCTTCTCCATGAAGCGCGAGCAAAGAATCTTCGCAACTTCTCGCCCTTTTCCGGGAAGCTTTTTTTGGGCCGATGGAGGCACGAGGGAGCCGCGTTGAAGTCATCGTGAAAGTCGGTGGCGCTGCCATTACCAACAAAGCAGTACGTGAAACTTTCAAGGAGGATGTGGCTGCCTCTATTGCATTGATGTTCAAAGAGCTTCATCAGCAGAAAATAAGAGCGATTTTAATTCACGGTGCAGGTACATCAATCAAACAAAATTTTTGCGAGGAGCATCGTTCTCAACCTTTAACGCAAATCTAAGGTAGTTTTGGGCACTTCGAGGCACATGAGTACAAAATGAACCGAGGGATCGACTTATCGAGCGAGGAAAGCAAACAGAGGAGCTTGATTGGATTCTCTCTTACCCACAACTGCGTTCGGCGGCTTCAGAATAAGATAGTAGGAGCTCTATGTGCGGCGGGGGTTCCTGCGGTCGGGGTGTCGCCGTTCCCTTTCTTCTTAGAAAAGGATCAATTGGGGAGGCCGGTGGTAGTTGCGGGAGATGACGAAGGTGAGGGTGGAGGGCCACTTGTAGCGCAAGTAGAAAGGTTGTTGGACATGGGTTTCCTTCCCGTGTTGCATGGAGATGGGGTAGTAGATCATAGCATTGCAGAGGGTGGCGGGGGGACCAAAGGATTCTCGGTACTGAGTGGTGATATCATCGCGGAGTGGCTCTGCGAGAGATTGAATCCTCGCAGGCTTGTATTTCTTACCGATGTTGAGGGGGTCCTTGATAGACCGCCACCAGAAGGGCGAACAGTGCTTCCCGAGATCGTCATCATTCCTCGTAACGCTGATGCCTCCAAGAGAAAAGTTGAAGACTTTGAGTTAGCTATCGAAATGCCAACCACAAACAAACTGGAACATGATGTGACAGGTGAGTATCCATTCTATCGTCTCTTGTCCATGCTAACAACGAGTAATGATAGGGGGGATTAAAGGCAAGATTGACAGCTGTATTAGAGTATCGTGTAATGGGGTAGAGAATGTGTATATTGTGCTTGCGGGCAGCGAATCCGCGAAGCAAGCGTGTCTAGGTGACAATCCTCAAATAGGAACCCGCGTCCATGTACAGACTAAGTGCGAGGGAAGTTAAGTTGTTCGAATAAAAGTTTTGCGCTGGGAAAAGGAAGCCCGAGAAGGTAAATTTCTCGTTTCCTGCGCAAGTTCTTGATTGCCAACAAAGAGGATTGTTAGTAACAATAAAGTTCTGCTCCAATCAGCATGGTCTCACCAGTTTTGCGTAGACCCAATGGCACATCGGGATTCGACTGTCTTTCTTACACCTACAGGTACCCTTCTACAACAAGGGCCAGGCACCTCCGATGATAAATCCATGCAAGGAACTCATCCATGCCCGCATGCTACAAAATGACAAACCCTACAAAATCTGTGCCACGTTGTTGCGACTCCTTGAAAGAGGACAAGCAACAACTGAATGTTGAGAAGGAACCTGAAGCAGATATTTAATAAAACATGCACGATGTACAAATAAATACACAATTTAACAAAGTGATACAACAAATCATAAGTCCTGAGGTTCTGGCTTCTTCCTATCCAATGATGGGATGAGAAGCTTCCGTTGCTTTTTCCTATCTACAGAGGCAGCCTGTTTCTTCCCAGCGATGATACGAGGTCCTTCCTCCTCCTTCTGACTCTCTGCAGACCCGTTTTCTTGTTTTCTTATTGGGCGATCGAATATCGCAGAGAATCCATTAAGTCCCTCCGAGAAGCTTTCTTCCGAGACCAACATGCGAGGGGGTGGAGGCTCGCTGTTCCTCCGTCCCACGTCATCTCTCGCAGGACCAAACACCTGCGAGAGCCCACTCAGGCCCTCCGAGAAGCTCTCTTCCTTATTCAAGGCTGGTGGAGGAGGGCTAGAGTCCTTTAAGTGAATGGTGTTGTTGTTGTCGGTTGAAGGTTGTGTTGTAGGTGTGTTGTGTCGAGGTGTCAGAGCATGCACCAGCCTCGCAATTCGGCCATCCCGTTCTGCTTTTGCATCCTCTTCTGTCACATTGGCGCCTTCCTTTTTGTTCTTGTGCCGATCCGCTAATATCCTTAAAGATGCCATCTGATGAGAGCAAAGGTTGAGATGGCGATTAACACGTAGGATAAGGACATACCTTGTGTATTTGTGTGTATTTCATTTGTCTGTTGGTATCGCATTGACTGGTAGCATCCCATCCCTCAATATCCTTCCGATGTGCCAACTCTGAGAGGAAAATTACTCGCATCCACAGCTATCGTCATTTGTTAGTATGATTTACTTCATATTTGATGAACATACCAGATTTCCGGCATCGAATTCGCGAGATGAAGGCGCGAATTTGCGGTCATCAGCGTCTTGCCAGTGCCGTAGGTCGAGAGATGAACTGAATAAATCCGCTACGGAAGAGATGGACTTTCTTCTTTCTAATTTGTATACGGATCGCTTGGGTGAAGGCGGAGGATTATCATCCTTTGGTCGCGCAGGTAACATCAACACGTAGTGAGTCTTTTTTTCGAGTGTGCCTTTTCCTCCTTCAACCTCTGATTTTCGTTCTTCCCCCTTTTCTTCATTTTGTTCGCTTCTAATTTCAATTGCTTTTTCTTGATCCCAGCTTTGCGATTTTTCCATTTCTTCTTGTGCATGCACAGAGGACTGAATGATGCGACTTAGCGTATTGTCGCAAGATTCGTGCTTCTTTCGTCGTAATCTTGTTGGCACCTTCAATCCATCGTGCAAAAGGTGTTTAAGAGGTTCCGATATCTTTAATCCCGCCTTCATGTTCTCTTGCTGTGACCACGCTTTTTCTGTGCGTTCTCGCAAGTGTGCATGATTTGTAAACATCCTGCCAATCTAAACAGAGCCAGCATAAAACGATGTCTGTTTATCTTCCGCTTCCACGTATGTTACTCGTTATTCCTTGTTTCTTGGAATTGAACAGCCAAACCCCCCTCAAAGCTTCCGGAAGTGAGGGAGGTGGATTCATGAAGCTGAAGACGAAAGAGATGTTTGCCCAAGCTCTATAATTTTCATAATCAAACTGTTTGAGCGTATGATTTCGGGATCATGGTGTGTAGCTGCAGAGGCTCCTCCTGAAACGCGGTGGCCCAATAGTAGTACTTGTCCTCCAGCTCCTGGTCGCTCACGAATTTCTCGTGTTCGAAGAAAAGGGGAGTAGGGCATGTCGCCTGTCGGTACTTCTTATTTACATAGTCCTGTCTCTCCTTCGTCGCCCCAACGTCCTCGCCCCACACCGCCACCTCCGGGGAGGAAGGTGGCGGAGTTATCCCCATGAACTTCTTTTTGATTGGGAACATATGCCCTTCGGTGTTGAAGACATAATTACCTTTGTTGACAAAGTTCTCCGTATCAAAAAGAAGATATAAATACTAGTATGAAAAAAGATAGGATATTTAAGTTAAATAAATAATTTATATTTTTTTATACCTTCAGAGTTTCGCTAAGGAAAAAGGAGTCCATCTGGTCTTCCTGTTCCATAGAAAGTATTTCCTTGATCGCAGCGAAACCGCATTGCGTCCTGCAATGTGTCTGTAAAGCATCCACTATCTCCGCCCCCACTTGGAGATAGTATGGATCCTAAATAAAATATTCTGTTAGTATTATTCTTTGTTATAGATATGATGCTTTTTTTTTTTTTGGTTACTTACTTTGGTTGTTTGATATAGGTACCTAAAAAGGACAAGAAGTCAGAGGCTGTATTTGGTTTCAATAAGGGATACTAACCATGTGCTTTCCGGTAATTCTGGTCGTAATGGATAGTTTTGCATGTGCAAGTGCTGCGATGTGTGATGATAGACTTCAGGCAGCAACCCATAGTGACGCCACATGCTGTGGTAGGCCTCATACATATGGGTAGCATTGGCTGGGTCTCCTGTCAGCACCTGTATTTTGGTAAGTCACATTGAGACCACACGTGCGTACCATTAGACTTGGAAAAAATGCTTGGAAAGAATCTACCCAGTTGCGACTCGGAAGGCCAGTATCGATATCGACGTCCACATACCAGTAATCATTTTTCATATATTTCACGATTGCTGCGTAAGCCTATTGTGTGGGGGGGGAGGGGGTTGTTATTCTATTGTTAGGTCTTAGTGGGGTTTTGTTTTGTTATATACCTCGTTCCAAATATCGAAATAATGTAGGTCACCAGATAATACGTAATACTTGAGCAGATACTCATAGAAGGAGTCTGAACCGCTTCCAATACCTCCGCTTGCTACATTAGGATCCTTCTTCCATGCTCGGGTGGCAGTATCAAAAAGGCTTCCCACGAGATTCAAGTTCGTTCGTTTCTGCCAGAGAACGTTCATGGCCCTCTTGGCTGCGCGCTACACAAGTATGGTCATTGGTTTAGTCTTTCCTGGATGGCGTTGAGGGAGGTACCTCAAAGGACTGATCTCCTGTTAGTCTGGATAAAATCTGAAATTCTAACAAGAAGGTCCCTGCGTCTGCAAGACTGGTGACAGGGGTATGTTCGGGTTTGTCTGGGGCACCAAGTTGAATCTTGAGAAGCACAATTTGTTAGTTACCATAAATGTTATGTATTTCACGTAGCAGGTAGGGACTCACCCGCTTGTGGGGAATGCCATCTACTGTCTTGAAAGCATGCAAGAGCTCTTGCCCTAGTTCTCTTGCCAATGACTTGAAAACAACCACAGAAAAAAAAACAATGATGAGAACACTTGTAGGATGAAAGAAGGAAGTACCAAAAACTGGCCCGCATACTGTGGCAGAAGGGTGGGGTCGTCCTCAACTAGCAGATGAGCCGAGAGTAGACCACCGACCATGCGGATGTTGGCTTCGAAAACGGATAGCACCACCCTCTTGTCGGTAAACTTCAAGTGATGCATCAACCATGTCCCTCGCTTTTTAAACTCAGTCTTATTACCGAGGATCTGGGCGGAAAGAAGATTAGACACGCAAGAGCGGAGATAATCTTATCACCGACCGCTAATGTGCTCAAGGATTCGATTGCTGATAGTCCAAATCTGCTGAGAGGCGAGTGATTGGTTAATCAGTATTGAGTGAGAGGAATCTTACCCTCCAAGATGAAAATCGCTCGCTTTTTTTGTGTATGGACGACACGTTACTGGCCCCAATTGATCAAAAGGAAAGGCGTGTTTTAAGTATCCATTATAGGCGTGATAGAACATTTCTTTGACCTCTTCTCTGATGCGGATAAATTTAACAATATTTCGAAAATAAGAAACACTAGACGAACCTCATTTGCAGTGTTGACCTGTTCTTGCCAAAAAATATTTCATTCCCTCCCACTCCAACTACGAACGCGAACGCAAGAACAAAGAATACCTGCAAAAAGGAGTGAAAGACCACGTACGTGGCACTGAATTGCGGATTGAGTACCTCGGACCAGCATCGCCTCGCCGAGCAATAGTCTCGCCGATTAACCATGCTTCATGCGCAACAGCGAACGGCCCTCAGTAGCAGTGCCCCGTCACTAGTCCGTGCCGTCCAGATAGATGTGCAAACTAGATGCAATAGCCAGAAAATAGACACTACTAGTAGTTTTCCAGGAAGGCCTCGGACTTGTTTGTTTTAGATAACTGTGCGGGTGGTAGTCGATGGAGGCTTCAGCAGCCGCTGAAGTCGTTGTGCCGTCCGCTACGCCAACTGAGCCTACCGCGAGCGTACCAAGTTCCGCAGATACTATGGTTGTTCCTGCCCCGCCCACTCCTGTCGTGGCTAAGGAACGTTCCTTTGCCGATCTTCCCGCTGAGCTTCATGTTGATATTTGGAGCTCCTTGCCTCCTCTTCAGCTAGTTCATGTAGTGCCGTTTGTTTGCAGGTAAAATTATCCTCTGTTGTTTTCCTTTGAAACTAACACAAAATTGTAGAATGTGGAAGACAACCGCCAATCAACAGGAGCTTTGGCAATATCTTTGCCAAAAGAATGGTTGGGACGGATCAGATAGAGGAGAAGCGGTTGCTGATTGGAAGCGCTACTACTGGTGTATGTTTGCCCCTTCTCCGTTCAATCCTCTACGATTTGCTTATAAAGACATTTTAGTGCGTGTGGCTCCAGTTTGTGATACATGCACACATTTCATCCCTCCAGAGGATAAACCCCTTGTAGATAAGAAGTTACCAATATCATTGACGAGTTTCTACTATCAATTTTTACCGGATGAGAGGTAAGTGTAAAAATTTTGCGAACTGTTAAGAATTTATCGAATCAAAGGCGAGAGGAAGAGTGGAACGAATTTCACCGCGAATTGGGATATACAGGGCCTCCAAATATATCGAAGTGGATGACATCGCCTGAAGGCTGTTGCAACTACCGTATTCTACATTTTACGGTTCACCTTACCAATCCATTAGGTTTGTATCAAGATTAATCAGTTTCTCATTTTAAATCTTTCCTCCTTCAAGGACCAAAATGTACGAGAGTTGATCAGACACAACGAATGAGATTTGTTAAAAAAGGGTATTCGAATCTTGTTCCAATTTCGCCATCTTTAATACTTTATCCCCTTATTTCAGCCACATGATGTTTTCTACATCCAGTGTGTCATTGGATGTACCATATAGCGATGCGTTTACCACAGAATCTTTATGGCATGTCACTACCGAGTCGCCTAGTTCGATAAGGTTGGTTATAGCCGGCTTTAGCCACTTTAAGCGATCCGTATTTTTGAGAGGTGCGCTCTAAAAAAAGTCACTATGAGTCTAGTCTCATTTGCTAACGTATCCATAATAGCTGCGATCGCGAGAGGCGCTCAAGGAGCCATCGACACCTACTTCCCTGCGTGGGCTGAACAGGCAGCGAAAAAGGTGGAGCGGATACAGGCAGCTAAGAGGCTATTGGAGGCGGAGCGCCGGCGAGCGAGTCGAATCACCTCTTCTAAGCTGGTGGACGACCTGCGGGTTGTCTCGGATGTAAACGATAGCATGATACGATCTAGAATAGCACACGATGAAGGTGAAGAACTGCAAGACATGCCGAAGGAAGAAGAGAAGGTGGAAGGGGACAAAGAGGAAGCGAAAACAAGCAGTGAAGATACTCTAGATGGTATCGGAGTCCAGCATTTCTCC
>Ga0209935_1005219_pt1 | contig 11179 bp, 13 predicted proteins | sample ThiBio_1000_plan_2_FD_183958 | JGI IMG/M metagenome (GOLD analysis project Ga0209935, IMG submission 183958) | Wastewater bioreactor microbial communities from Cape Town, South Africa - Thiocy_cont_1000_plan (SPAdes) | ecosystem: Engineered > Bioreactor > Thiocyanate-remediating >... | reverse complement strand
CGCAGCACGACTGGGAGCACTTCAAGGACAAGGAGGGCATTGCCGACGAGCTGGCGCAGAGCTCCAAGGATGGCTACCTCGCCAAGCGAGCGTTCCTCGAAGAGAGCGACGTGCGCGAGCACGAGGTCATGCTGGCAAACAAGCGCCGCCGACTGCAGCCACCGTCGTAGAACCTGTACCAAACCCAACTGCTTACTCTCTCAACGATCGTCGAGTGCTTTGGCTCTCGCTTCGAAGGCGCAAGCCAGTCTCTGTACAACAACAACAATACACATTGGAGAGCAAGGCAGCGAGAGCTTGGTCACATTCGCCGCGCTGGCGCTGTTCTTGCGCTGCTGTTGCTTCGCTCGCTCACTCACTCGCCTTCCGCACGCCGCAGCCACCGTCATGCTCCGACGCCTGTTGCTGGGAGCGTACGCTCGACGTTTCTGTCCTGCCCGTATCCAGTACGCCTTCAACTCGAGTGATGGTGCGCGCGAGGCAGCCGATCATCATGTGGCTTCGGCCGTTCCGCGTGCGTCGCTCCGCAGCTGTGGCGTGGACGAGGCTGGACGCGGCGCCGTGCTGGGTCCGTTGGTGATTGGTACGTATCGACGCGCGCGTGTGTATGTGTGTATGTTCGTATGTATCTGCGTGTATGTGAGCAGTCGCTACAACGCGCTCCATGGCTGGTGTAGGTGCTGTTCTTGCGGACGAAGCGGGCGTGGCGGCCATGAAGGAGCAAGGCGTGCGCGACTCGAAGCTGCTGTCGCCCGCTCGGCGCTTCGCGCTCTTCCACGTGATCAAGAACCTCGCGCTGCATGTGCAGACGCTCCATATCCCAGCTGAAGAGATCGATACCCGGCGCAAGAAGAAGGAGTCTCTCAACGAGATTGAGCGAACGGCGTGTCTGGTGCTGCTCGAGCGCCTCCGCACTTCGGTGCTCAAGATCGCCGCTGGCTTGCAGAGCCCTGCCACCTCGGCCGTCGTATTCGACAAGCTGGTGCTCGACAGCGTGGATGTGGATGCCAAGAGATGGGGCCAGTCGTTCAAGGCCGCGTATCCAGCTGCCGAGGTCGTGAGTGAGCACCAGGCTGACAAGAACCACGTGCGTTCGTGCCGTATGCGCCGCCGGCTGCGATGCTCGACTGAACTTGCTGCCGTGTGCGAGAGCTGCGTAGATCATTGCCGGCGCAGCGTCGATCGTGGCCAAGGTGGAGCGCGACCTTGCGATGCTGCAGCTGGAGCACAGTACGGGTACGTGGCCGGCCGAGAGAGTCAGTGGTGAGTCGGGCGAAGGAGTGTGTGTGTGTGCTAACAGCGTTCGGCAGGCGTACCTCTGGGCAGCGGCTACCCTGGCGACCCCGTGACGTTGGCGTTCATGCGAGAGTGCGAAGCAAAGCGCAAGATGCCTTCATTCGTTCGCCACACCTGGCAGCTCAAGAGGAAGCCAGAAACCGCCGAAGCTGCGAGCACCGACGAAGAGGTCAAGAATGCCAATACAGATGTCACCAAGGAATCGAAGAAGCCCAAGGCTGATGCTGCCAAGGAATCGAAGAAGCCCAAGGCCGATGCCACCAAGGAATCGAAGAAGCCCAAGGCCGATGTCACCAAGGAATCGAAGAAGCCTAAGGCCGATGTCACCAAGGAATCGAAGAAGCCCAAGGCCGATGTCACCAAGGAATCGAAGAAGCCCAAGGCCGATGTCACCAAGGAATCGAAGAAGCCTAAGGCCGATGTCACCAAGGAATCGAAGAAGCCCAAGGCCGATGTCACCAAGGAATCGAAGAAGCCTAAGGCCGATGCCACCAAGGAATCGAAGAAGCCCAAAGCTGATGCTGCCAAGGAATCGAAGAAGGCCAAGGCCGATGTCACCAAGGAATCGAAGAAGGCCAAGGCCGATAGCGCGACGTAGGAGGCTGCGTGAGGCGGAGATCGAGCGGTTCCAATGAAGAAGCGGCGCGCGCTACTGTTCTTAGCCTTCTCCCTCTCGCAAGCTCTCGCAACCTCTCGCTCGCGCTGCCTCTCCGCCGCGTCCAAGCACATGAGCTCCTCGTCTTCGCATCGTACCAGCGTGCTGGATGTTGCCGATGAGCTGAGCTCGCTCGATATCATCAATGTCGACGAGGAAGCCGAGCCGACTCCTGCTGCTGGTGCGAGCGAGCACGCGCCGGTCATCGACGTCGACGACCTCGATGCGGCGGTGGGCACAGCCATCGCGTCCGAGATCGGTACGCCGAGTCAGCCGTCTATGGTTGAGAACAGCGCCATCGATGAATACGATGAAGACCTCGGCAGCAACAACGGCGATCCCGATGGCGTGGCATCGAGCGAGCCGTTCGACGGGCTAGCGGGTGCTGCGCTCGCCGAAAGCCTGCTGCCGCTCGAGCTCTCGGACGGCTCGCGCGCTCTGCTCCTGGTTCTAGGCAGAGGACAGGTATGCGGTGGCTGTGGCCTGCTGCTGCTGCTGTTACTCTCGTTCTCATGCGCTCGCAGAGGCTGTACTTTGAGGGTGCGGTACGTGCTCGCGTGCTCGAGTGGACCATCGAGTCGCACGACGCCGACGCCGACGACGCCACTGCCGCCGCCACATCAATCAACGGGCACAAGGCGCCGCTGCGCGTGGCCGAAGCCGCCGCCGTGCAGGTTGCAGGGGCGGTGCTCAGTCCTGCAGCCCCTCCGAGTACCACCGACATGTGCTCGCCACTATCGCACTCGGCTCTCGCGTTCGAGTTCCCGAGCGCCGCCGCTGGCTGCTGGCTGCCACAGGAGCAGCAGAAGGGGCGGCCAGACCACCTCCAGCAGCAGCAGGAGGAGGAGGAAGGGCGCGAGCAGGCTTCGTGCACTGAGGATGCCGCTGCGACGAGCGCAGCGCCGGCCGCGAGGGGAGCCGGCAAGCGGAAGCGCCCGAGCACCGAGGCAGCAGGCCTCGACGCTGCCGCTCGCTCGAAGAGACGCTGCGGCGCCGTACCGGCCGCGTCGCGCTACTCGGCCCGCGTGCACCAGGCCGAGGACCCCGCGGTGAGGCAGCGCGCCGAGCAAGTGCTGCTGCACCACGCATCAACGGCAGCAGCATCGGCGTCGTCGTCGTGGCCGGTGGCTCTCGTGCTGCTGCTGCCGCACTCGCCGACCGCGTACGCTGCAAGGCGCCACCCGGCTCCCGAGAGTGCCTCCTGACTGACTGCCTGACTGACTGCCGCATGGCGTAGGGTGCTACGGGCGGCCGGCCGCTGGTTCGAGCAGCGCAAGAGCACCGCCGGCACCGATACCGAATCGATGGTGGCCGCGAGCTGGCTGCCGCTCTTCCGGCCGGTGCGTTGGTCGGTGCCCAGTGTGCGTTGGCGCGATGGCTGGCGCGCTCACGGCAGCGTGCACGTGTAGGTCACCGAGACGAAGGCGCTGCTGCGCTTCCCAGCCGAGTGGCAGCAGTGCGTGGGCCAAGTGGCGGCGATGCGTGGGCCGCAGGCGCCGGTGGTCGCGGTGCTGGGCCTCGGCGGCACCGGCAAGTCGACCTTCTGCCGCGCGCTCGTCAACCAGCTGCTCCTGGCGTACGTGCGCGACGCCGCGGCCGCGCCCTCACGACCCGCTCGCTCACGTACGCTGCTGTTGCTGCTGTATGTGCCACGCACGCAGCCACGAGGTCGTCGCCTTCCTGGACTGCGACGTCGGGCAGCCCGAGCTGACGCCGCCAGGCTTGCTGTCGCTACATCTGCTGACCGAGCCGCTGTTCGGTACGTGCTCGCTGCTCGCTGCTCGCTGCTGGCTGGTCGTTGTCGAAGGCGCTGATCGCCACCACAGGCCCGAGTTACACACACCTGCGCCAGCCAGCGAGGTACGTCCCTTGCAGCGAGGCAGCGCGAGCTCCGTCCGACTTGCGGCTCACGCGCGCGGCCGATGCGTCGCCAGGGCCATCTTCTTTGGCGACGCCACACCGGCAGACGAGCCGCAGCTGTACCTCGAGAGCATCAGCTTCCTGTGCGCCGCTGCTGATTCGATCGATGCCGCCATCCCGATGGTCATCAATACGAACGGCTGGGTATCGAGTACGGCCTGCGGCTCGTGGCTCGTTGCGCCTGCGCGATGAGCAGCTGCTCTCTCTCTCGCTCTCACTCACACACGTGGCTGCTGTACAGACCTTGGATTCGAGCTCCTGTCGTCGATCATCCGCTTCTCGGAGCCGACGCACATTGTGCATTTGTGCCTCAACCGGGCCGATGGGCTGGGGCTCGCTGAGGTCGCCGACGTGCGCTCGTCGGCCCCCAGTGCGCAGCAATACTACCTCCCTGCCTCGCCCAACCTCCTTCCCAGGTGCGAGCGGCTCACCACCAACGACCGTCGTGCCACGTTGCTCCCAATCACAAGTGGCTCATCGCAGCCGTCGCTGTCACGCCAACAGGATCCCGGTGCTCAAGCAGGACATTCGCAACGTGCAGCTGGCGGCGTACTTTTATGCCAGCAGCGTCGACCCGCACGGCACGAGCCTCACGGCCATGCGACCGTACCGCATCTCGTGGCACCACCTGCGGCTGCGCATCGCGAGCGCGCAGGTACCGCCAAGCATGACGATGCTGGCGTTGTGCGGTTCGGTCGTCGGGCTGTGTGTCGATCGTGCGCAGTACGGCGAAGGCGCTCCGGTCTCCGAGCGCGAGGCCGCGACGCTGCCGGCCTTCCTGAGTGCCACGCCCATCTGTGAGTGCAAGGGCCTCGGTACGAAGCTGAGCGATGCGTGCGCGTTGCAACGAGCACCACTCGCTGGCTCACTCGCTTGATCAACAGGCCTGGTGCGTGGCGTCGACATGGAGGCCAAGCAGCTGCTGATCGTGTCGCCGCTGTCGCCGCGTGACATCAAACACGTCAACACGCTGCTCAAAGGCACCATCGAGCTCGAGGCCTCGAACTTTGATGCGTCGGGTAGCGTGGGCGAAGCGCCGTTCTTCGTGGCAGGCTCGGTATCGAACGAGCTTGGCGGCACGACCATGCGCTCGCGGCGCAACCTCCTGCGCTCTCGCACCGCCGGACCCGGCACCAGCTTCCTCGCCGAAATGTGACGAGCACGAGCACGAGCACGAGCACATGGATCGATGACGACAAGGCCGACCAACGAGCAATCGAGGCAGAGTGGGTGGTATAGTACGAGGCTGAGGTGGAGGTCTCTCGCATAAGCCTTTCGGCTCATGCGGGACGAGTTTATGGTGCCTGGGTTGGCGTTTGATGGTGGTGGAGCAGTAGAGTGCTGTTGTAACGAGTGCAGAGGAGCGAGAGAGCGCTCTCGCGCGATCGATCTATCTATCCATGAGCCCCACGAGATGTACTACATCACTGATTGATGCATTTGCGCGTGAGACCGAGCGACAGGCGGGAGTAGCGTTCACGCCGACTTGATCCAGCGACACAGGATCGCGACCTGCTCGTCGAACAGCAGCGAAGGCGCATGGCCGATGCCCTCGAGCTCGACCGCCTCGACGACGCCGGGTCCCCGCGAGCGCATTTGTTCCAGCGTACGGGGCACCATCAGGTCGCTGTCCTTGCCGTGCAGCACGTAGACCGGGCACTTGATGTTGTCCCAGATGGCCTCGAACAGGTTGAGGTCGTGCGTCTCGGTGACGGAGAAGACGCGCGCGATCGCCGGGTCGTACGACATGCGGAAGCCGCCGTCGACCGCGCGCGCGCTCGAGGCCGCGAGCGAGTACCACTGCGCGTCGCTCAGCGCCCCGAAGCCGTGGTAGATGCCCTTGAGGTACTGCGCCAGCGCCTCGATCGTCGGCTGCACCGGCTCCTTGCCTGCGCGCACCCGTCAGCTTGCGAGAGAGCGTGGTGCGTGCATCTCGCGCCTCACGCGCATTGCGACAGCCACGCACCGACGTATTCGGCGAGGCGGTGGAGGCCGCTACGCGGCACGTACGGCCCGATGTCGTTGACGATCAGCTTGGCGATCGGCGCGTTGTTGCAGTTGGCGAGCCACATGCCGATCAGCCCGCCCATCGACGTGCCGACCCAGTAGACGGTCTTGGCGTCGAGCTTGGCGAGCACGGTCACCATAACCGAGGCGTACGTGGGATACTGCAGTTGCGTCGTCAGTCAGTCAGTCAGTCAGTCAGTCAGTCAGTCAGTCAGTCAGTCAGTCAGTCAGTCAGTCAGTCAGTCAGTCAGTCAGTCGGTGAGCGAGAGAGCGAGAGCGCCATGCGTACAATGTACAGCGCCGAGTCCTGCAGCCACTCCGACTGCCCGCGTCCAGGGATATCGACGGCAACCACTCGGAACCCTTCGAGGCGAGCCTGTGGACACGCGTGGTAGCCGTGAGGAGGTGCCAGTGCCGCGGACCCTCGAACGCGCGAGCGCCGCCGCCGTCGCTGCGTACGAGGTACTCGCCCAAGTAGTCAAAGTCGTGCGCGTTGCGGGTGAGGCCATGCACGCAGACCACAACCTGGTCGCGCCGTGCCTCGGGAACGCCGCCTTCTGGCGTCCATTCGATGTACGAGACCGAGTGCCACTGGCTGCCGGTCAGGCACTTGACGCTGTGGTCGCGACGCAGCGTGAGCACCAGCAACACCAACACCACCCAGCAAGCCAGCGGCCGCCAGGCTGCAGCATCTCGCGCCAACCTCCTCCTCCACCACCACGCCATAGGCAACGAGTGTGTGTATCACGATCAAGCAAGTAGGAGGTGTGAGGGAGTCAGGCGTACGTGTGGCGGGTGCTGACAGCCATGGGCGAGAGCGGCGACGACGACGACGAGCTGCTGCTGCGGTGCTGCGGCGGCAAACAAACGAATGGACCCCGCTCGCCCGCCAACTCCAACCCCAACCCCTGTCCCCCTGTCCGCGGGCAAATGGCGCTCCTGCGCTGCGGCGCTGCGCCAAATCGAAGAAATCGGGCCGCAACCCGCTGTATGCTTCTTTACAACGACGATAACAAGGATGACGACAAGACGACAACAACGACACAACACAACGACCACGGCCTCGTGGTCGAGACCATCATACTCTACAAACATCGGAGGCCTGGCGCCGCTCTCATGTGGCCACCATGTCCTCCTCGTCGCTGCCTTCGAACGAGCCGTCGTCCTCCTCGTCCTCGTGCTCGTAGCTGTCGTGGTGCTCGTAGCCCGCGTGCTCGTATCGTTCGTGCTCCTCTTCAGGCGTCAGCAGCACGGCCTCCACGTTGCGGAGCATGATGTTGGTAATCTACGAGAGCGTGGCGGCTGTTAGTGGCACGTGGCGTTCGGAGTCGGAGTTGAGCCGCGAGTGCCGCTGCGTGCCTTGTAGACTTTGGGCGAATCGACCATCACGCCCGGCAGGCTCAGCACGGTCGGCGCAAAGATGGTCACCACGTTGTTGAGCGTCATCTACGTAGCGGAGCGGTGCACCGAATCCAAAGCAATGCGATGAGCGCCCGCAATGCAGCAGAGTACCGCTGCGCGATCGAGCGTACGAGGTTGCGCTCGGAATGCTGTATCACTCGGTCAAGGAAGTGCATCAAGGCAGCGAGCAGCGAGTAGTTCTCGAGCGGAAGGCGACGGTTCAGCTCGTGCAGGGCCTTGGGCTGGTGCGACTCCGGCAAGTCTGTCGTCCAGCAGCGAGTCAACGCTGCCGTAAAGGCAGCACCACCACCAACAACGCCATCTCAAGAGGCTCTCGATGGTCGAGTGGCGTCATTCGTACCAGCGACGGAGGTGTACAGGTCGTACAGCTGAATGGTCAGCAGGCAGTCCGGCAGCTCGCGCAGGAAGAGCTTGATGATGCCGGCCGCAACGTGCGGTGCGTCCTCGTAGTCGTCGAACGAGACCTCGTGCCCTGAGACGCCGCGCCACACGAGTCAGTACTGCGATGCGATGCGACGCCGCCCCACAGGCAGCCGCCGCCGACCTTGGTTGAAGCGCTGCCGCGCCTCCTGCAGGTTCGAGGTCTTGGCCGAGATGCGGAAGATGCCCTCCTCGTCGAGCCCTGCCACACGCACACACGGTCAGCAGCGGCGCGGAGAGTGCTTGCGGGCTCGCTCGCGTACAGTGCTGTGTGAGGTAGTCGAAGCAGCGCTCGAGCGCCAGCGGGATGCAGCAGCCCTGGTTCTTGGGGTGCGCGATGATGTCCTTCAGGTGCTGCCCAAAGACCTTGTACGGGTGCTCTGTGCGCGCTGGCAGTCAGCGGCCGGCGAGCTGCGAGCGGCACCGGGCGTGGCACCAGGCGCGGCGCGGCGGGCGCACCTTCGAGGCCCGGGCCCGTGCTGAGGCGCAGGAAGCCCTGCACGAAGAGCAGCTCCATGGCCTCGGGCCGCGCCACGATGTCCTGCACGAAGGCCTCGAGAGCGGCGCGGCGACGCTCGAGGAACTGCTGCGACGTGGCGCCGGTCGACTTGGTGCGGATGCTCTTGGACGGGAACCTGGCGAGCTCCAGCCTCGGGCACGCCTTCTTGATCTGCCGCGCGCGCGCCATCTCCGCCGGTCAGCAGCGCACGCACGCCCCGCCGCGCCGCTCATCGCCTGCACGGCATCGGTGTGGGCGTGCCTTGGTCATGAGCGTGTGGAAGTTGCTGTAGCGGTGCGCCACGGTCCATGACTCGGCGCCGCGAGTCACGGCGATCAAGAACAGCTGCCGCGCGCGCACATGGCGGATGAGCGAGCGCCGCCGAGGCACCACGCAAGCAGCAGCCGCGCCGTACCGCAGGTCCGTTGCTCAGCTGCACGCTCGGTATCGTGACCGAGACGCCGGCCGTCAAGTTGCTGCCGCCACTGTCGCTCGAGCCGTCGAACGACGCACGATGGCGATACGCTGGCGCTGCCGTCGATGAGGCATGCTGCTCGAGCGTCGTCGTCGGCGGCGGCAGCAGCGCGGCAGCAGGAGGCGACGGCGGGCGTGGCGGCGGCGGCGACGCTCCGACGACGCTCGACGGCGCCCTCGCTCGAACCCACGCTGCCGACGCGAGCCCGCTGTTGGAATCCATCAAAGCCTGGCGTGGCAGACGCTCGATGGTGCGGATGGAAGGAAGCAAAGATGATGATGATGGTCGAGAGAGAGAGAGATGCTGTTCTTGTGCCTCTCTCTCGCTCCTGTCAGCCAATGCCACTCGACAATCTCGTTATCCTGTGCCTCCCTCGACCCTCACACGAACCCGCCTTTGAACATGGGGAGCAGCTTCAGCTCGAGTAGCGTTCCTCCCGACTCGCTTCGTGCGATCGACGCACAGCTGCTTGCTGCTGTGCAACGAGGCAACCACGACGAGATCCGCTCGCTCCTGGACGCTGGCGCCGACCTGGCAGCCACGAGCGACAGCCACTGGGGCAACAACTCTCTTCACATTCTGATGCGCACCCAACACCCCAACAGACTGCCATTATGCGACATGCTACTGGCGGCATCTCCAAGCCCCAAGGAGCTCGTCAACGCCAAGAACAGCGTCGGATACACGCCGTTGATGATGGCCTGTACATCGCGCAAGCCGGCGCTCGTCGAGGCGCTACTCAAGGTCGATGGCATCGACGTCGACTCGGCTAACAACGATCAGTGCGTCGATATCGTTGGAGTGCCGCCACCTTACTGCTGCAATCTCACTGATATCTGCTCTGGGATCATGGTGCCACAGCTACACTCCTCTCCTGGAGCTGGCGCACCAAGGCGACCACGAGATCGTCGCGCTCCTCCTACGAGCCAATGCCGACATCCACGCTCGCGACGCCAATGGTAACACGCCACTCATTCGAGCCGCTGCATCGGGACACATACGCGTGGTTCGTCAGCTCTTGGAGGCCATGAGCGATGTCAATGCCGGTATCTGAATGAGCTGGCATCATTGGCGTGAGCCATCCATCACACCCAGCGCAACCACTGACTCTGCCTCGCTCGTCCAATCGAATCCAGCGAATTTCAACAACGGAGCAGCCCTGCACTACGTGGCAATCAATAGCCGTCAAGAGCTGTTACTTCTGCTCTTGGAATATGGTGCTGACAAGAGCATCGTCAAGGTAGCGCGATGGATCGTGTGCATATGAGTCGCGATCGATCGATGCGTGGCTGATTGTGTTGGTCGTGGTGGTTCCATTCAGCTCGGCTGGGCTGGCGCACGCAGCGGTACCGCGAGCCAACTCGCTGCCACTCCCACTGTTCGTGAGCTGATAGATACTGCACCACGTACGCTCCAATCAATCAATCAATCAATCAATCGATCTCTTCTGATATTCGCCTGTCTCTTTGTGTTCAGTGCCAATATGGACCGTGGAGCGACATTCAAGGTCTCCACTCGTACTCAAGCGTGTGGTCGTGATCGTGACCATGATACGATCGCTCGAACACAGCAGCACGCTCTCGCTGCTGCCAAACGAGTTGTTGTTCCAGATCTTTTACTTCTTGTGAGTGTGAGAGTGTGACGTTATTACCTTGTGTTGGATGTGTACATAGGCATTGGCATATGAACGCAGCACGAGATGGTGCTGATGGTACTGATGATGGTGGCGCGCTCAAGTTAGCGATAGAGCTCTGCGAGATCGATCAATGCGACATCGAGCTCCGATTGATTGACCTCAAGTCGAATCAGCTGGAACGCGTATCGCTCGTGGTCGTAGTTGCCAAAGTTCTCGACCGTCCACAAGACTGCCGACGTGCTACCGGTCGTGGCACTGTTCTGGTGGCTGGCATAGTAGCGAGCTCGAATGCGATTGATGCCCTTGGGTGCCTCCTTGATGATGTAGCACTCGGGACCGTAACCCTAGTTATCGTTCCAGCAGCAGTTATTCAACAACAAGAAGAAGAAGAAGCAGAACAGCCACAACGTGAGTGACTCGGAGTGAGCGCAAGCAATCAGATGAGCAGCAGCAGAAACAGCTCTCTCGTACATCGGTAAAGTCTCGCGAGTTGAGGCCGCCATTGGGCGACGTACGATTGCCATAGTACACGTGTGAGCCATCAGCCTCGAACACGTGCAGATCGACATCTAGATGATATCATCATTGATCGGTGAGTGAGTGAGTGAGATCCATCCCCTGGCCTGCTTCGAGAGGAAGGTCGAGCTGGTGTACCTGTGTGATCAGTGTCCCAACCCATGGCCACCACAAAGTCGAGCGTGAGGTTCGGAACCTGGAACGCCCGCTCGACCTTCTCGTGCGGCCACATGTCTCCGAGTCCAACGTGAGCCGCGTAGCCCACGACCCAGTTCAGCCACACAAAGATGATCCACTCAATCTCGTGGAAGCGCGGCATCCACTTGCCCAGGA
>Ga0209935_1005218_pt1 | contig 11181 bp, 10 predicted proteins | sample ThiBio_1000_plan_2_FD_183958 | JGI IMG/M metagenome (GOLD analysis project Ga0209935, IMG submission 183958) | Wastewater bioreactor microbial communities from Cape Town, South Africa - Thiocy_cont_1000_plan (SPAdes) | ecosystem: Engineered > Bioreactor > Thiocyanate-remediating >... | reverse complement strand
CTGATCGGTGGGGGGCTCTCGCTGCTGGCCGTGGCGATGGTCACCTGGATGATCTTCTGGATGCAGAAGGCCGGCCGCTCGCTCAAGGCGGGTCTCGAGGGCGGAATCGACCGGGCGCTCCGCGGCGGGGTCTGGGCGCTCGTCGTCATCGGCTTCGTCTCTGTGGCTCGCGAAGGCGTGGAGACGACCCTGCTGCTGTGGTCGATGGTGCAGGGCTTCGGCGACAAGCCCGTCGCCCTGATCGGGGCGCTCGTGGGACTCGTGACCGCCGCCGTGCTCGGTTGGCTGATCGCGCGCGGCATGCTGCGCCTGAACCTCGGACGCTTCTTCACCTGGACCGGCGGGTTCCTCATCATCGTCGCGGCGGGGGTGCTCGCGTACGCGTTCCACGATCTGCAGGAGGCGGGTGCGCTCCCCGGCCCCTTCGGCGCCGGCGCCCCGATCGATCCGTCCACCGGTGCCGTCGCCGTCGGCTGGGTGGGCTTCCCCTTCGGGTGGGCGTTCGACGTCTCCGGCGCCCTCGCGCCCGACAGCACCCTCGCGGTGCTGCTGCAGGCGACGGTCGGATTCATGCCCCAGATGACGTGGCTGCAGGTCATCGCGTGGGTCGTCTACGTCGCCGTCGTCGTCCCCCTGTTCGTCCGCGGTGTCCGGGCGGGGCGCCGCCCCACCGCGGTTCCGCCCGCCGGTGCACCCGCGCCCGCCGGTGCACCCGCGCCCGCCGCGACCCCGACTCCGGCTGCCGCGCCCGCCGTGGCATCCGCCGCCCATCCGAACGGAGCATCATGAACCCGACTCGCCTCCTCGCGGCCACGGCCGCGGCCGGCGCGGCCGTCCTCGTCCTCTCCGGTTGCGTCGCCAAGACCGACGCCGCCGCCACCGGTGCCCTCACCGTCACGTCGACGGCCGACGGCTGCGACGTCTCCGCGGCGACCGCGACGAGCGGCACGCTCGCGTTCGACGTGGTGAACAAGGGCGATCAGACCACCGAGTTCTATCTGCTCGCCTCCGACGGTCTGCGCATCGTCGGTGAGGTCGAGAACGTCGCCCCCGGCGCCTCGCGCAGCCTGACCGTGACGGCGCAGCCGGGCGACTACTTCACGCTGTGCAAGCCCGGCATGGTGGGCGACGGAGTGGGCAAGGCCGCGTTCACGGTCACCGGTGACGCGGTCGCCGTGGACGGCGTGGATGCCGAACAGAAGCAGCAGGCGATCGACCTGTACGCCGCGTTCGTCAAGGATCAGGTCGGTCAGCTGCTGCCCGCCGTGCAGACTTTCACCGCGGCGTACGAGTCCGGCGATGACGCGGCGGCGCAGCAGCAGTACCCGCGTGTCCGCGCGTTCTACGAGCGCATCGAACCGATCGCCGAGGCGCTCGGCGATCTCGATCCGCGCATCGACTACCGCGAGGTCGACGCGGCGGCCGAGGGCCTGACCTGGACCGGTTTCCACCGGATCGAGAAGGACCTGTGGGTCCCCGCGCAGGACGCGCTCAACGCCGACGGCGAGACCCCCGCGTGGAAGGACTGGGCGCCGTCGACGTCCGCCGAGCGTGCGACGTACGGCCAGACCCTCGTCGCGGACACGCAGGAGCTGTACGACTACGTCCACTCCGACGCGTTCGAGCAGGCGCTCACCGACCAGGGCGTCGCCGGGATCTCCAACGGTGCCATCGCCCTCCTCGACGAGGTCGCCACCGGAAAGATCAGCGGTGAAGAGGACTGGTGGTCGCACACCGATCTGTACGACTTCGCCGCGAACGTCGAGGGCTCGAAGATGGCCTTCTCGCTCGTGCGCGATTTCGCCGAGTCCAAGGGGGACAAGGGTGCGTCCCTCGTCACGCGGATCGACACCGGGTACGCCGACCTCGAGGCCGCGCTGGCGGCCTACGGCTCGGCGGACGCGGGCTTCGCGCCGTACACGCAGCTCACGGACGAGGACAAGCGTCAGCTCACCGACCTCATCAACGCCCTCGCCGAGCCGCTCTCGCAGCTCACCGTGACCGTCCTGGAGTGACGATGGGGCAGGAGCAGACCGAGATGGATGCCAGGGGCGCGGCCGACGGCTCCGTACCCGGCGGCGTCTCCCGTCGCGACCTGATCGGTCTCGCGATCGGCGCGAGCGCCACGAGTCTCGTGGTCGGCGCGGGTGCGGGACTCGTCGGCGGTGCGGCCTACGGCCAGACGCAGGCGCGGCAGGCCATGGATGCCGTGGCCCCGGCCTCCGGCATCCATCAAGCGGGGATCACCACCCCGGTGCAGGAGCATCTGCACTTCGCGGCCTACGACATGATGGCCCGGACCACGCGTGACGACCTCGCGTCGCTGCTCGCGGACTGGACCTACGCGGCCACGCGGATGATGCAGGGCCTCGAGGTGAGCGCGACGGGTGCGGTCGGCGGTTCGCCCGAGGCGCCGCCGGACGACACCGGCGAGGCTCTCGGCCTCCCGGCGAGCAACCTGACGATCACGTTCGGGTTCGGTCCCTCGCTGTTCGACGACCGGTTCGGTCTCGCCGCGCAGCGTCCCGCCGGACTCGAGCGGCTGCCCGCGTTCCTCGGCGACGACCTCGACCCGGAGCGTTCCGACGGGGATCTCTGCATCCAGGCGTGCGCCGACGACCCGCAGGTCGCCGTGCACGCGATCCGCAACCTCAGCCGCATCGCCTTCGGGCGCGCGAGCATCCGCTGGTCTCAGTTGGGGTTCGGTCGCACCTCCAAGACCACGAGCGACCAGTCCACCCCCCGCAATCTCTTCGGATACAAGGACGGCACCGCGAACATCCTCGCGAACGACGCGGCGGCTCTGGAAGAGAACGTCTGGGTCCCGGCATCCGAGGGTCCCGCGTGGCTCGCGGGCGGGTCGTACCTCGTCGCGCGCCGCATCGCGATGCTCATCGAGACATGGGACCGCACCCGGCTCGCCGAGCAGGACCGGGTGGTGGGGCGCGACAAGGCGCAGGGGGCGCCGCTCTCGGGCGGCGATGAGTTCTCGGCGCCGGACTTCGCCGCGACGGATGCCGCGGGCAAGCCCCGCATCGACGCGCGGAGCCACGTGCGCCTGGCGCACCCCGACATGAACAACGGCATCCGGATCCTGCGTCGCGGCTACAACTTCGTCGACGGCACCACCGATCTCGGACGGCTGAACGCGGGCCTGTTCTTCCTGTCGTTCCAGCGCAGCCCCGACCGCTACATCACCCTCCAGCGGGCGCTCGCGACCGACGCCATGGGGGAGTACCTGAAGCACGTCGGCTCGGGCCTGTGGGCGGTTCCCCCCGCTCCGGCGGCGGGTGCGTCGATCGGCGCGGGGCTGCTCGGCTCCTGAGCCGCAGCGCGTCCCGCCCCCGCCCGCCCCGCCCGGCGTCACGCCCTCCCCGATCCCGCGATAAACGCTTCTCGCGACGAGACATGGTCCCTCCCGGCGTGTCTCGTCGCGCGGAGCGTTTCTCGGCGTGCGCGGAACGATCGGCCCCGCGGGAATAGATCTCGCGGTCCTGCGTTTCACGATGTATATTCAGATGCATACAAAAAGGAGGGGCATCGTGAACGAGACGAACAACTGGCCCGGGATGCAGTTCGGTGTCATGACGGTGAGCGACATCACCCAGGACCCGACCACGGGCAAGACCCCGAGCGAGGCCCAGCGCATCAAGGACACGCTCACGATCGCGAAGCACACCGAAGAGGTGGGTCTCGACGTCTTCGCCCTGGGTGAGCACCACAACCCGCCGTTCTGGTCGTCGTCGCCGACCACGACGCTCGCCTACATCGCGGCCCAGACCGAGCGCCTGATCCTCACGACCTCCACGACCCTCATTACCACGAACGACCCGGTGAAGATCGCCGAAGACTTCGCGATGCTGCAGCACGTGTCGGGCGGACGCGCCGACCTCATGCTCGGCCGTGGCAACACCGGCCCGGTGTACCCCTGGTTCGGCAAGGACATCCGTCAGGGCCTGCCGCTGACCATCGAGAACTACGACCTGCTCCACAAGCTGTGGCGCGAGGACGTCGTCGACTGGGAGGGCAAGTTCCGCACCCCGCTGCAGGGCTTCACCTCGACACCGCGTCCGCTGGACGGCGTTCCCCCGTTCGTGTGGCACGGCTCGATCCGCACGCCCGAGATCGCCGAGCAGGCCGCCTTCTACGGCAACGGCTTCTTCGCCAACAACATCTTCTGGCCCAAGGAGCACTACCAGCGCCTGATCATGCTGTACCGCGAGCGCTTCGCCCACTACGGACACGGCACGCCCCAGCAGGCGATCGTCGGCCTCGGCGGCCAGGTGTTCATGCGGACCAACTCGCAGGATGCCGTGAAGGAGTTCCGTCCCTACTTCGACAACGCCCCGGTCTACGGTCACGGCCCGAGCCTCGAGGACTTCAGCGAGATGACCCCGCTGACCGTCGGCTCGCCGCAGCAGATCATCGACCGGTACGCCGCGATGCGCGAGACGTTCGGCGACTACCAGCGCCAGCTGTTCCTCATCGACCACGCGGGACTTCCCACCAAGACGGTGCTCGAGCAGCTCGACATCCTCGGTGGCGAGGTCGTGCCCGTGCTCCGCAAGGAGCTGCAGAAGAAACGTCCCGCCGAGGTGCCCGACGCGCCCACGCACGCCAACCTCGTCGAGAAGATCTACGCGGGCGCCGCGCCGCGCCAGGCCGTGCCCGGTGCGAACCGCGGTGACAACATGGTCGCCGGCAGCCCCTACCAGGACGCCCCGGCCAAGGCCGGCAGCTCCTTCGGTGCCGCCGCGACGCGAGTGGGGGCCTGACATGACCGCCCGCCGTATCGCGGTCGTGACCGCGGGGCTGTCCACGCCGTCCTCGACGCGCATGCTCGGTGACCGGCTCGCCCACGCGGCGCTCGCCGAACTCCGCGCGCGGGGGATCGACGCCACGAGCGACGTGTTCGAGCTGCGCGATTTCGCGCACGACCTGACCGACAACCTGCTGACGGGGTTCGCCCCGCCCGCCCTCGAGCAGATGATCAACTCCGTGGTCTCGGCCGACGGCCTGATCGTCGTGACGCCGATCTTCTCGACGAGCTACTCGGGACTGTTCAAGTCGTTCATCGACGTGCTCGACCCGCAGGCCCTGAGCGGGACGCCGGTCCTGCTCGGGGCGAACGCGGGCACCGCCCGGCACTCCCTCGCGATCGACTACGCGATCCGTCCGCTGTTCACCTACCTGCACGCGAATCCCGTCCCGACCGGCGTGTTCGCGGCATCCAGTGACTGGGGATCCAACGCCGACGAGGTCGCCCCGCTCGGCGCCCGCGTCGATCGGGCCGCGCGCGAGTTCGCCGATGCGATCGCCGCGCGGGAGCCCGTACAGGATGCCGATCCCTTCGACCCCGCGTCGTACCTCGGCGCCGGGAAGTCCTTCGGTCACCTCCTCGGCGGTCTCGCCGGCGAGTGACCCGCCTCGACGCCCCGCTCTCCTTCGGGAGGGCGGGGCTTCGTGCTGCGCGGGCGCGGTGGCGGATCCTCGGTGATCCGCCCACCCTCATCCCGATTCCGCGCTGCGGCGCTCACTTCGCGCGGATCGCTGAGGTCGTGCAGGGGAGCGGGGCCGACGTCGCGCCGATCGGCGACGTCGCGCGGCGGCCCTAGGGTGAGGGCATGGATGCCGAGCAGTGGGACGAGCGCTATCGCGCCTCCGTCGGAGGGGTGTGGGCGAGCGAGCCGCCCGCCGTCGTGCGGGAGATCGCGGGCGCTCTGACGCCCGCCACGGCGATCGACGTGGCCACCGGCGACGGGCGGACGGCGCTGTGGCTCTCCGCGCGCGGCTGGGACGTCACCGGTATCGACTTCTCGGCCGAGGCCCTGGCCATCGCGGCGGCCCGCCCCGGCGGCGACGCGGTGTCGTGGGTCCGCGCGGATGTCCACGCGTGGGAGCCGGTGGCATCCGTCGATCTCGTGGTGTCCTGCTACCTGCACCTCGCCGACAACGCCGCCGCGATCGCCCGCATCGCCGAGTGGGTGGCGGTCGACGGGACGCTCGTCGTCGTCGGGCACGACGTCGAGAACATCGCCGCCGGGGGCCACGGACCGTCCGACCCGGCGATCCTCTACACCCCCGAGTTGCTGCGCGGCGCCCTCGACGACCGGTTCCGCATCGAGCGCTGTGAGCGTGTCGTCCGCGGCACCGGCGACGCGGAGCTGCGCGGCGGACATACGCACGCCGCGATCGACACGCTGCTGCACGCGGTGCGCGTGCGCTGAGGCCCCGGCGGGTCAGAGCACGATGTCGTCGGCATCGCGCAGCTCGCGGGCGCCCGCCGGTCGCACGCCCGGTCGCGCGGGCACATCGGCGCCGGCGAGTTCACCGACGTCGATCCGCGCCTCCGCCGCGATGTCGCGGATCGGCACCTGGAACGTGCGGAACGCGCCGAGCGGCGGCACCCGCAGCCCCTGCCGCGTGTCGACGAGCGCCGTCTGGTCGAGTACGAACCCCGCGGCGGAGAGGCCCGCGGCCGAGCGCCAGGCCGCGATCTTCCAGAACCGCAGCGGCACGCGGATTCCGCGGTAGGGCGGATCGTCGGGATCGAGCACCGGTGCGGTGAACACCGCGAGCCGCTGGTCGGTGCTCTCGGCGTAGGCGAGGACGTGGTCCTCCAGCCCCAGCCACAGCTCCTTGGACTGGTTGAAGCCGGCGGCTTGCGGCGCGGCGTTGGGGTAGAAGAACGTCGCGGCCGTGGCATCCCGAGCCTCCGCCGGAGTTCCCCACCCGGGGTCGCGTCGGCGCACCAGGTGCCCGCGGTCGAGGTCGTTGTCGGCGTACACAGCCGGACCGGCCTGGGCCTCGACGGGAACCCGCGGGTCGAGGCGCCACTCGCCCGAGCGCGGGAGGTCCTGCACGGTGGACCCGTCGATCACGACGCCCGTGACCGCGGCGAACCGCCGCACCGGATCGAGCAGGACGGAGAACCGCGGGTAGTCGAGCCGGGTCGTCGGGGCGGCGGGCGAGGGGAGGGGCAGGGGGATGCCGAGGAAGTCGGGGTCGAAACCGTCGCTCATCGCCCCATCGTGCCCGGGCCCTCCGACATCGCGACAGACTGGGGCCATGGAACGGTGGGTGAAGACCCGGGACGACGCCCCCGCCGGGTTCTTCGCGGCGGAGGCGGCGGGACTGGCGTGGCTCGCCGGCGCGCACGGCGTCCGCACCGCCGGGGTGTTCGAGAACGCGCCGACGCACATCGTCCTCGAGCGCGTGACGACCGTGCGCCCGACCCCGGTCGCCGCGGAGGAATTCGGTGCCGCGCTCGCCGCGACCCACGACGCCGGTGCCCCCGCCTTCGGCGCACCGCCGCCCGGATGGGCGGGCGACATCTTCATCGGCCGTCGGACGCAGCCGGCGCGTCCCGAGCCGACGTGGGGCGCCTTCTACGCCGCACAGCGCGTCGCGCCGTTCCTCGCCCCGGCCGTCGCAGCGGGGAACCTCTCGGCATCCGCGGCCGAGATCGTCCGGCGGGCGTGCGCGCTCATCGCGCGCGGGGCCTTCGACGACGATGACGCCCCGGCGCGTCTCCACGGCGACCTGTGGTCCGGCAACGTCCTGTGGTCGGCCGCGGGCGTCGTGCTCATCGACCCCGCGGCGCACGGCGGCCACCGGGAGACCGACCTCGCGATGCTGGCCCTCTTCGGCTGCCCGTTCCTCGACCGGATCCTCGCGGCGTACGACCTTCGGCATCCGCTCCGTCCGGGCTGGCGCGAGCGCGTACCCGTGCATCAGCTGCATCCCCTCGCGGTGCACGCGGCGGGACACGGCCCGGCCTACGGAGACGAACTCGTGGATGCCGCGGAGCGCACGCTCGCGCTCGTCTGAGGCCGCGGGCTACGACGCCAGGTCGCGCGCCGCCCGACGTCGCGCCCGCCGGGCGAGCGCGAGGTCGATGCCCACCCCGATCCCCACGGCGACCACGATCGACACGATCACCGCGACCACCGGTCCGCCCGGCACGAGCGCGGCGACCACCGCGCCGATCACCGCCTGGTAGGCGGCCCACGCCACCGCGGCGACCGCCGCGACCCCGAGGTACCGCGCCGGATTCACCCGTGCCGCCCCCGCCGCGAGGTTGACCGCGAGGCGGGCGAACGGGACGAAGCGCGCCGTGAACAGCACCACCGCGGCGTTGCGTTCGAGTCGCGCCCGCGCCCACTCCAGAGCGGCACGGACGCGCGGTCCGCGCATCCACGCCCAGCGTTCCACCCCGACGGCGCGTCCCACCAGGTAGCAGCACAGGTCGCCGCAGAAGGCCGCCGCACCCGCGACGAGGATGACCGCGACCAGCGGGGGAGTGCCGTTCGCCACCGCCAGCGCGCCGAACGCCGTGACGGCCGCCTCGCCCGGGATCACCACCAGGAACGCGTCCGCGAACACGAGCGCGGCCATGGCCGGCAGCGCCCACGGGCTCGCCGCGATCAGCCCGAGCCACGCATCGATCCCGTCCATCACGTCACTCTCCGTCGCGGATCGAGACGGGATGCCGACCGAGCGGTGACCCGCCGCGGAGCATCCGGTGAACATCGCGAACGTCGGGCCCGGATCGGCTCCGCAGCCGAGCCGCGGGTCCCACCCTGGAGGCGTGAGAGTCGCGCTGCTGGCCGAGTCCTTCCTCCCGCACATGAACGGGGTCACCGGTTCCGTTCTGCACGTCCTCCGCCATCTGGCGGAGGCCGGTCACGAGACGCTCGTGATCGCCCCCAAGTCCGGAGACGTCACCGCCGACCTGCACGGCGCCCGCGCCGAACTCCTTCGCTCGGTGCCGCTGCCGTCGTACCCCGAGGTGCGCGTCGTGTTCGCGCGCGCCGCGCGCCTCGGTGCGCTGCTGCGGGAGTTCCGCCCCGACGTCGTGCACCTGGCATCCCCGTTCGTCCTCGGCTGGCAGGGACTCGCGGCCGCCGAGGCGCTCGGGATCCCCTCGGTCGCGGTGTACCAGACCGACGTCATCTCCTACGCCCAGAAGTACGGTCTGCCCCAGGCCACGGCGCTGGTCGCCGGGCACGTCACGCGACTGCACCGCCGGGCCACGCTCACGCTCGCCCCGTCGTCGGCGTCCACGCGGCAGCTCGAGGAGCTCGGTGTCGACCGTGTCCGCCGCTGGGGCAGGGGAGTGGATGCCGTCCGCTTCGCGCCCGAGCACCGCGACGAGACCTGGCGCGCCGCGCTGGCGCCCGGCGGCGAGCGCATCGTCGGCTACGTCGGCCGTCTCGCCCCGGAGAAGCAGGTCGACGACCTGCGCGCGCTCACCGACCTGCCGGGGACGCGGCTGGTCGTCGTCGGCGACGGCCCCTCGCGTCCGGCCCTGGAGAGGGCGATCCCGGATGCCGTGTTCACGGGACACCTGTCGGGTGACGCGCTCGCGCGGGCGATGGCCGGGTTCGACGTGTTCGTGCATCCCGGCGAGAGCGAGACGTTCGGGCAGACGATCCAGGAGGCCCTCGCCAGCGGTGTCCCGGTGGTCGCCACCGGCGTCGGGGGTCCGCTGGATCTCGTCCGCTCGAGCGTCGACGGGTGGCTGTACAAGCCGGGCGACCTCGACGACCTGCGGGCGCGGGTCGCCGACCTCGTGGGCGACGAGTCGAAACGGCAGGCGTTCGCACGGGCGGCCCGGGATGCCGTCGCCGGGCGCACGTGGGAGGCGCTCACCCGTGAGCTCGTCGGGCACTACCGCGACGCGGCGGCGTTGCGCGCGCGCGATGCCGGGATGCTCGTGCGCGGCGGAGAGCGGCCCGAGGTGCCCGCACCACGCCCCCGAGGGCACTGGACCCGCTACGTCGCGCTCGGCGATTCGCTGACCGAGGGGCTGTGCGACGCGTCGCGGATGCCGTCGGGGCAGTTCCGCGGGTGGGCCGACCGTCTCGCGGAGCTCCTGGCCCACACGAGCGACGCGGGGCCGTTCCGGTACGCCAACCTCGCGGTCCGCAGCCGCCGCGTGCGGCACCTCATCGACGAGCAGATCCCCGCGGCCCTCGCGCTCCGGCCCGACCTCGTCTCGATCCTCATCGGCGCGAACGACCTCGTCGGCCCCGCGCCGGTGATCCCGGCCCTCGTCGCCGAGGTGGAGTCCGCCGTACGGGCCGTGCGTCGCACCGGCGCGGACGTGCTGCTGGTCACGACGTTCCTTCCCCGGCGGGCGGCTGCGCGGATCTTCGCCCGCCGGTTCGCCGCCTACAACGTCGAGCTGCGCCGGATCGCCCGCACGCACGGCGCGATCCTGCTCGACCTGGAGGCGGTCGCCGAGATCGGCGACCTGTCGCTGTGGGCCGACGACCTGGTGCACCTGCGGTCGCGGGGGCACCGGCTCGTGGCGTACCGCGCGGCCGAAGCGCTCGGGGTGCCCGACGCCGGGGAACTGTCCGGCCTCGACGAGGCCCTGCACGCGGACGACGAGGTGCCGCGGGGCGGATGGCTCACGCGCGACGCCCTGCCGTGGGTCTGGCGCCGCCTCCGCGGGCGCACCGCCGGCGACGGCATCCTCCCCAAGCACGACGGGTACGTCGAGCTCCCCGCGCGCGGCGAGCGTCAGCGCACGTCGTCGTAGGGCTCGCGCCCGCGCCGCGCCCCGGCCGCCCGAGTGGCCACCAATTCACGTGATCCGGCCGAACGTCTGCGGCATGGCCGACCAGAAAGAGTGACTTCGGCCGCATCGCGTGATCTGGCGGCTCGGGTGAAGTCAGTACCAGCCCGTGGCCTCGGAGTGCGCCCACGCGCCGCACGGGGAGCCGTAGACCGACCGGATGTACGACAGCCCCCAGTCGATCTGGGTCGCGGCGTTCGTGCGCCAGTCGACTCCGGCGGTGACCATCTTCTCGCCCGGGAGGGCCTGCGGGATGCCATAGGCACCGCTCCACGGATTGAGGGCGTCGGCGCGCCAGCCCGACTCCCGGTTCCAGAGCGACACGAGACACGAGAACTGATCGTCGCCCCAGCCGTACGACCCGATGGCGCCACGGGCGTACTCGCGCGCCGCGGAGGGCGACATCGTCGGACCCGCCGGGGCTGTGGTGCTGCCGCTCCCGCCACCGCTGCCGGCGGACGCCCCCGACCCGCCGCTCGACGATCCGCCGCCGGAGGATCCGCTCGACGATCCGCCGCTCGACGATCCGCTGGACCCGCTGCTCGTCGCGCCCCCGCCGGACGAGCCGCCGGTCGCCGCAGCGGACTGTGCCGCCA
>Ga0209935_1005217_pt1 | contig 11181 bp, 6 predicted proteins | sample ThiBio_1000_plan_2_FD_183958 | JGI IMG/M metagenome (GOLD analysis project Ga0209935, IMG submission 183958) | Wastewater bioreactor microbial communities from Cape Town, South Africa - Thiocy_cont_1000_plan (SPAdes) | ecosystem: Engineered > Bioreactor > Thiocyanate-remediating >... | reverse complement strand
GAATTACGGGTGTTAGCAAACTGCGCGAGCCGTATGCGGGGTAACTCGCTCGTACGGTTCCTAGGGAGGAAAAGTGCCCAAGGGAGCTCCCCGCGGGTTGCACCCACAGGCACTGACCTACCCGATATGTCCCTTCTATCCTCCACAAATGCCCATCTATATCTTCCTCACCTGAAGCAGATATTGCATTTTCTCTCATTAACTCAGGTTGTTCTTTCATTTCTGGGTTATACCGCATATCTGGATCAAAATGGCAATCATATGAATATCATGCTTTTGGCCGTATCAATTTTCGGCAGTCCTAGATAAAGTATAACCCATTTTTAGTTAAAAATAGTGATACTATTTTTAGAAGGCTCTCTCAACACGTGTTCCACCACACCTTATTAATTTGAAACTGTGTGAATTTTCAGGTTGAGTATATTCTCAATTAAAAGCATTAGGATTTTTTTGATATCAATAAAGTATTAGCTTTTAAAGCGGATTAATCCGTTCATTGCCACTTTAGTCCATATATGCGGTATAGCCCATTATTCCAGAAGCCCCTATCGATCAGGCTTATATTCGTAAAGAATTGTCTGTTTGTTCAGAATTTTTGATGGATCATTTTGCTTTGAGGATAGATATAGATAATATCGAAATCTCTCCATTTCCAGATAAAGCTGATCGATTTATTCAAATAAGGGTTCCTTATCGTAGACCATTGATGCAGTCTGGCTCATGGCCACGTATTAAATTGGATATAACACAAGAAGAAATCATTGTGGATCAACCTGTTTTTCTTCCCCTTATTCACCATTATTCAGATAATGTTTTATGCAGGGCACAAGTGAAATGTTATTCGTTATATGAAATTCTTGCTGAAAAGCTTCGGGCTCTTGTAGAGAGAACACGCCCAAGAGATTTGTACGATGTTATTCATCTTGCAGAACTTTTTAAAAGCCAAGAATTGAAAATTTCCCTATTACATGAGGTCGCAATAAAAAAATTTAAAGTTAAGCATTTAGAGTTTCCACAATCATTGAAAGAAATTCCCAAAAAGTCAATTGAAGAAGTAGTTTCAGATTGGTATGAAATGCTCTCCCATCAAGTTAAAAATCTTCCAGAGATAGGTATTACATAAACAAACTTGATGAGCTTTTAAAAACAGCATTAGGTCTGGTATGACAATTTAGGGCTCACCACAGAATTTGGAATATAGAACACCTTTATATTTGTAACTTTTTTCCCTGTTGGCTTTGCATATTGGGTTATGGCGCATATTCGGCCTAAACTGGCAATTAAAAATCAACTAAAGTTGGGCTTCAGAAATTTATGCGATTTGCGCTTACAACCCCCTATAGGTACTAATTTTAAGCTTTTTTATCTATATTTTCGCAACAGGTCTATTAATGGAGGTAGATGCGTGGACTAGATTTACTAAACATTTTACTCATATTAAAAATGGTGGCTCAGCAAGTGATAAACATCTTCTATTAACAGCTATACTCTCTGATGCAATCAATCTTGGATTGAAAAAAATGGCAATATATTTTCATTTAAAGAGCAGATTATTTTCAAACAACAGCTAGGAAGAATTGTTTACTTGCCTAATAGCTTAGTTAATTCCTTAACGTTAGCCTGTGCATTTATATCGTCTTGATCCGCTGCTTTTTGAAACCATTTTAGTGCTTCCTCATAATCCTGTTTTATTCCATTACCACTATAATACATAGTGCCTAGCTTATATTGTGCAGCTGCAAATCCTTGATTCGCTGCTTTTTGATAGCTTTTTATCGATTCTTGGTAATTCAATGGTACGCCTTGGCCATGTTGGTACATCCAGCCTAAAATATACCACCCATCTAGATCTAGCAAATCTTTTTCAGCCTCTTCTTCGAAATATTTAGCGACCTCGTTAAATAATTTACTTGCTTCTTCGATATTTTTTTCTATTCCTGTTCCATGATAATACATCCGTCCTAAATTAGCTTTTCCATACTCATCACCTTGATCTGTAGCTTTTTTATACCATTTCACTGCTTCTTGATAATCCTGGGCTATTCCTAAGCCATTTTCATATACAAAGCCTAGATTATTTTGTGCAGTTGCATCCCCTTGATTTACTGCTTTTTGATACCATTTAAATGCCTCTTGATAATTCTGATCTACTCCTTGTCCATTTTGATACATCCAGCCCAGGTCATGTTGCGCACACTTATGTCCTTGATCAGCTGCTTTTTGGTACCACTCTAAGGCTTCTTTAAATTTGTCTAAACTGTGATACATATGTCCTATACTATAAAGTGAGTTAGCTATATGAGGATGATTGCCTGTATACAAAGCTTGCCTCATTTCAAGGGCTTGTTGATAATACTTTAACGCTTTTGTAGGTTTACCTAATGCTGAATATACGATTCCTAGATTATTTAGGGTAATGGCTATACCCGGATGTTTTTTTTGTTCATAAGTCTGCTTATACATTTCAAGGGCTTGCTTAAAATAATTTAGTGCTTCCTGAGGTTGATCTAAATTGTCGTTATAGAAAGTCCCTAAATCATTTAATGATTTAGCTACATTAGGATTATTATCACCATACAAAATCTTATTCATTTCAAGGGTTTGTTGATAATACTTTAACGCTTTTGTAGGTTTACCTAATGCTGAATATACGACTCCTAGACTACCCAAGGTCGTGGCTATATCCGGGTGGTTTTCTTGCTTATAAACCTGCTTATGCATTCTAAGAGCTTTCTTAAAATAATTTAGTGCTTCCTGAGGTTGGCCTAAATTGTCGTTGTAAAAAGCCCCTAAATTATTTAATAATTTAGCTATATTAGGATTATTATCACCATACAAAATCTTGCTCATTTCAAGAGCTTGTTGATAATACTTTAACGCTTTTGTAGGTTTACCTAATGCTGAATATACGACTCCTAGACTATCCAAGGTCCTGGCTATACTAGGATGGTTGCCCTTATACAAGCCCTTCTTCATTTCCAGTGCTTTCTTAAAATAATTTAGTGCTTCCTGAGGTTGGCCTAAATTGTCGTTGTAAAAAGCCCCTAAATTATTTAATGATTTAGCTATATTAGGATTATTATCACCATACAAAATCTTGCTCATTTCAAGAGCTTGTTGATGATAATTTAACGCTTTTTCAAGTCTACTTAACGATGAATTTGTAATTCCTAGGTTACTTAGGATCCTGGCTATATCTGGGTGATTTTTTTGTTCATAAATCTGATTATACATTTCAAGAGCTCGCTCAAAATAATTTAATGCTTCTTGAGCTTGACCTAAACCGTCCTTATAAACACATCCTATATTATTGAGTGATTCAGCTATATCTGGATGATTACCCTTATACAAAGCTTGCCTTATTTTAAGAGCTTGCTCATAATATTCCAAAGACTTTTTATAATTGTAAGATATATACCTATTGTAATTCCCCATACGATTTATCAAATCAGCTAACAAAGGATCTACTATTCCTCTTTTGATTACATTTGTTAATACATAAGTTACGTTCGTAGCATAAAGGTTTGCTTGTCTCCAGGTCTCATTAGGTATTTCAGTTACTTTAGGCATATATTCGGCCAGTGATTTCAGAAGAGTCTCTAATACTGCTTGTTCTGTTAGGCTGGTTGCTATTCCATCTTTCCCATCTTCTCCGCCTCCTTCCCATTTTGTATACTCTTTACATGCTGCTTGGACTTCTCGGTGTATTTGGATACCTACTTGTCTGGAATCATTGGTAACTGTTATTAGCGATAGTTTCTCTAGTGGAGTCAATAGAGCACCTAGTTCTTCCTCATCACTTACTGCTAATAACTTAGTCACTAAGGAGGAAGGAATAAAGTCTGGATTTAAATAAGCACCATACCGCATCAGTAGCTGAGCTGGTGGGTCTAATGTCTCTAAACCTAGATTTACCTCTGGTAATACTAGTTTCCCCTGTTGTCTTGTGTGTTGTTTCTTAAGTTCTTGTAATTTTTCAATGTACTTTTGTATACTCATAAAGTGTATATCGCTAATATACGCTGTAGCTAACTCTAGCTTTTTAGGAATAAGTCCTACTTCTTTAATCAAAGCTTGTATATCTGGCTTGCCTGGATTGAGTGATTGCAGCCTGTGTTGAATATATGCCTTGCCTTCTTCTAATGTAAAAGCATCTAATTGAACTTCACCATAGTCTTCAAAGCTTTTTTTATTTCGAGTAGTAATTATGACTTGGACTAACTCATTAGGCCTATGCCGCAAACATGTCTCTATCAAATTTGGATCTGTTGCATTATCTAAAATTAGTAATACTGGTTGCTGATTATCCACTAACTTATTATAGACTTCTCTAGCTAATATTTCTAAATAATTACTAGAAAACTCTTCTTTTAGCTGTTCTAATCGTTCTCCATTAATACCCATTTCTTTAGCTGCGTTTTCATAACTTGTTCTAAGTTTATCCTCTGTCTCTGCTTGTGTCCAACATACAGTTTGCTTGTCTTTTAGGGTATACCCATACTCAGCTGCTAATGTACTTTTCCCTACCCCTCCATGGCCACGTATTACACATATGCCTTTTTCATTTAATTTTTGACTTAACTCTTCTTCTTTACTTTTTCTATGTACGTAATGTTGTGGTTTAGCCACTGAAATGTAGCTGTGAAGTTTTGAAAGCTGTTTTATTGTTTTTTCTTGTAACTGCTTGCTGAATTCTTGTACTACATACTTAACAACTGCCTGGTTCTTGCTATGCTTGAGTGCTTCTTTAATACGAGTCGATGTCAATGTATCTTTTGCTCTTTGCATCTTATCTCGTAAGACTTGTACTTGTCTTGGATTTTGTTTTAATTGGAGACATGGGTTATCCTCTTTATTTACAATAGAGTAATCCTGCAAAATATTTTTTAAAACAGTACCAGTTATATCGTTGGTATCAAGTTTATTTATATCTTCTCTGTCCTCCCACAATGCATGCAAGAATCCATCTATACTTTCATATCCATCCATGTATAAAGGATGTATCTCAATACTTATTGGACTCACTCGATAATGACCTACATATTTATGTTTAAATTCTTCTATAGGTTCTAAATTAATTTCTCTATAGTCTTTATCTAAGTATGAGTGCGTAGCCCATAACTGTGTTTGATCTATATTCCGGCAATCTAGTAGAACACTAGCCACACTGCCAGGAGCACCTAAACCTCCTAGCATAATAGCTCCTATACAACGTCCTATCAGACCACCTATTGGTCCTGCTATACTGCTTCCAAGAGCATCTCCTAGAACAGTACTAGTACTTTGTTTGCCTACATATTTTACAGCATCCTTATTTAGTTTTGGCCAATCTTTTATTCTTACATACTCTTTAGGTTTGCCAGTATTAGCATCAAATAAGCTAAGCATAATATACAAATAATGGCCTGGAATAGTTGCTCGCAAACCTTTATTAATAGTCTCTATGGTTGCTCCTAAACTTGGTAAATTGCTTGATAATTTGTCCCATTTACTAAACCAACCTTCCCATTGTAAATCTGGATAAACTCTATATACTTCTCCTACGTGTCCATTACATACATTTACTAAATTAGGGGCGGATAAATAAGCTGTTATAGGTAAATGTTTTATATCAAATTCAGTACTTGGATTTATTACATTTAGTTGAAAAGTATCTAGCTTTTTATCTGTTCCTGGACTATCAAAAACAATTGCTTTTACTTGTCTATAGTCAAAATCAAGATAACAAAATGCTATTCCTAATTCTGCTAGGTAACCACCCAAAGAATGACCTGTAAAAGATAAATTCAAACCTTCTTTCTTTACATATTCAACAGCAGCTTTTGTTTCTTCATAGGCTAATGCTTGCTGTCTTGTAATAGCATTTCCTAACACTCCTTGCATATCTTCCTTCGCAAGGTCTTTAACAATACGATCTATAGTATCAGTGTATGTACCTTGAAAAGATAATACTGCTTGGTGTGTAGATTCATTTACATATAAAGCACTAAAAAAGCCTGAATCTTTGGTATCATCTTTTACTTGCTTCACCTTCCAACCTGGACTTACCTCCTTTGGTGGTTCGATAATCAACTCTTGATTTGATTTTTCGGCCAACTTTTGGCATAAATCTTTAAAATTCACTTCTTCACCCTCCTTAGGGTCACTATAGATGTGTTGAGCTAATAGACCATGTACATAATCACTTGGATAATAGGTATAACTACATATATTTTGTACTAATTTTTTATCGATTTCTTCTTTTAATTCTTGGCAGTCCGCTGGAACTTCTCCCCAATGAATATACCCTAAAACAAAGTTATTATCAACTGCTTGTTTGAGATGTTCAAAATCTTTTCTACTTAATTTCTCTTGTTTTAAATCTACAATCTTTACATGTGGGTCATTATTCTTTAAAGCTTCCAATGTTTTCCAAAATCCTTGATTAATAGCTGGTTCTTTTTGTGATTGTTCTAATGGATTATATAGTCTAGATTTTACCTTGCTATAATAGGTAAACTGTTGGTTAGTTTCTTTTTGATACATAGCATCTTTCTCTTCTTCTTGCTTTTCCGTTTTATCCTCTACTACTAGCTCTATCCCACCCATCCCCAAAACTATCGATGTTACTTGGGGTAGCCGAAACCAAGATTGAACACTATCTTTTTCTCTATATTGTTTCTCGAACAGCCTAGGTGCATTTAATCTCTGCATTAAAAAAAAAGAAGACTCACTTCTACTGTATGGAAGGATAGCTTCACTTTTAAAAGCTAAAAAACGAGATTTTTCTCTTGTTATTGATTGACGAGCCTTCCATAAAGAATGATTTTTTGAATGAGTGCTTAAATAAAATGGGCCTATTGTATTTCTATTAAAGGATTTAATACACTTAGTTGCGCATACTAAAGGTATGGCTAATAAATGCTTTTGGGATGTTATTTCATCTAACCAATCTTTTTTCCCTTCCCGTTCTGATTGATAGCATAACTCATTATTTTCGTCCCCAGTAGACTTTAATAACGCTCCTCTAGCTATGTAATCTTCCTTTACTTCCTGTTGATAAACCGTTATTTGGTGATCTTGTTGTAATCCGAAAAGAGATTTAGACTTGTCATCTCGTTCTTCACTGGTGGAGGCTTCTTCATTGTATACCTGCTCCACTTTTTGCACATTATCAGAAGACATAATCGAGTTCCCACAACTTTGTAAAAATAGGCTAAATAGCAAGATATGAGCTATCAGTCTATGGCTTAAATTATAATTTCTGGTCATACATATAGAAGTTTATCGATGACCTTATATTAGTTGATAGCTAATATATGTGCAAGTTTTTTATAAAAAAGCTATCAACAGGGGAAAAGTAGGGGTCACCTCACGAAACGGAGTATACAGTACGTTGGTTTATCCACGGGGATTTCTGCTTACAATCCCATTTTAAGTGTATCAAAAAAGGACGCTTTTTTGATACACTTAAAAACACACCAACCAACCTCATACCACCCTAGTCTGGTTACATAGGTCAGAAGAAAATTCTGACCTGTGTAATGCCAACAGGGAGAAAAATAATTAACTCTTTAACATAACCAGTTGGTATAGATACAACCATTGGTGCAGTATATTAATTGGGGAGGCGAGAGAATTTCTACTTTTGTAACTACATATTAATAAAAAAATTAATTTTGCTTATACTAAGCCTGTTTACTATGAAAAACATAAATAAATATAGTGGTTATTTGCTATTAAGTGCTTACATGCTAATTATACAAGCTTGCTATTCAAAATTTACAATCGAAGAACTTCAGAAAAGGTCAGGCGAAATAGAACAACTATTAGAAGAGCTAAAAGAAGAAAAAGGAGAAATAGAGCAAGTTATAGCACAGAAAGCTAGAATAAGGCATATAATTGATGAATTTTGGAATAAGGTTTATTCAAAAGAAGAACAACTGTTCTTTAAATTTGATCTAAGAAGTTATGACCAAGATTATATAGAAAGAGGAGGTGAAGTCTTATACTTAGCTTTAAAGGGAAGACATCAAGAATATATTCAAGACATTCTTAATCTAAATAATAAACATTTAGGCATTACGCCTGAAATAACTTTAAATAAGGAGCGTTTGATGGGATATGCGTTGTGCTTAGTAATCAAAGATATAGAGTTTGATCTAAAGGATGTCTTTGAAATAATTACCACTAGGAGAGAATTTGAAAGTATTACCCAAATACGCTCTATAGATGAGTATATAGCTATGAGTTGGATAGAAGCAATAAGAAAAAGGGAAGGTAGCTTAATAAAAATTTGGAAAACAAGATTAAAGGCACTATATACAATTTCAATACCACAAGAAGATTATCATAATTTTAATAAAATCGTGTGGTCTTTGATAGCTTTACTAATAAATGATCAGGAAAATAAGTTAGCTTTCTCAATTAAAGACTTTGAGGAATGCTTTAGGTATGTTGAATTTTCTAATGAGCAATTAGAATTATTAGCTAGTAGCGAAAATCTTACTAAAGAAGTACAACAGCACCTTCCCAATCTAATTGAACAATATAAAAAATCAAAAGAAAAACTTAGTGCATGTACCTCTATTCAAAGACGTCATAATCAGTTATCCATATCTAAAAAACGTGAGCTAAATGAATATTCAGACTCAGAAGAGGAAGATGCCCCACATTTCAATGGAGTATACAACCTTACCAAATCTAGAACATACGGTATAAGTTACGATATGGATGATATAGAGGATATAGAGGATTATTTACGTATGGAAGCTGCTGGTAAAGTTGTTAATAACTATGTTATGAGACGTGATGAAATTTATCCTGATAAATTAAAAAAAGACGCAGAAGAAATTCATTCAGGCCTAAGTCAAAAGGTAACTGTATTATGTGCAGCACTTCAGCAACAAGATGGACGCACTAAAAAATTTGTTTTTACTAATGAATCTTCACTTTCTCAATCGGAATCTGAACTAAAAAAAGGATTTCTACTAAGGCACATAAATTAGGCTATCATGTAATTATGTCTCAAGGAAGTCATGCCGAAGGGGGATTAATGCAATTTTTACAAGAAAGGCCTACCCGATATACCCATATTATAGCATTAGGTTGTAGCAAGCCACACTGTGAATTTTGTTATGAACTGTTAAAAAGATTTATGGGAGTTGATTTCAAGTTAGAAGATATAAGTACAAGCGGCTTGCAGACATCTGGTGAGCCAGATTATTGGTGCTTTCCTAAGGCGCTGGCTTTCTTTTGTACAGAAAATGTATGTTTTCCTAGTTTACCTAAGGAAGTTTTGGAAAATACTTTAAGTAAAATGAGGAAAGATAAGAAGTATTGGAAAGAAGAAGAAATGGATAGACAACTAACTTTAGAAGAATGGAGAAATAGATTTTGGAAAAATCATGAACAAAAGGAGATGGAAACAACGGCTCAACTAGCCGATGATTCAAAAACACTTATACAACAACCATCTCGTAGTAAATCTTTAAAAAGAGACCGTGCCAGTTTAGAAGATCAAGCTCCTTCCCAATCCACAAGTAAAGCTATGGACGTATCTGAAAAACAATTAGATTCAAAAAGAAGTAAAAAACAACAGGAAGATGGAGGGAATAGTAAGGGAAAGGAGTAGGTTTAGTTTCTAACTACACATAACTCTATGTATAATTTAAAAGCAAAAAGAATAATAAATCTTTTATTGTGGTTGTAAGTAGAAATCTTCTTGGATAAACCAAAATTAATTCAAGTTGTTACTTTTAACTTTCTTTTGTAACGAATTAAAATGAAGGAAAGATTCATTAAAAATATATGTGTGTATAGTTTAAAATTAATAACATAAACATATTCGGTACAAAGAAATTATAGAATAGCTAGATCTCTTAAGGGACTCATCGAAATTGTAGAAGTATTGAATAAAAAATATGTCCACCTGGTATCGCTGGATTTAGGAGATAAAGTCGATACGACTTCTCCCATGGGGAAGGCATTCTTCCAGATAGCGGGTGTGTTTGCAGAATTAGAACGGAGAATGATCAATTCCAGAACTAAAGGGGGTATCGAAAAAGCTAAAATGGATGGGGTAAGATTTGGTAGAATACCTAGTAGTAAGAATAAGGGAACTGAACATAAAATAGAACGAATCAAGATCTTTCCACAATCAGGAAAAAGTTATGGCTGGATTAGCAAAGAACTATCTGTAAGCAAGAAAACTATTTCTGATATAAAAAAATCCATTTTTCTTTTCCAACAGTGCCCCATGGAACTGTAATTCTCTGTAAGAATGCGCCTGCTGGTTCAATAAGGCTATTTTAGTATAGAATACATCCCCAACTTGTTAGCTCTTTAACTTTAGCTTTTGCATGTGCATGTCCTTGATCCGCAGCTTTTTGATACCATTCTAAAGCTATTAATCCAAGGTCTTTATCTGGATCGAAATTAAACTCCCTCTTACGTACAATGTTATCTACTTGTTGTTCAACATCAATTTTAGAACACACACATCCCATGTTATATTGTCCCTGGGCATCTCCCTGGTTTGCTGCTTTTGCATACCACTCCATAGCTTCCCAATAATACCCTGCGTAGTAATACAGATCTCCCAATTTATTTTGTGCAGCTGCAGATCCTTGTCCTGCCATTTTCTTTATAATCCAAATTTTAGCAACCCCATTACCCTGATCGGCTAAATCTTTAAGCGCGTCAGCAGCTTTCTTATATCCTTCTTCAGCTGCTTTAATGTAAGCTTCGGCTGCCTTGTCTTCATCTTGTTCTACTCCTCCTTTGCCTTCCTGATATAAAATTCCTATCTTATATTGTGCTTCGGGCCCCTTTTGTATAGCATAATCAATAAAATTTGAATCATTATCTAGGTCAGATAAGCGATCGCAGCTTTGTAGAAAGAAACTTACCAATAGTATATAAATCCCTAGCTGGTGGCTTAATTTATTTTTCTTCATAGGTTTACATGTTGATGATGTTCATAAGATAATGACCAACTAGCTGATATACAAGCAATTTATAAAAAACAATCAACTTGGGGTCACGCTGGGAAAAGGAAAATAAAGAAAATTAGTTAGTTAACCCTTAACAATTCAAGTATGATTTAAAGGTTGGTTGATAAGAGGGTAGATAAATTACTTTTGCCCCTTGACTACCTAACAACCTTTCTTCTATTACTCCCTTCACAATTATAAACAAAAA
>Ga0209935_1005216_pt1 | contig 11183 bp, 16 predicted proteins | sample ThiBio_1000_plan_2_FD_183958 | JGI IMG/M metagenome (GOLD analysis project Ga0209935, IMG submission 183958) | Wastewater bioreactor microbial communities from Cape Town, South Africa - Thiocy_cont_1000_plan (SPAdes) | ecosystem: Engineered > Bioreactor > Thiocyanate-remediating >... | reverse complement strand
CCGCCACGCGTCCGCCCACCGATGGTTCGACAGATCTCGTCGCAACTCTCGCAGCCACCGACTGCTCAACGACCTGGCATTCGCAAGACCATCTCGTGCTCCTCGACCGATGTCTCTGCTGTGCTCAGCAACACCACCAAACCCAACACCGTCACCAACGCTTCCGCCTCCGCCTCCTCCTCCTCTTCTGGCTCCGCGACCATGGCCACGACCACGACCACGTCCACCAAGAAGAGGCCAAGTGGCGAGAATAACGGCAGCAAGCAAGCCTCGGCCGTCGATAGCGCGATGCCAGTCAAGCCCACGACACCAAGGTCTGCTGCTAGCGTGTCGCCTACGCCGCCGCCCCTCAAGCCGCTTCCTCCTCTCAGTGCCCACGAGCAGCATTCATTACTCAGCGGTAGCACGTCGCCCAAACCACGCGCCAACACTCCACCGCGAAACTTGCGCGCCTCTCATGACCTCAATCCTTCGACGCCCACCACCACCACCACCGCCGCCGCCTCACCGGCTACCACGCCCCGACGCATCTCGCCAACCACGGCCACCATCAGCAGCAGCAGCAACCGCTCGCAGCTCGTCGGCGCTCTCGATCATCCTACCAGCACGGTGTCGGACGCTCGCTCGAACCATGACGACAGTGATGAAGGTCACGTCGCTGGTGATCGGCGCTACTCGACCGCTACCGATGACGACTTTGATGATGGCGTCAACGACAACCGAGACGCATATGACGACGATATCGAGGAGGAAGCTGAAGACGACGACGACGACGAGTATGACGATGTCGATGACGAGGAAGAAGATGACGACGAGTATGACGACGCCGACGTCGAATATCTCGTCGGTGGCGTGGCCGAGTACGAGATCGATGACGAGGACGACGAATACGATCCCGAGCAGCAAGCGCCGCACCACGAGGAGCACGCGACGGCTTCTTCTCCCTCTTCAGCAACGTCGGGTGCCGCTGCCCCAATGCCAACCGCTACCGCCAAGGCTATCGCCGCTAAGAGTGACGACGCCTCACGCAGCCCCGAGGCGAAACCCACGACGACCACCAGAACGGCTTCCACTTCCTCCTCCACCGCTCAGGCACATCAGGACAAGCTCAACCGCCGCACGATCAGCATCAACACGTCGGACTGGGCCGTACTCGAGAGCATGATCCTCTCAGGTGATCCGTCGCTCGCCGACTCGCACCACCTGCACCAGCAGCCCGGCCCTCCGACCTCGCCTACCAAAGCGACTTCGTCTGATGGCTCGCGTTCCTCCTCCTCCTCCTCCTCCGACAACGATGGCAAGAGGCGGCATCGACGGCGTAAGCCTGGGGCGCAAGGCTCCAGTTCTTCGTCCACCTCGAAGGCCGCTTCTGTCTCGTCCGCATCGACCTCCATCTCGTCAAGCGACGGTTCTCGGCGGCGGACTTCGTCGAAGCGCTCGGCTGGCTCATCGGGCTCTTCCTCTTCGTCTTCCTCGTCGTCGTCCACGTCGTCGTCCACGTCGTCGTCGTCGTCGAGTAGATCTGCACCATCGCCCAACAATCCAGCAGAGCACGAAAGCGACGAAGAGGACGAGGATACGGGCGCCGAGAGCTCGCGTGCCAAGATGTGGACCGCAGCTTACACAGCTCGACGAGACGGCGCTCCGCCACCGCCTCCGCGCGGGGCCGCCAAGATCACCGAGAAGCAGCTCAATCTGTTGGTCGAGAACCATCGTATGAGCGTCCGCGGCATTGCTCCCATTACTGGAGTGACCAAACGTACGCCCGCTGCGACGCCGAACGCTGCTGAGCCTGCTGCTGCTGCTGCTGGCCGACCGTCGTCGCTTGATGCTGCCACGACACAAACGCCGCCGCTTTCTGTCGCGGCCGCCACCGACGAACCCGAACCCGAACCCGACACCAACACCAACACCAACACCAACACCAAGAGCCTTGATCGACCAACGTCGTCAGCATCATCGGCAGCAGCAGCCAGCTCGTCTTCATCGTCGTCTCAGCGGCCCAAGTACGCCACTGTTGGCCGTTTACAAGGTGGCCGCCTCAAGCAATTGTCCTCCGAAGACGCGTGGATGAACGTCTTTCAGGAGCCGGCTGATGGTGCCTCGAACACCACATCATCGTCGCCAGGCTCAAGTAGCACCACCAGCAGCACCTCGTCGTCATCGTCGGCTGCGACTGCGGCTGCGGCTGCAGCGGCCAGTAGCGAGGTCGACAAGAAACAGCGGTGGAAGTCGTTGCTGGACCAGATCGACAAGGAGGAGGAGGAGTATCGCAAGCGGCTCGACAGCAAAGAGGCCGCAGCGGCCGCCACATCGGGCAGCCGGCAAGAGGGGGCCAAGAAGGAGCTGTTTCCGTTCTGGAAGACCAAGAACAAGCCCAAAGCCACCGCTGCGGTACGTGTCTTGAGCTCTTTAGCGTACGCACGTACGCTTCGTGGTGAATAAGTGTGCCTGATTCGTTGCGTGGGGTGGTTACAGGCGCGAGAAGACGAGTCCGGAGCAGCAGACTTGCTTCCGACCGTGAATCCCATTCAGGCCCTCAATCACCATCGTAAGCACCGTTTCAGCGATGCGGACGAGCTGCTCGGCCACTTGCGACAGACCACCAGCTTGGTATGATGTAGTTGTCGGTGTCGTTGTAGTTGTCGGTGTCGGTGTCGTTGCTCACGGTAGTGATGATACATCAGAGAAATGAGGTGTCCGAGGCCGATCTAGCCAATAACTGCTCACAGAACTTTGACGCTGACGACATCGAGGGCACGAACATCATGTTCGATCCGGCAAAGCTCGACGAAGATACTGGCAAGCCTCGTACGTGCACAACACAGCAGACAGCAGACAGCAGCGCCTGCTGCTATTGCAACTTTCGAACCTGCGAACCTCTCGCGAGGACGAGCTTCGGCGCACAACTCACTCACTCACTCTCTTCTCTCTCGCTCTTCCTTCTCGCTCGCCGATAGTGCTACTCGGGGCACTCAAGTTCAAACTCATCCAGCGTTTGACCGACCACGCTACGCTCGGCTCCGATCCTGCCTGTACGTGCGCACTCTTGTCGTCGAGTACATTCTGGTTCATCCTTGCTCACCGCAACTACGTGGTGGTATCGATGTAGTCTTTACATCGATGATTCTCCTCACGTATCGAGCGCACTGGACTCCGTTGCATATGCTGGAACTGCTCATCTTCCGCTTCTTCGCGCAGCCGCCGAAGAAGTACCTCTCGCTCTCGGAGCTCGACTCTTGGAACACGACGCATCTCGAGCCGATCCAGTCGGCCGTGACCGGCGTGCTCACGACGTGGATCGAGCGCTACTGGAAGCAAGACATGGAGGAAGACCCAGTATTCATCGATCTGCTCTTGAACGTGATCGACGTGATGCTCGTCGGTAAGCAGCACAATAACGCGCGTCGAGCCGTCAAACAAGCCTTGAGTTACCAGCTGTTTCCTCGAGAGAGCGAGCTGCTGTACGGCTCCAAGGCCACCAAGCCCAAGAAGTATCCCCGGCCCATCATGCCGCCCAAGGTACAGTATACCTCCGACGTGCCCCGCTCACGATCGCACCCATCGAGGAGGTACTCACACTCGGCGGTGGGTGGCGGCTGTGGCGGCTGCTACTGGTGTTGGTTGTGTTGCGCTCGAACGACAGACGCCCACGCTGACACTGTTCGACATCCATCCGACCGAGGTGGCACGGCAGCTGACGCTGGTCGAGTGGGAGTTCTTTGCCTCGATACCGTTGATCGAGTACCTCGACCAACGGTGGCTGAAGAAGACCAAGATGGACGATGCGCCGTGTATCATGCGCTCGATCGATCGCTTTAACCGCACGTGCGCCTGGATAGCCACCGAGGTACGTACGAGGCGGGCGGCTCGGACACGAGGCAATTCGATTGCCAATCGAGTGATTGCTCACCACCCACCCACCCACCCGCAGATCCTCATGGTAGATGATATTAAGCAACGAGCGGCAACGTTGAACCGCTTCATCGTGATTGCCGAAGAGTGCCGCGCGCTGCACAACTACAATTTTGTCATGGAGGTGATTGGTGGGTTGCAGAGCAGTGCCATCTACCGCTTGAAGAAGACCTGGAAGGTAGGTGCCTCTCGTTTCTCTCTCTCTCTCTCTCTCTCTCTCTCGCCTGAGTGAGTGAGTGGGTTGACTCAAAATGATGTTGGTATGATGCGATGGTGCAGTTGTTACCGACCAAGAGCCTCGAGATCTGGGAGAGCTTGAACATCCTCGTCAACAACGACGAGAACTTTCGCAAGTACCGAGCGGCCGTCAAGAAAGCAGGCGCACCATGTATTCCGTACCTCGGTATGGAGCACCAAGCTGGCGGCGCACTCCTACTTGCTCCTCTTGCCGCGGCTTATGATTTCTGATGCTGATGATGACGACAGGCATCCACTTGACGGACTTGGTGTTCGTACACGAGGGCAACCCCAACTTCCTGCCTAACACCAAGCTCATCAACGCCACCAAGCTGCGCTACACGGCCGGCATCCTGTACTCGCTCGAGCAGATGAAGGCACAGCAGTACCAGTTCGTGGCGCTACCGGCCGTGCAGGCGTACCTGCTGACGACCGAGTTCATGGACGAGGAGGAGCTCAAGACGCGCTCGTTGGCGCTCGAACCCCGACGCAAGACCGGTCAATCGCGCTGAGGGCGAGAGGGCCGTATGAGTAGTTGTTTGTCTATCCACGTATCTATTCTCGAGAGAGCTTGTTTCGGTTGTGGTTGTGTTTCGGTTGTGTTTGTGTTTGGTATGTAATCGTCATGTGGCTTGGCAGCACGCACACACCGTACGTGAGAGCCAGCCGAGCATTGTGAATACGAGCGTGACGTCTCATTTGTATTGTGTCGTTGGTTTGAATGGAAGAAGCACCGGCGGTCGCGTCGTGTCGTGTCGTGTCGTAATGAAGCTGTAACTATTTATCTATCGCAGCGGTGCTACGACTACTACTGCTACTGGCCGTGCTCGCTCGCGACGTACAAATACGCGCCCTCGCCAGGCGTCGAGGCCATGATGGCACCGTCGAGCAGCGTGCGCAGCTCTGCCGGCGACGCCGAGGCATGGAGCGAGCGCAGGCGCGGCTCGTAGAAGTCGCGCTGCATGCCGGCGATGAAGGCCGGCACGTCGCAGCTGGGCGGCAGCAGCGCCACGGCCCAGCCGCCCCAACCGGCGCCGGTCAGACGTGCGCCAGCGGCTCCTCGCGCCTGCAGCTCGGCCACCACGGCCTCGAGCTCGGGGCAGCTGCACTCGAAGAGCTCGCGGCAGCTGCGGTGGCTGGCGCTCATCAGGAGGCCGAGAGTCGCCGAGAGCTGTTCGTCGTCGTCGTCGTCGTCGGTGGTGGTGGTGTCGTGGCGGTCATTGGCGGCAGCGGCGCACAAGTGAGCGAAGCGCCACACGCGAGCGCTCTCCTCAAAGACGTGCAGCGCGCGGTCGTGCAGGCGGAAGGTGTGCGAGGGCGCGAGGTCGCCGCCGTCGGGCGGCAGCAGCTCGGCGCAGTAGAGCTTGGCGACGTGCGCCGGCGAGCCGAGCTCCAGCACGCGCGCCACGTCGGCGAGCGTCTCGAGGCCGGCGAGCTCGCTCTCACGCACGAGGTGCGCCGCGCGCTCGAGCGCACTCACCATGTCGTGCGCCACGGCGGCCGCGCGCTCGGGAGCGTGCCATTCGTGTGGCGACGGCGCCAACGCCTCCTGAACCTCGTGCAGGCGCCGAACGCGCTCCCAGTGCGGCAGCGCCAGGCGCTTGGCGAGCACGGCTGCCGCCAGGCGGCACTCGACCACGCGCTGGTTGTAGCCGGCGCCGGCCGCGTGGCCCTGCAGCTCGTGCGCCACCAGGCTGTTGGCCATGACGAACGAGGCGCCGCGCGGCAGCCGCACGCCGGCGGCCAGCACGCGTGGTCGGAAGTGTATGAGCGACGCGCTGTGCCGCGAGGCCACGAAGCTGATCGCCTGGTCCATGCCGCCGAGTGACACGCCGAGCGAGCGCTCACTCTCGGCCGCCAGCGCCGCCAGCTCGGCCTTGTCGAACGGGGCGCGTTGCGGCGCCAGCACGCGCGCGAGGCCCGCCACGTACGCACACGTGACCGACGCCGAGCTCGAGAGGCCCGAGCCGACCGGCACGCTGCCGTGCACCGTGACGGCCCACCGGCGCGGTTGCTCGTGCAGCGCCACGCCAAAGTGCCGCACGACGCCACGCAGCGCCGCCACAAAGTACCGGCTCCACCGCGTTGCAGCCGCGTCGTGCACAGCGATGGCGCCATCGTCATCGTTGTCGTTGTCGGCAGCGGCGGTGAGCGGCACGGCGCGGAGAGCGAGCTCGCCGTTGTCGTCAACCTCGGAGTCGTAGCGGTACTCGACCCGCACCGGCGCAAAGCCGGCATCCACGTTGTGCAGTGTGAAGATCGGGTACCAGTGGCCGTGCGGGCGATCGTGGTGGGCCGAGGGAGCCGGCCACGGCGCGAAGAGAGCCACGGCGTCGTACGCGATCGCCATCGGCAGCACCGAGTAGCCGCTGTAGTCCACGTGCTCGCCTGCGCGCCACCGCCACCACGAGCTCGTTACCAAGTGCAAACAGAGCCTCACTCACTTCGCCCACATTGGTGCTGATGATGCTGCTGATGCGATACCGATGAGGTTCAGGCGACCAGGAGCGCGAGCCACGACGAGCTGCGCCGTCGACGGTAATGTTGTTGCTGCTGCATCGCGCCGCCAGACCGACAACACCTCCTCGACTCGGGGAGTGGCGATGGAGATCTCGGGCACCGTGGAGCTGGCCGTCTCGGTCGCCATCTGCGCGGCGGCGGCGATGCTGCTGATGGTGACGATGATGATGGTGTGAGGATGGAAGAACAGCGAATGGCGGCTAACGGTGGTTCATGCCCCGCTACATCACTGACAGCGTCGAATCTCGCTCGCTTCACTGGCTGGTTGCTTCGTTGCTTGCTGGCTTGCTTCGCTCGCTGGGGATGGCGGAGAGTATCGAGGAGGCACGACTCTTGCGCGGTCAAGTGTCTGAAGTTCTCGCTGGCTCGCTGTTTGTGGCTGGTGGCGGAGTCGAGGCGGCGGTGGCGGCCGCCGTGCGAGCGACACACGTGGTGCACGTCAAGCGCGGCTCGTCGCTCGCGAAGCCGTGTGCGTGCTCGTTCCACGATGCGTGTGCCGCTGAGACGCAGGTGCGGCACTTGTACCTATCGATCGGTGACGTACGCTACGAGAACATTGCGCAGTACTTTGAGCCCGTGTGCAGCTTCATCGATCACGCGCTGCGGGGCGACGGCGCATCGCATGAGCGAGTCGTCGTCATGATCCACAGCGAGTGGGGCCTGAGCCGCGCCCCGACGCTGGCGATCGCCTATCTCGTGCACGCCTCTCACTTCGGCTCGGTGGCTGATGCTCTCGCGCGACTGCGTGCGACGCGCTCGGCGCTTGTTCGCCCCAACGTCGGCTTCGTGTCGCAGCTGCTGGCGTGGCGCCCCGACGCCGATGCGGCGGCCTTCGAGCGCTCGTACCGAGAGTGGTACCGTGAGGCGCACGCTCCGTCGCTGGCAGCAGCCCGGCGACTCATCTCGGACCTCGAGGACTCGCAGGGGGCGGTGCGCAACGGCGAGAAGCGCCTCGTGTGCGCCGGCACGCACTGGATGCGCATCGAGCGTGTGCTCGACGACCCGCGCGTGGCGCGCGTCGCGAACTTTGTTTCGCACTTTGAGGCCGAGTACCTGATCGAGCTCGCCAAGCGCTCGGGCCTGCACCGCTCGCGCACCGCCGCTGCCGGCGGCATCTCGGCGACGCGCACATCGAGCAGCTGCCGCCTGCCGCGCAAGGACGCGATCGTCTCGGGCGTCGCCGACCGCGCCGCGTTTCTGGTCGGCATGCCGGTGCAGCACACCGAGGCGCTGCAGTGCGTGCACTACGACCGCACGCAGCACTACGACACGCACTACGATTGGTTCCAGGACGGCGAGAGCCGGAGCCCGGAGCGCGAGCTCGGCAGCGAGCAACGGCCGTGCTCGACGGCAGCGAGCGGGCAGCGCGTCGTGTCGGTGTTCGTGTACCTCGCCGACTGCCACGGCGGCGGCCACACGCACTTCCCGGTGCTCGAGCGGCGCTTCGCGCCCACCAAGGGCCACGCGCTGGTGTGGTTCAACCGCGCGCGCCACCAGCAGCCGCCCGACATGGACCGCCGCGTGCTGCATGCCGGCGAGCCGGTGCTGGCCGGCGAGAAGTGGGGCATGAACATCTGGTTCCGCGAGCGCCCCGTGGTGGCGCAGCAGCAACAGCAGCAACTCTCGTAGGCGCCTCTCCATACCAAACACCGTGTAGGAACAGCAAGCAATCAAGCAAGCAAGCAAGCAATGTACATCCAGCTCAATCAAGAGCGAGCAAGCTTGCTTGATATCGTGGATTCGATCACGACTGTACATTAGATGACTCGTACTCGTTCTCTCAACCTCATCAATTGGCTTCTTCATCGCTGCCTTCCGCTTCTGCCGGACAGATCAGCCACCGAGCCATGATCGGAAAGTGGTCCGAGATCGTGTTGGTATCTTCGTTCTAGCAAGTGGCAGCAAGTGGTACCAAGTGATGAGTGAGAGATATCGTGAGTGAGTGATATCATGAGTGAGCAGCGACGTACGTGGATAACCCACACGTCTCGAAAGACCTCGGGGCGTGCCAGCGCGGGTGTCGCGAGGAAGTAGTCGAGGCGCATCTCGGCCGCGTGCAGCGGGTCCTCGTTGGCGGCCGTCGGCACCGTGTGCTCGAACGTGCGGCCGTTGCGCAAGCGTGCCTCGTAGCCCAAGTCAACGAGCGAACCATTGCGCAGCAGGTTGTCCATGGTGGCGAACGAGATGTCGGCGTGCTCGCAGAGCATCCGATCGAGCACACGCATGCCCTGCAGCTCGGCGTCGAGGAACTTGCGGCACAGGCGCGGGTCCTGACGCAGCTTCCCGAGCAGCATCGCCTCGGTGTACACGTCCTCGTCGTAGCGCGACAGAGCGTTCAGATCGCCGAGAAGTATCAGCTCGCAGTGCTCCAGGCTCAAGCGATCAATGTGGTGCGTCTCTTTCAGCCGCTTCTGCGCATCGTTCGGACTCAAGTGCGTCACGACCTGAGTGTGAATGCGTGCATGAGGGCGTGTGAATGAGTGCGAGCGAGCAAGCAGAGCGCGCGCCGCAAGAGCAGAGCGGAACCGTGCTCGTACGACGTGCAAGCCTTGCTCTGCGAGGTCGGGCGAGAGCGAGCTGAGGTCGTCGGTGTCGTCGTCGTCCTGCTCTTGGTCGCGCATGTCGAACGAGCTCGCGGCCACGGATGCTGCGAGCGAGAGAGAGTCAGCGTCGATCATCACCTCGCCATGGGCCACGCGGGCGTCGCGCACCGTTGTGGAAGAAGCGCACGTGGATCATGCCGTGGTGGAAGCCAGCCGTTGTGCGGCGGATGACCTCGAACGGCACGGCGGACGTGAGGCCCAGGTGGTAGCCCGTGTTGGTGCGCAGGAAGCTCGTGTGCGCGTGGCCCCATCCGTCGCTGGCGACCTGCTGCAGCTGCTCCTCGCTCCAGTGGTTGAGCTCCTGCAGTGCCACGATGTCGGGCGCATGGAACCTGTGGCGGTGGCGTGCGGGTCAGCGACAGCGCGGCCGTGCTGAGACTGCGACGACGACGACGACGACGACGCACCGAATGAAGGCCGCGAGCTCGGTGCGCGAGTCGGCGGCGCCTTCGCCGATGTTGTAGCTCATGATCGTGAGGCTGCGGCACGACGGCAGGTGCAGCGTGTGGCACTCGCTCGATGGCATCGATGCAGGTGATGGCGTTTCTTCTGTCGGTGTTGGTGGCGGTTGTGGTGTCGTTGTTGATGTCGGTGGTGGTGGTGGTGTTGGTGGTGGTGGCGGTGTTGTTGATGTTGGTGGTGGTGGTGTTGGTGTAGTAGTTGGTGTCGGTGTAGTCGGTGGTGGCGGTGTTGTTGATGTCGGTGGTGGTGTTGTTGATGGTGGTGGTGGTGGTGTTGTTGATGTCGGTGTAGTTGTTGATGTTGGTGGTGGTGGTGTCGTTGGTGTCGGTGTAGTTGTTGATGTTGGTGGTGGCGGTGTTGTTGATGTTGGTGTAGTTGTTGATGTTGGTGGTGGTGGTGGCGTGCTGGTAGAGTCTGTGGTGGCTGCTGCTGCGTATGAGGAGCGCGCGTAGCCACAGCGAGCGGTGAGCGTGTGCGCATACCTATCGACGGTTCGAGCCCCCACGGTATCTTATGCACGCTGCGGTACATCAGGTAGAACACAAAGAACCCGATGGCGGTCACCAGCAGGATGCCCATGCGAGCGCGCGGGCTTTGTGGCAGCATCGGTGCGAGCGCGAGCGAGCGAGTGAGCAACTACTCGACGACCACCACCAAGCCCACCAAGCCAATGACTCGAACACACTTCGGTTCTTGGGGTGCCTGGTCTCCGGCCGCGAACTTGCGTTTCGGGCTGAAGGAACCAATTAGATCGCTGCCATTGCGTTGTTGTGGTGCTGCTGCTGCCACGGGCGGTACGGCGGATACGCTCGTAAGATCGCGGCTTCCAACTTGGCCTCACACACGCGCGGCTATCGGCGATCGGGCGATCGGCGATCTCTCGCTCCGGGGCTGTGGTTTCGGTCTTTTACAGCCAACCAACTTGGGTTGCACAGGGCTTCATTGTTAATCACGAACGAATAAGATAAGATAAGAAGCAGTAGAACACAAGGACACGTACACACACACACGCACACATACACGCGCGCACCCACGCTCGCAGCCGAGGGCGCGCGTTCTATCTATGGTCGTCTACAGAGTCCGGCAGAGTGAGGAAATTGACATGGCGCGCCGGTAGCGACGGCGCCTCTCGCGCATCGTTGCCGGCACTTGGCAACGAATCAGCGGCTATCGTGGCTGCGGCAGCGGCTGCGACGAGTCGGTCGAACCGGGTGACGGCAGCCCCGATGCCGATGAGGCTGAGGATGAGGATGGAGGCGCAGGGCCCAACGGCGCACTCGCGTGGCGCTGGGTGAAGCGGCCTTGGTAAGCGTCGCTCGTCGGCGGGTACGGCGACGCAGGCGGGTAGCCGTGGTAGTCGTAGGTTTGTTGCGAGTAGAACGAGCGCGGATACTCGGGCTGCGAGCGCAGCGGGCATGGCTGCGGCGAAGGCGTCGGATGGAAGTG
>Ga0209935_1005215_pt1 | contig 11184 bp, 9 predicted proteins | sample ThiBio_1000_plan_2_FD_183958 | JGI IMG/M metagenome (GOLD analysis project Ga0209935, IMG submission 183958) | Wastewater bioreactor microbial communities from Cape Town, South Africa - Thiocy_cont_1000_plan (SPAdes) | ecosystem: Engineered > Bioreactor > Thiocyanate-remediating >... | reverse complement strand
AGTCGAGGTTGATTGATTGATTGATTGCATCAGAGATGATGAGGATAGCACGCCATCAGAGAGTTCACAGACCTTGAGGAATGCCTCGGGCTGATGCCATCCAAACCTTGACGATATCATCGCCAATAATTCGATCCATCAGTGATTCGCAATGGCTGAGTGTTAATCGATCTCTCGTGGGCTGTACATTCATACCTGAGATTCGAGAACGTGATCGGTGTCGTGATGGATTGGAGCGCCGTTGGATCTTGATGCGGTAGCGTTCGACTGAACAAGGTCGAGAAGCTCTGAGTCTCGCGGATGAGAGTGCCCTCGAGTGCAGGATATCGACGATAGATCAATGATCTCAGCGTTCGGTTGGGTACCAAGTTGCTACACTCATTCAAGAGTATCATTCGTATCATGATAACGAGATGATACGTATGAGACTCTATCTCAATCTCTCTCTCATTCGATAATCGAAGCATAGCCACATGGGTGTGTGTTTGTTGGTTCGAGATCTTGTACTTGGAGCTAAAGAGTGTACGGGTCATGGGCGACACGTTGCTACGCAGCATCCACTCCGAGATGGCAGCTCGCTCGTACGAGAAGCCATCCGACGCAACCACCGGGTCGCGCATGATCTCATGTTGAATGGGACACAAGAACTCCTCGTTGTCGTCGTAGTCATCATCAGCGGCATCATCGCAGCCATCACCTCGATGAGCGTCGTGAGTAGTGAGACTCATATCGTTGAATGAGAGATGATATTGATCGGTGAGATGATGTCAGTGTGTGGTGTTGATGCGTGCAGCAGCGAGCAACCAGACAACAACAACAACAACAACAAGCTCGACACATCCATCCATGATCCATCAATGTCGATGGATTGGTAGGAAGGTAGGTTGGTACGGCTCTCTAGCTCGCAGTGATTCGGTTGATTGGTCGATTGATCGATTGAGTTCGCTTGTATCGATTCATCACACAGAATGACATATGATCGCGAGTGAACGACAACATCTGCCATGTCCTCGCATCGAGATCTATCGCCTGCGTCGCTTGCGCTCCTGCGAGTCTCCAGAGCCAGAGCCGCTACCACCACTGCCACCACCGCCATCGCCAGAGGCTTTGGGCTTGTTGCCCCAGCCTCCTTGTACACGGCCACCTCGCTTGTCCTTCTTGGCGCCACCGCCACCTCCAGAAGCAGCGGCACCACTCCTCTTGCCACCACCGCCGCCTCCATGCGAAGAAGCAGCCGCCGCCACACGAGGCTTGAACTTGGGCAGCTTGGATCGATCGCCTGGTCGTCCTCCTCGATCGGGAACGGTGCCGATCACGATCGACTTGCGAATCGAGTGCGTGAGTGTCGCGTCGTTGTTGGCTTGATCCGAGATCTTCTTGTTCGAGAAGAGATGCGCATGGGCGCACACAATGTCGTACACCGTGATGGTCGACGTGAAGTTGTGCATCGATACCATGCGCTTCTTGACAATCTCTTCGATCGTGTCCTTGTTGGCCTACTCGCGCCGATACACACAATTAATCAATCGACGAGAGTACCAACGCTACCATCGTAGCGCGATTGATCGAGTACCTTGCCCTTGGGCGACCATGTGAAGCATTGCAACGTGACGCCGAGTCGTTTGAGTAACGCCTCACGACGAATCTTGTAGTCGCTCTTCATCTGCTCGTTGATAGCAGCCAGTTGCTCTTGTTGCTGCGCACTCAAGGACTCGAAAGGAATCAACGGCTGTCCTGGGAAGGTGCCAGCACTCTGTTGCGATGCTTGGCGAACCTGTACAACGTAGAGAGCGTCAGTATAGATCCCCCCGTGGAGTTCAAGTCAGTGTACGCAACTTGTTCAATAATCTGCTCGAGTAGTTGCACTGGAGACACGAACAATGAGCCAGAGTGCGTCAAGGTCGATGTTGGAACGATGCAACATGAATGGCACATCGATCGCAGGCATCCAATCAGTCGATGCTCTGGAATGATAGCATCTGAGCCTGACGTGTGGCTGGCGCTTGAGATTGACGATACTTGCAACTCGTTGGTTCGATTGGTAGCGACTAAGATTGAAGAGGCTTGAACCTCGGCAACGATACGTCCTGATCAATGCACAGACGTAAGCAGTTTGAAACGAGATATCATTGGATTTGAAGAATGAGATACCAATGCATCGTAGACGTGTAGTTGGTGTTGAAGCAAGCGCAGTCAATGGCCGAACTGGCAGCACGACTTGATGTTGTTGAAGCAGTTGAGCCAATCGATCGAAGGCGCTCGAGGTCGATGGTGGAGCGTCAGGGAGGATGTCGCTGGATGAACTATCGAACTGCTGCAGCAGCGACACGCAATACAGCACCACTTGGTCCTCGTTGGATTCGTAGATGATCTTGGCGAGATCTCCATGTTGGCCACTCCCACTGGACAGATTACGGCACCAGAGCCGTGAGTTATTGGTGAACTCCCTCGTACTCAGCTGAGCTTGGGCGTAACACAATACAACATACAGTTGATTGATACGCTCCGAGAGCCTCGCAATCTCTGCTTCCATGATGAACCACAACCCAAGTAGAGAGCAGTGGGTGATTGGTGCGTCCCCTGGTTGGCTTGAATACACGCGCAGAGGAGCAAGCAACTGAGGAACGGGACTTTACGAAGATCGGCGTCGTGTCGAGGGAGAGCGGAGGGAGAAGTATATCGCTGTAAGCGTATTAAGTTAAGAACAGCACCGTCGCGTTGTATCGCAGTAGTGGGCTCGAGTGAATATTACTAAGCTCTTGGTTGCCTGATGGTCCTTCCTTCGATCGACTGCGAGATCGATCATTCGTTTGTTTGTTGGGCTGCTTCCTGCAAGGTGCGTGCGTCCGTCAGATGCCAATGCGATGTATTTATTGCTCCAGCTCCATCTCCGTATTACATTCATCGGAGCCAAGTTATTAATGCGATGTGATGCACTTCGCTCTGCGCGGTCTTTCATGAAAGACGTCATTTGTATTTGTTCTTAGTATCCCAAAGACTACTTGTACCGAGATAGAAGAGAAGTGGGAGACCTCGGAACGGGGATGTCAGGAGATATGTGGCTGATGTCAACATCTGAGCTAGAAATGCTCTAAATGGATTGGCGTATTTGGGAACGCCTGCCGAGCATGCGTGTATATTGCTCGCACGTTACCGGCAAGAAACAGCTGAATTGGACGCTCCCTTGGCACGGCAGTAAACAGGGTATTCCAAGGAGTAAGTCTGCCAGTTGAGGAGGCAACTATCACTCTTCGAGTATGTTCTTCCCTCAACGTACTCGAAAGGGCCTCGTCAAGGCCCCTTTCGTCTCTTTGGATAACCTCGAGCACGATCCACCGAGGGTCGTTGTTGAACGTCCCCCGAAGGTAATCGATGTAGTTGGGCCCCCCGGCCAAGAAAGCTACGATTCGGTGGCCAGCGCAGTCTGGATGTCTGATGAGACCACATAGCGGAGCGCATCCAGATCCAGAACCAGCGAGAACTGTAAGGTTGTTCCGATCAGATGATATAAACCGAGCAAACTCGCCCCAAAATCCGGCGGATACCGCATACGACAGAGTTTGTAAGTTATTCTCAATGAAAGGAGCAGTTTCTTTGTTTTCCCCGGTTGTAGACATGTGAAGCTCCAAAGTGACCGATAATTCCTCTTGCACGGTTCTCGCTATCGACAGCTCAATCTTGTCGGTATTCATGAATATCCTCTCCGAAGTAGCGTTGCCTGAGGTTTTACGGGTGCAATGGACCAGTACTGTCTGACCAGGGCGAAAGTACTTCTTCGTATTCGTTAGCTGCAAAAGGAGTATTCGAATTTTCGTTGCCCCGTCCTCAAGCAATTGGCTCTCTCCCAACAGTGTTGCCGGAGTGCTAGTGCTAAAGAAAAGTTCGATGACGACAAAGGCAGCGATCAAGAAACAAGATGCCCAAAAGTATGGGATGCCGCTCAGCGCCTGCCACCCATGAATTACCAACAGAGAGCAAACAGCAACAATTGTGCACCAGTGAACAACTCGAAACCCGTTGTTGCTGAACCTTTTCCTGATCCAGCCGATATGGTGAATACAAGGGATCGAAAGAAGAAGCACGAAGGCGAGAATCCCAGTGTAAATTGGCCACTTGTACAGAGTAATCCCTGTTTCCCACAGTTGTCCCACCCATCCAGCAACGTGAAGAATCACCAGCACTAAGAGAGCTACCGGAGTCACCAATGTATGCCATGGTTCGAGAGACTTAATAATCGCGATGTCAACGAGAGCAAACTTACTCGCCCAGGTTCTCACCGAGCGCAGACCCAGATACAGCTCGTAAACAAACAACACCAAAAGCCACTTCGCGCCAAGCTTAGCACACCAAAACCATAGCACATGGGGGACAGGACTCTCTTCGGTGGCCTCCTTGATCAAGTCGGTAATTGCGCCTCCCAGGAGCAGCGCGAGCACAATCAAATTGAACTCGGCGAACAACTGCTTGTAAAGTCGAAACGAGCTGTAAGCAGAGGACGTCAACGACAGCCAGAGTAAGGCAAAGGGTACTGTGTCAACAATCCAAAGCCAAAGGGCAGCAATCCAAGTATCATAAACTTCCAAAGCACGCTCGTTTACCGTGAACCCTACCGCAACAGTCACCAACATTCCGAAATAGATGAACAATATCATTACCGAGCGGGTTCCATATCGTAAGATCATAGCGAAACGCCAAAGAAACAATCCTGGACGAGCCTCTCCAGCAGTTCCAGCCCATATATCCATGCGACTAAAGAGCCGTACATCAGGTAGCATCACCCAAGCGATGAAAAGAAGGGAAAACAGGGTGTTTACCACATCCATCGGAATGATGTACATATTTCCTGATGATGTAGCGACCAGGTGCAGAACAGCGGCCACCGCTGCTTTGCCAATCGCCAGAACAATGACAACATATAAATCTGGAATGACTTTGGTGTCCTTGTAACACCACAACAGCAGTGGAACGAATCCGTCCAGAGCCGACTGGATAGTCATGCACCAGCGAGCCGTTCCCAGCCATTGGCTGTTACGATCGGTGAACAGAAACGCAGATTCAACCGAGATAATTCCCAGTGGAAGTAGTATGAAAGGGACAAACCACCAAGCGGAAGCAAGAACAGGAGCCATCGGATTCGCAGGAGGGCTGCACCATCTAAGAGGATCAAGCAGGTGGAGGATGACGGCAACCGCAGTGGTGAAGCAGAGAATACCGGTGCTACCCACAACGAGTATAGAGCTGACAAGCTGCGAATACTCGAACCATGTCCAGTCTGCGTAGCTGCCGAATACCGCAGCAACCAGAGCTAAGCACGTCCAGAAAAGCTCAACCAGCATCGATGGAATGGTGGGGGGATGCTGGATGGAGAAGAAGGTGGTTTCAGGCACTACTGAAGGAACCATGTATTTATATGTCCGACAACTGAAGGCCGCAAGGCCAGCTAAGGAACCAGAAAAGCCCGCGACGCCTTTAGCATCGCACCTTGTGGCCGTACTAGAAACCTCCATGACAAACACGTGTTAACTCCGAAAACCGAAAAACTGCGTTGAGACCCATCGCTACAGTGCGTACACAGCGTAACAGCCTCGAGAGCAGCAAGCAACCGAGGAACGGGACTCCGAAGATCGGCGTCGTGTCGAGGGAGAGCGGAGAGAGAAGTATATCGCTGTAAGCGTATTAAGTTAAGAACAGCACCGTCGCGTTGTATCGCAGTAGTGGGCTCGAGTGAATATCACTAAGCTCTTGGTTGCATGATTGTCCTTCCTTCGATCATTCGTTTGTTTGTTTGGCTGCTTCCTGCAAGGTGCGTCCGTCAGATGCCAATTCGGTGTATTTATTCTATTTATTATTACATACGTCATGCTCGTGGGTTGGGTGTGTGCCTCTCATAACTGACTGCGTGTGGCCAACAGGTTGATTGGAAGAGAGATCACACACTCGCGAGAGAGATGAACTGCGCCTTGAACTTTGATGAGCCCGAGTCCTGCCATCGAGTACGCGACCCACGAAACCACGCACCTACCCCACTCACCACCCAACATGAACCAAATCCGCCACCATCTGCCCTCGGGGCTCGCTCTCCAACTCGAGATTCGCCGTATTATTACTGGTCTCACCCCGAACGCGTATGTGATATGTATGGCGATGGAACGGCGGCAGTGCGGGCAGGTGCCGTTCGCGTCGGAGAGCCTTCGAGCTGTGAAGAAGACCTGGCACAAGCTGTGTTTCAAGTGCAACGACTGTGGCACGTTGCTCTCGCTCGGTAAGGAGTCCGTACATGAAGGTACGAATCGCTCGTATTGGCCCACAAACACACTCTGTCGCGTGCTTGAGGCTCTCTCTCTCTCTCTCTCAGTATCTGCGATATCGGTGTCAGTGCATGTGATGTTACAAGTAAGCTCGATATCTTCATGAAGTGCTCTAGTGCTTGGCGTTGAAGACGGTTTGATGATGGATTGAGTTTTTGCGAGCGAGATATGGTTATTCTTGTGGCTGTTATGGTTGTTACTGAGGCAGCAGTAGAGATATTCGCGTTCATGGATGTTTGATGTGAGTTTGATGCAAGTAATCTCGATGTTTGTCATGGATTGCTCAAGTACTCGATGCATCATCGATGTTGAAGAGGGTTTGGTGATGGATTGAATTTTTGCGAGCGAGATACGATCATTCTTGTGATTGGTATGGTTGTTGCCTGAGGCAGCAGTAGAGATATTCGCGTTCATGGATGTTTGATGTGAGTTATCTAAGTAATCTCGATGTTTGTCATTGATTACTCTATTACTCGATGTATCGTCGATGTTGAAGAGGGTTTGATGATGGATTGAATTTTTGCGAGCGAGATATGGTCATTCTTGCGATTGTTATGGTTGGTTACTGAGGCAGTAGAGATATTCGTGTTCATGGATGTCTGATGTGATGTTGCAAGTAATCTCGATGTTCGTCATTGATTACTCTATTACTCGATGTATCGTCGATGTTGAAGAGGGTTTGATGATGGATTGAGTTTTTGCGAGCGAGATACGATTATTCTTGCGATTGGTATGGTTGTTACTGAGGCAGTAGAGATATTTGCGTTCATGGATGTTTGATGTGAGTTTGATGCAAGTAATCTCGATTTTTGTCATGGAATAGTCAAGTACTCGATGCATCATCGATGTTGAAGGGGGCTTGGTGATGGATTGAATTTTTGCGAGCGAGATACGATCATTCTTGTGGCTGTTATGGTTGTTACTGAGGCAGCAGTAGAGATATTCGCGTTCATGAATGTCTGATGTGAGTTTGATGCAAGTAATCTCGATGTTTGTCATTGATTACTCTATTACTCGATGTGTCGTCTATGTTGAAGAGGGTTTGATGATGGATTGAATTTTTCCGAGCGAGATACGATTATTCTTGCGATTGTTATGGTTGTTACTGAGGCAGCAGTAGAGATATTCGTGTTTCATGGATGTTTGATGTTATGTTGCAAGTAATCTCGATGTTCGTCATTGATTACTCTAGTAATAGATCCATCATCGATGTTGAAGAGGGTTTGACGATGGATTGAATTTTTCCGAGCGAGATACGATCATTCTTGTGATTGGTATGGTTGTTGCTGAGGCAGCAGTAGAGATATTCGTGTTCATGGATGTCTGATGTGAGTTTGTGCAAGTAATCTCGATGTTCGTCATTGATTACTCTAGTAATAGATCCATCATCGATGTTGAAGAGGGTTTGATGATGGATTGAATTTTTGCGAGCCAGATATATCATTATTCTTGTGATTGTTACTGAGGCAGCAGAAGAGATATTCGCGTTCATGGATGTCTGATGTGAGTTTGTCCAAGTAATCTCGATGTTTGTCATTGATTACTCTATTACTCGATGTGTCGTCTATATCGAAGAGGGTTTGGTGATGGATTGAATTTTTGCGAGCGAGATACGATCATTCTTGTGATTGGTATGGTTGTTACTGAGGCAGCAGTAGAGATATTCGTGTTCATGGATGTTTGATGTGAGTTGTCCAAGTAATCTCGATGTTTTTCATGTATTAGTCTATTAATTGATGCATCATCGATGTTGAAGAGGGTTTGATGATGGATTGAATTTTTGCGAGCGAGATATGATTATTCTTGTGGCAGTTACTGAGGCAGCAGTAGAGATATTCGTGTTCATGGATGTCTGATGTGATGTTGCAAGTAATCTCGATGTTTGTCATTGATTACTCTATTACTCGATGTGTCGTCTATGTTGAAGAGGGTTTGACGATGGATTGAATTTTTGCGAGCGAGATATGATTATTCTTGTGGCTGTTACTGAGGCAGCAGTAGAGATATTCGTGTTCATGGATGTTTGATGTGGGTTTGTGCAAGTAATCTCGATATTCTTCATGGAATAGTCAAGTACTCGATGCATCATCGATGTGGAAGATGGTCTGATGTGATTCGAGTTTTTGCGAGCGAGATATGGATTGGTATCGGTTAGCAGTGACGATCCTATCGCTTCGGTGTAGGAGTACTACTCTTCGTCTTATTGTTGCTGTCGATGCGAGATCCTCCAACACCCTGGCTCTACACTACTCCACTCTACCCCTCGTTACTCACGGTATCTACCATCGATGGCACACTCATAGGCGAGCCGTACTGTAAGCCGTGCTACTCCAAGAACTTTACGACGGCAGGATATGGCTTCGGCAACACTCTCTCGTCGCATAAGTAACTCGCCCGCGCGCGCAGGCTCTCTCTATGCGTAAAGCGAGCCATCAACTGATCGGACTCACCGACTGATACGCTAGTAACTATTATCTATCATGCGCAAGCTCGCGCTACCTCCTACTGTCTCTTACACATCCTATCTACCACCTCGCACTGATGGATTGATTGATTGATTGATTGATTGAATGAAGTCCTAGATCTAGTTTGGTGACGCGTGACGCGAGGTGGCGCAGACGCAGTGCGTTGATGTATTGTGATCACACTCAAGATGCGACAATGCAGAGAGCGACAGAAGATCGATGCGGCTGAGCATGCTCGAGGTCGGCGCCGAGCGTCGTCGCTCTCTCGAGAGTGGAGCGGCGGCTCTCGAAGGCCTCCTACTCCTCGTCGTCCTCGTCGTCCTCGTCACCGAACCGATCGATGAGCTTCCGTTGCGCAGCCACTGCTCCACGAGCGCAAGCCTTCCATCGAGCGACCTCCGCTCGCAAGCGCTCGTTCTCCTGCTGCAAGCGCTCGACATCGATTGCATGATCGGTTCGTGCATCTTGCACAGCTTGCTCGATCATGCGCTGGAGCTCATCTTCAGAGAGTACTGCATCGATCAAATCGACAGCCCGAGATGAGGTCAAACACCAACCATGGAAGCTCTCACGCTGATGACGTCCACGTACTCCTGTACTCTCCTGCCTCAAGACGTGGCAGCAAGAGAGGTGCTGCGAGATGGATCCATTGTGGTCGGTCGGCCCTCACTTGCCTTCGAGGACCCATGTCTTGGAACGTCGCGATAACGGAGCAGCGCCACCAGAAGAGGGAGAAGGAGCAACAACGCACCAGCAGGAGCGGCAGCGGTGCGGCTCTGTCGAGCGAAAGATATTTTGGCCAGATCCTCAGGCACGATATCTCGTCGCGTAACCGCGTGCTTGATGTCGTTGTTGCTGATGCTCCTTGTGTTGGGGTTTGTAGATCACTGGTCTTGGCGCCGCACTCTCGTTTGTGGCATGTTGGACCGATCCAGACGAGCGCGTTCGTGCAACAAGCTCCTTCCTGCGCTTTCGGCGGTACCCCGCAATCACGTTTGACTCAACACGCACCACCGCGGTCTTCGACTCTGGATGTGAGAGGCTTGAGCAGGAGTCTGAAGGTGTGGTGGTGTATCTATTGATCACATTCAAGATGCGACACTGCAGAGAGCGACGGAAGATCGATGCGGCTGAGCATGCTCGAGGTCGGCGCCGAGCGTCGTCGCTCTCTCTCGAGTGGAGCGGCGGCTCTCGAAGGCCTCCTACTCCTCGTGGTCCTCGTGGTCCTCGTGGTCCTCGTGGTCCTCCTCGCCGCCGAACCGATCGATGAGCTCCCGTTGCGCAGCAGCGCCGGCCTGTTGCGCAGCCACTGCTCCACGAGCGCAAGCCTTCCATCGAGCGACCTCCGCTCGCAAGCGCTCGTTCTCCTGCTGCAAGCGCTCGACATCGATTGCATGATCGGTTCGTGCATCTTGCACAGCTTGCTCGATCATGCGCTGGAGCCCGTCTCGAGAGAGTACTGCATCGATCAAATCGACAACCCGAGATCAAGTCAAACACCAACCATGGAAGCTCTCACGCTGATGATGTCCACGTACCCCCGTACTCTCCTGCCTCAAGACGTGGTAATGGTGCCGCGAGATGGATCCATTGTAGTCGGTCGGCCCTCACTTGCCTTCGAGGACCCATGTCTTGGAACGTCGCGACAACGGAGCAGCGCCACCAGAAGAGGGAGAAGGAGCAACAACGCACCAGCAGGAGCGGCAGCGGTGCGGCTCTGTCGAGCGAAAGATATTTTGGCCAGATCCTCAGGCACAATATCTCGTCGCGTAACCGCGTGCTTGATGTCGTTGTTGCTGATGCTCCTTGTGTTGGGGTTTGTAGATCACTGGTCTTGGCGCCGCACTCTCGTTTGTGGCATGTCGGACCGATCCAGACGAGCGCGTTCGTGCAACAAGCTCCTTCCTGCGCTTTCGGCGGTACCTCCCCAATCACGTTTGACTCCACACCCACCACCGCGGCCTTCGACTCTGGACGTGAGAGGCTTGAGCAGGAGTCTGAAGGTGTGGTGGTGTATCTATTGATCACATTCAAGATGCGACACTGCAGAGAGCGACGGAAGATCGATGCGGCTGAGCATGCTCGAGGTCGGCGCCGAGTGTCGTCGCTCTCTCGAGTGGAGCGGCGGCTCTCGAAGGCCTCCTACTCCTCGTCGTCCCCGTCGTCCTCGTCCTCGTCCTCGCCGTCCTCGTCCTCGCCGTCCTCGCCGTCCTCGTGGTCCTCGTGGTCTTCGTCCTCCTCGCCGCCGAACCGATCGATGAGCTCCCGTTGCGCAGCAGCGTCGGCAGCCACTGCTCCACGAGCGCAAGCCTTCCATCGAGCGACCTCCGCTCGCAAGCGCTCGTTCTCCTGCTGCAAGCGCTCGACATCGATTGCATGATCGGTTCGTGCATCTTGCACAGCTTGCTCGA
>Ga0209935_1005213_pt1 | contig 11195 bp, 10 predicted proteins | sample ThiBio_1000_plan_2_FD_183958 | JGI IMG/M metagenome (GOLD analysis project Ga0209935, IMG submission 183958) | Wastewater bioreactor microbial communities from Cape Town, South Africa - Thiocy_cont_1000_plan (SPAdes) | ecosystem: Engineered > Bioreactor > Thiocyanate-remediating >... | reverse complement strand
CGATCCATCTTGCCGAGGACGATGATGGTCGGGTTGGCTTTGGCGATGGTTTCCCAGCCGACCGTCGGCCATTCGTCCTGGCTGTCGATCACGTTGCGCACGCCGAGCGTGGACATGATGTAGCCGGGCGCGCCGCTCTGGCCCGCCACATAGGGATCGATATCGAGTTCGGCGCTGGAGAACCAGAACACCGCCGATACCTTGCCGTTGAGCGCGGTGATCTTCCTGCGCGCGGCTTCCTCGCGGGCCTTCAGCTCGGCGATCAGCTTGTCGCCGCGATCCTGCACGTCGAAGACGCGCGCCATATCGCTGATCTCCTGATAGATCAGGTCCATGGAGAATTTCGCCGTGCGCACGCCGTCGCCGCCGCCGGAATTGTCCTTGCCGATGCAGTCGGCGGGCGAGGTGTAGAGCGGGATGTGCAGTTCGGAGAACTGCTCCGGCGTCGCGACCACGCCATGCGGGCCGATCTGCCACTGGAACTGGGTCGTCACCAGATCGGGCTTCTTCTCGACGATGCTCTCGAAACTCGGATCGTTGTCGGCAAGACGCGGGATTTTCGCGTTCACCGCCGCGAATTGCGGCAGCACGGGGCCGACCCACAGCGCGGTGCCGGCCACCTTGTCGGCGAGCCCGAGCATATAGAGAATCTCTGTCGAACTCTGCCCGACCGAGACGACGCGCGCGGGCGCATGGTCGAAGGTTATGTCGCGCCCGCAATTTTTCAGCGTCAGCGGATAGTGGGTCGATTCGGCGAGGGAAGGGGCGGCGGAAAGCGCCACGAGTGCGGTGGCGCCAAATGCGGCGAAAAGCGAATGGATGCGCAAGGCGATGGTCCTTTCAGACGGAAGGCGAGCGAAGGCGCGCAGGATGGCAATGATGCACAGGAAAAGGCGCGGGTGCTTCGGGGCACGTAATAAAAAGGCCGGAAAATCGGATGGGGAATCAGGCCACAGGGTCAGGTATGACACATCGTCGTCGCATCCTTTCCGAGCTTCCCCGCTCGTGATTACGGATTTCGTTGCGGCGGCAGGTCTCCTGGCTCGCGGATTTGACACCTTTCATCTGCCTTCCCACGCGGGGCGAACCCTTGCGCAGTGGCACGACACACTGATCAGACAGTGCGTCACGAGGATGAGCGGCATCCGCTTACAGTTGCGGGGGCAGCCACGGATTTGGCCCCGATCGGGTCGTCCTCACCGTGTTCCCTTTTAATCCCGGCGGTTTTCGTCGCTGGGAACCGTCACGAATCAACTAGATTTTATGAAGAGCGGCGTCAAGAGCGCGCGTCGTATGGGAGCGATTCAAAGAAAAAGGCGGTTCAGGACCGCCTTTCGCTCTTATTCCGCTGTTTCGTTTGCAGGCTTGGGCGAAGCCTTGGGCTTCTTCTTTTCCCCGGCGGGTTTTTCCGCTGCGGCTTTCGCGCCTTTCTTTTTCTTCCCCTTGCCGCCGGACGCCTTCTTGTCAGAAGTTTTCGTGAAATCCACGGAAGCCGTGTCGGAATTGGCCAGCAATTGATGAATGGTCTCGATGAATTTTACATCGTCCTCGATAAAGATCGAGGCTTGCTTATGCCGCGAAAACCGGTTGACGCCGGAGAAGGAAAGGGTCTTGGCCTCCGGATCATAAGTGACGGTTTCGACTTTTACTATGCGCATGGAACAAATTCTCCGTTCTTTTCACGGAGCGTGAACCCATATTGCTGTCACAATCAATAGGGGGTGATTGTCATAATTCATCGATTCCGCTGTCATAACTGACAATCCAGCGTCGGGACGGTCTTGAAGCACCGACAACTACGCCGATTATCCCGGTCCGGCAGATGGCAAGTGACAGATTCGCCGGCGCGTTCGCGGGAAAGGGAAGGGACCGTCTCGGGCTGTCCCTTGCTTCAGGGGAATATCATGCCGAAAATCCCGCAAGATCGGCCTTTTGCACAGTGCGAAAAAAATCTTCCGTTTTCTTCGAGGCACTTGCTTGACACTTGTCTGCGAACCCCTTAAACGACCGCTCACGCCGGACGGAAACGCCGGCAGCGACGCAGCCGGAAGGTTGCCGCAAGATGCGCGGGTGTAGCTCAGTTGGTTAGAGTGCCGGCCTGTCACGCCGGAGGTCGCGGGTTCGAGCCCCGTCACTCGCGCCACTTTTCAATGACTTGGGAAGTGGCGCAACGCAAAATCTGGAACGCCGCACTGGCAATTCCATCTTTCGTCACTTTTTGTTCTCCCTGATCTGTTTCTACCGGGCTTTCGCACGGCATCCATTTTGGAATGTCCACCGGCCGATCCAGGATTCAACATCATGCTCCACGAGCGAGCGGTTGGTCTGGTCAAGAAGCCGAGACGATCAGAAGCCCGCAATCAGAGCAGGTCCGCCGGCAATCGTCTATCGTCGCCGCCTTTATGCGACGCCGAACGATTCCATCCGGCTGCAAAATGCTTAAGCAGGATATTATTTGGGAAACCCCTTGAGGGTGAGCCACGCGACGGAAAGGATAATAGCGGCGATGATGGCGACATCGCCGGAGGCCAGAAAATCCGTGCCCATTCCACGCTCCTTTCGTTGTGGCAGACCATCGGTTCAGGACATGTGCCGATGATAGAGCCAACCACGCCGCGCGGAAGGCATGGTCTGGCGTGAATCGCCTTCACCATGCTTTTCGATTCTCTTTCCTGATCGTTATGGCGAATGGAATTTCACCGGGATTGCTTCTCCCGCTTTTCCCTTCCTGCTCCCCTGTCGGGCCTCTCGCCGGAGGCCCCGGAGCAAAGGCGGCATTTTCCTCACGAAATTATGATCTTTTCGTGGTATAGCAAAAAGCGGGACGGATTGGGCGATTGCGGTGTACGGGCCGGGGTGCAGCCTCGTTATACAGGTGTCATGCCGATCTGTTGAAAAGGCAGGGCTTGCGCTCGCGGACGCGCTGCGCTAACCGTCCCCGCGAAATGCGCTTAGTTCGCACGGCATGCCTTTTGAAGCTGCTTTGGGCGACGAGGTTACAGAAGATGCAATGTGTCGCATGGTCGTCGGCTTCAAAAAGCTTATGACAGGCGAAACAGCCTCGTATTCAAGCCGGATAAAGGATCATGAACGAGCTTTTGAGTTCCTATCTGCCGATCGTCATCTTTCTCTGCATAGCGATCATCATCGGTGCGGCCCTTCTGATCGCACCGTTCATCACCGCCTACAGGCAGCCCGACCCGGAGAAGCTTTCCGCTTACGAGTGCGGCTTCAACGCCTTCGATGACGCGCGCATGAAGTTCGACATCCGCTTCTATCTGGTGTCGATCCTGTTCATCATCTTCGACCTTGAAGTCGCTTTCCTGTTCCCGTGGGCGGTCTCGTTCAGCAAGATCGGCTGGTTCGGCTTCGCCTCGATGATGGTTTTCCTCGGCGTGCTCACCATCGGCTTCATTTATGAATGGAAGAAGGGAGCGCTGGAATGGGATTGAACGACTCCAACACGACCCTCGTTGCTCCGCAGCCCAAGGGCATTCTCGATCCGCGCACGGGCAAACCGGTTGGCTCCGACGATGCCTTTTTCAAGGATCTGAACGGCGAGCTTTCCGACAAGGGCTTCATCGTCACCTCCGCCGACGCGCTTATTACATGGGCGCGCACCGGCTCGCTGATGTGGATGACCTTCGGCCTCGCCTGCTGCGCGGTGGAGATGATGCACATCTCCATGCCGCGCTATGACGCCGAGCGCTTCGGCATCGCGCCGCGCGCCTCGCCGCGCCAGTCGGACGTGATGATCGTCGCGGGCACGCTCACCAACAAGATGGCCCCGGCGCTGCGCAAGGTCTACGACCAGATGCCGGAGCCGCGCTACGTCATCTCGATGGGCTCCTGCGCCAACGGCGGCGGCTATTATCACTATTCCTATTCGGTGGTGCGTGGCTGCGACCGCGTGGTGCCGGTGGATATCTATGTTCCGGGCTGCCCGCCGACCGCCGAAGCGCTGCTCTACGGCATTCTTCTTCTCCAGAAGAAGATTCGCCGCACCGGCACCATCGAGCGTTGAGGCCGGAGAAAGGACATTAAAATGAGCGAAGAAGCTCTCGGTGCACTTTCCGCCCATGTCAGGGAACGCCTCGGCGATGCGATCGTGGAGGCGAAGCTCGCCTATGGCGAACTGACGCTTGACGTGCCGGTGGACGCCATCCTCAGGGTGCTGACCTTCCTGCGCGACGACGCGCAGTGCCGCTTCGTCAACCTGACCGATATTTCCGGCGTCGATTATCCGCAGCGCGAGAAGCGCTTCGACGTGGTCTACCAGTTGATGTCGCCGACACAGAACCTGCGCATCCGCGTCAAGGTGCAGGCCGACGAGGATACGCTGGTTCCTTCCGCGGTCGGTGTCTATTGCGGCGCGGAATGGTACGAGCGCGAGACATACGACATGTATGGCGTGCTGTTCTCCGGCCACCCGGATCTCCGCCGCCTGCTCACCGATTACGGTTTCGAGGGGCACCCGCTGCGCAAGGACTTTCCGACGACCGGCTTCGTCGAGGTGCGTTACAGCGACGAATTGAAGCGCGTCATCTACGAGCCGGTGCAGCTTCGTCAGGAATTCCGCAATTTCGACTTCCTCTCGCCGTGGGAGGGGACGGATTACGTCCTGCCCGGCGACGAGAAGGCCAAGGCGAATTGAGGGCATCAGGAAGCTGAACATGGCTGAGACACAGGTCCGCAATTTCAATATCAACTTCGGCCCGCAGCACCCTGCCGCGCACGGTGTGCTGCGCCTCGTGCTCGAACTCGACGGCGAGGTGGTCGACCGCGTCGATCCGCATATCGGCCTGCTGCATCGCGGCACCGAGAAGCTGATGGAGTCCAAGACCTATCTTCAGGCCGTGCCCTATCTCGATCGCCTCGATTACGTGGCGCCGATGAATCAGGAGCACGCCTATGCGCTGGCCGTCGAACGCCTGCTCGGCATCGACGTGCCGAAGCGCGGTCAGTTGATTCGGGTGCTCTATTCGGAAATGGGACGCATCCTGAACCACCTGCTCAACGTCACCACGCAGGCCATGGACGTGGGTGCGCTGACGCCGCCGCTCTGGGGCTTCGAGGAACGCGAGAAGCTGATGGTGTTCTATGAGCGTGCCTGCGGCGCGCGCATGCACGCGGCCTATTTCCGTCCCGGCGGCGTCCATCAGGACATTCCCGACCAGCTCGTCGAGGATATCGGCAAGTGGATCGACCCGTTCCACGTCACGCTCAAGAATCTGGACGATCTCATCACGCCGAACCGCATCTTCAAGCAGCGCAACGTCGATATCGGCGTGGTGTCGCTGGACGACGCATGGGCATGGGGCTTCTCCGGCGTCATGGTGCGCGGCTCGGGCGCGGCATGGGACCTGCGCAAGTCGCAGCCCTATGAATGCTATCCGGAAATGGAATTCGATATTCCGATAGGCAAGAACGGTGACTGCTACGACCGTTACCTGATCCGCATGGAAGAGATGCGTCAGTCCACGCGCATCATGCGCCAGTGCATCGACCAGTTGCTCGGCAAGGAGCGCGTCGGCCCCGTCTCGAATACCGACAACAAGATCGTGCCGCCGAAGCGCGGTGAGATGAAGCGCTCCATGGAGGCGCTCATCCATCACTTCAAGCTTTACACGGAAGGCTACCACGTGCCGGCCGGCGAGGTTTATGCGGCGGTCGAGGCCCCCAAGGGCGAGTTCGGCGTTTTCCTCGTTTCGGACGGTTCCAATAAGCCCTATCGCTGCAAGTTGCGCGCGCCGGGCTTCGCCCATCTACAGGCCATGGATTTCCTGTGCCGCGGCCACATGCTGGCCGACGTGTCGGCAATCCTCGGCTCTCTCGATATCGTGTTTGGTGAGGTTGACCGCTGATGTCCGTTCGCCGTCTCGCAGATGATGCCGTCCAGCCGGCTGGTTTCGCGTTCAGCGCGGAAAATCAGGCATGGGCGCAAAAGACGCTTGCAAAATACCCCGATGGCCGCCAGCAGTCGGCTGTCATCCCGCTGCTCATGCGCGCGCAAGATCAGGAAGGCTGGGTGACGCGGGCGGCAATCGAATATGTCGCCGAAATGCTCGACATGCCGTTGATCCGCGTGCTGGAAGTCGCGACATTTTATACGCAGTTCCAGTTGAAGCCGGTCGGCACGCGCGCCCATATTCAGGTCTGCGGTACCACGCCCTGCATGCTGCGCGGCTCCGAAGCCCTGATGGATGTCTGCCGTCACAGGATCAACCATGAGCAATTCGAGCCGAACGCCGACGGTACGCTGTCGTGGGAAGAGGTCGAATGTCTGGGCGCCTGCGCCAATGCGCCGATGATCATGATCTTCAAGGATACCTATGAGGATCTGACTCCGGAACGACTGGAAGAAATCATTGACGCTTTCGAGGCCGGCAAGGGCGATACGATCAAGCCGGGTCCGCAGGACGGCCGCACCACGTCGGAACCGATCACCGGCCTGACCTCGCTGACCGAGGATCTCGACTACAGGAAGATCGGTCTGGAAACGCGCAAGGCTTCGGATGCGGCGGCTGCGAAGGCGAAGGCCGAGGCGGAAGCCAAGGCCAAGGCTGAAGCGGAGGCGAAAGCCAAAGCGGAGGCTGCAAGCGTGCCGCCCTCCAATGCCGCCAAGCCGGTGACAAACGCACCGGAAACCGCACCGGCGCTCAAGACGCCTTCGGACGCCAAGGCGTCGCCCGCCGGGGAAAAAGCCGTTTCGGCGGAGGCGAAGTCCAAGCCGTCGCTCGACGACGAGAACCGCCCGGTGGCGATGGAACGCCCGGAAGCGGTTGACGATCTCAAGCTCATCTCCGGAGTCGGCCCGAAGACCGAGACGATCCTGCACGAACTGGGCATCTTCACGTTCAGACAGGTCGCTTCCTGGAAGAAGGCCGAGCGCGAGTGGGTTGACCATTATCTGAGCTTCCACGGCCGTATCGAGCGGGAAGACTGGGTCAAGCAGGCGAAGGCCTTGGCCAAGGGCGGAGTCGAGGAATACATCAAGGTATTCGGAAAGAAGCCGGTATGATGAAGTCCCCGACTGTCAAGAACACAAACGGAAACAGGTGAGACATGCTGGCTGATAAAGATCGCATCTTCACCAATATTTACGGCCTCAGGGATCGGTCGCTCAAGGGCGCCATGTCGCGCGGCGCGTGGGACAACACCAGGGGCCTGATCGAAAAGGGCCGCGACTGGATCATCGACGAGATGAAGGCGTCGGGCCTGCGCGGACGCGGGGGCGCCGGCTTCCCGACCGGCCTGAAATGGTCGTTCATGCCCAAGCAGAGCGACGGCCGCCCGCATTACCTTGTCGTCAACGCCGACGAATCCGAGCCCGGTACCTGCAAGGATCGCGAGATCATGCGCCACGATCCGCATACGCTGATCGAGGGCTGCGTCATCGCCGGCTGCGCCATGGGCGCGCACACTGCCTATATTTATCTGCGTGGCGAGTTCATACGCGAGCGCGAGGCGCTTCAGGCGGCTATCGACGAGTGCTACGACGCCGGCCTTCTCGGCAAGGACAACAAGTGCGGCTGGGATATGGACATATTCCTGCATCACGGCGCCGGCGCCTATATCTGCGGCGAGGAAACGGCCCTGCTCGAAAGCCTCGAGGGCAAGAAGGGCCAGCCGCGCCTCAAGCCGCCGTTCCCGGCCAATATGGGCCTCTATGGTTGCCCGACCACGGTGAACAACGTCGAATCCATCGCCGTTGCGCCGACCATCCTGCGGCGCGGCGCGGCGTGGTTCTCGTCCATCGGACGCCCGAACAATGTCGGCACCAAGCTGTTCCAGTTTTCCGGCCATGTGAACACGCCCTGCGTGGTAGAGGAGGCGCTCGGCGTCACCTTCCGCGAACTGATCGAAAAGCACGCCGGCGGCATTCGCGGCGGCTGGGACAATCTGCTCGCCGTCATTCCCGGCGGCGCGTCCTGCCCGGTCATCAAGGGCGAAGACATGATGGACGCCATCATGGATTTCGACGGGATGCGCGAACTCAAGTCGTCCTTCGGCACCGGCGGCGTGATCGTCATGGACAAGTCCACCGACATCATCAAGGCGATCGCGCGGCTTTCGTACTTCTTCAAGCATGAAAGCTGCGGTCAGTGCACGCCGTGCCGCGAGGGCACCGGCTGGATGTGGCGCGTGATGGAGCGCATGGTCAAAGGCAACGCGCAGAAGCGCGAGATCGATATGCTGTTCGACGTCACCAAGCAGATCGAGGGTCACACGATCTGCGCTCTGGGCGACGCCGCCGCATGGCCGATTCAGGGCCTGATCCGCAATTTCCGTCCGGAAATCGAGAAGCGGATCGACGAATATACGCGCAATGCCGTTCAAAGCCGCAATATCCGGCTGGAAGCGGCGGAATAAGGCGCAAAGAGAGTTTGACGCGAGAATATGCGGCACGGGCCGCAGGTTTGGAAAAGCGATGGCGAAGATCAAGGTAGACGGCACGGAGATCGAGGTTCCCGATCACTATACGCTCCTTCAGGCTGCCGAAGCCGCGGGCGCGGAAGTGCCGCGTTTCTGTTTCCATGAGCGGCTTTCCATCGCCGGAAACTGCCGCATGTGTCTGGTTGAAGTGAAGGGCGGACCGCCGAAGCCGGCGGCCTCCTGCGCCATGGGCGTGCGCGACCTGCGCCCCGGCCCGAACGGCGAGGCGCCGGAAATCTTCACCAACACGCCGATGGTCAAGAAGGCCCGCGAAGGCGTGATGGAGTTCCTGCTCATCAACCATCCGCTCGACTGCCCGATCTGCGATCAGGGCGGCGAATGCGATCTGCAGGATCAGGCCATGGCCTTCGGCACCGACGGCTCGCGCTATCGCGAGAACAAGCGCGCCGTCGAGAACAAATATATCGGGCCGCTGGTCAAGACGGTGATGACACGCTGCATCCACTGCACGCGTTGCGTCCGCTTCACCACCGAAGTGGCCGGTATTTCCGAGCTTGGCCTCATCGGCCGCGGCGAGGACGCCGAGATCACCACCTATCTCGAACGCGCCATGACCTCGGAATTGCAGGGCAATGTCATCGACCTCTGCCCGGTCGGCGCGCTGACCTCGCGGCCTTACGCCTTTCAGGCGCGCCCGTGGGAACTGACCAAGACCGAGACCATCGACGTGATGGATGCGGTCGGCTCCAATATCCGCGTCGATACGCGCGGCCGCGAAGTGATGCGTGTCATGCCGCGCGTCAACGATCAGGTGAACGAGGAGTGGATTTCCGACAAGACCCGCTTCATCTGGGACGGGCTGCGCACGCAGCGCCTCGACCGGCCTTATATCCGCAAGGATGGCCGTCTGGTCGCCGCGACCTGGCCGGAAGCCTTTGCGGCCATTGCCGCCAAGGTTGCGGCAACTTCCGCCGACCGGATCGGCGCGGTGGCGGGCGATCTCGCTTCGGTCGAGGAAATCTATGCGCTCAAGGGCCTGATGGCCGCGCTCGGCTCGCCCAACACCGATTGCCGTCAGGACGGCGCGGCGCTGGACCCGGCTCTCGGCCGCGCGACCTATCTCTTTAACTCTACCATCGAAGGTATTGAAAACGCTGACGCATTGCTGATAGTCGGTTCCAATCCGCGTATCGAGGCGGCGGTGCTCAATGCCCGCATCCGCAAACGCCAGCGCATGGGGCCGTTCCCCGTCGCGCTGATCGGCGAACGCGCCGAACTGCGCTACGATTACGAATATCTCGGCGCCGGCGCGGAAACGCTGGCGGCAGTCGCTGCCGGCAAGAGCAGTTTCCGCGACGTGCTCGCCAAGGCCGAACCTCCGCTCATCATCGTCGGGCAGGGCGCGCTGACCGGCGAGAACCGCCGCGAGGCTGGCGCAGGATGTCGGCGCGATCAAGGACGGCTGGAACGGCTTCTCGGTGCTGCATCATGCGGCGTCCCGCGTCGGTGCGCTCGATCTCGGCTTCGTGCCGGGCGAGGGCGGCAAGGCGGCCCGCGACATGCTCGGCGCGCTCGACGTCGTCTTCCTGCTCGGCGCGGACGAACTCGACATGAGCGGTAAGGGCAACAGCTTCGTCGTCTATATCGGCACTCATGGCGACGCCGGCGCGCACGCGGCCGACGTCATCCTGCCGGGCGCGGCCTATACGGAGAAGTCCGGCACCTGGCTCAATACCGAGGGCCGTGTCCAGTTGGGGCTGCGCGCCGGTTTTGCGCCGGGCATAGCCAAGGAGGACTGGGCGATCCTGCGCGCGCTTTCGGACACGCTGGGCAAGCGCCTGCCGTTCGATTCGATGGCGCAGCTTCGCGCGAAGCTTTATGCGGATTATCCGCATATGATGGAGATCGAGGCCATCACGCCCGCCTCCACCGACGATCTGGTCGCGCTTGCGGCCAAGGCGTCCAATCCCGGCAATGGCGCCTTCGCGTCCCCGGTCAAGGATTTTTACCTCACGAACCCGATCGCCCGCGCTTCCGCCGTGATGGCGGAATGTTCGGCGCTGGCGGCTGGCGGTTTCCGGCAGGCGGCAGAGTAAGGCGGGAGAGAACGGAATTATGGACGGAATTTTTGCAACTTACGTCTTGCCCGCGCTGATCGTCGCGCTGAAGTCGCTTGTCCTGCTGGTGGTATTGCTGATCGTCGTCGCCTATCTGCTCTACGCCGACCGCAAGATCTGGGCGGCTGTGCAGCTTCGCCGCGGCCCCAACGTGGTCGGTCCATGGGGTCTGTTTCAGGCTTTCGCGGACTTGCTCAAGTTCGTGTTCAAGGAGCCGATCATCCCGTCGGGCGCCAACAAGGGCGTGTTCCTTCTAGCCCCGTTCGTCTCGGCGGTGCTGGCGCTGGCCACATGGGCGGTAATTCCGGTCAATAAGGGCTGGGCGGTCGCCGATATCAATGTCGGCATCCTCTATATCTTCGCCATTTCCTCGCTCGAGGTCTATGGCGTGATCATGGGCGGCTGGGCGTCGAACTCGAAATATCCCTTCCTCGGCGCGCTGCGCTCGGCGGCGCAGATGGTGTCCTACGAAGTCTCGATCGGCTTCGTCATCGTCACCGTGCTGCTGACGGCGGGCTCGCTCAACCTCACCGACATCGTGCTGTCGCAGAACACCGGCCTCGGCACCAAGCTCGGCCTGCCGGCTTCCTTCCTCGACTGGAACTGGTTGTGCCTGCTGCCGATGTTCGTGGTGTTCTTCATCTCGGCGCTGGCCGAAACCAACCGCCCGCCCTTCGATCT
>Ga0209935_1005212_pt1 | contig 11198 bp, 17 predicted proteins | sample ThiBio_1000_plan_2_FD_183958 | JGI IMG/M metagenome (GOLD analysis project Ga0209935, IMG submission 183958) | Wastewater bioreactor microbial communities from Cape Town, South Africa - Thiocy_cont_1000_plan (SPAdes) | ecosystem: Engineered > Bioreactor > Thiocyanate-remediating >... | reverse complement strand
AGATCTTGTCGATGACTGCCGATCTTCCTTGTTCGATTGCATATTTCAGTCGAGATTTCGGGTCCTTGATGGTCTTCATGAAGGCTAAGAACTCTTTGACACTCTTCAACCAAGCCTTGGGGAGAAGGGGAGGGCGCGGCTTGCCACCAAGGAATTTGAGATGAAAGTGTTTCCACAGAGTCTTGTCCTGCCACAGTTCATTCCAATTCTTGCATGTCAGGCACACGTGGAGTGAGTCGGAGGGTTGAAGGAATGAAAACACCAACAACAGAGTTTCTTGCGGCACATCCTCCATACCTTCTGTTAAAATTACACTGTTTCTGAAATTAACTTTCGAGGAATAATTTATTGGGCATTGTGAAGTAGCAGACCACTTTGGGGAGAAGATCTCACTCATGGCAAGGCAGCACATAGCACATACAGTGTAAATGGAGCAAAGAATCTGTATTAGTATTTCACAGTGCTTATTTAACATTATTGATTTCCTCCTTTTCGGGAGGTGGATCAGATGGTAGGGGAGGAGAATCTACAATATCGGAGTCTTCGCGCGGCTGTACAGATGCATCAGATGTTAGGGGTGGAGAATTTACATTATTGGAGGGATTGGCATCTTCCTTTTCAGGCAGGAGAGAATGATCAAGGGGTGAAAGAGGAGGAAGTGAAGTGGCGCCTCTTGTTTTCTTGCGATTCTTAGTGCACCCGATGTCCTTCAGAAGCTCTCGAAATTGCGCGGCTGCGATGCGAATCTTCCTCTTCGTTCGAACGTCCTTCACCGCCTCCGTGTAGGATAATCCTTCTGTGTACATAATATATCCCACCACTATGGTAGCTGATCTGCTGATCCCCCTCTTGCTATTCACAACAATAAGCTCAAGATAACTTTCATAGAAGGGAGTAGTTTTCTTACCAGTGAACAAGAACACGATGATTTAGATTCAAATGTTCTTCGATGAACGCAAAAATCTTCCAAATGTTTTCGCGCAAGATTACCCCGCCTTCGTTACTATCCTTGAAGAAGACCTTCATGTAAGCTACTCCCACATGATCCGCATGTGGTTTCACGCAGGACACCACTGCGTTGTAATCTGTTGAAAGGGAAGCCTCGGCGTTGCCAAGAAAAAGATTCGTGCGTATCTCATTCCAACTTCCGATCTTAGGCTTCCTCCCTGGTATTTCCACTTTCTTTTGCGGGCCTCGTCCCTTGCGTCCTCCTTTGTGCATCGAGTACTTTCTTCTTTCTTTCTCAGAAAGGATGGAAAAAGGGCCAAAATTTGGCAAACCAGGCCAAAGGGGTTGGCGCAAGTTGAAAAAGCATTAATCAACCCATGGTCTGTTGAGGAGAGGTTGCGTATTTAATCCTAAACCTCAACACAAACAAGGAATATCCCGTGGCTAAGGCGACCTCAACATGCTTGCTGGTAGCTTTAAACGGCGTCACGTCGCTGGGATTGAGCTTGAATCTATTTCCGCAAGCTTGATACAAGGAGAGATTCCGCCTGTATCTGGAAGATGACAGAGAGGCCCTGGCCTGGTTCAAACTTCGAATTCCGGTCAATTGCAACCAAAGCATTCCAGGCCTCAGGCTTTCTCGGTGCGCCAGAGAGCGTGCGCGTTTTACCTTTGTTGGGCGAAGACAGGGACAAGCACTTTCATATGGCGGGAGAAGAAATGTTTTTCAAGCATCATTCATTACTGTGGAAACAAGCTACGGCTGGCTGTAGAGGGTATTGACTATATCTTAAACGATGGTTGCTGCAACAATCTCAACAACCTTTATCAAGCTGATCACCATACCCTCACTAGATCCTTTGGAAGCGCATTATATGGCGGACCCTTGAATAGTAAGTTAGTTGTGACATTTCAAGTAATCCTCAATGATTTCAGGGATACATGCAGGTTCTGTCTGAATAAGAATTATTGGAGCACACATTGGCGTTTGGAGGTGGCCTTGAATCGATTCAGAAATGTGTTACTGATGCTGCAACTATTGGAACAGTCCCCGCAAGCTGAGTTCTTTTACGAAAGTGCTAAACGGGTAGCTGTGCCATTGAATTAGACTCCTTTTCCGACAGAGCCCCATTTCGGTCCTGCACCCCTCTGCACCGTAACAAGCTTACACCGGAAGGTCCTAGAGCACAGAAAAATTATCGGTGTTGCTACCCCTACTCTTGTGCTCTAACCTCCCTGTGGTAAAGGGGTACTTGAGTAGGGAAGTCACCGCACAGGGGGTAAGGGGAGCAAAGCAGAACGCGGGGGATGAAAAAAGGGGAGGAAGAGAAATAAATAGGGTATATTAATATTACAAATAAGTACGAACGCCGCTTGAGAATACCATGGGTCGTTTATCAAATCCTGTTGGGGTGCCCCCGAAGTCTTCCTCCTCATCGTCAGAGTGCTCGTGTTCTCCTACAGTAGTTCGGTAGGCTGTTTCATCGACGGAGGTTGAGATCAAAAGTTTGGTGCGAGCGCTGAGGCCATCGCCATAAAAAGGGTATCGCCATAGCCCGGCAAAGATCAACACCAAAAGACAGAACACTATCTCGAGTAACCTGTAGATAGTCTGAAACACTATATACCTCACCGGCGTAGAAGGATAATCCAAAGCAAAAGTAGAACCTAAATAAGGAAGAGAATGAGAAAATGACCTAAGAAGGAAAGAAGATAAGTTACCCAATAATAAGGAAAAGATACTCAACAAAATCGTTAGGGAGGTAGTCACAGTCAATAGCGTAGCCTTTGAAAAAGTCATATCAGCAACGACAAGCTTAAAAGACGGAGCAGACAGACCCTATCTATTAAGGTGGCGGTATGATTGCCAGACTTGGCACCGACCTGTCTGAGATAATTCCAGTAAATCCGAATCCCGAATACCAGAAAGCCGGTGCCCAAGATAAGGAGGTACACCGAGAAGATAAGCGAGTAGATAGAGAGGTACAGTCCCGAGATCGAGTAGGGAAGAGTTTTAAAGAGGATGGCGGAAGGGATCAGGAAGATCCACAACGCCAAGTTCGAGATGGTGAATATGGCTTCTAAAGGAAGCCGCAATCCACAGAAGTTCCAAATATCGGGCACCAACACTGCGGCGAGTTTAACCCTAATGGATCCGAGATTAGTCTCAATTCTATCGATCTTAATCTCATGTAATCTTACCAGAACGTAAGACAGAACGTGAAAGCGGTTGTAATGAGGCCCAGCACTACTTGATAAAGAACAGTACCGGCGATGGGCGGAAAGATGCGCCTGAATCCAAAAGGATCAACCGCTACCCAAATTAGCCGTATGAGACACGCAAGCGCGATTGTCGCCATCATCGCCTTCCTGCACAGAACGAAAAGATGATAAGAAATACTTCGTTGACTATTGTTGGGAGGACCTTATGGCACCGCATTTCTTGTTTAAAACTAGCACTACAAACTGGAAAGTCGCCGCTATGGTCAAGATGCCAAATACAATCGAGAGCAAGACATTAATTGTATCCCAGGTTGTCGCATGGAGCTAAGAAACAAATAATACATTAGCGATAAAGCACCCCTCGAATCCCTTGTTCCCTCCCACTACAATGCACATACCTCCGCAACGTTTACGGAACAATCTTTACGATACCAACCAAAACTGCAAACGCAGGACCCGTTTGTGCACTCCCCATTGTCGCTGCACTCGGGAGTACCCGGACAGCCCATGACCGAATTGCCGAGGTAAGGCGGAAGGTCCAAACCTCCGTTCGCCTCTTCACTTCGTGGGTTAAGATTTACTAATAATTGCCCGGTTCGACCTCTCACTAAGTCCGCCATCGTCTGCTAAAATCACAGTATTGATTTCGTATTGGATCCTCCTAACGTTTACGCTGACGTGGCAGTGTGAAGTGTTGTGTGGGAGGCAAGAGAGGAGAGGGGGAAGGACAAGTTTATTAAGGGTGTCCTTCTGTAAGGATAGAAATAGCAGTGGTTACCACGCCCTGCCTCTTCCCGCCTTGTTTGATGGTAAAAGTAAGGCAAGGCTTAGGAGGGAGGAGAGCAAAGAGAAAGCCTTCGTTGCCTCTTGTCTCACTTTCATGCAAATGAGAGAAGGGAGGGATGTGATACCCATACGTCGAATAAGAAATGAAAGATGGGAAGAATGTGGAAGGGAGAGAAGTGGGGGAAGATGGAGAGCTCCCCTTCCTCCTTTTTAAAGAGGACTTGAAGAGGAGGCAACACATCACCACTTCCTCCCTTCCCTCCCCCTTATCCAGTTTCCTGGAAAAGCGAAGATTGTGGTGGCGATGATGCCCTTCAATAGTTCTGGGAGGTGAAGGAAGCCGAGTAGCTGTTGCGGCTGTAGGACAGATCGGAGTTGGGCTGCGTGACGTAGTCATCGCCCGTGCGAATGTCCCCTCCGATAAACGAGTCTTGCGAAGACAACGAACTGTCCGCCTCTGGTTGCGACTTGAAATCGTCAGCGAAGCTCTCCTAGAATAAATAGATTGATTAGTTAAATGATTTCATGATTCAATTCAATTGAATTTAATTTTTGAGATTGATTACGATGAATTGAATTCGAAAGTTAAATTTGTTTGAAGGAAAGGTACCTGTGAGGCTTGGGAGAGACCAGAGAAGGATTGTTGCGAGAACTGGCTTGCTTGTTGGCTGTATCCACGCGCGGGGCCAGTTTGCGTCTGCGAGTACTGCGAGTATTGGCCGGGTGCCTTTTCGCCTCGCTGCGCCCTTCCACTCGCAGAGGAACGGCCGTAGGCCGGCTGGCTGTTGTTGTATGCCGCAGCACCTCTACCTCCGAATCCTCTTGTTTGGGCATGATTGAAGGCCTCATCACCCACATAGCCTCCTGGCACTTGTCTGCCCGAATAGTAATTCATTCTTCTGCCTATAAAATGATTTGAGTACAACCATTCTTATAGAGCAAAAAAGGAAAGTACAAACCTTCCAAATTTGTTGCTCTATCAACTACCGGTGCGTCAGGGTTGTTGAGTGCAGGACCCAGAGCGAGGTATCGACGGTCGGTGAACTTGCGTGGCTTGGGGAACTGCACCATCGACTGCTTCAGATTGTTAAGAGGACCTTCGACCAACACAGCGTTGTCCTTGAAGTGGACCAATAGGCCATTCCACAAGGGTTGCTATATCATACAAGAAAGGTTACTACAACACACAACACTCCACTCACAACACCCACAACAAACTTTGCTTACCTTAGAGAGGACCTTAGGGTTACCCAGGATGACAAGACCGTATCGTGCACGGGTCAAGGCGACGTTGAGACGGCGAGGGTCATTCAAGAAACCGATGCCCTGATGTTCGTTGGAACGCACGCAAGAGAGAATGATGTAGTCCTTCTCTCTGCCTTGGAAGGAGTCCACCGATGCCACCTCGATTTCTTTGTATAGTTGTGTACGGAGGGAGCCGTTTCGTTGCATGTAGTTGACTAGATACGCTCGCTGGCCCTCATAGGGCGTGATGACGCCAATTTGAGCAGGCACAACCCCCGATTGAAGGAAGTGAGTTACGATCTTCTCACAGATTGTAGCTTCAGTTCTTTAATATAGAAGTTAGCTTTCAATTTAGTTAACTTTTGTTTGCACAGTTACCTGTTAAGATATGAAGTACCAGAGGATGAGATTTCCTCTTGCCCAATGCAGTTGTAGAAGAACATTGGTTTGTTGGGTTGCGGCCAAGGAAAGTCGACTCGGTCTTGTGACCGCTCATGCTGAGTAACGCCATTCTAAATGGGATCATATAAATATACTTAGCACACTAGATACGATATAACAGCCTTACCTGAAGGGTGCCCTCATAGAACGTGTTGGATGGGAATTCAGAAAGGCACGGGTGCATGCGGTACTGCACTTGCAATCGAATAGGCCGAATCCCTAAAATGACCAACCGCTCAAACAGCGATTGAGAAAGACCGGCACTAAAAAAGGAATAATATTAAAGGCAATTTAAACGCAATAGGAAAGTTTGTGAGTACCGTGCTGCTTTTTTGCACATGATCACAGGACCCAGCTGGCAATGATCTCCTACCAAGATCACTTGTTTGACACCCAACACCTGAATATACAAGTTAATCGCAAATTGGTGAATTTTGTATTGACATACCAAAGGCAAGAGACACTCGGGTTCTGTTGCTTGAGTAGACTCATCAATGAGGACTTGTCTAAACGTGAAGTTGGTCAATCGAGGGTCGCCTGCACCGACGCAAGTGCAACAAATGACATCAGCATTCTAGATAAAGATGGTTAGGCGTAAAATAAAGCAAGAATAGAAAATATCTTACCATCAAAATCTCTCTTTCGGTGGTCCTCTTTAATGATTTGTATTTCTTCTCGTCTTGAGAGGAAAGTTCTCCCTGCTCGTCCTTCAATTGTTGCAACTTCACGAGCTCGCTTTTATCGGGAGAGTCCAAGTGTCGCACCAAATAATGCAACGTCAAGAACTCAACAGGCGAGCTTACTGCTTCTCTGCTTTTAGCACACAAACGAACAACCTAAATATGAATGAAAAATATAAACAAGACTGTTATAAGGCAATGAGCCTTACCTTCAGTCCCGTGGCATGAATCTTTTCTGTGAGTTGATCCACGGCGACGTTGGAGGGTGCGCAGACGAGGACTTGTCCTTGGCCCTGCTGTACGAGCTGATAGACGATCGATGCCGACGTCACGGTCTTGCCGGTACCAGGCGGACCTTGAATCAAGCTAAGCGACTGTTGCAAAACGCTCTTGACGGCGAAGATTTGAGAGTGATTCAGTTCTGGCAGCCCAGGAGCCGAGAACCTCTTTGGAAGCTGGCAGCGTATCGTTTGTACCTCGACATCATGCCCAAGAAGGCGATGGTAAAGATAACCGGAAACTGAGGTGTCATCTACTGCGAAGGTTTTCATCGCAGATTGCATTCTATGTTACGTTGAGCTGTAAGTCCTTCATCTGACAACGTAGCAAATCAATATGAGTACCTGTCGAATGAAGTCGATTTCCATACAAAGTCTACGGTAAAGCCGTGATTGATATCAATTGGTACTCCCTGATTGTTCCTCAATTCCAAAGCGACTTCTTCATCTGCGTCCAAGTCAAGGGCAACATAAGTTTCAACAAGTGGGAATGATTGAAAAAGCTTGAAAGGATATTGTTTGTCAATTTGACAACATGGCCCACGCACTGCCAGGGAGGATGCGCAGAGTCACCAGGATGCCGTAGTCTCAATTCATCACCCGGTACAAGCCTCAACTCTGTTGCGGCAACATGAGTCTATCGCAATTGAATAGCAAGTTCTTACCGTTGTCTGTCTTTGGAAAGAGAAAATATGCAACTCGCTTCTTGTTCAATCCCATGTCCCAGCGCACATTTACCCCGTCTTGTGTCTAATACAATTTGTCAGGAAAGCGAGAGAGAGAGAGAGAGAGAGAGAGAGAGAGAGAGAGAGAGAGAGTACCTGTGCTTCTTTCATCTTTTTGTCATAATCTGCTTCCAACTTCACCAACGGCCCAAAAATATTTTGATATTGATACGCGTCCTCATATCGCAACACGACGGGATGAGGTTCATCGTCAACTCCGGGCTTTTCGAGGTCCTCTAACACGGCTTCGGGGCTCGCCTTCCAGATCTCTTCGAGCTTGTTGATTTGTTGCGCCGTAATTTGCCGAGCGCGTAGTTGTTCTTGCTCGGTCGGCACCTTCACCAGCCAAGGCAGGAAGCATCTGTCGTCTATCAGGGGAAGCCACTGAGAAAGATCCCAATTCATGTCCTTAAGGCCACTCGCGTTTGCACATGGTTCACTTTGTAAAATTAATTGTTAATTGTTTTGAATTATCAGGTTATTTTCATGAACTTACCGACACAGCAAAACAACAACCGATTCGGTCTTCGCTGGGATGAATCCAAGGAGGAAAGCATTGCGGCATCCACAATTATAACATTCTAATGTCGTCTCGCCGAGAGGACTGTCTGCGTGCAGACAAACCTCCTTATGCTTAGCGCGCACCAAGTGATTGATAATGTGCGATCCAGATGTATTTCCCCTTCCGTTACAGAACCACTTTCTGCAGCTAGCAAAATTACAACGAACTACGCAAGCGGGATTATGAATGCCACAATATCTACAAGCATGCTCTGGCAGTTCTTTGTTCGATAAATCTTCAAATTCATCATCGAATGTTTCTTCGAACTTAAGGTCTCGCATCAAATCTAGCACAAATATTAATCCATACAAAACAAAATAATTCATTACCTGATGTGGCCGCAACTTCATTTCGGTCCTCTTCGTGTTCCTGACTTAACGCACTCGAAACACTGCCTTCAGTCATAGTGAAGTTGTATTGAGATCCACCCGCTTGCGTTGATGGTTGTGAGGCATCAGTGAATTCCGGATAATCGTAGCCTTCAGACCCTGCAAACAGAATTAATTCAGAAAAGCCCACGCGCTACAAGACTGGCGCGTACCTTGAGTGTTGAACTCAAGAAAACTGAAATCCTGACTATTTTCAGAAGGAGTCGCTCCTTCATACGAATAGTCGTCCCGTTGGGACTGCGTCGCGTGGCTCATCGTCGCCTTCTTTCTTCTGCACAAGGTGTACAATAACTGAATTGAAGGTTCTTCTTGTTACTGGCCTTCTTGGCATTCATAACACCAGAGAAGCCAAATGCCTTTCAGCACATGATTGGTCAAAAACTTGCGCGCTGTTTTCTTTGTTTTTTCCGAGAACCCCGCAGTAGATAAAGGCGTGTCCTCCTCGCCCACCTGCCCAAACCAGACCACTACACACATGGAAGAAAAAGAGAAAGGAAAGGAAGAAAGCTTGACGCTTGAAGAGGCAAGAGCTAAAATCGCAGAGGTAAATTTGCAACTGCAACGCCAAATTATCTAAACTACGCAGTGTTAACCTCACTTCTTGCAGTTGACTGCTGAAGTTGAACGCTTGCGCGCAGCTAGTAAACAGGATGAAGTGTGAGTACTTTTAGGTTTTTTACATCAAAAACAAAATACTAATTTGTTGTTTAGACCCGAAGGCCGCACCCCGTTTTCCAACAGGACTACCCTGAAGGAAATTTTGGCTCGGGAAGACGAGGGAGCCGGACTTGTAAACCACTCCTTCATTGTTGCTGGCTGGGTGCGAACCATCAGGTTAGCGCAAAAGAACACTATGGCGTTCGTAAACATCAACGACGGTTCTACCTTCCGTTCGTTACAAATTGTGGTGGATAATGACGTGCCTGGATTCTCCGATTTAGAGAAAACTGAGGCCAACACTGGTGCTTCCTTCTGGGCAAAGGGAAAGTACGTACAAATTTTCTTGCTCCGGGACTAATGGGAAAACCAAAGGTTGGTGGCGAGCAAGGGCAAAGGCCAAAAGGTAGAAATGCTTGCATCCAAAGTAATTCTCCTTGGTGGCAGCGACCCCACGACATATCCTCTTGCTCCCAAAGAACACACAATGGAACATCTCCGTGACGTAGCGCACCTCCGCTGCAGAACTGGCACGGTATTGTTAAGAATATTAAATGAAAATGGCTAACAATTATTTATTTAAATATTTTTTTCTCACAGATAAGCGCCGTTGCTAGAATTCGTAACGCTTTGGCATACGCAACCCATCTCTTCTTCCAAGAGAGAGGATTTCTTTATTTACACACACCCATCATCACCGCTTCGGATTGTGAAGGTGCTGGAGAAATGTTCCAAATCACAACATTGCTTGCTCCTCATGTAAACCATTTTTTGCAAATGATTTCCATATCATTAATTAATTATTCTGTAGAAAGGAGGATCCAGAACGCTCTTGCAAGACGTACCAACGGTTACGACCAAAGAGGAGGTACAGGGACAGGTTGTTGAAGTTAAGGAGATCGATTACTCCAAAGATTTCTTCGATCGCCCAGCCTACTTGACCGTGTCTGGCCAGTTGAACGGAGAGCAATACGCTTGCGGTTTGAGCAACGTTTATACCTTTGGCCCAACATTTAGGGCTGAGTACTCCTTTACGGCGCGCCACTTGGCGGAATTCTGGTTAGTATTTTTTCTAGGTTATGAGTAAGCGTATTAACGTTACTATTTTAGGATGATTGAACCTGAGATGGCCTTCCATGATATTCATGATAACATGAACTTGGCTGAGGCGTACGTATTTCTATCCACCAAATATATAATTCTCGTACTCACAACTTCTTATAGCTATTTGAAATTCGTGGTGAAATACGCGCTTGACCACTGTCCCGATGACATGGCGTTCTTTGACAAGCAGGACAAGAACAAGCCTTCTTTGTTGAACAGGCTGCATCATGTCGTCGAAACCCCGTTCAAGCGTATCACCTACACCGAAGCTATCGAGGCACTCATCAAATCCGGAAAGAAGTTCGAGGTTGAACCTGTGTGGGGTATTGACATGGGATCTGAGCATGAGAGGTATCTTACCGAACAGATCTACAAGATGCCAGTCATTGTTACCGTAAGTTTAAACCCTCTCTGTATGTCTGTTATTTGTCTAACACCCTGTTGTCCTTTTAGAACTATCCTAAGACATTTAAGGCCTTTTACATGCGCTTAAACGAAGATGGCAAGACAGTCGCTGCCATGGATGTCTTGGTACCAAGAGTCGGAGAAATCATCGGTGGGTCTCAGAGGGAGGAGCGCTTGGATGTTCTTCTACAGATGTAAGTCTCCTCGCCCTCTTTTCTCTTCATTTCTCTTTTTGTTTTTCTTTTTTGCGTTCGAATGATGACCAAACCTGGAGTTGAAGCGTGAGTTGATGAAAAATTTCTAATCTCCAAAAGTATTCGTACTGTCTGATCAGTGGTTTCGCTATCTTATAGCGTTATTTTTGCTCCTTTGGTTTTGTGTATGTTTCTTGCATACTGACCTGATCTTTTTCTTCGCAGGATCGCCGAGAAGGGACTGAAGCCCGAAGCATACAAGCACTACCTTGATTTGAGGAGATTCGGCAGCGTTCCTCACGCTGGGTACGTCATTCTCTCTTCTCTCTTGTTATGGTTGTGGCGGCGTGACTGACTTTTTCAACAACAATGTAGTTTCGGTTTGGGCTTTGAGCGGTTGGTGCTGTTCACCACAGGCATTGAAAACATTAGGGATGTCATCCCGTTCCCGCGCTGGCCCAAGCACGCTGAATTCTAGGGGCGACTACAACCAAGATTCCTTGAATCATCATTGTGCGTGTGCACCAATAAACATTCAGTCCGCTTACTGCTGGTTGCTGT
>Ga0209935_1005211_pt1 | contig 11200 bp, 20 predicted proteins | sample ThiBio_1000_plan_2_FD_183958 | JGI IMG/M metagenome (GOLD analysis project Ga0209935, IMG submission 183958) | Wastewater bioreactor microbial communities from Cape Town, South Africa - Thiocy_cont_1000_plan (SPAdes) | ecosystem: Engineered > Bioreactor > Thiocyanate-remediating >... | reverse complement strand
CCTTGCGCATCTTGTACTGCAGCTGCTGCATGTGCTGGTCGATGTGGCGGTCGGACTGCGAGCGGAGATTCTGCAGCTCATGCAGCGTGTGCTGCACCATGGACTCGAGCGCAGCGTTCGACGAGCGCAGCTGCGCAAATTCCTTGAGAAGCATGGCGATGTCGCCCTCGCTCATGTTGCGCACCGAGCTCGGTTTGTTCCAGTCGTCAGCGCCGTTGAGGAGCTGCTGGTACATGCCGTCAAAGATGTCGGTGGCGCCAGCGCCGAGTGGTTGCTCTGCAGCACGAAAGGTCACGAATCACGGGTCGCGAGTCAGTTGGTTGTGTTCACCGGGTGATAGGCACAACAGAAACAGGCGTCGATGTGCGGGTACGTGTGTGTGCGTGCTTGTGTGCGTGTGTGTGTGGATGCGCGAGACGTTTGTGAAATGCAATCATTACCAGCAGTGCACTCGCCAAGTGCATTGGGTTGTTGGGCCGGAGCAACGGAAGAAAAAGAAGCAGCAAAATCATTGGCGGCGCTAAGGGCATGCGGCGTCAGAAGCATACCGGGGGCGGGTGAGGCGGGCCGGCTCGAGAACGGCGGTCCCAACGGGCCGGCCTCGTACAACAGGTTATCGCTGCCTGGCGTGCGCGCTCCGTCGGAGAAGTTCTCGGTGCTCGCGAGCAGAAGCGCCGTGCTGGGGAACACCATTCCCCACTCTGTGTTGCAAAGGTTGTGTCACGGTCGCGTGGCAAGCACCAGCACCACAAGCAGCAGCGCAATTGAGATGATGCGATTGCAATGAAGCGATTCCATATGGCGGAGCGGAGCGTACCGTCCTGCTCCGTGCGGCGTCTCTTGCTACGATGCTGCGTCGAGCCACCGCCACCCAGAGACGAGGTCGACGACGCTGCACTTCCGATAGGAAGACCGACGCCGGGAGTGGGCGTGGCGACGGCGGCAGCGACGGCAGCGGCCGAGGCGGCGGTGCCGGCAGCGTGGCCCAGCGACGACGAGGGGTCGAGCAGGTCGCCAAAGCCCGGCGAGTGCGAGGGCTCGGTGCGCGAGAGGTCGGAGCTCGATGGCGCCGAGTTGCTGCATTGGTCAGCGATGCCCTTGGCCTGGCACCGCACGCATGGCCGCTCGTCGCCACACGCGGCATGCGCCTTGCGACACTGGTAGCACGCTTGCTTGACCTGCTTGCGCTTGGGCTTGTTGCTCTTGCTGTCGCCGTGGTGGCCGCTGTGGTGGCCGCCATGGTGGCCGTACTGGCTGCCACTCGTAGACGTGGCACCGGAGCCATTGCCACCGTTGCCGCCGATGCTGGCCACGTCAGGCGGAGAGCTCTCGTCGTGGTCGCTCCACTGGTGATCGTCCGTGGCCGACAACGGCACCCACACGGTGCGAGGCTGAGCGTCAGCCGCCGCCCGCGCGGGCCGAGCGCGCCGTGGAGGCGGCGATTTCGAGTTGCCTTGCGCCACGATTGCAAGAAGAAGATGCGATGGAGTGGGCGGCGTGTGGCGTGAGGTGTACACGCGACGACGCCGCAGCAGGGGATGTTGTTGTTGTTGCGGTAGTGCAGCGAGCGATTGAGAGAGAGATCGAACGACACACGCAGCAACCGGAAGAGAAGAGGGACGGAACTATTTCGCTCTTTCGCTCTTTCGCTCTTTCGCTCTTTCGTTCTTTCGCTCTTTCGTTCTTTCGATCTCCTTCGATCTCGCGAGTTGTTGCTTGTTGCTTGTTGCTTGTGCGCGCGTGCGTGACGAGGCTCTCTCCGTGTCGCTCTCCCTCCCCTCGCCTTGGCTATGGGCAACTCGGCGAGTAGACAGCCGGTGGCGTATGCCAATGTCGAGGCCGACGAAGCAGACCAGCAGCAAGTGACGATCGAGGTTCATCCTGCGACCGAGCAAGCTCGCACTGGCGCTGGCGGCATTGGTGCGACTTCGACGGTCTCGGTCGCTGCGCTACTCGACGATTCCGACGTGCCAGAGCGTGCACGGTACCACGAGGACGAAGAGGAGGAGTACGACGACGAGGAGGATGAGGACGAGGAGGACGACAACGAGGAGGACGACGAGGAGGATGAGGAGCACTACGACAACGAGCGTGCCGGGCGCCAGCGCACCACTCCCATGACTGGCGCCGCCACGGCGACGCAGCAACAGCAACAGCAACAGCAGCGCACGCAGGCGATGCACGCCATGGAGCCGTTCCTCATGAATGCCCGCGATCGTACGAACGAGCTCCAGCGGCGGCATTGCGTTGGCTGGCGCGCGTTTGACCTGTTCTCGGCTGGCTGGTGCTGGTGTGGTCTGCGCAGTGTACCTGAGTCGCCTTCTCAACCCGCCGCAGATGCATCGAATGCAGACCGTCAAAGCCATGGTCAATCTCATCAAGGACTCGCTCGTGATCGTTCCGTCGCCCACCAACAACGACTCCTCCACCTCCACTTCACGCAAACGTTTGGTCGTCGCCCACGCTGCCGCGGCACTCGATTCCACGACGCCCAATGCGATTGACGATGTCGAGCTCGGTGCCTGTGAGACGAGCAGCAGCACCACCACGACCACCACCGATGCTAGTGACTCGGCAGTGCCCGTGGTGCTCGAGCAGGTGCTCGAGCCACGTTCGAACTGCATCCACTGGTATGACGTGGCGGCTTCCGTGGCCGACGACCACACTGCGAGCGAGGCGGACAGCAGCAGCTCCAGCAGCTCCGGTGCAACTGCTGCTGCCGCCGCCGAGTCTCGTTCGAGTGTGCGAGCACGCCTACGCTTTCGATTTGATGCTCTCGAAGAGTGCCAGATTCGCGTGATGCTCTGTGCCACGCAGAGCGTCGTATCCGGCCACCAAGTGTATGTTGTTGGCTCGATTCACCCCCGAATGGCTCTCGCACTCGCTCAACTCACAACTGACACGGTTGGCTTTGGATTCTCACGCATCACAGCTTCGAGCCATTGAAGCAAGAGCTGGGCGAGGAGGTGCACTACTTTCCCGCTGGTCTTGGCCAAGTGTACGTGTGCGCCATTGCAACCGGTTGTGCGTGTGAGTGCGTCTGACTGATACCACGACGGCCGGCCATATTGTTTCATTTCTTCGTCGCCTGGTGCGTAGCTTCGACTCGGAGGTCGATTTCTCATACTACAAGCTCGAGCAACTGCTGTACAAAACGGAGAATCCCACCTTCTATCCCTTGGTCATCACACTCCAAACGAGTACGTAACGCAACGTAACGGAACCTGTGGGTGGATCATTCGTCATGCGCTCATTCATGTTCGTTCGTCTCCTCGAGCACAGCTCGCACCTCGGGCTCAGGCAAGGAGCGCGTAGTCGACTCGCAGACCACGTTCGCGACGCTGGTCGACCAGCAGCAAGACGGCTATCTCTCGATCAGGCCCATCAAGGTGACGCTCGAGTGCAACGGCCAGGCCTACAACGTGTACGATATTTATGGCATCAACGAGGAGGAGGATTCGCTGGGTATCGGTTCCGAGTGTGTCATCTGCATGTCCGAGGATCGGGTACGCGTCATCGATCGAAGCTCGTGCGCTGCGCTCCGAGATCGTTGTTGATTGACACATGCGAGTGTGGCAAATGCAGGATACGACACTATTGCCATGCAGGCACATGTGCTTGTGTGGCGAGTGCGCCGAGGCCTTCCGCTCACAGACCAACAAGTGCCCGATCTGCCGCTCGCACGTCCGAACGTTGTTGCAGATCGAGCGCGGCCCCACTGTGTCCCAGCCCGCCAACGACACGGATCACCAGCCCAATGTTGCTGAGCCGAGCACCAAGGCTGTGGACGGAGAATCGGCGCCGCTCGACGAAGGCGCCAGTGCGAGTAGCACTTTGGCCACGTGGCAGCACGAACAGGAGTAACGTGCGCTGCCTTCTACGACGCGCTCGTACTCGTTCACGTTGCCGATCTTGATGTCGATATGTCAAGCGGAGTACGCCGGTTAACCTCGTCGTCCGCGTTCTCTCTCTCTCTCTCTCTCTCTCAGCTATACATAGAATGCTCAGCAAGCAACTCTCACCATCTCACAGATGAATGTTCGTTCAATCCATCAGTAAATATCCATCCATCCATCAAGCATGCCAGCCAGCCAGCCATTCATCGACACTGTTCCAAGGCGCGCTCTCGCGAGTGTGCGTTGTTGTTGGTTCTGTTCTGCTCTGCTCCATTCCGCTCTCGCCCTCCTCGCGTCTCAACGAGATATGACTGACGCTCCTCCTCGTCCTCCTCGGCCTTCGGCCTCGATTCTCGTGTTTGGTGACTCTCTCACCGAGGGCTATGTCAAAGTGCCTGGCCGAATGTTCCCCGACTTTCATGCCTACAGCGTCAAGCTGCAGGAGCTGCTGGAGGCGCGCTGGCCGTTCGCCAACATCACGATCCACAACAAGGGCGTCTCGGGCGACTCAGCCTTCAACATGCTGACGCGCTTGAAGATGGCGCTCATGGACGTGCCTCCTCCGTCGTTCGACCTCGCTATCGTGCTGGCCGGCACCAACGACCTCTGGAAGGACTCGGTGTCCGAGGCCGACATCACGGCCGCCATCGTGCGCCTGCACGAGGCCGTGCTCGCGCACCCGAACACGCACTCGGTCGTCGTCTCGATGCCGCCCTTCATGTACGGCCTCGACGAGCACCGGCCCATGTTCGATCCCAGGCGCCCCAACATCAACGACGCGCTGCGCCGCTGGAGCGACGAGCACGCCGAGCGCACGAGCTTCTTTGATCTCGCGAGCGCCATTCCGCACGACGAACAGCACCGACACCTCTGGAGCGACGGCATTCACTACAGCCACGAGGGCTACGACCGCATCGCCGAGTTGCTCTTTGATTTCGTGGCCCCCAAGCTCGCGCGAGTCTTGGATCCGCATGCAGAGCAGCAGTAAAGCCGATTGATCGAGGCAATGGCAGAGAGTCGAGTAGAATACAGGAGAGTGTGACATTGGAACAGGCACGCACACGCACGATTGGGACAGATAGAGATAGAGATACACAACGATAGATCGTGAGAGAGTGAGTGGGTGTGTGGGCTGCGTCTTCAGTTGATGCTCTTCAAGAGCGATGCGGACTCGGCCTCGGTATCGCGGTCGTCGTCGTCGCCTCGCGAGCGAGGAAACAGCAGGCTCTTGGCGAGGTTCGTGAGCCAATCGAACGGCAGCACGACGATGATGACCGATGCCAGACTCAATCCCACTGCCACGGTCTGGAGCTCGAGGTTGGTGCTGTTGCTTGGATCGCTCCACGAGCTCGAGATTCGATGGATGAGCCACGCCAGCAGCAATGCCGTCGACGGCATACCGACGAACAGCGCAAAGTCGATGACGACCAGGATCAACAAGGCAATGTAGATCCAACCACCGATGCCAGCGGTCAAGAACGTCAAGGTGTCGTACTTGTGACGCACTACATACAGTCGTGTGAGCGAGTTGGCTCGCGCGCGCTCTCTCTCACGAGTAGGTGGCTGCTGACGTACCCCACAGCACGATAGCGCCCGTCCACAGGACGACGTACAACACGGCCAACAGCGCCAACTGTGCCGGTGCTCGCGGCAAGTCGCGCCAGAACAAGCACAACACCAGCAACACCATGAACCAGCACCCGACGATGCCCGTATCGATCGCCATTCCGGTATCGCCATGCTCGCGCAACGTGAGGAACAATCCGAGCAAGACGGCGAGGTGCGCGAGATGGAGCTTGAGTAGCACCCAGACCGACAAGCAACCACCGAGCCATGATCCCATGTTGAATTGGTATAATAGAGTGCGAGTCTGTGCAACGATACCCATGATCTCGATGTTGTTGATGTCGATGTTGATGTTGATGTCGATGTTGTTGTTGTTGATGGGAGCGAGGCACTGAGCAAACAAGGCGTCTCTCTCTATGGCTCTTGTTGTATCTCCTCCTCTCCTCTCGTGTAGCACGCGAGCTCCACCCTCGAACTTTGATCCTCCTCTCACCATGGCGGCTCTGGTGTCCGGTATCACGATCCGTGCTTTGACTCCTTCACTCGCTGGTCGAGCGATCGATTGTGTCAGTCGCAGCTTCAAGCATGATCCCTTCAGCAAGGCGCTGGGTCTCGAGCCCAAGGACTGGGCCGCCATGTCGGGCATGTTCATCGAGCGCGCTGCTCACGCCCATCCAGCCATCTCTCTCGTTGCGTGTACGTAATCTCTCTCGTTCGTGGCAGTGTGCGCGTATCGGTATCGCTCGCGTGTGCCATCAGCGACTCGTGAGGACGCTGTACTGACGCGCACCGATTGATGGACCGGCGGCATCAAACACCGCTCGCTGCTGCACCGATCGGCATCCGACGACGAGCAGACGACGAAGCTGCCGGCGAGGTGACTGGCGTCATCATCAACGAGGACTGGAAAGACAGACAACCAGCTGCGTACCGCTTGCTGGGAGCCGAGTGGCGACCCGTGCGTGCCATCTTCAACGACCTCCACACACGGTACACGCGAGTTCCACCGACCAAGCGAGCGCCAGCAGCGACCGCCAGCAGCATCGCGACGGCCTCGCTGCTGCTCGTATCGCTACACTGCAAGCTAATACGTGAACCTGCATCTCTGTGTGTGCCTGTCTCTTGTTGTCGATCACACAGATTCAAGGCCACGTATCCGCATGCGATTCTGCCGGGCCAGATCGTGCATACGCTGTACTTTGGCTGCGTGGTGCCCGAGCTGCGCAAGAAGGGCGTCTTCACCGAGCTGTGGCGACAGTCAGTGAACCTCGCGCAAGACTACCACTACCAACACATGGCCTGCGAGGTGGCTGCCGGTCCCTCTGCCAAGGTTTGCGAGTCGCTTGGATTCCAAGAGGTACCTCACTCACTCACTCACTCACCGCTGCTGCGATCGACTGCGCCTCGAGCGAGCAGGCTTGCATGTGTATCTGTCTACTCACCCGCGGGCATTCGTTCATGCGCATCAGCGAGCGTCGGTGTCGTTTCGCACCTTCTTGTTCGAAGGCAAGAACGTCTTCTATGAGGTGCCGCAGGTGAGCGACTACGACCGCCTGTCGCTGCACATGCGCCCGCTCACGTCCAACCTGTTTGTGTAATGTGCACTACCGCACCGTCACGGATCAAGCTCGCGACCCTGCCAACTCTATCACTCACTATACAACCATCAAGCTCATCCGCCGCAACCCGCAACCGCCCCAAACCATCATATGTCATTCCTTCCTTCATTCGTTCAGCTTGCTTGCTTGCTTGCTTGCTTGCTGTCTTGTCGTCTCGTACAGCTGCGTGCTCTCGTTCATCTCCTTACAATCTCAATCACCAATTTTGATCGTCATTCGGCGAGAGCCACAGTGCAATACTCCACGATTGACGACGGCTTGCTGATGAAGGCCAACATATTATGTTTCATAATGTTGGCGGCGATGGCGATGACGATGATGGCCTTGGCACTCGGCATTGCATTCGCTCCCTCGCCTGCATCGCAACGCATCACTAACGCATCATCATGGTGGCGACGCTGCTTCGCGGCGCTCCGAACTCGCGTACCCTCGCCAACGTGCTGTTGGTCGTGTTGTCACTGATGGCGCTGATGGTCTCGGCGCACTATCCATTCCGTCCATGGCCGGTCGATCGGTCTCCGACGCCCGAGTACGACGAGAATTCGTTCGTGGCGCAGCAGGTCGCGGCCGCGGCATCGATCGCGCGCTCGTACTCGGAGAGCGATCTCGCGGCCCCCGAGCGCTCGGAAGCCATCAAGGTCGGCTGCTACGAGTGCAAGCTGATCATCGGCACGCTGCAGGACTTTCTGCGAGCCAACAAGACCATCGAGGAGCTCAAGAAGTTTGCGATCGCCGTGTGCGTGAACTTTCAGATCGAGGACGAGCTCGTGGTACGTGCGCGTGCGCGAGACACACAGCTCTCGATACTCACGAATATTGACGACACACACACACACACACACAGTGTCATGGTATCATTCGCGAGTTCGCTACCGAGGTCGTGTACATCTTCACCGAGCGCTTCCTCGATCCGCTGTCGTTCTGCCAGTTCTTCAACGCGTGCCACAAGGCGTCGCCGAAGCCTCCGACCTCCATCTCGAACGTCAACGTACTCGCAGAGTCCTCGCGATCCTCTTCGACCACGGCCGGTGGCTTTGCACGCTCCAAGTTCTGGCCGTCGTACTCGTCTACGGCGGCCAATAGCTCGGTCGGATACTTTGTGCAGCTGAGCGACATACACTTTGACCATCGATATGCCGTACGTGCACGCGCACCTCGAGTGTGCCAGCGAGAGAGAGATTGTGAGGTCTATCTATCTATCGATCGATCGATCGCGAGCTCTGATGATAGTGATTCGATGCAGGAGGGAAGCAATACCGCTTGCGGTCGCCCGTTGTGTTGTCGTGTGAGCGATGGCCGCGGCAATGCCGGACACTGGGGCGACTACCAATGCGACACTCCGATACGACTCCTGACCGACCTCTTGAACACGGTCTCGAACTACACGGTCGTGCCCGATTTCATACTCTACACCGGGTAGGTTTCACGAGCCGCATCGCGCCCGGCACTCTCGGCTAACACACACGCCCGAGGCGACGTGCACGAATCACAGCGATAGCTCGGCGCACGATGTATGGGAGCAGACCGAGGAGCTGCAGCTGTGGCGCACCAAGTACGTGTGCTCGTTGATGCTGGCCTCGTTGCCGAGCACGATGCCCGTGTACTCGGCGGTCGGCAACCACGAGTCGTACCCGGTCGATCAGTTCCCGAATCCGCCGGCCAACTCCAAGCTGATGGACACGGTAGGCACTCCTCCTCCTCGTCGTGAACGAGAGACCGACTGCAATACTGATCGACAGTGGTGGTAGCTTGCGAGCTCCTGGGCGCCATGGCTGCCGAACGATACCATGGCGACGATTCAATACGGTGGGTACTACAGTCTGGAGATTGCGCCTGGCCTCGTGATGATCTCGCTCAACACGCAGTACTGCGACTCGAACAACTTTTGGGTGCGTGACGGCGTGGTGGCATTGCGTGAATCAATGCGGAGAGTGACTGACGCTGGAGCGTGTTGCACGATGGCGAGCAGCTGATTCTCAACTGGACCGACCCGACTGGGCAGCTGCAGTGGTTGCAGCAGCAGTTGCAGCAAGCAACCGACGCTGGCAAGAAGGTGTGGCTCGTGGGCCACATTCCTTTGTGTACGTCGATATCAGCGGCTTCGTCATTGAGCTTCACAGAGGGCACGTGGTGTGCAGTGGGCTCATATTCGACGACGGGCGGGGTTGATAGCGGACTCCGGATGCTTGTTGGGCTACTCGACTCAAGTGTGGCAGATTATCGACAAGTACAGCACCACGATCACGGCGCAGTTTTTCGGTCACACGCACGAGGATAGCGTACGTTCTGAGCAGCGTGCCCGAGAGAGAGAGAGAGAGAGAGAGAGAGAGAGAGAGAGAGAGAGAGTCTAACGATGGCAATCTCTCTTGTACGCGGTGTAGTTCACGGTGTACCATGACTTTGCGACCAACACGAAGCCGATCGGCATCAGCTACACGGCACCTTCGGTAACGCCGTACACCGACAAGAATCCGTCGTTCCGCATCTACGAATACGATCGCAACACGTACGAGATTCTCAACTACCACCAGGTACGGCGCAAGTAAACCGGGCCTTCACACGAGATGGCACGAACGTCAACGAGATGGCACTCACTCACTCGGCACTCCACTCGCTTGGCCATTCCACTCGCCAGTACATTATGAATCTGACCGACAACAACGCCAATCCCTCGAGCACCGTGCGCTGGATGCACGAGTACAGTGCGCGCGAGGCGTACAACATGCCGGACCTCTCGCCCGACTCGTGGGCCGTCGTGGCCGAGCAGCTGCAGGCCAACAACACGGTGGTGCAGCAGTTCTACACCTACCACTACACATCGAACGTAGGCAACACGACGTGCGACGCCGGCTGCCAGACGAGCCTCTACTGCGGCAGCATCAGCTCGTCGCTCACGCCCTACCTGCAGTGCACCAACATTACCAGCTGGGCCAAGGCCGACCCATGGAATGCCTTCATGAACTTTGTGTGCCCGTGAACGCGAAGGCGCCACACACCACCAAACTGCGACGCCGCTGCGCAAACTCTGACTATTGATTGACTTGGGACTCGAATCACCGGACAAGCTCCGTGATGGTTAGGGTTGTTGTTATGTTTTCTACTTGTTATAATTACATATCTTCGAACGCGTGTTTCTCACGAGAGCTAGCGAGCGAGCGAGCGAGAGAGAGAGAGAGAGAGAGAGAGAGAGAGAGAGAGAGACGCACTCGCATACGAACGGTGACGAACGAGCGACCGAAACCACGGTTGGTAAGCGGCTGAGAGCCTAAGCCCGCCATCGGGTTCTCGCCTCCTCTGTGTTTGCGCCGCACGGAGGAAAGCAACCCAACAGCAAAAGCAGCAGCGGCGCGTTCCTCTTTCCCTTTCTCGCGCGTGTGTCTCCTGTCGCTCTCTCGCTCGCTCTCTCTTCTTCTGCTTCTTCGCCCGCCTCCGCGCCCCTCCTTCCTCGGCCCTTCCTCTGCCCCCGCACGCCGTGCTGCCCTCCCACGGCTCGCTCTCGTCGTCCTGCGGTGTCGCTTGGTCCTTCGATCCGTGCACCACCCGGCTGGGCTGCTTGTAGCGCGTGCGAGCCATGGCGATGTACGGTCAACGACCGCGGGTCAACGAGATCTTTGAGAAGCTGCGCGACGAGGTCGAGTCGCTCGTACAGGATGCCAGCCTCTACAAGCGCCTGAGCGAGGACTACGAGCGACAGCGTACGCAAGGCTGTGCATACGCGCAATCGCCCATTGCGCGGTGGCTGACTCTCTCTCTCTCGCGCGCGCCTTTGTCTCGTGGCAGTGCGCGCTGAGCTTGGCGAGCGAAGCAAGATCGCCGCAACCTTGTACGAGCTCGAGAACACTCACAAGAAGATCAAGCAACAGTACGTGAGGCATTATTAGGCTGGTGTTGCTCCTCGTCGTCGTCGCGTCGTCTGCATGATCGTCGTACCGCCACCGAATCTCTTGCGACACGCGACGGCGCTTGAGTAACACTTGTCGTCGTCGTCGTCGTCGTCACTGCTGCGATCGTGTAGATACGAGGAGGAGATCATGCGCTTGCGACGCCAATGTGAGATGCAGGCTCAAGGCGGCTCTGGCTATGCGCGTACGTTCCACTGGCACCGCTGTCAAGTGGCAT
>Ga0209935_1005209_pt1 | contig 11207 bp, 12 predicted proteins | sample ThiBio_1000_plan_2_FD_183958 | JGI IMG/M metagenome (GOLD analysis project Ga0209935, IMG submission 183958) | Wastewater bioreactor microbial communities from Cape Town, South Africa - Thiocy_cont_1000_plan (SPAdes) | ecosystem: Engineered > Bioreactor > Thiocyanate-remediating >... | reverse complement strand
ATTTGCACTCATTCCTCTGATCTTGGCGATTATCAAGAAGTTAAGGGCCTTTGGGATCTTATTGTCCGAGAAGTAAACGATCGGTGGGGTACGAATCAATCTCTTCCCCTCTAGGATCTCCTTCTCTTAATCTAGTCTTCATGTAGATGAGGTGGGGTGCGACTATGTTTTTCTGTTTTCACAAGACGCGCACATGGTAGCAAAAAATGGAACACCAGAACACTGGCCCATGCAGAGGGTGACAGGATGGCGCACAGTATCAAATGGGGATAAAAATGGCATCGAAGAGGTTCCATCGCTTCCCTCCCCCCCCCACACACAAGACATATCACACTCACATACACACCCACAGATCTTAGAGATTTATAGCAAGTCGCGCTACGCACACTCTACAACTCCCTATTGGTTGGAGCGCCAGCGAATGACGAAGTTGTTCAAGAGAGTGGCGGGTGGGGGCAAGTCATCATCGTCGAACTCTCTTTGTTGGAAACCGAAAAGGATTATGATGGCGTTGTCCAAGCGAAAGGTGGTAAAGCTGTTTATTTCATCGCGTCTCCTGGATGACATCATCGAGGAGGAGGGTGCTTTTGAAGGAGAAGACACTACAAAGAAAAAGTTTTCTTGGAAGGACCTCATTCAACATCATCCGGATACAGGACGACCTTGGGACCCGACGCTCTCAGGGCTTCGAGAATGGGGGTATAAAGTTGAGCGGCTGTGTCGCATGAAGAGGATCATTTGGGTGGAGTCTCTCTGTTTGTTTGGACAACAATTTCACGAAACCTTTGGGGCCATCGCCGTGATTAGACAATAGAATTAGTTGAGCCAATTGGCCCCGACCTCGCTGTGTCCGATGCGCCTAAATGAAGCCTAAAAATGGAAAGAGTTCCTCTCCTTATCACAGTGAAGAAGGATCTTTTTTCATTTACCTAAATTACGCTTACGCGAGACAGATGGCTGTTGTTCGTATCGCTGCATGTTTCTTTACCTTGCTTGTGGGGTATGGTTTCGTGTTCGTTTTCTTGTATCCATCCTCACAACAACAAACCATGGCTGAGTTTAGGTGGATATGATAACGTGGGGAAGAATATCTATTCCGATTATGCGAAATATTTGGTTCCTGGATCCCAATACTTCACCATCTCCCAACCAACTTCACAATCTGCTTTTTCTTGTCTTCAGGCAGCAGGAGTCAAAGAGTTCATCTTTTTGGTAAGCAGCTGTGTTTTTCTTCCAAACTAAGCACGGCGGAGGATGGTTTATTCAAACGGCCAAGTTCAATCACAAGCTCAAGCCAACTGTATGTATCCCCACTAAAACATAACTTAATACGTCGTATATAGTACTTGCAGCTCAAGCAGTATTTCCAACCGAACAGGATGGACACTACTATTTGTTCAGCACAGAATTCTACATCGTACCCTCGCTCTCATCTCGTAAGTTCCCAACACAGCTAAGGTGATTATAATAATAATTGGGCTTTTTGTAGCCAAGAATGCAACCCAACAGATGATTGAAGCTCTCAACCCGTTTCCAGCTTACGGAAACGATCAAACACTCGGCAACAGTTCCGTGGAGTATGGTAAGAGTCTTCTTCCTTGGTTGATAATGAATTCACCAATCAAATTAAATTGAATTGGAAAGGCTTGTTGTTGAGAATCCTCAGAACTGGAAAGATGTTTCGACCAACATTCCCTGGTTGACGGCCGCCATCGACACCCTAAAATCGCTGACCTACAACGACAACCCTCCCTACACACCCCCCTATGAACCCGATATGTATTCCTATTCGAAGGTCGGAATTCGCACCTCCGCGTCTGATTGGCAACAGATCACCGGAGGTTCTACAGAATGGGGGAATAAGGCGTCTTTGTGGTAGTAAGTAACTTTCATCAAAATATTTGCTTAGTTTGATCCTTTTTAGTGTGGATCCAAATGGGCAAGTTAAGAAAGATTTCACTCCCTTTGGGGGCTGGAAAATCCCAACCATGAAGACCTATAACACAAACACCGCCTCCTGTTCGGTTGTTGGGGACCAAGCTGTCAACTTTGTATTCGGAGGCTGGTAACGCTCGCGGAATTGAAAAAGTACCAGCAATTCACGCACAAATAAAAACTAAATGCTTCCACCTTGTTCATTCCCACTTCTTCCAATCGCCAGGACTTTGGGGTATTCTTCGGCAACTTCAGGCTTTGAGAACAGAGAATAAAGAAAACAAAGCTACAAAAGACTCGGGAGTTTCAAAGCGGAAGTTTATGGATGGCAGTTAGTTTCGCATATCGACGTTCTTCCGTATGAACTGTTGGACGCCATCCTCCAATTTCTGGACAACCGCATTGGTGTACCAATAGCAAGGTTTGTTTGCAGGCTCTGGCGGAATGTGCTCAAGCGCAGGAAATGCTGGGCTCCATTTGCAGAGTTTTGTGCCCATGTTGCCGCTGCAGGTCACCTTTCCATCCTCCAATGGGTCAAGCCAACGCCGACGAGCCTTATAATAGATCAGCAACAACGAGTCTTTAACCGTGCGGCCAAAGCAGGCCAATTGGCGGTACTGAAGTGGCTGCGAGAAACCGGATGTGCATGCGACAACGATATCTGCGAGAGTGCGGCAAAAAGCGGGAGCATTGAGACGGTGACGTGGGCCAGAGAAAACGGAGGAACCTGGAACAGTGGTTGCTTCTCTGCCGCGGCAAGGCGCGGCCATCTTGACTTGCTGAAATGGTTGAAAGAGAATGGCTGTCAATGGAATAGTTATTGCTACGTTGCCGCGGCAAAGAAAGGCCATCTTGAAGTGTTGAAGAGGTTGAAAGAGAACGGTTGTCAATGGAATAGTTATTGCTACTCTTCTGCGGCAGAGGGCGGCCACCTTGAAGTGTTGAAGTGATTGCTTGATAATGGATGCGAGTGGGAACCGGCCGCTTCTTTGGTTGCAGCCAGACAAGGAGACATCGAGATGTTGACGTGGGCTATTCAGAACGGATGCTCTTTGAAATCAGATATTACCGGAGAGGCACCTAACCTGGAAGTACTCAGATTGTTGCTAGAAACTGGGGCCCCGTTGGTAGCAAAGGTCTGTACAAACGCGGCACTGGTGGGAGATCTTGACATGTTAAAGTGGGCAAGAGAAAACGGATGTCCGTGGACAGCAGACACAACCTATGCCGCGGCATCTTCGGGAAACCTTGAGGTGTTGAAGTGGGCGATTGAGCACGGTTGTCCTTGGCAGTCAGCGGGCTTGTGTAACAGTACTATAAGGGTTGGATGCCTGGAAGCATTGAAGTACCTTCGATCCAAAGGTGGGCACTGGAATGAAAAAACTTGTTCCCTTGCGGCTTCCAATGGAAACTTGGAGATGTTAAAGTGGGCGAGAGCGAACGGCTGCGAATGGGACGAAGATACCTGTGCCATGGCTGCAAGAAGAGGGGAATTGAAGTTGCTTCAATGGGAAAGAAAACATGGTGCCCCGTGGGATGAAAGGACTTGTGCTTATGCTGCCGCCGGGAGACATTTGCAAGTACTCAAATGGGCAAGAGCCCAGGGATGTCCCTGGGACGTTTCAACTTTCAAAAAAGCTGCAAGGAGAAACCGCAAAAAGGTGCTTAGATGGGTTCTTGAAAATGGCGCCAGCATGATAGAGAAGGACCTGGAAGTGGTTTGAATAATAAAATATGAACAGTTTTATTTTGGAAGGGAAGGCAACAAAAAATATGTCACTTGTCGGAAGCCATCATGTCCCGATGATCCCTTGAAGAGTGACCGGGTGTTGATTGCAATCCACTTCAAGAGGGGCCACAATAAAATCCCCACCAACACCAACACTAAGGCAAGATTACCTATAACCAACACCAACGCCAACCCATCGTGTTGCGTGTTAGAGAGCTCCCACATGTCCTCGGTGTCATCGTCGACTGTCAAGTTCTGTACAACGAAGGTGATCGTCATCACTGCAATCGAGAAGGCCTCCAAATAATTGTCGACTTTGGAGGCAAAGGGTTTGACCCACATCTGCAACATGAGGGCACTGAGCAAGACCAGCATGATCAAAAAAGGAAGCACGAGGCTGCCTTGAGGTAGGGTCGAGATGATGGCAGCCAATCCGAGTCGTCGCATGAGGATCAACAGCTCGAACCAGAAGACTTTCCTTTTGTAGCAATAGTACAGATTCTGCAGCCAGAATTTCACTTTGGGTTCATGGATGATCTGTCGATAACTCCACAGACACCCCGCAAATAGCACTGGGATTCCCACCACATACACTCCCAGCGACACTAACGCCATCACCACCAACCGAAAATAACTCTTGTCCCCCCTATATAATATCATCGGGGTGAGTGAAATGAGAACGCAGAAGGAAAAAAACGAACAAAAAGAAAATGAAAAGGGGAAAAAAGAGAAAGAAAAAGAAATAGTGGGGAAAAGAAAAGCAGGAGGAAAAAGCAAAGGGGAAAAAAAGCAACGAAGAGAAAAAGAAGAAAAGATAGAAAAGAAAGAAAAGGAAAAGGAAAAGGAAAAGGAAAACCTGAAAGAAGAAAGAAAAAGCAATGGAAAAAAAGTTATACGTACAAGTTACATTCCTGCCAGGGCATCTGTTGCAAGTATTTCTTATTCGTGATGGGTTCCTCGATGCAGTTGAATACCGCCAATGAGGTATTGGCCAACGCATAATACAAGAAGTACAGCACATACATCCACACATAGAGTCCCCGATGCAACGGAGTTACACCCTCCAACGAAGTATCTGATTCCACGTCATCCCCCTCCGTGATTTTCATTGGCCGTAACTCCCCTTCCTCTACCTCACCCTCTTCTCTACCATCCTCCACTCCATTATTATCCTCATCCCCTTCTTCAACTGTCGGGATGACTATGACGCTGTCGACACCCCCTCCTGCAACCTCATTGGCATCCCGACAGGATCGGAGGCAGACAGAACAAGACTTGACTATGATGGGATACAAGAAATTGAAGACGAACATCACCAGCAAGATCGATAGGGTGATGATCGGAACCAATAGGATCGTAGCCAAGAAATTGTATTCCGGATCGGAAAGGAATGGCAGCAGACATATGATACCAATTCCGGTGAGTTGCACGTTGCTGACCCCAAATGCATTCATCCCGTTTTCATACACCCAATGAGGCCACATTGAATTCATCGATGCTGTTGTCTGCGCAAATATCAAGAGAATCTTATAGAAGAGAAATCTAAGTATGTGCACTCGCAAACACACAACAGAGGAGAGAGAGAGAGAGAGAGAGAGAGAGAGAGAGAGAGAGAGAGAGAGAGAGAGAGAGAGAAGAGAAGAGAAGAGAATTACCTTTAATGTACCCGAATTCAATATGATGGTTGTGATATCTTTGAGTTCCTGCATAGCTTGATGTTTCACCGAAGCGAGAAACAGGATGAAAGAGACGACCACAAATAAGGCCGCCATTACCGAGAAGACTATGATGAGCATGAGGCGGGTGGAAGGACAAGGAAGGCATTGATCCGCTATCCACACCCTGCAGGAGTCACCCATCCCGTCGCAATCACACTTCGAGCACATGCGTCCTTTACTCCCTTCCATGCACATTTTGCACGTGATATTTTCGAAGGATTGTCCCCATTGGTAGGCACAATTCCCATCCGGATTACATTGGGTGCCAATCCGCTTGCTTCTCTCACAGGGAAGTGCCATTCCAAACGAATCTGGTCCTACATAGATAAAAAAACTAGATGAGTCCTAAATTAGGAAGTAAAGTTTTTCCTTACCAGAAAAAACGGGGTAATATCCTCGAGGCCACATGACAGACTGACCACCCGGACAGATACAATTGGTCGGACATGTAGTGCAGTTAATGGGCGGCACCCCATAAAAGTCCTTCACGCACGCGCAATGGCTATAGTCGAGATATTCCGGAGAAATCTCCAATGCCATCCCTGAGGACTTCAAGGATAGAGGGAGACATGAATAAGCCCCAAGCTCCAATAGGTGATCGTCATCATATTGCCATAACAAGTTTTCTTCTTCGGCCGACGCGCGCATATTGACGTTTCCTTTTATGGTTGGGTTGAGTAGAGTGAGTTTTCTACTCGAAAAAAGGAAAATAACGATTACCTTCGATCGACGCAAACTGCAAAGGAACTTCAGACTGGCCACTCGCCCAAGCCGCCAGACTCCCTATGTTTTTTTTTTTTTTTGTAAGTAACCCAAAAAAGGTAAGAAAATGTTGCCTTACCAGAGAGGTTATTGTACGCGATGTCAAGGAAGGCGATACCTGGGATGAAGGGCAATTCCCCATAGATCAAATTATTGCGGAAGGACACAAGCTGTGATTGGTGTAAGGAATGAATGAATGAATTCAACTGCTGTGCAATTTAGTTACAAATTACCTGTATCCCTGACAGGAACTCGACGGTTGTCATGCCTTCTAATCTATCGTCGTCTGGGGTGGCTAGTTCAAAGTCGAGGAGGTTGTTATCCAACAACAGGAATCGGGGCGACTGTGAATCTCGGTGGAGGGAGAAATCGTCTAATTGGTTGTGCCCCATATTCACAAAGCACCCCGCATTAAAGCGAACTTCTCCGATATAGCCGTCGAATCGGTTGTATGAATAATCCTTTTCGATATTCGTTAGTATCTATTATATACCTCTCTCTCTCTCTCTCTCTCTCTCTCTCTCTCTCTCTCTCTCTCTCTCTCTTCGCTTCTACACTTACTCACTCACTCACTCACTCACTCACTCACTCACAACATACCAAGTATTGCATGGAATATCCACGGTCCAAACCTGGCATATCACCGATAAAGCCATTGAAGCTGAGATCCAATTTCTGCAAACCCTCAAACGCTTTTTGTATATCGGGATAGATATAGCCAGTCAGGTTGTTGCGGGAGAGATCGAACACTCGCAGATTCAACAGATCCCGCCAAGCCCGGGCAGGAATGGAGCCAATCAGCAGATTGGATTTGAGGGATAGATAGGTCAGATTTACCATCTGCCCGATGGAATCTGGCAAAGGACCGGAGATTTGGTTTAACCCCAGATCAAGGAGCTGCAGCGAGGAGACATTGTTGCCCAGTTGGGTGGGGATTGGTCCGGAGATTGAGTTGTTGTGAAAGTCCAATACGGTGAGGCGGTGAAGGTTTACGATCGAATCTGGGATAGATCCGGAGATAAAGTTGTCTCGCAATACCAATCGGGTCAAGTTTGCCGCGATGCCAATATTTCGAGGAATTTCGGATTCGAGGGAGGTGGCGCTTAGATCAAGAACCTCGAGGTGAGGCAGCGAGGAGAAGAAGGTAGGAGGGAAGGGGGTGTCCAGGTGGACGTTGTGGAGATTCAGCGTGCGAAGGCGGGAGAGAGGGAGGATGTAGGCTAGGACGTCCGGATCGGAGAAGTTGGTGTCGGGGTGCATGTCCAGATCGAGATACTCGAGATTAGGCATAGATAGAAGAACCTCCAATGAGAAAACTCGATTACCACAATCTGTGGGGATCTGGTGATTAAGATCTAGGTGCACCATCGACGTATGATTGGTCAGGGATGGGATATCGCAGATCGCACAATACCGCGCGTACAGATATCGGAGGGAGTGCACCGAAGCTAATTCTTTCGGAAGCTCCGGAAAGATCACATTGTAGGACATATCGAAGATCTCCAGATTCTTTAGGGAGGCGAGAAACGACAAGTCATCGATGAACCCCTGAGCCGACAGATTTCGGAGATTCGTCAAATGCTTCATCTGGGGGGTGGTTGTGATGCTGCAGTTGCTGATATCCAATGAGATCAGATTCGACAAGGTCGTCCACTCGTTGGGGATTGGCGAAAATGGGTTGAAATTGTTGTAGCCGACGTTGAGGGTCTCGAGGGAGGTCAGCTTGCCCAACACAGGGGGAGGGTCGCCCGAGAGGTTGTTGTTTGGAAGCGAGAGGGTGGTGACCTGGCCTTGGGTGTTACATTGTACTCCGAGCCAATCGCAGTGATTTGTTTGAGGTGCGAGCCAGCATGATCCTGCCTTGCCCGCCGCGCATTGATTGGTCCAATTGGATCCACCCGTTTTGTTGTAAAACTCCAATAGTGCCTCTTCTTCGACACTTCGATTTTGGAGTTGAGCTGATATTGTTGTAAACAAGATTAATCACCACATGCGCGTAATTGAAGTAGTAAAATAGTACCATTCTCAACTCCCACACCCAAGCGCCAAAGTGCTGTGGCGCTACCTCGAGAGATGTGAGCAGGATACTGGGTCCTCTCCGCGGCAATCGCCAGATATCGATGCGGATCGGTCAATAGAACCTACCCGATTCAATAAACTCAGTCACTTAAGTAGGAAAGGTGTGAGAAGTCTTACCCATAGACTACATATAAACAATATTTCAAGAACGATTTGGGTCACACCAGGACGTCGGGGCATCGCTGCGCTGCATCGGCGGTTGCAAGAAAACCAAGAAGAAGCAAAAGGCAAACAAACGTGCGCTTTCCATTTTTAGGAGTTCAGCCTGCGCTATCCCTTGGAGGCACTGAGCGGTGCTTACGAGTTTGTAGAGAGAACAAGCTGCATTGAGGCAATTCCCTCTTTACCAAGAGCTAGGAAGGCGGTCAGGCTTTTGAGTACAATGTGCAAAGGTAGTTTCGAACATATGTACCAGCAGGTCTTTGATGGAGAGACAATGGGAAAAGGAGTTGTGCGCTGTAATAATATTAGCTGCCTCCAAGACCCCGAAAAGGCCAACAGCTTCGCTTCGTTTTGCTTCTGCCTATTGTCCATCGATGAAGGTGGCTATTTTGGAATTTTGCGGCTTTTCGAAAAAAAACCAGAACGCCAAGTTCGTTTCTGTGAAAGTCACTCGTCCAGCCTGCAACACGAGAACACAGCAGAGGATGGAAGACAACGAAACGCTACTCACCGAACTGAATAAGAAGAAGGCCTGGTTTCACGCAAAGAAGATAGGACCTGTCTTTGCTCTCCAGGTTTCACAGGACCGCGAAATTCAAACCCTCGAAGGCAGAGAGGTCGCGAGAGCGGGTGACATGCTTTGCCGAGGTATTGCGGGAGAGCTGTGGCCGCAAACTGTGCGTACTTCGCTACATTTGTGTCATGCGATATCTTTGCTTATCTTGTTCTTTCTATCAAAGGAGGAACGCCTATTGTCCAAATACAAACCGACAAATACTTTGGATGGCGAATGGAGAAAATATATTCCTCGACCTGACCTTCCTGGCGTTTTTGCTGCTCGAGTAAGGGCTGATTTTGAAGTCCAGACATCCTACGGCTCGATGCACGGCAAAGCTGGCGACTACCTCCTGAAGGATTTCGGCGATCAATACAACGAATATCCCGATAATGTTTGGGTTGTGGACAAGAAGCTCTTCAACAAGACGTATATCAAAGTATTGAAGCCAGAAGAGGTGGTTCTCGCTGCTCAAGTTATGGGCGTTGTAAGTATTTCCATAGTTTTCGTTTCACGCGAGATTTACTTTAATCAGAACTTTAGTTAATTGAGAGATAGTAGTAGTAACTTGAGAGCGTGTACAGTAACTTGCTCCCTGGCACTGTTATTTATGTAGTAGCCTTGCTCAATAAAAGGTTGGGTGAACAAGAAGTCTCTCGTCTCGCAAGTTGTTGTTTCGCTTTTTGCTTGGAATTACAAATTGGAAGTAAACCGTTGTGAGTGGCATAGGAGGACAGGATGGGCAACTGCTCGACGACTGGGGAGGAAGCAGACTACCCAAGGCATCCTCCTGAGTCTCGTCACCTCCTACATCCTCCTCGAGATGATCGTTCGCTGCGTGACTCGTCGCCTGATCGTTACAGGCGGCGAGAAGATGACTATCCTCGGTCTCCGCGGCGTGAATATCAAGATAATCGACTCGGTTATCAGGAAGCTGACCGAGAAAGAAGAGGGGAAAGAGAACGGTCTCCAAGTGGCAGGGACAGAGATCGAGAAGTAGAGCGAGAAAGGTCTCCAAGAGGCAGAGAGAACGGCGATCGAGATCGATACAGGGACAGAGGGGAGAGGGACAGAGATAGAGATAGAGAAATAGGACGAGAAAGGTCTCCAAGAGGCAGGGAGTGGGACAGAGATAGAGAAATAGAACGAGAAAGGTCTCCAAGAGGCAGAGAGAGGGACAGAGATAACAATCGAGATCGATACAGGGACAGAGATAGAGAAATAGAACGAGAACGGTCTCCAAATGGCAGGGAGAGGGACAGAGATAGAGAAATAGAACGAGAAAGGTCTCCAAGAGGCAGGGAGCGGGACAGACAGAACGGTAGGCTTTCGATTAGTCATCAATGTTTTTTTTTAACGGCCAATTGTAGGAGCATTGATTGATCCTCGTTGGAAACCAAGGGGTGGGCAGAGTAGAGAATGGGACCAAGAAGACGATTTGATGGACAACAGCGACGAGGAGAGAGAACGCGAAATAGAGAATGCGCGAGAAGATGACAGGGAACGAAAAAGGCGAGAAGAAGAACGAGAAAGACGGCGATACATTCGGAAAGTAATTCTCGTTCAATCGTGCGTTCGACGATGGCGTGCGAGGTGGCGCTTCTTGAGACAGCGAAGAGCTATTCGTTTGATTCAGGCACAAGTGCGAATGCAACAAGCCAGACGAAAATTAAGGCAAAAGATACACGCAACCATTGTGTTGCAAGCCACCCTGCGGAGTAAACCTGTGAGGAAGGAGTTTCTCAAGCAGAGGCACGCAGCGATTGTGATTCAAAGTGCATTTCGACGCCTAGCGGAACGAAGATTATTTAAAGAGGAAGGTAAATATTCTGCCGTGATCTCAATTATTCAAATCATCTTCTCAACACAACGAATTTGTTTAGATGAGAAGGCGAAAAAGCGTTATCATATCGTCCAAGAGCTATTGCAGACCGAGATTTCATACTATGAAATCCTTTGTATTATAATCGATGTACCCACTACTTCCTTCCTCTCTTTGTACGTGATGTTTAGGTCTAACATTACGTGAATGAAGCATTTCAAGGATCCCTTATTGGAGATTGTAAGGAACGAAGCTACCTCCGAAAACGGCGAGAAACGGCGGTCGAAGGAGGAGTTGGAAGGGGAAAGCAAGTGGGTGGTAAAGGAAGACATCAAGGCGATCTTTTCGGATATCTCCTTGATAGCAGAAATACACAGAGAGCTCTCGCAGGAACTACACGAGATTATTTCCTCATGGAACCCTAACACCTCGCGCATTGGGTAT
>Ga0209935_1005208_pt1 | contig 11209 bp, 14 predicted proteins | sample ThiBio_1000_plan_2_FD_183958 | JGI IMG/M metagenome (GOLD analysis project Ga0209935, IMG submission 183958) | Wastewater bioreactor microbial communities from Cape Town, South Africa - Thiocy_cont_1000_plan (SPAdes) | ecosystem: Engineered > Bioreactor > Thiocyanate-remediating >... | reverse complement strand
CGGTTTCGAGGGTGAAAGAGAGATTCAGCTTGCCGATCTTGCTGGCGAGCTCTTCCGCTGCCGTGACTTCGCGAGCTTCACGCTCGGCGCGGATCGCGCGGAGGTGGTTGATCTTGCGAAGCGCGGTGGGCGTCACTTCGAGAGCTTTGCCCTGAGGGATAAGAAAATTACGAGCATACCCGCGGCGGACCTTCACGATATCGGCTTCCGCACCGAGATTGGGGATGCTTGCTGTAAGAATGATTTCTGCGTTTGCCATAGGTGCCCGAGAGTTAATGCGGGAGGGAAAGCCTATCGTCCTGAACCGGGGAGTCAACCCGAAATCACGCGAAATCGTAGAGCGCCTGCACCAGCCGCTGCGCCCGTGTCCTCGGCAGCACGCCTAACTCCATCTGGTTCATCACGTAGGCGAACCCGATCCCCGTCTCCGGATCGGCAAAGGCAAGGCTGCCTCCCGCTCCGGGATGCCCGAAAGCCGTCATCGACGGACCATAGATCGCCCGCGTTTTGCGCCCTGCCTCGTCGCGCGGGTCCATCATGAACCCGGCGGAAAACGCGGTTTCCCTCAGCAGCGTCTGGTCCAGGCCGTTGGCCAGCGGAGTGCGGAACCACGCCAGCGCCTTGTCGGAATACATCGGGCCGTCGGCCCGCACGGCTCCGTTGGCGAGGAAACTGTAAAACTTTGCCAGCGCCCGTGCGCTCGCGATTCCGCCGAGGGAGGGGAGCTGCGCGGAGCGAATCGCCGGGGCATTCATCGCCGTTGGAGAAAGGGTGGATGCCGGGGTGCTGAAGGCTCGGCGGGTGAGGGAGTTCAGGTCAGCCAGAGCCTTGTTGAACGCTTCCTCCGTCCCTCCGTCGCTATGCGCCCGGGGTGGTAGCATCTGGGCCACACGGGAATGGTATTCCTCCGGCAGCCCGATCCAGGCATCGAGTCCGAGCGGATCGCCAAAATGCGTCCGCCAGTACACGCTCACCGGGATGCCTGTTACCCGTCGTAGGATTTCATCGGCGACGAAGCCAAACGTGCGAGGCCCGTAGGCATGCGCTGTACCGGGCGGAATGACCGGAGCCTGTTTCTCGATGGCCGCGATCACACCGGGGTAATCCAGAAGCTGTACGCTCCGGTCTTCCAGCGTCGACAACCCCGCACGATGCGAGAGCGCCTCCGCCAGGGTGATGGTTTCCTTCCCGTTCTGGCCAAATTCCGGCCAGATGAAGGCGACCCGCGTATCGAGATCAATACCCTCCTGATCGAGGGCATGGAGGACGCAGGCGCTGGCCAGCCCCTTGGTGGCCGACCAGATCAGACACAGTGTGTCCGACTCCCAGGGGAGCGTCTTCGCTCCATCGCGCCAGCCATGGCTGAGGCAGAGAATTTCCTCCCCGCCCTGCCAGACCGCCACCGACGCGCCAACGTCGTACCCAAGCGACTCGTTCCGCGCGAAAGCCTCGCGTACCCTCTCCAGAGCGACCGTATTCACTCCTTGAGCAAATTCTGCACCGCCTTCAGGTCCGGGTCGTATTTCGCGATTTCGCGGAATTTTTTATCCAGCTCGAAGCTCTTCTCCAGGTGACGTGAGGCCTCCTCAAGATTGCCGAGAACCGCGGCGTAGCAGCCGAGATTGTAATGGTAGGTCGGTTCCTTGAGCAGAATGGCCGGTCCGCCGAGCAGCATGTCCTTGGCTTCGCGGGTGCGGCCCATTTCATGCAGGCAAAAGGCGCTGTGGATGTACCCGGTGGTGCATTCCGGCCATACCTCGCGCAGGCGGGTGCAGACGTCGAGCGCATCGTCCCACTGCTTGTGGCGCATGAGGACAAACAGGCGCATCTGGAGTACCTCCTCGCGGTCCTGGTCGTTGGTCGACAATTCGTTAAGCTCGCGGAGTGCGCTTTCTGGCATCTCGAGCTCGATGTAACCTTGCGCGGCTAAAAGGGAGCGTTCCAACGACATTCTGAGCGAACTAAGAGCAATTTCCGCGCCTTGCAAAGAGATTATCCCTGCTCGGCGTCGGGAAGTTCGGTTCCCGCCGTCCGCTGGGGCGTCCAGGTCATGCGATTGCGCAACAGCGCGACCCAGCCGAGGATCGCTCCGCTGTAGCGCAGCGGCTGAAAGAAAAACGGCTCCAGCAGCGAGGCCGAGATGATGCGAAACGCCCAGCCTGGCGTCACGGGCCGCCGCAGCCAGCGCGCATAGAGAAAAAACGACAGGCTTTGCAGGCAGAGGTCGAGGACCAGCTTGGCCGCGATGAGTCCCAGTAGCGCATAGGCCACACGCGGAGAGTCCAGCAGCAGGACGACGAAGGTGAGTTGCGCGCCCGCGGAGAAAAAGGGCAGCAGGGTGTCGATTGTCTTGGCGGGCAGCAGGACGCCGCCCATCGTGCCGTAGCGCGGATTCGCCACCATGTCCTGGTTGCCGAAGAGCGTGGCCAGAAATCCGCCGAACCACCGCGACCGCTGTCGCCAGAAAAGCGGCGCCGTGGCCGGGGCGTCTGTCACCGCCTGCGCCGTCCCGATCACGCCGATGCGCCATTTTTTCCCGGAATCTCCCGCCTCCCGGTAAATGCGGAAGATCAGCTCGTAATCCTCCACCCAGCTCGCCGGATCAAAGAAACCGACCTTTTCGACGACCTCGCGGCGGTATGCGCCGAAGGCCCCCGAGACCATCTCCATCGCATCGATCCGGCTCCACGCCAGCCGCCACAGATAGGCGCGCATGTACTCGGAGCGCTGGAAGTATTCAAACGCCCGAGCCAGGAACCCGCCCCGGCAGGCCGGGATAAGAACCCCGCAGGCCGCCGCCATCTCCGGGTCGCGGAATTCCTCGCGGATCGCCTTGAGCGAATCCCACGTCGGCACCGTGTCGGCGTCGATCGTCACGATCACCTCGCCGCCGCAGCGGGGGATGAGTTCGTTGAGGGAGTTCGCCTTGCCCGACGAGGGCTTGGACCAGACGCGCAGGATGGGAAGGATGGAGGATTCGCCGAAGTGACCGTCCATCACCACGCCGTACCGCTCGGTGAGAAAAGCGACGGTGCCATCCGTCGAGCCATCGTCGATGACCCAGATCGTTTCGCCCGTGCGCATCTGCGGAATGAGCGCATCGAGGCAGGCGGAGATGACGCTTTTCTCATTCCGGCAGGGAACGAGCACGGCTAGCTCCGGGGGTGGGACATGGTATGTCCGATGTGCCTCGGAACGCACCACCCCGCGCCAGGCCAGGGTCGTAATCGCGGTGAGCAGCACCGCATCGTAACTCAGGAAAAGAATGCCGATTGCCCAGGCCCACTCGTGGCGGGAGAAAAAGACCGCCGCGAGCGTTCCGACCAGCAACAGCAGGACGAAGCCGAAGAGGAGGCGGAACGGGAGAACACGCATGCGTGCTCCCCTCCTACTACGCTCCGGCCCGTTGTCAAATCAGGCGACCGTGATCTCCTTGGCGAGATAGACGTCCTGGATGGTGTTGAGGAGCTCGACGCCCTCGGCCATGGGACGCTGGAAGGCCTTGCGGCCCGAGATGAGGCCGGTGCCGCCCGCGCGCTTGTTCACCACGGCGGTGAAGGTCGCGTCGGCAAAGTCATGCGCTCCGCTCGCTCCACCCGAGTTGATGAGTCCGGCGCGGCCCATGTAGCAGTTTGCCACCTGATAGCGGCAGAGGTCGATCGGGTGATCGGTGGTCAGCTGGGTGTAGATGCGCTCGTCGAGCTTGCCGTAGCTGGAGCTGCCGGTGTTCAGCGCCTTGAAGCCGCCATTGTTCTCCGGGAGCTTCTGCTTGATGATGTCGGCCTGGATCGTCACGCCGAGGTGGTTGGCCTGGCCGGTGAGGTCTGCGGAGAGGTGGTAATCCTTGTCCTTGTTGAAGGCGGAATTGCGCAGGTAGCACCACAGCACCGTCGCCATTCCCAACTCGTGCGCGTAGGCGAAGCACTCGGCGATCTCCACGATCTCGTGGCTCGCGTCCTCGGAGCCAAAGTAAATCGTCGCACCCACCGCCGCCGCGCCCATGTCGTAGGCCTGGTCGATTTTGCCAAAGAGGATTTCCTTGTGCTGGTTGGGGTAGGTGAGCAGTTCGTTGTGGTTGATCTTCACCAGGAAGGGGATCTTGTGCGCGTACTTGCGCGACACGGAACCGAGCACGCCGAAAGTCGATGCCACCGCATTGCAACCGCCCTCCAGGGCGAGCTTCACGATGTTCTCGGAGTCAAAATAGATCGGGTTTTTGGCAAAGCTCGCGCCCGCCGAATGCTCGATGCCCTGGTCGACGGGGAGGATCGAGACATGCCCGGTGCCGGCGAGGCGGCCCGTGTTGTAGATCCAGTTCAGGTTGTTCAGGACACGCTGATTGCGGTCCGTGGAGGCAAAGATCCGGTCCACGAAGTCTCCGCCGGGCAGGTGGAGCAAGTCCTTCGAGATGGTCTTGCATTCATGGTTGAGCAGATAGTCCGCCTTGTCCCCGAGATACTCCGTGATTTTTGTGTTCATGTGTTGTGAAGGGTTGACCCTTCCCCCGCTACTCCACCCCATGCGACCTGTCCAGTAATTGCGCGTGCCAAATGCGAAACGTTGCCTGATTCCCGAGGGCGGGCGGATTCCCTCCCTTGTCAGGCACGGTCTGCCTTGCTAAACGAGAGCGACTTATGGGTCGCCAATGGCTTCACGCTAAACGTGCCGTCGCCTCGCTGAAAAAGTCGCAGGCCACCGGAAAACTCGTCAAAGAAATCATGGTCGCTGCGAAGGTCGGAGGCGCTGATCCCGAGGGAAACGCCCGTCTGGCTACCGCCGTGGAGAAGGCCCGCAAGGAGTCCGTCTCCCGCGACGTCATCGAGCGCGCCATCAAGAAGGGCGCGGGTGTCGGCGACGAAAAGCTCGTGATGGAGCACATCCTTTTCGAGGGCTATGCCCCGCACAAGGTGCCTGTCATCGTCGAGGTCTACACCGACAACAACAACCGCACCGCCCCGGAAATTCGCGTCCTTTTCAAGAAGGGCCAGCTCGGCACCTCCGGCAGCAACAAGTTCCTCTTCGACCACGTCGGTCTGGTCGAGGCCTACCATTCCGACACCAGCGCGGACATCGAAACCGCCGCCATCGAGGCCGGAGCCAATGACTTTGAGCCGCTGACCCACCAGCAGAACGACGACATTCCCGCCGACAAGCTCGGCGCGCGCTTCATCACCGACCGCACCGCCACCGGTGCCGCGACCAAGTGGCTCACCGAAAACGGCTGGACCGTCGTGACCAGCGAACTCGGCCACATCGCCAAGCAATTCCCGACCCTGACCGACGACCAGGCCGCCGAAGTCGGCGAGTTCCTCCAGACCCTCGACGACCACGACGACGTCCACCGCGTCTGGGCCGCAGTGAAGTAGCGGAAGACAGATTTTTACAGAAGGAAGCGAAGGAAACGAAGGGGAAGGCAGACGGGAGTGCATCCTTTGTTTTTGAAAGCCGACCGGCTCAGTCACGAGGTGATCGGGGCGGCGATTGAGGTTCACCGCGAGACGGGAAGCGGATTGCTGGAGAGCATCTATGAAAGATGCCTCGTGCATGAGCTTTCCATTCGCGGAATCTCCGCCGTCCAGCAGGCTCCCGTCGTCATCGAGTACAAGGGGCTGAAATTTGAGGAAACCCTCCGCCTCGACTTGCTGGTGGAGGGCTGCCTTCTGGTCGAACTTAAATCCGTTCAGGACGTCTTACCCGTCCACAAAGCCCAGCTCTTCAGCTACATGAAGCTGCTCAACGTCCCTCTCGGCCTCCTGATCAACTTCCACGAACCCAAGCTCACCAGCGGCATCCACCGCATGATGCTCCCGGGTTCCTCAGGGAAATAAATCGACCGAGGATCTATTCTTTTCTGAGTCCTCTCACGGCGAGCCGTCGAGCCACGACGCCCCAAAACCCTTTGCTTCCTTCGTTTCCTTCTGTTCGTTCCTGCCTTGGTTTGAGTCCCGATACGGCGTTCCGTCATCTGCGAGGCGTGCATAATTCCTTTGCTTCCTTCGTTTCCTTCTGTTCAGTCCTGTCTTGAATTATGTTTTCCCGTCTTTCCGACAAATTGCAGGACGTCTTCAAGGACCTCCGCGGACATGGGCGCATCAGTGAGAAAAACATCACCGATGCGTTGCGCGATGTCCGGATGGCCCTGCTCGACGCCGACGTCCACTTCCAGGTCGCCAAGGACTTCATCGCCCGGGTCAAGGACAAGGCGATGGGCGAGGAGGTGCTGCGCAGCGTCACTCCCGGCCAGCAGATCGTCAAAATCTTCCAGGATGAGCTCACCGCCCTCCTCGGCGGCGATGCCGCTCCGCTGAATCTCACCAAGCCCGCCCGCATCCTCGTGGTCGGCCTCAACGGTGCGGGCAAAACGACCTCTTCCGCCAAGCTCGCCCGGCTCCTGAAATCCCAGGGCCGCGCTCCGCTGCTCATCGCCTGCGACTTGCACCGCCCTGCCGCCATTGCCCAGCTCGCCACCTTGGGCGAACAGGTTGGCGTCCCGGTTTATCAGCCCCAGGCGGGGGAAACCGACGTGCTCAAGGTCGGTCGCGACGCCGTCGCATGGTGCAACCAGACCCCGGGAGACGTGCAGATTTACGATACCGCCGGCCGCCAGGATCTCGACGAGCCTCTGATTGAGGAATTGCGTCGCCTCAAGGAATTCCTTCAGCCTCAGGAGATTTTGATTGTTTGCGATGCCGCTACCGGCCAGCAGGCGGTCAACGTGGCCGAAAAGTTTCACGCCGCCCTCGGCCTCACCGGCATCATCCTGACCAAGCTCGATGGCGACGCTCGCGGCGGCGCCGCGCTCTCGTTGCGCGAGGTCACCAAGCAGCCGATCAAGTTCGCCGGTGTCGGGGAGAAGATCGAGCAATTCGAGCAGTTTTACCCCGACCGCCTTGCCGGGCGCATCCTCGGCATGGGCGACGTGGTCAGCCTCGTGGAGAAGGCCGCCGAGGTCATCAACGAGGACGATGCGCGCCGGATGGAGGAGAAACTTCGCAAGGCGACCTTCGACCTTGAGGACTTCCTTCAGCAGTTCCGGATGCTCAAACGAATGGGCCCCCTGCAAAATGTCCTTGGCATGCTGCCGGGAATGGCTAATTTAAAAGGTTCCTCGATTGACGAAGGTCAGTTGAAACGGGTGGAGGCGATTATTCTCTCCATGACACCGCAGGAGCGAACGCGTCCGGACATCCTGAACGCACGACGCCGCCAGCGGGTCGCCCGTGGCAGCGGCACCACCGTGACCGAGGTAAACAACCTCATCCTGCGTTTCACCCAGATGCGCAAGATGATGAAAAATATGGGCCAGATGAAAAAACTGATGGCCCAGGCCCGGAAGGGCGGAATGCTGGGAATGAACTAAACCGCCCCCGCGGACCTAAAAACAACCATTTAAACCAACAGAGACATCATGGCAGTTGCAATCCGACTCAAGCGCGAAGGCGCCCGTAATCACCCGTACTACAAAATCGTGGTGACCGATCAGCGCAGCCCGCGTGACGGAAAATTCATCGAGATCATCGGCACCTACGACCCGAAAAAAGAGGGTGAGAACTTCTCCCTTTCGCTCGATCGTGCGGAATACTGGGTGGGTGTTGGCGCCCGTCCTTCGCAGACCGTTGGCAGCCTGATCAACAAGGCCCGCAAGAGCACCCCGGTCGCAGCCTAAGCTGCGGCCCTGTCATCGTCGGTCGCATGGAGGAATTCCTGCGCTTCGTCATTGGCAACCTCGTGGAGGCCCCCGAGGCGATCGTCCTTACCAAGACGGAAGTCGAGGACAGGGTGGTCTACCACCTGGCGCTCCGCAAGACCGACGTGCCCAAGATTATCGGCAAGGGTGGTCATACCATCCAGGCCATTCGTACCCTGCTCAGCGCAGCAGGGCACAAGCGTGGCGTGAAGGCCACGCTGGAGATCGTCGAGTGAACCCGCTGTTGGGGGTTGCACTCGCGTTTCTCATTGTTCTTGTCGCCGGCTGCGAGCGCCAGCCGGTGAAAGCGCAAAACGTCTTTCCCTCTCCCACGCCGGGAGCCCCCGCCTGCTGCCACTGAGGCACCCTTTTCCAGGGCATTCCTTAAACAGAAGGAAGCAAAGGAAACGAAGGGGGGCTGCATGTGCAGCCGTCCAGAGCCGAGACTTCCAGATACACTGAGAGATGGGGAACCAAGGCACTTCTTACAGAAGGGCGCAAAGAACACAAAGGAGAAGGCAAAATAGATTCTCCGACCATCAAGCCTTGGGAGAGGTGAAGTCCATTTCACGACGGGCGGCATTGGCACGTTGAAAAACAGCCACTGCGTAAGCGTCCTTGATGTGCAGTCGCCGCTTCGCCAGCACGCAATGCCAGACCTTTGCGGTCTTTGCGACCTTCTGTGAAAGGCCTTCTGCCTTGTCCTTCGTTTCCTTTGCTTCGTTGGCTCCGCCTGTCTCGCAAAGCCTCGGCTCTGTTGAAAGCCTTCCGGCCTTCCGTCAGTCCTGCGGCTTGGGCGTGAGGGTTTGGGGGAAATGTTCTGTCAGGGCGTGGAGGACGCGCTCGATGGGGAGGCCGATGACGTTGCTCATCAGGCCCTCGATGCAGGTGATGAGGCGGCCGTTGTCTTCCTGGGCGGCGTAGGCTCCGGCCTTGTCCAGGGTGTGGACAGTGGCGAGATAGTCGTCGAGATCGACATCCTCCAGCGGGCGAAATTGCACGCGGGTGGCTTCGAGAAACCGGCACACGCGGTTGCTTTCCCGGTGCATCAGGCACACGCCGGTGAAGACCTCGTGAACGCGCCCGCAGAGCGTCGAGAGCATGGTGCGGGCCTCGTCGAGGTCGGCGGGTTTGCCAAAGACGCGATCATCCAGCGCCACGACGGTATCGGCCCCGAGGACGACGGCGTCGGGAATACGATGCGCGACCACGCCAGCCTTCAGCTCGGCATTGGCGAGGCAGAGTTCACGCGCAGTCCATTCGATGCCCGAGAGCTCCTCGACCTGAGCGCTCTCGATGGAAAAGGCAAGACCGGCCTCGTCGAGGAGGTCCTTGCGGCGGGGGGAACCGGAGGCGAGGATGAGCCTAATAGGCTTCCTCTCCATTGGAGAGCCCGGTATCGCGGCGGATGCTCGCGAGGCGGCGTTCCATGCTCCGGTTGGACACGGGAGAGGTTTTACTGATGATCCCGGCCACGAAGGGCAGGATCGTCGCGGCACCCGCACCGATGAGCGCGAGGGCCGTGCGTTGACGGGCCGTGCGGCCCAGCTTATCGGCCAGGAGCAGGCCGACGCCAAAACCCACCGCCGCCTGGGAAATGGCGACGATGCTGGTCACGGGGACATTTTCCCCGAATTTGTTGAGAGAGATGGAAGACATGGTACGTGCTTGCGCAACGTAGGATTGTGGTATCGGATTTTCAACTGGAAATGGAAACGAAGAAATATCTCGGTGTGGACCCCGGTGACGCGCGCTGCGGCGTGGCGATCAGCGACGATCTCGCCATGCTGGCTCACCCGCTGGAAACCATCGATGTCCGCAAGGGCGACCCTGTCGCCCGGATCGCGGAGATCGTCAACGAACGCTCCGTCGTCGGGGTCGTGGTCGGCGTCCCTCGCAACATGGACGGCAGCTTCGGCCCCGCCGCCGAGAAGTCCCGCGTCTTTATCGAGGCGCTGAAGGGGAAGGTCTCCTGCCGGGTTATCGCCTGGGATGAGCGCCTCACCACGGTCTCCGCCCAGCGCGCGCTGCGCGAGTCGGGCCGCAAGGCGAAGGACCAGAAGAACATCATCGACCAGGCTGCCGCGCAGATCATCCTCCAGGGCTGGCTGGATTCCCAGGCCGCATGCGGCTGAAGCTCGTCATTTCGTACGACGGCGCACCCTTCGCCGGCTGGCAGAGCCAGGTCGGAGGCGATGCCGTGCAGGACGTGATCGAGGCGGCCTTTCGCAAGATCGTCGGCGACCGTGTGATCGTGCAGGGATCGGGCCGCACCGATGCGGGCGTGCATGCTCTGGCGCAGGTCGCTCATGCCGAGGCGCCGGACGATTCGCTCCCCCTCGACGCGTGGCTTCGTGCGCTCAATGCCAACCTGCCGCCCGGCGTCCGCATCATGCGCGTCACCCGGGCGGCAAAGGACTTTCACGCCCGCTTCTCCGCCACGGGCAAGGTTTACCGGTATCTCATTCGCAACGGTCAGGTGCTGCCTCCGCTGGAGCTGGGTCGCGTCTGGCATGTGGCCTCGCCGCTGGCATTGGGCGATCTTCGCGCCGCTGCGGAAATCTTCGTGGGAGAGCATGATTTCGCCGCCTTTGCCGCGAATCGAGGCGGCCTCATCCACAGCACCGTACGGCGGATCACCTCGATCACGATCACAGAAAAGGCGGGGCTTTTTTCGCTGCGCTTCGAGGGCGGGGGATTTCTTTACAAGATGGTGCGCATGCTCACCGCCGCGGTGGTGCGCCATGCCCAAGGGAAAGCGTCGCTCGACGACTTGCGCGCCATCCTGCGCGACGGCTCGCCCAAGTGGAACCACGTCGCGCCCGCGGAAGGGCTGTATTTGGAGAAGGTGCTCTACTCCGGCACGCCTAAGTCCCGGCAGGCGGAACGGTCTGGGCTGGTTTGACCTTCAGAGCGTAATTGTCGTAGTCGATCTCGAGGCCTGCCATCTCGGCGATGTAGCGCAGCGCTTCGGTAGCCGGGACGTTTTGCAGAGAAAGTGTGACTTTGCCCGGGAAATCGGAGGGCACCATCCAGACCAGGCTCACATTCTGTTTTCCTTCCGTGAGCGCCTTGATGCGTTGCACTACGTATTCCACGCTCTCCTTGGCCGTGACGTCGGTGAACTCCACCTTGGGAAGGATGACTTTCTTCAACGCGCCCTGCAGGCCGGAGTCGCTCGCCTTGAGTTTCATCGCAGTCACGCGCGCGTAATTCTGCGCGGTGGTATCCTTGGGATTCTGCGCCAGAGCGGCGTCGAAGAGCATGCGGGCGTTCTCGTAATCGCCTTTCTTGAAGGCCGCGATGCCCTCGGTGACCATCGGGTTTTGCGGGGTCTGGGCAAAGGAGCACTGGAGGGCGAGGAGGACCGCGAGGAGACCTCGTTTCATGAGGCGCAGTCTACCTCGGAATTTCCCAAAGATCAACGTGCGGGCATTCTTGATTGACCGTGCTCATCTGCTACCGTGCGCGGGTAATGCGGAGCATCGTAACGGTTTGCGGCTTGTTGTTTTTTGTCATGGC